>Ga0181612_121527_pt1 | contig 24243 bp, 10 predicted proteins | sample HoacroProtozoa21_FD_119630 | JGI IMG/M metagenome (GOLD analysis project Ga0181612, IMG submission 119630) | Hoatzin crop microbial communities from Cojedes, Venezuel. Combined Assembly of Gp0051906, Gp0051904, Gp0051908
CGCGCAGCCCGCCCCCCCCCACAAAAGGACGCCCACACCCAGCGACGGGGGGGCCGCCCGGGGGAAGGGGAGCGGGGCCGCGACCTCCCCCCTTCCCGCCCTGCCCGCGCGGACTCGGGGGCCGCTGAGGTGAGCCCGGCCCCGGGCGTCTGCCCCCCAGCCCGAGCAGGGGTGGTCCCTCCGCCCAGAGCCCTGTTTCCCCCCCGTGTTTTTCCGTGAGCCAAGAGAAGAGGAGGTGACGTCCCTCGATTTTTATTTCGCTTTTTCCCTCGTGCTGCCAGGTTCGGCGGAGTTCCTCGTTCCGGACACTGGAAGGCTGCGAAGCGAGAGCTGCCTTTCCCGGCCAGGCGTGGGGGGAAGGCGGGCAGCACCCTGAGGGGAAAAGGAGGGGGCCGCCGGCAGGCTTCACCCCTTCCCCGAGATAGTGTCCACACGCCTGCGTTACGCGTTCGTCACAGCGAGAACTGCATCTCCCTTCCTTCGCGCCTGTGTACGTCCAATAAATATTCCTATACGCAGCCGTGTGCCTGTGAGTTTGGGAGCAGGGGAGAGACCCCAACTAGTGACTTCCCACAATCTGCTCAGAACCCCATCTGGGCAGAAGGTTTCTTGAAGCTCCTCACATCCACGAAGCCCTTCCTGGGAACGGCTTGCAGCCGCGCACGAGCGCACGCTCCCCCATGTTCATACTTCCAGGCAGAAGAAAGGCCACCCAACTGTTTTGAACAAGTGGGGCTAAAAATGGGGTTAAATAAGTCAGGGAAAGAGCAAGGCAGTGACAGGCTAGGGCGATGTGTCATGCACCATGGCACAGGGCTCATGGCGTCAACATGGTTCATCTTAGAAACACAGTTTTTGTAGGGGTAACCTCTTTTCTGCCTTCTCCAGCCCCCCCACCCCAACAGGAAGAAGATGCTCAAAAATACAGAGTTGTCCCCGTCACCTGTGTCAACACTATGGATTTTGGGATGTATAGGTATGTCAGCTGGAATCCACACACCAAAGGGCTGAGATGTCCGCATGAGAAATTTCAGCTGGCTCATAGTTGAAACAGGAAGAGGGAGAATAGGAAACAAGAAGGAAACATGTAGAAAATACGCAAAACAGTAAGAGAAAACAAAAAGGAGCGCACATGGAAGGCAAAGGAACGTGCCTTGGTTACGAGGTATCCAGAGGCACCTATCTGTAAAATTTTGAATCATGCCCAATGAATGGTCTTGTGAGATTGCCCACAGAACATTACATGGCCCCTAAGCATCCTTCCTACTAAAGTGTATAGTGCTCAGAGAAAAATACATCTGCAAGAGGCTCCTGGCAGCCTAAAAGGCAGGACTGAAGAAACCACAAAATCCACAAGCATGTTATGTGATCAGCATTGCTGTCTTTGCATGGGATTCCCCAGGTGTGTAAAGGAAACACCAAGAGAAAAGGATTGCTGAACTGTAATAGTAACAAAAAAAAAAGGGCATTTATATGTAGTAGAGGAGATATCAAGTAGAAGGCATCATAATAAACATTTTAAAAGTAAGGAGTGTCATAGAGAAACTGCAGTAACCTTTTTTTTATTAAGGCAAAAATAAGGGATGTTTCATGAAGTTGTAAGGCAGTACTTTTCATTAAAATGAAAAGAAGAATTTCATGATGCATAATTACCACATGAAAAGTATTTCCAAGTGTTATCACTTGGCCAAGACCTTTGCAAAATCTGAAAAGCCACTGGCCACATAAATGAATAATGTGAGCATCCATCATTGCCTCACCAATTTAAAATTAAAGTTAAAAACTGTAAGGTATGTAAATACTTACAGCAAGTGACGGAAAGGGTTGAGGAAGAACTCTTCCTATAGGCAAACTGTGATATAATTTTCCTTTTGGTGCTCTCACATCTTCTGAGTCACCTGCAAATAGTTAGGTTATTCCAACAGCAGCATCAGTAGCCTGACACGTTATAGCAGTATCGCACTTGTGTGTTCCTGACCCTGAACATCTGTGCTTCGTAACTGGAAGGCATTTGATTAAATTTTGAAACTGTACTCTTCTCCATCTGTCTCTAAGTCTCTAAAGGCTCATTTATACCATTGAAACATTATCTTAAAGGCACAAGGAATGACACGAATGACCCTGAACCTACTGCAATTATAAAGTACAGATGAGAGCAAAACCACTTTCAGGTGTTTTGTAGAAAGTTTGTTTGCAATTTTGATTCAACATTTCTACTTTCCACTCTAAACACCCAATCACTGATTACATAATTAGTGCTCTCAGTAACTGAGTCAGCCAGTGTTTAAAAACAAACCAACCTGTACATCACATACTATTTTTCCTGTGTTGAAATGCTACTGCACTTGTTAGACTGTCTCCTGGTGTTTCTCTGAGTTTCAGAGAGGTAAGCCTGGTAAGGAATACCATCCAGAACAGTGCGTTCCCCAGGGAACCATAACCAGCTACTGCTACAAGCAGAGGTGATCCTCTGAGTAGCAACAGACTTATTGCATTTAGATATTTCACTTTGATTCCTTTGTCTTCTGCAGAACAAATTACAAGGCATAATTTCATGCTGCTGTCCAAGTGACTGTGGCAAGAAGGAATGTTTTCTGTAGCTGTCCTCTCTCTGCACCTCCTGGTCTAAAATGCCTTTCCTGACCTCATAGAAGATCCCATATCCTTTTATTCATGGCCCTTTTCTACTCTGTTTCCCTTAGACTAAACAGTACCCTTATTGTTAACCCACAGCACCTGCCACATAGGCCCCACAGCTTTTCATGCTAGCTAAGTTAATGAAAAGGCTGGGGTTATTCACTCAAAAGCTTTAAATTCCCGTTAAAAAATCAGTGGAGAAACAGCAGATAGCACTGTGGTGAGCGATACCATAAGTATCAATCATTTTGTATTATTTGCATAGGTCATTATTTCAGGCTATCCAGTCCAAAAGAAAATCTCTTTCATCTAAGCTGTGTGTCTAAGACACATTTGCTGTACAGATGTATCCTAGAACAGCCTGAAATGAATGAATAAATGTCAGAAAATGTTTTAGATGGAGCAAATAAAAGACATTAGTTGGGCAAAGGAAACCTGTCATGTAGTGGCAAAGACTGCATGTTGTACCGAGTGTGAACCTGAGCCTCTCTTCAAGCCTATGCCGTTTTTCACTTGGAAGTCTATTTTTGGCTGATTGATGGCTCCATTCTTGATGATGCCTGTCCACTCTGCATCTTTCACTTTATCCATTGAAATTTGGACATCTCAGCACTGCTTTCAAGTGATATACATCTAGCCATGTACAGTTTTGAATAAGTTGAGGGGTGCATTATCATGGCAAGAAGTTTTGCTTATTTGGTACCATCTGGTGTGTACAGAAAGGGTAAGGCTGGTCTGCAGATCATGCAGAATTTTATATGAGGCATTTGTGGAAAGTTCAAAAATTCTCCATGGGAATGTTCACCCCTCTTGGCCTAAGTATTTACACAGAGCACATTATGTGCCCTGAAAATACAGTAACACACACTAAATAATAATAACAAAAGAACAGAAACCTTCACCAAAACAACCTGCATACCACTGCAACAGACTTCTTCACCCATGGACAGATAATGAGTGAACAAACACCACATGATGGGTGTTAGTCATGCTGCTTAATGAATAACTGGTGATGAGTACAATACCTGAGCGGAAAGGCTGTAATGTGTTCAAGGAAAAATATGCATTTGGATCATCTGTTTTTCACGGAGATACCTGCAGTGTTCACGAGAAATGTCTTCATCAGGAAGTCCAAGTATTTCAACATTTTTTCTGCGGGTATTTCCTTGACTGCCCTGTTCCTCAGCCATCCATAGCAGTCACTGGATTTTCAGAACTGGATGATGAAACCCAGTTTCCTTCAAAATATTTTACAAAGAAAGGCTCTGGTCTTCTCTTTCTGCTTCACCATGGCCCCAGTCTTGCAGACAAACACTGGTAGTACCAAATGCCTATGGTAGTCCTGCGCACTGTCATTCGTGTCAGTGATCTAGACAGTTCAGCATACAGCTCTACAAAAAATGCCGACTCGGATGATGTTGGTCACGGACTGGGTTTTACCATCGTGATACCTGGAGTGCATTACTATTCTAGATAGTATGCTTAAGGTTAGCTGAGCACCATGGTAACAGAGTGAATAATGCAACAATCTGTTATTTTGTTATGTAAAACATCACTGTTGAGTCTTATTTTTGTGTCATTAAGGAGGAGTTAAATTCTGTTTGTGTATAGTAATATGGATGAATGTCCACATATTGCTCTGAGACTTGTTTCCCAAACCAGTTTAAATCAACTTCTATCAATCTTGTGTCACACAGTGCAAAAGTCTTCTCCAGTGTTACGGCATCTGCCTGAATGTGACAGGGGCAGATTACAGGGGAATTTACGGAGCTGCTGGCCTGCCCTGTCTCCCAGTTGTGCAGCTGCATGTCTGTGTGCCAGGTTGTGCAATGGAGGGCTGTGTGTGTGAGCAGGCAGTTCCCACATCCACATCAGGCTCCCTTCCATGCCTGGCAAGCAGCGCTCACGTTTTGTTAGTCAACATGCCTGAAGAGCTATTCCCACCTACCTCTTCCCTTTATAGAAACAAAGTCACCACATTAATTCTGGCAAAGGCAGAGAGAATATTGATGGCTTTTTTTTTTCCCCTGTTGTTGAAAAGAGTCTTGTGGATAACAAACAAGGACAGCTACACACCCTAAAAACATTGAAAAGGATCATATTCTTATCATCTGTTCTCCTGTTCTAAATCCTGCAGCAGCAGCTTGCAAGGTTACCTTGCATCTTACCTGGGAGAAAAAAGATCAAGGAAGAAAGCAAGAAAGTTGGCTACATACAATTAAAGGAATATGAATTTTAAAGAATATTTTCTGATGGATCCCAGTTGCTTTTGTGCTTGGTGTCCTGGAATGAAAGAAGAGTCATCCTTTGTAGTCCCTCCTCCATCATGTGTGGTATCGGGAAAGAAGACAGGAAAGGGTGAGCCATAACACCCACAGCTGTCCTGCAAGTGAAGTGCTTGCAAGTGTTTGTGGCTTTTAACTTATGGTTTGTACCCTCCTAGGCCATTATCAGGAGAGATATTAAGAGGGTTTGGAGGGAACTTGGATTTCAGTGTTTGTTGCCTTCCAGCGGTACCTCCTACACGCCAAAACCCAGGGCAGAACTACCGAGCAAATCCAGGTCACTAGCAGACATGACTCTAGGGAGGCAACTTGGCAAAGAAATGACTGAGTTAGAACATCAGAAAAGAAATCCACCTGATCTAGTGCTTTGGTCAACAGACTGTTGTCACTGCTGTAAGCATAAAAGCTGCCTGTAAGTTATAACGTATGCTGATCCTGGTCTCAAGGTGAACGCCATGCTCTTGGCTTTCAATGGCTTTTCAGGGATTCGTGTGGAGGGTCACAGTCAATTGCAAGATAACGCGTGACTGAGGCGGTAAAGGAAGTCAGATGCTGGAAGTTTTCCTCTTACTGTGTAGCACCTCAGAAGTGCACTGTTCTTCGTTCTGTCCAATAGCCTGTTGGTCTCAGAACTGGAACAAAGTCCAGGGAAACTGAGGAAGCAGTGAGTGAATGGGAACTGATTCAAATTGCCCACATTGATGCTCTCCTTCAGGAGCTCATGGAGAATCCTGCTAAACTCAAGTCAGACTCACAATGGTGCCAGAAATGAGGTGTGGGAGAGGCCTGGTGGGTAGGCAGAGAGCATAAGAATAGACAACCCCTAACTATACCTGGGGATCTGGTACATCTTCAAAAATCTCTGGAGCAGTTGGTGGGGAGGATGAGAGAAGAGGGATGGGGAGGGGAACACTGACCCCACCAAGATGAAGTGATGTGGTGCTCTCTAAAGACATCCAAACAGGGGTGAACATCCCTAGCTGCTTGTTTCACTCAAGAGGATCATCTGATCCAGCAAGAAGTCCCCAGTGAATACTGCATTGCCAACATGGGTTATAGAAACTAATAGTTAGCAGCCTGTCAGAGGTTTCACAACTCGTTTTCTTTGAATATTAGTTATTTCTTTTGCCCAAGAGAGGAGAAAAGGGGAGGAGGAGCAAATAAAATATACATGGGGTAGTTAATTTATTTAAAAAGAATGAGTCAGTAAGGAGATGAGTGAACTCTGCAGATGGCATTGCTTCAGTGAGGACAGAAAATTCAGTGCTTTCCTTGCATGTCTTTAAAAGTCCTTCAGAACAAGGAAGCGTATGCAAATATTGGGACCGATCTGCAAACAGTTGCTCAGGTCAGCAGCCTGTGCTCAAGAACTCTCACTGATTGGGGATGCTTGCAACAATAAAGATTCCCCAGGCTGGGGAGCCTGGCTCTCAAGTCTGCCTCGTCTTCTACCCTTGCTTCACTCCCTACTCTCGTCCCCGATCTTTTGCAATTCAGTGACAATCAGAGTTAATAAAAGGTGTGTCTGTGATCCTATAAAGCAATTTGCATCATCATCTTTTGTGATGAAATTTTCACAGGGGAAGGAGGAGCAGCAACATTTTGACCAAGTTAAGGTTGCCCTGGCAATATACCAAGAAGCCCGAAGCCCTTAATTTTCGTAAGAGAGATCTGATTACCGCAGCCCATATTTGAGAGCAGAAATGCGTCCTGCAGAAACTACAACCCGCCAACCCCTCCACTTCCCCACTTCCAAGAGAAGTCTCAAAGTGGCCTGGAGTGCACAGTCTTGTCTTACTGCCACTGTGTCACAAGCACATGGACAGGCATGGGCTACTTTGCTGAAGTTATTGTACTATGTCTATGACAGACCACACGACAACTGCCTCTGCCCTACCAAAAACATCATTTTCCTCAGCAGCGATGAAGCAACTGCGCTGCTTTCACTGAACAGAAGTGGCCGGAACCTGCCGGTTGATGTTAACTGTTGTCTGCTATTTCAGTGTGTGTCCATTATAAACAGATGACAATGCAACTTTCATTTTGACTGAAGGAACTGAGAATTGACACAGAGCTATTAAAACATGACAAATAAGCAATGTCTAAGCCAGTTGAATAAAAGAACTGTCAGAAACGTCTTTCTTCTGCTGTGGTGTCTAGTGCAAACACAGCAGCCTTGCTTAATAAACAAGGCCTCATTTAGTTCTGGGCTTGTCTCAACACTAGTCTTTTACAAGCACTTGGGACAAGATCATTAAACCTGCATGTATCAGCTGAAGACCTGCCTCTCAAATTTCTTTCTAATGCTGGGAAAGGCCCTAGTTACACAATTATATATTAACAAATAATTATTCTCAGCAGTGGGAAGTGAGTTATTTTGCAGCTCTCTCTTGGAGTGTTTGGATGCCTTGCATGAAATCTAGAGAGATTAAATTCCTTTACCTTTCTTTGTAGTAAGACAGCTTGCAAGGCATGCTTTAATGCTGGCATCTAAATCTACTTGGAGAGCAATGTGGAAAGATTACAATTGGAATATCCATTATCATGATAATGTGTGCAAATCTGGCACCCATTAACAGAGCAGTGTGGGAAGGCCATTACTGGGGCTCATAGGTAAAGCAGAGAGGGGATTTTGATACACAATGTGACTAGTACAGAGGAGCGGGACAAGCTGTTGTGGTCCTTCACTGGCAAGTCACACTGGGGCGTGGGGCGGCTGCTACTGCAGCAGGTCGGGCACTCCGGGAAAGGGTGGCACTGCTGCCCACGGGGAGGGTTGTGCGGGCTGGCTGCCATTGCAGGCCTTCACTGAGCGCGCTGTAGGCAACAGGGCCGCACGATGGACAGATACTACAGCTATTGTTTTTATTCTCCAGAAAAAAGCTGGCTTTAATTTCTGGAGTGATTAAACTAAAATGTCTTTTCTCCAGTTATTCTTGATGCAAACTCGTATCTGTTTCTGAAAAGAGACACCGTTTTAGGATCCTGTTCAAATCTCAGCTTTTTCTTTCCTTCTGGTCTCCACTCTGTGGAGAATGCCTCCAAGTCCAGCAGTCTTCCATATCAGAAAGCTACCATCGTTAATTTGGATTGTGGTTTAGACACAAAACCTGAATTCAGTCCTGTGTGGATAACAGGATTTAATACCTTCAGACAGTGGCAGAGAGAGAAAGAAAAGGAGGACAAAAATGCCTTGAAAAGGTGCAATCTGGCACTGCTAAGCAGACTAATCAAGTAACCTCTTGGTCTTTTCCATGTGTGACTTTTGCAGTTCCACACAGGCTTTTCACAACAGTTGAGTACCCCACATCAGGGCCAGGGCCAGGGTGCAGGAGCAAGGAAGAGCTCACACTAGGAGCTTGACAGTTTGCCAATGCATACAGAAGCAATACGCATCTTTCAGTTAGTCACTGCAGTGAATTATGTTTTCAGTTGTACCTTGCAGAGTGAATAGCAAATAACTTTAGACTGTAACACTGTCCAATCTGTTCCCCCATATGCACTTCTCTTCTTTTCCAAAGAATACACCGTACCATGCAGTAATGAGAGCATTCAAATAACAATGGAAAGAATGACTCTGATATTCTGCTGAACTAACTTCAAAGCTGCATATCCAGTTCTCTGCCTTTTTTGGTCAGTCTCTTTACACCATTTATGCTTGTTTTTAAACAGGCTGGGTAGGATAAGAGATTCCAGCACACCTGATCCAACTTTCAAACTGAGCTCCACAGAAAAGCAGACATTACACAGTCGTGGAGGAAAAAAGAAATTTCCCTGCTCCCACCACATTTATATTTCTTAAAACTATCCAAATGGTATGCTGATAAAGTAGGGAAAAAAGAGAGTGGGAGGTTACACATGAACCGGAATGCAGGACACAAAAAGTCATATCTTTCTGTTACACTAAGTATTATCTCACGTATGGGAGGCCACTTCCAGGAAATACATTAGAACTCTCAAATCTTCTTTTAGGCACCTGTGAAAAACCACTGAAACCCACACAGGCCACCTGCAACGTGCAAAGCCCTCAGCTGAAGCAGTCCCATTCACAAAGCTGAGCGATGAAATCCTCTATACTGAAAAGTCCTCCAAACTAGAAAGATTTATTGTGCTTCTGGGGTAAGTTTCAGGCACACAACTTTATTCCCATTGAGTTCTGACAGTGTCTTGTATTCTGTTTCTTCTCCCAGTACCTTCTCAATGGCCAGCCCTGCAGCTAGCTTGTTTTCTAGCTGGATAAGCTGCCTCTGCTGTAGTATCAACACTTGTTGGGCCAACAGGGAAGACAGTGGAGCCATCTACATACATAGAATAAGAATGGTAACACTAGTATATTCTTTATTTCTGATGTTGACTTTCTCACTGAAGGGTTGTGCACAGCATAATACTGAGTGAATTTCAGACCTGTGTAGGACAAGCAAAAGGCAACAAGCATCTCACTGAAAAACAAACAGCCCATTAACGCTTTCAGACTTTTCCTCTCCTGTTCGTCCAGACAGGAACATGTTTTATCTATCAAAAGAAATTCTGTTTATGCAGGGAATGGATAGAAGACTTCCATACCTCTAATACCCTCCAGGTGTTATAGACTGACAGGTCTTATTCTAACCATCTTCCCAGATGTATTTCATCCTTAATACAAAACTAGTCTGGCTCAACCCTCTGCAGACCTCTGAATTGTCAAAAGTCTAGAACAGTGAGGCTCCCAGTTAATTGCATCACATAAAAGGGGAGGAGGTCGGAAGGAATCATCACTTGAGAATGCATGCCCACATCTCGGCTCCTACATGTGATCTGACACTGGGCACGTCAGATCATGCACAGAGGAGATGCACAGGGCATGCCGCTGCCGGCAGACACGTGCTGCTTAACAAGGTTGCTTTAAATGTGGGCCCCCGCGGGGTCCTCTCCACCTGCTACAGCTCCGGCTGGCCCCTGCAAGGTCCTCTCCACCTCTCCACAGTGCAGGCAACAGCCCTGCCCTTGGGGGTGCCACCGGGAGGGACAGGACGGGCGCAGCTGAGGAGCAGCAGCAGAGTGGAGCACACTCAGAGTGCCTCATGCTCAGCGGGGCTCCTCTTGCATCTGCCGATGGATCGTGTCACTGCCATCACAACCACAGAAATCATGACCAAGGCTGACTTTTCCTTTGAAAAATGGAGAAATTTCATATAGTGAATCACACATTTCTTGGATGTTATTTGGCTTGCCAAATGGCTGTAACCTGTCAGCCTTCAATTTATTTTTACCAGATCAGCCCAAAGCCGCCTTTAATCTCCTAAAAATGCTGTGTCTTGTATCTTATTGCTGAAAGATTAGTTTGTTCATGCTAGACTGAAGAGGCTCTTTTCATGAGAATCTGTTACCATACAGGTTACTAAGTTCCTTGTAGCTTCCTCACAAAGCAAATATTGTTCCATTTTCCCTAGAAAAACATTGAAATTGTCAAGGGATTAGCGTACATTAAAGAATTAAAAAAAAATTATAGCAAGGAGGTCAGAGAATGCATGAGTTCTTTGGGTTCCTGTGTTTCAGAGCCAAAGAACAGAAAAGCACTTCTATTAATGCACAGAAACTGTGCCTCTGTGCTCTCGGAAGGGTGTCTGCAATTGCAGAAGTGTGGAAGAGGAGAGGAAATCTCATGGCGCCAGCTGGAAAAAGGAGAGTCAGTGAGATGAACAGTGCCCCTTCAACCAGCAAGAAAAAGAGGAACCACCAGCTATGTTTCTGAACCACCAGCTCTCTTTTCTGTGCTAGCAGGATGCTCCTCCCAGTCCCAGCTTCAGTTTAAACTTGTGTTTCAGAGAAGCAAACGCAAATGGCCCAGGTGAGGACTAATTTGTATCACAGAAATTGAAAGGCACCTGTGAGGTCAGGAAAAGAAGGACTTGAGAAAGGGCTGAGTTTCATTGCCCTGCTCTTCCCTTTGAACTTGCTGAAGTTCAGATAGGTTCAGAACTGGAGTTTTGGAGCAGACCCATGTCTCTTGTCAGCTCACTTAACCTCTCTTGTCATGGGCTGTTTGTTACAAAATAGTGTGCACAAAATATCACTCAAGGTAAAAATCTAGAAAAATGAACTGTGAGCACAGTGGCTGTAAACATTTAATTGTTTAAAATGCTTTAAATAATATGCTAAGAAAACTGTGGACAAGTACGTGTGAAGCTGTACTGTTTAAAACAGTGAACTTTAACCGTCTGAGTCTGCACATTTGTACAGATAACCACATCATAAACTCAAGCACTCTTAGGTTAAAACAGCCTAGATTCGTCAGGAACTCTTCAGCTGTGGACAGAACATGTTTCATAAAGTTGGGAGTAGTACAAAATAATCATGAGCTGAGAAAGCTCTTACCCTGCTCTGAGTTGCAAACAGAGCAGGATTTCGCCCACAAATATACCATCAGAAGCTATTTGAATTAACATAACAATAGAAATAGGAAGGATTTATACCTTTTATCTAATGGACCCAAAATTAATTTATGAGCATTATTTAGCACTAGCTACAGCTTTGAGTTGTGGGAATGTGTTTTCACCGAGAGCTCTGATATGGTTGTGTGAATTACCTTAGATCACAAAATTAAAAAAAAAAGCACAGTAAAACAAAAGCAGGTAGGGAAAGGGAATGAAGGAAAGGACTCTGAGAAAAGGGCTAGGGAATCCATCAGGACTGGAACACGGGAGTTTCGCCTCCTGTTCCTACTAGACATTATTCTCTGTCGCCATAATTCTCAATAATTTACCTCACCAGCATGATGTCATGTTACATATTGTCACGGCTCTACATAATGTTATTTTTGAGATTTTATTTGCCTTCTTTTTTGAATGCTTACCAGATTCACTCAGGGAGGGATATGAATGTCTCCTCTCAGAGAAGCCCAAACTGTATTATCATACTCTAGGAACAGCTTCTGAACTCAGTTTCTCCTTAGATATTAGAATAGTCTGTATCAGTCAAGCCATCCCTTCTAACTTTCCCAAGCATTGGATGTTTGTGTGGTGCTTTGCATGCATATAATTACAATGACACAAGTAAAATATGCTTAAAAAGGTAGTTTTATAATAAGCCTCTGGGTTGTTACTCAAGAGAGGTTAATTCAGTTTCTACCTTGTCACAAGAACCAGGCACATAGGAAAGATATGGTTCTTTTCATAAAGGAGAAAAATTAATACTGGCACCTTTGTAACTAAGAAGATGTTGAGAGAAGTGCAACCATTAAAGGCTCTGACTAACAAATCAGCAAAATGGTAGGAGGCCACTGGTTACGGTGAGAAAGATGCTCTTGCAGTTTCCCCACCCAGTGAAGGCTGAGTCCAAATGTTTGTTGTCAGTTGCTAGAGAGCCTGTAACTTGACATAACCAGGCGCTGATGTCAGGGCTTCAGGGCTAATACTGAGCTAAGATCTTGCCAGCATTTATAGTTAACCTGTTTGTACTACAGATTGATAGCACAAAGCAAACATAAGTCAATGTTTACCTCTACTGTTAAAAGCAAGAAGAAGGGGAGAGGACAGTTGGTGGCTCCAAGAGGGCTTGATAGCCAAAGACTAGTGTCCTTGTAAATCTGATAAATAACAGACCATCCAATTTCTTGTAAGAGCTCCAAGGTTTCCTGTGGGATTCCTTTAGATAAGAATTTGAAGGGCGCTGGTCACTTCTGAAGGTACATTCCCCTCTCAAGGTCCAGCATATGAGGAGAAACAACACTTTAAAACAAAACAAAACAAAACAAAACAAAACAAAACAAAACAAAACAAAACAAAACAAAACAAAACAAAACAAAACAAAACAATTTGTCCCCTCCTTGCATAGAGATGGACTGTCTACACTCTCTTAGAAGAAGCACGCAGTCAGTGGATGTGTAAAGCAAGAGACACCATTAGACATGATAGTGGTGAGCGGAAACATAAAAAGCAATGGAACTGAAAAACAAACAAACCCTGCCTTATGTTGCCTCCTGAGCCAGGGTCATGCCCTGAATACACAATACTGTCTGAAAGTAATGCATGTAGTATTCAAGTATCTAAACACACACTTACTACATACTTGTAAAATATTTTGTACTATATGTTCCTTTAATAAGGAAGAGATGCCAATCCTGAACCTGCAGTCAGAGGCACTTGTCTTAGAGCAGGTTCCTGGTACCATCTCGGCTCAGGTTCAAAGGCAGCTCAAATGTTTAGGCTCAAACTAATCAAATTAAGTATGTTCTTGACAGATTATTTGCTCCCTTTCATAGCTCTCCTCTGAGGGGTATTAATCATAAACTCAGCAGAACGCCTACACTGCATCCACACAAATTGAGATAGATGTTAAAATAATCCCACTCCTGAGCACACAAGTCTGGTAACTATTCCTTCAGTTATGCAATTTGCATGTGTAAATGAATTTTGCATTTATAGATGGATTCATATGTGTATTATGGATAGTTAACAGTGGAATCTGAAATGTGTTCTACAGCATTCATTTCCCATAAATAGATTTTATCACATTAAATTATAAACCTGTGTGTTTTTACATAGATAGGTAGGTAAGTGGGCAGGTAGATAGATAGATAGATAGACAGATGTACACAGAACAGATCTGGCTGGGTTCACTTTACTTCTGGAGCTGTAAGAGTGCTTCACCAATTGAGAATGGGGCGGTGGAGCTCTGTCCAAGACAGTCTTAGCTTGTCATGTTTTGGGGAAGTGAGTGGGACAGCAAGACTGGCAATTTTTTTAAACTGCAGTGGCCTGTGAGAACGGCTGATTTCATACGCTGGGTGTTTGGAGTTCAGTTTGCTCATCGCTGCAACTTTTACTCTATTTTTTGAATGCAAATCTTCAGGTTATGCAATGCACTATTCACATTCTGTATTGTCAGTGCTCAGAAAGGAAGTGTGTCACCAGTCCCACTGGCCACTTATTGGCACCGAATTATTAGCAAAGGGTTGTGTGAGCGCTGGGTTTCTGGCACCAGTCTTTTCCAGTATTTTTGTCTTTAGAGAACGGACAAACATACAATTCTGAGCTTCACAGATGAATGTAGGAAAATAAGGTGGCTTAAGGTTTGAGCCTGCCAGCTCTCTGTCAGTATTATCAGTTTCTGTAGTATAATAAAAAACAAAAATATTTTTGCTTGATGAGTCCAGGATAAAATTGCATAGTTACTATGACCCATACTTCACCTAACCTTAGAGAATTCCACTGTCATTGATATCTCATCAAAGCAGAAATATCTTCCACCACATATTCATATGTTAAAAATTTAACACCTCTCACTCGCATATTTACAAAACAGTTTCCCAGTACAGTTTTCAGTTGCTATACAGCTGAGGATTCCAAGAAAAGTCTTTTTAGAAGTCGTCCTACATTTCAGATTAAATGATCATATTAAAGTTTGGGTAGCAGTAATGGCACATCCAGGCTTTTCAAATTCCTCTTAGGAACCACAGGGCTACTACTAGGAGCCAAGAATGTGTCTTTTCCTATATGCCTATAGGCATAGGTTTATATTATAGGCTTGTAGGTTTATCTATTTGAATATTCCCTGTCAGATAAAAGAACATTAATCAATGTAAGGTGTTAGGAATTGATCAAACCACTTGACTAATTGTCCAGGGGCATGTCCCTCGTACTGATCTGGTTTTGGACTAAATGAAATGTATTTGTCTCAAATTATATTACCACATGGCCATTAAAATCTTAATCTCAAACATTCCTATCAAATTTTGGGAAACCAAAAAAAACCCTGCAGTATTCTTCTTCAGTCATAACACAAAAAAGGTTTCGGTACTTTTTCCTTTTCGAAAAAAGAGCAAAAAGATACCTCTGAATTAATAGATTCTCTGCTTTGTGGGTTTATTTTTTAGGAAAAAAATATGCATAGAAATTTAAGAATGATAAAATTTCAGAAGAAATATTATACCAGTGAGCAGACACTGGTACAGGACATTAGCCAACTAGGAAAATGAATGCTGGTTAACCAAGGTGATGGGGAGTTTTTTCTGCCTACTTAAAATTCAGTTTCTAGTTTGCAAATTTTCAATTCTAATCCCCTATAAAGAGTTAGGAGGCAAAAAAGTCTTTCCTAAAGACTTTATGTTTCCTTCCTTCCTATTCGCTGTCATTTTTTTAATCAGAGACTGAAGCCAGTAATTAAAATAAACAAAAATAAAAAGCTCACTATAAGACATCCAAGATCCTTAGAGAGTCCTGTAGGTAAAGCAGTCTTAAAAAACCAGCATTGACAATTCCTCGCAGTTCCAGAACCTCACAAGAACTAGAAAAACTATTATTTTCCCTTTGTAAATCACTTTAAGGTCAGGTTATGTTACTTTACTTGAAAATTTCAACCCTAAAAAAGAAAGTGTCAAAAAACATATTAATCCTGTCCACTGATTATTGCAGAAGACGTGCTGTTGTGGGTACTCTCTTGTCCTTTGCTGGTTTTTGGCTGCTGCTAGCTGCCCTTATTTTTACCTAGTGCTAGAATATAGCTTTATCACACGAGGTTGCTGTGTTGTAGTGCTGCTTCCTACTGGTGTGCTCCTGTTTCATTTCTTCAGTTACTGTCTAATGTTTATGCCATTTGCAATATGTGAATGGAAACAGAAACCAGAACATGACAGATATTGACAATATAGATAAAGCTACAAATCTGTATCATCTTTTAGTCCCCTACTTCAGTCTTTGCTATCCTCATATTTATTTTATTTTGTTACAGCGATATACTGCATTTGTGTTTACCCAAAAAAAGCCTAATCCTTTGGGAACCCTCTGGTTAACTAAGAAGTAGGAACATTTTTTCAGGCACAGCAAGTATTTTTCCATCCAGGTCCATCTTCACAACCTCATGATGTCTTTGACAGATGAGGTTATTTGTTTCTGTGTCATTTCTAGTGCGGACTGTTCAGTACTAGTAGAATATTTTGGTCAGAGGCATGACTTTTACCAGCACAACTACATAGCTGAAGCCTGTAGGAAAAACACAACTGAAAAAAAGCAGATATGATATTCTGCTTTTCATATGGTAGTGAACTTACTCTGATATAAACACTTCACTGTCAATATATCTTCATATGCACTTCAGAAGATAGTTGGAGCAGTACAATTCCTGGGTGGAAACATGGCCCAGATGACTTTTTTGTGATTCCTTTTAAACCCAGTTGGCTATCCCAGTCAGTGTGGAATTGTAATTCAGTTTGATTATGGATATATTTAGTTTAACTGTTTTCTTGAAAAGAAATGTATTTAAAACCTTGAGTTAATCTAAGATTAAGTGCTTTGCTGTGCAGGAATTTAGGTAAGTGCTTAAGAGTTCTGCTGAATCGGAACCCAGTGAGTAAATGAATACCTACATGATTTTATAAATTCTCATTTTAGATTAAACATTCTCAATCTCAGTAACTACTGATGATTCAGCACAACGATTATTGTACTCTTTTTTTTTTTAAAAGGAAAGACATTAAATGACACCATACCTATAAAATAGCAACTGTTTAAAAAATTTAATTACATTAATGATATATTATGCTATTATTATAGTATTCCCCACTATATGTAGATGGATAGAATTCAGAAAAGGAGTATGCTTGTTCTCAGAAGGCAATGGTCTAAAGACAAACAGAAAACTGAACAGGAATTATGGGGAGTGAAATAGTATATATGGATTAACCACCAAATCACTGGGAGGTGACGTGATGCTGAAGCAAATCGTGTCATTAACGTATATAACATAATTTTATCTACTCAGACCTTAAAAGCAGAGAAAGACGAGAATCTTTGTGAAGGTTGCCTTTAATGTTTTATTATCCTTCTTCCTTGCAAATGGATTTTTAGATGATCTCCAAGCACTAGCAGGGTCAAATGAATCGAATATGTTGGGACAGACTGTGTGAACATGACAAAAGGTGATTGTGAAAATTTAACTGTTGAGAGTGGTGAGAAATCTGCAATGTAAAAGGGTTTTATCAGAAAATATATACTCATAAACCCCAAAATGTTTCACCAAAATATTTTCAGTGAGTTTCGAGGTCCATATCTCCATGTCAGTGCCACAATGTTGACTTGGTGGCTCAGATTTAGCCTTCAAGGCTCCCAGGTCCCCTGCCATCAGCCCTGCCTTGCCATATGGGTTATTTCAAAACCAGTGGTCTAGGAGTTTCCTTGCTTCCTGTCTTCCAGGTCAAGCGCTGTAAGCTCTGAAAGCCAGCTCTGCTCAAGGACTGTCTCTGAGTGCCATTGCTGGGAAGGTGGGAGTCTGCGTAAAATGACATCTCTCTGCTGGGAAGAACTTCAGGACTCCAAGAAGTGGTGGGTGAACATGCTGTACCACATCAGTGTTCTCATTCTATATGTCTGTGATACCAAATAGTTACACTCATTTAATTCAAGGTACAGCATGACATTATAGCAATGATGATCTAGGGGCTGGTGTCACTGAAAGAGGTGTTCGTACGCTCACACAGCTATAAATGTGTTAGAAAAATAAGTCTCACAGCTGTATACAAACTGATGTTAAACTGAGGTAATCTGCGTAGACATAGCATTCTCTGTGTTGATTCAGCTTCAGTCAATTGCGTACTGACTTAAGCTAAATCCTTAAAGCCACTTGCAACTTTCTGTGTATCAGGGTGTATTCTTGTCTAACCATTATAATTTTCTTTTCTGCAAAGAGGTTAAGTCTTCAAATGCTCTTCAGTACTTTAGAAGCCTAAGACTCCTTTTAGAAATTACTTGCATGTCTAGGAGCCTCAGTCTTTTTGCAAGACACTAAAACTCAAGCTTATCTTGAAAAAAATATCGGCAGTCTTAAAATGGTGAGAGTCTGCACCTGTGTTGTGTGGCGTACAGACTTAGATTGGAAAACAAGTCCAAAGTAAATATTTAATTGAGGATAAACAATTAACAGTTCAGAGAGATCAAAGGGAGAACTCATACTTCTGACTAGGATTGTTTAAATTTGCCTGGCTGCAGGCTAGGAGCAGTGACCACCTCGAGGTCGCCTTCACAGTCAGAAGCAACAGGAACTTTAACATTTAAGCGATCTCAGGTCTCCAAGCATAAGATCTGTGGAGAGCCCTAAACTCCAATCTAGCTACACATTTTCCATGTCTAGGGATTTCTAATGTCTCATTTAATAAAAATCTCTAACCATGAAAGCCAGTAGTGATCACAAGTTCTTAAACTGTCACTTATCTGGTATTTGCATCTCTTGTTGAGGGGAAAGAGCAGGCATGGAAGAGGGAAAGATGGCATGCAAAGTGAAGCCGAAGTCAAAGAGAGATCTGCAAACATGAAGGCTAAAAAGCCAGTTGCTAAACTATCTTATAATATAGAGGCTCAGGAAACGTTAGGAGTGGGGAGATACTTTCTGGCAGTGTCAATACACTGAGAAAGCAAAATGTTAGCATGGCTTAAGACAGCTTAATGAACTTAATTTTCCTTCCCAGCCTTATACTTTAATTTGATTGATTTAGTATAACTGGGTAGACTTAATGCTTTTATCTTCTACCTCCCTTGGACATGGTGGTATCAGTTCAAAATCTAAGACACAAAGGTACGCCATCATCATATATTCTTGGCTAAACTTAAAGATGTAAACTTACGTAACAACAATTTTAGCATTATTCCTAGCTTTCTGAGAGGCAAGTATTTTCCATGAGAGATGAAGATGATTTGAACAGAAGCATATCTAAATATGTGTATGAGACTCATAGCATATCCTCCTTCTGTGTCTTGCTAGTGGAACATGGGCAAATGTGTCAGGACTTACTGCTGCACCTGATGGCCTGACCACACCAGCCCATTGTGTTTGCACCATCAAGTTTCAGAATTCTATCTGAGGCTCTGGGGCAGCTGGGCAATGCTGTCCCAGTCAGTGTTCCTCTCTGGTGCACTGCCTTGAAAATATTAACAGCAACAAGCTATTTTTCTGCCAATAGAAAGGGCCATCATCCAATAAAATGACCAAGATGATGATACAGAAGGGCCTTAATGTAGTTGAAAACCATGTGAAAATGTGTGAAAAGTACAGAGCTGACATTTTTTTACAGTTCAAAATGGAAAAGTCGAGCCTCTAAAATCATGATTAAAAAAATATGTGTGTTTCTTGTGCACATTTTACAGACTTTATGCCCCAATCTCATTCGCCCAGCACATGTGCCAGCATGAATGAGATGACATGGTAGACAGCTCCCAGGTATCCCTGAGATCACAAAGTCATACTGTACTAAGGCTCTGCCCCACAGCGAGCATCTCTCCCCTGTCCCACTGCAACTGTTCTTGTGGCTGAGGGTATTCTTTACCTTTCCTTTTATCTTCAGATAGCTGATGTACATTAGCTACCCCAAGGTTAAAAGAAAAAGGTAAAAAAAGCAGCATTTAGCACTGAAGACAAGCCCTAAGGAGATACTGACAAGCAATCTGTCTTGGGGTGGTAATTTCCAGATGGATCCAGTGCAGAAACCACATTCCTGAAACTAGTAGATGAAAGCATGGCAGCTGATACAGCTTAAATTTGTGACTCGGGCAAATCTGTGCTTACCCAGGTAGGATTAATGCTGATACCAGCCAGACCTGAAGTCACTTAGTGCCAGCAGTAAGGGTCCTGAGGTTGTCCATCTGAAACGACTGCTTGCTCTACTGGCTGCTGTGAATACACCATTGATTTCTTCATTTATTTAAAAAATGACAAAACAAACACTCCCAGTACAATCTGAGCTTTGATTTGCAGGAGGACTAAGCTGGTTCAGGCAGGTTACAGTAATATGTCTGTTCACATTCTTCTGATGGACAAAATGCCTATTATAAAGAAGTTTGTTGCTTCTACCGCTCACCAAAAGTATGGTCTGATTCTGGATTTAAGGGTTTGCTCTGCAGATACAGTGCTCCCATATGCAGTGCAGCTCTGAATACTACGAGAAAATTAATTAGACATACCCCTAAGTAGAACAGGGAATTTTAGAGAAGGTTAAATCTTCCCACAGCTGAGTGGAGGAGATGGGAGACATGTGTCCTTCTGTGACTGGTAAATTCAAAGCCTATGAAGATTTTACATCCCATTTACCATGGAAAAAGGATGTAAATTGTCCATAGACCTGCAAGTGGTCTTAGCAGTTTAAAAAAAACCAAACAAACATGATTCTCTTTAATCCAGATCATCTCACAAACCAGATCATATTGCAGACATACAAATATTAGTTCTAGCACAAGGAAGAAGAAGGAATACGAGGCTGGAAAGGAGAGGAAGGAGAAATGAAGACTAAGACAGTCCAAACTTAAATCAGCTCAGGGTGCCAGAAACCCTATCCTCAGTTTCAGGATATGTCTTTTAAGGTCTCACGTGCATTTGCTTTGAGAACCATGCAAAATGAACTAAAACTGTACATGCTTGTCGGGCTGGTATTATGTTCGGTTTTAGTAATTGTATCAGAGAATCCAAACCTCATTCATTTCCCAGGGTCCCAGAACCCTTCAAATTACATCTATCACTAATGCACACTTTACTCAAAAACCCTTTACATATTTAGCCACAAACTGCTTTTGGGATCAAATCTTGCAGCAGTAAGATGACACATGGTGACAAAAAGGAGATTTCATCCCTCTCGCTGACCCCTGTGCTTACAGGCAGGAATCAAAAGTGGAGCGGTGCCCTGCTGTGCCAGCCACCGAACAGGATGTCCAGGAACTGCCACACGACCATGGCGAGCCACTTTGCAAAGGCTGTTGCAAATCCAGAATGGAGAACAGAAAAGCATGATAAATGATCAAAACCTGTCACAGAAAGAGAGTTTGGAAGGACTGATATTTTCACAGACTGGAGGCAAGTAAGAGGTACATGAGAAAAGTAAGTAATACAGCAAGTGGTCTGGAAAAGGGAGACTAGGAACTAAACTAGAAGAACAGGAGAGTATCTTTGATCTCGTAGCCCAATACTTGAACTGCTCAGGAGCAGATTAATTTCCATCTGCCTGCTGTAGGCTTCTTCTGCCTGTCTTGTAAACCTCTGGTCTGACCACAGTCTCAAGTGTCTCAGGTGGTCTTGGACTAGCTGGATGTTCAATCTGATTTCTCATGGAAATTCCTGTATTCTTCTAACTGAACAAGGCTCTTCATTCAACATTCAGATCTGATTACTATGGTGATACTTAATCACATGTTTAAATGCCTTGCTAAACCAGAGTTTATGTTGTTAACTGTTTTGGGCACTGCAGAAGCTGCGCCCCTCAGAGATACAGACCTCTGGCCACTCTGGATGGGAAAAGAAGCAGGCACATGACTCTTAGCTCTGCTAGGTTGATTGACACATGTTAATCACTTGGGTGGATGTTTATTTAAAACCGTCTACTCAGTTAATCTGTCTAACTAGCTGAAACAGCTCCTGAGGTCAGTCTTTTAAACAAAGGCATTGGACAGATGGTCAGCTTTGCAATGCAGGTGGAGCGCTACAGGTTTGAGGAAGCAGATATAATTCCAATATAAGCTTGAATTACCCACTTCTCTTGCAGTTGGATTGTTAGAGCTGTTGTATCACTTCCCAGGCAGTGCTTCTGGTAACATAACCTTATTAATTCATGCTGCTAGTGAGGTCTAGCATCTGAGACCAAACATTAGGGGTGTATGCATTTGTATAATAGTTTCACTGCTCCCCACAACAAGTACCACCCCACAACTAGCAGCTGCTGCCCATTCAGCTGAAAAAGCACAACTATTGGAGTGTGCACAGCTTTAGATCCCTTCTAGAGGACATCTAGACTTGTCTGTTTAGTTTGCACTGCTATGACTGGTACTATGGCTGTGATCAGTTACTTTATCTCTGCTGAAGTGGGGTGAAACTAGCCTCTGAGGGCTGCTAACTCCTTAAATTTACTGAAGATAAGAGAACATCTGACTCTACACACTTACTACTTCTGCAGGCTTTGCCTGGGTAGAGTCAAGCCAACAATCTACTTACCTGTGTCTCATTTTCTGTATTTACAATAGAAAGTGACAGGACGTATCTGGCTCCTCAGTGGTGCATGCAACACAATGAGAAAATACACACATTTTCTAAAAACATGCATAGAAACACAGATTGTTCTCCAGGGCTTGCGAGGGTACCACATGTTGAGCGTGGAAATCCCAGCAGAAAAGGACAAGCTATGTTTGGATATAAGCCTGTGAAAGCTTACAGAAATGTGGGACCTAAAGGAAAGGTAAATAGTTAAAAATATTTGTTTGGCAATGAGGTTATCTGTTTACAGTAACACAGGAAAACAGTGTGATTTTTCGGTAAAATTTGTTCTGAGCAATTTCATCAGACACATTTACTAGATGGCTGTCCAAATAATTGATTTTGTGGCTTGGCAGTCAAATAAAAAATTTGGGGGAAAATCCAGCTGGGATCAAACAGAATTTGAATCTTCTTGCCAAACAAAAATTAGAAATTTATTTAATTTGACATGTCATGTCCTAGCTAACATGAAATATTTAATCTGAATAATTTTCACAGAAGCAGCAGTATAAATATGTAGAGAGGGAGCAGTTCTTACAACTGCTGCTAGGGAGAGAGTTGCCACTTTGTTCAGCATCTTGAGGGCTGCAGCACTTTTCAACTCTGTTCTCTGTCTCCGTTGCTCACCTCCCAGAAAAGTGACATAATCACCACATGTGGTTAAAGAGCCGCTCTCCAGTTATCTGCTGATGCATTTTCACTTTGGATAAACATTTGCAGAAGCAAAGATTGGAGCTCCAGCCTTACAAGGAGTTTATCACACATCAAGCGGAGGCTCATTCCTGGACACTTTTCTGTGGCCTTTCTTTCGTAATATTTAAACGTTTTACGCAAAGTGGAGTTGTTGTGCTAACCCAGGGTTACTCACAGCCCAGGTAAACTCTCTGCTCCCAGGCTGTCAGATAAATCCCATATGTGTCACATCCTCCTTTATCTTGGTGGTAGAAGAGGAGGAGGACCAGGTTCTAGCCAAAGGTACTTAATTAATTCAAACTGATTCTGTAAATAACATAGGGATAAAGAACCCAAATACACCTGGATGAAAATTTCACTAGCTCTAGTAATTTCGTTGCAAACTCTTGAGGAAGGAATGCACGTTATATATATTGTCTGACACTGGAAATCTTAGAGGATCCAAGAAGATGGACTGTGGTCAAAAAGTTTTAATTTTAATTGCACTGAATGTTTACAGGATATAATAGTCTGCATGAATATATGAGAGTTGCATGAATTAGACATAAGATACATTCCTGGGCTGGGCTGGGCAAGACAAATGGTATGTAAAATTCATATTAAAGTGACTGCCATTAAACATTTTTACACTTCAGATGTACAGTCATATCTCCTGGAAAAAATATTAATGCAAATTCATTGGGAATGCAGTGATCCAAGCCTCTAAAATATGACATCTTTGTACTCCTTATCAGAACGGTTGTTGATTAGTGGTGTTTAAATTCAAGAAACTGTGTAGAGAAGACAAATAGAGGAAATTTTTAAGGCGTCACTTGAAAAAGATCTAAGAAGGCATGCTGTCTCATGTGTTGCTGCTGATGCACTAAAAACCTGCCTGGAAGAAGCAAAGACAGTGTCAAGAATGCTGGCATAAATAGATGAATGACCAGTGCCTTTGGGGCACTGATATTTCATTATATAGACAAAAATAGACAAGACCATCACATGCATTCACATGTAGTGAGAATGAGGAAAAATTCTGATACTTTCTCAATGTCAAGAATCTAAGTCAGGGGACTTTTTGAAATACACTGATAGATCACAAGATGAGGAGGAAAAAGGAGGGCACAAGGTGGCTTTCATCTTCTTTTTTACTCTTGTAAAAATCAATCAATTAATGAAAATAAGTCATATTTTAGACCACTCCAGAAGTGACTGCAGTCTACTGACAACCTCCTTAGACATAGGTTGAGACACAAACTCTGGTCAAAAGTGATATCAAGACCTTTCTACTTTGATGTAACAGCTTTATAACTGGGGCACAACTTAGTGGTGTATATTCTTGGTGACTAGTGGTGGCAGAAAGAAAAATCCCAACCAGACCAGCTCCTGCTTTGTGTAAAATTCCAGGCTGCTAACGTTGTACTTAGCACAAAACACCAGCGGCCAAGTTTCCAGCAAACAGGAACAACCTAGTCCACCGGCCAGCCAAAATACCTGTTCAGCTACAGGCCGGGAAGCCAAGGAAGCTGGCCGGTTCCCTAAGAAGCTGGCCAGATTGTGAGCCCATCAGGCAGTCACACCTTCAGCCAGGCAGGCAATTTGCCTGACTTCTGCCAAAAGCTTTCAAAGTACCATTATGTCTTTGGGGGGGGGGGGGGGGGGGGGGGGA
>Ga0181612_102298_pt1 | contig 24240 bp, 20 predicted proteins | sample HoacroProtozoa21_FD_119630 | JGI IMG/M metagenome (GOLD analysis project Ga0181612, IMG submission 119630) | Hoatzin crop microbial communities from Cojedes, Venezuel. Combined Assembly of Gp0051906, Gp0051904, Gp0051908
GCAGACGGAAATGATGCTGTAAACCTAGGCTATATAACGCTGTGTTATTTATCAATAAACGCCATTTGCCGTCCACCACATTGGTGTCTGCGTGCTGATGACCCGAGCGGCCGAGGGGTGGGTCGCCGAGCCGTCCCTGACCCAGGTCGCCACGCCAACGAAGGCGACATTTATCAGCCATACATTTCCATGTAGATATCCCTAATTACTCTGACATCACCTGAAACCAAGCTCTAGACCCAGAAGTCTGAAGGATTCATCTTCTTGTGATAGGTTGAGAGATTTGAAATGGATATTAAGAATGCTGTCTTGACCTGGTTCCAGTTGCACTATCTTAAAATATCAATAGATAAAATTTTATGTAGATTTGGGAGGGGGAAAAAAGTTCAAGAAGAAATTCGCCTATGAAATAATTTTATTTCCCTCATCTTTTAGCACCAGCCTTCAAATGACGACAGCACAAAAATGCAGAATATCAGAAGCTTACAAGAGGTATTAAACCCATTTCTATTTATACGTGCTTCTACTGTTTGGCAGTATCTATATAAAAGCAAGGTTATTTATAATATTTGTAATAACATCTCCTTTTTACCATTTATCTCAATTCCAGTGCTTCATTTTTTTCCTAGTACTCAAGCAACTGAAAAAAAATCAATCCACCTGCACAACAGTTGGATGATCTTAACTCTGCGCAGTATGCTATGCGGAGATTTTTACGAGATTATACTCTCCAGCCAGAGAAAGCAACTGGACACTTTGTACAACATAGCCATTACCCGTCGTACAGCCTGTGATAAATGATGTCTCTCTTCTGTGCCTCTAGAGGCAAGGGTAGGCTGCTGGGGGCTTCCATACAGTTCCAGGCAAGCATCTCCACTTCAGCCTAGATGCAGAAAGCTCACCAAAGCTACTTAAAGAAAAACCTTGAAAGAAGGCCACCATACAGAAGTCAATTTTTTTGATGGCTCCTTGGCATTTAGCAGAGTATCATAGATAAAATTTATAATTATATTCATCACTCAGATCTATTTTCAGAATTTGGTTTCTCAGGTTACTGCATGTCACTCAAGATCTCAGTAATTTAGCTCCTTGTTCCACTCGCTTAGAGGGGTTTACCACTTTTGGTGTAAGTCAACATTAGTGCTACAGCACTATTTACTACATGTTGATATCTAATGCGCTTTATTTGCTCTAATTATGAAGTCATTACTAGCATGCAGAAAGGCATATAATCAATTAGAAACAACATGCTTCTCCCTAAACAACATACTTGAGAAGTATGCCATAGATGGTAACCCAGTAGCACGCCATTTATAAAAAGGCAAAGTTTATTAATCTGTGAATTAAAGCCTATCTCAGAAAAAAACACAACATTCAGGGTGTTAAATAGTTACAACTCAAAAAGTCAAAATATCTAAAGCAACAAAATCCAGGTATTCTGTGCAAGGAAACCTTTATCAGCGTATAATTTAGCCATGATAGAGAACAACTGTTTTCAGATCTCCCTGGCTTTTAATAAAGATCAGAGTGATAAAGCCAAAATATTTCAATCCTGCCATTGTGCCCCAAAAGCAAGTCCACACTTCTGAGTCAGTGATAACATGCAGCCTCACTACAGAGGACCAAACCAGAGTGAATTGTTTCTCGGCTTTATTCTGCGGGAAGATTAGGTAGTCTAGAGTTTCTAGTGGAGAAAAAAATACCACACCTAGCAAGTATTGTGGCTGACTGCTGAAGTAACACTGAGACAGACCTCAGGCTCTCCTGTTTTTTCCCTGCACAGCTGCCTTGTCCCCATGAAGTGGAGAACAGCTTCAGGTCTTCACTCTACGCTGAGGGTCACAATTTCAGGACGATCTAGGTCCCTTATTCCCCAAAAGTGACTCTTGAAAAGCAAGTCAATCCCAGGCTAGCCAATTAGAAGAAAGCTTCAATTGCCATAATATGGGTGCCTGAACCACGCTGTGCTTCCCCTTTCCTCTGCATCACAATAAAATGCCATCTCCTTTCAGAAACCCTCAGGAGCTTTCTCAGCTCTGCCTGCTTGCTAACGGGCCATCTTAATGACAAATGCAGCTGAATACAATTGTACGTATTTTAATAGCAAATGTTAATAATCTAATTACTCTGAATCACAGTTCAGGGCTGGATTCAAATTGTGGTTGAATCTAGCATCTCCCTCTTGCACTTGCCTCAGAATGAGCCACTCCAAATTAATATTTAAAGACAAAACATTCAGCTTGGCAACCTTTACAACCTGATTTGCACTCACTTGTCGCTGTAAACAGAATATTTTAATCCTGCAGTTCAGTTTGTTAAAAATTAGCAACTGCACATTAAAAGCTTTCCTCCCCAATACAGAATTTCACATGAATGAAACTCAACTTTAAAAGTCTTAAAACAAAAATCACAGAAGCATTATTCTGCATGTAAATTTTAAGCATCACCAATAAAAATAATGGTTATCAAAGGGAGTGTTGATAATTGCTGTCATTCTTCTTTTCATCTGTTTTACATTAGATTGCCTCAGAAAGATAAAAGCATCCTAATACCTCTCCCAAAGGAAAACAAAGCAACCAATGCTGCATATTAAGGCACCCAAGAACAAAAAAGGTATCTACAAAAAAAATTCATTCACACTAGAAATAAGCAGCGTACAAAACATTCACGTAGTCCTTGCTTCAAATTCAAGAGCTATCCACTCCGCCACAACAGACAGCTGGGCTGCAGGCAAGCAAGGAGATGGCACATCTATACCCTACACCCTGAGTGGACATGGCATAGCCTACATAATGCTACCACAAACATCCTGTTAAGTCATCTCAGAAAAGCCGCTATCAGTCCGATTCCTGTTTAAATAGAAGCAACTTGATTTGGAGAGAAATTATCACTGGCAGCTGCTTCAGGCACAAACTCCTGCAGCTTAAGACTGGGCTGAGTAATAAACTCCCAGACTTTCAAGCAGCTCTGTCAAGATGCACTTTACAAATCAATAAGAGCCCCCACTACCTATCTATTAGTCTGAGAGGACCTATCTGAGCATGCAGCATCCTGCTTCTTCTATCCCAGCCTGTGAACAGCAGTAGTCGCTAAAACCTGAAGTGACAGAGAGGGGCATTTTTGGCAGATTCTTCCACATGTATCTTTTTTCACCAATAAACCTTCTCAACTTTTTTTTTTTGTTCTGTTCTGTCTCTCTACAAAAACATAATTAGTCCCCCTGTTTATCTACAGTCAGTCTACATGCCCAGAAAGGGCTGCAAGCAACCACAGCAGCTTCAGCAGCTCTCAGTCCCAACCAGTCAGCGCGTATTCCTGCTCTGCGGTCCCTGTGCTACCTCTCCAGTACCGCCTCGTGACTGCTGGGTATGCCTAGATCAGAGAAACTGGGCCATGAGCTGCTTTGGGAGCCCTGGATTTAACTTCTTCCGTGCCCTCAGAGGACTAAGATCTACAGCTCAAGCTAACCAAAAGGACTGTGTTTCCTTTCTTTTTCAACCCATCTGTTTAAACAAAGCCTGCTAGGTTTGTTTTAATGCTGCTTCCCCCCTCCCCCTTCTCCTGAAAGTCAAACACAAATGAAAAATTACTACACAGCAAAAGCCATAACACACCAGATTGAGGATTTGACAGAATCCCAGAATGGCTGAGGTTGGAAGGGACCTCTGGAGGTCATCTGGTCCAACCCCCCTGCTCAAGCAGGGACACCTACAGCTGCTTGCCCAGGACCATGTCCTGACAGCTTTTGAGTATCTCCAAAGATGGAGACTCCACAACCTCCCTGGGCAACCCATGCCAGTGCTTGGTCCCCCCTCACAGCAAAAAACTGTTTCCTGATGTGAAAACGGAACCTCCTGTGTTGCAGTTTGTTCCCATTGCCTCTTGTCCTGTCACTGGGCACCACTGAAAAGAGCCTGGCTCCATCTTTTTTACACCCTTCAGGTATTTATACACACTGAGAAGATCCCCCTTGAGCCTTCTCTTCTCCAGGTTGAACAGTCCCAGCTCTCCCAGCCTTCCCTCATAGGACATATGCTTGCCAGCCTGTAAAACACCCTGTGTTGGAGAAGGGTACCCAAAAAAGTGACCTTATACTATGCTCTTTAATACATACTGTGGCATCAAAGATGGACAACATAGGACTGTGACACTGGGAAAACAGGAGAACCACTGTAATTCTGGTGCGACTAGTGCTGGCTCGGAGGAACCAAACCACAGATACGTAAAAATAAAATTAAAAAGTGCAATACAGTGTAGATTAGGAACAGCATTTTGCACTGAGGGAGTTTGTTAAAGATAACCTTTATTCTTTACTCATCAGTACAGTCCTTTTCAGGATTTGCTGGAGCCACACTGCATACAGATCTCCAGCATGTTTCGCTTGGACGGTAAGGTGGCTGGAGTGCTCCCAGTAGCCCAGCAAGGGCATAGGTGAGAAGGCAGGGTGACCCAGCAATGCCAAGTTTCTCATAGACCCTAGGAGCCCCCCGGTCACGTCCAGCTCATTCAGAAGCACACAGGTTCAAAGATCCCACCTAAGCACAAAGAGCAGGGCTCACGTCACCGTCCACAAAGGAACCTCTGCCGTATTTTATCTTCAGTTAAACACTGCCAGCACTGCATTTTAAATCTATGTAAAAATCGATCCACAAAGATTTGTAATTAATTTTTTTCAATTAACTGAATGAGAAGAGAAGGAATTTCACACAGCCTTCACTGTGCATGTTCAATTATTTGAACATTAATAAAGCCAACCACAAACAGGAGTTCCATACCTAGAGATGGAGGAAAGTGTTTTCATATTCATACATTCCTTTTCACATAAAAAGGTAATATCTTTGATGGAATATTGTTAAATATTGCATGCAGGAGCCCTTAATGTTTAAAACCAGTAACTTATGTATATTTCATTTTTATTTAAAGGCTTATGATAATGTTAACAGTTGAAATAATGCAAACAAACCATCTTGGAGTCATTTTCCTTCCTGTGTTCCCATATACCCTCTAAATAAGACACTCAACAAGGGACAAGTCATATGTAAATTTATTTTGCAGTTTGGGATTCTGCTAAATAATTACTAACAAAAATGTATTATTTAGCTCCAGGCTATCTCGCTGCATTAGAATTAAATGGCAACTATTTGCTCTTTCAGTGGTGGCAAGAACCACTGGGCTGATGTCAGCATCATTTTGAATGCCATTATCACAGTCTCTGGTTCTTAAGAAGGAGCAGGCAGATTTATTTACAACCTAGTGAAAGTCTCACATTTCTTTAAGCGTGACACCATAGGAAATATCTTTCTTATTCTAGATAAATAGGAGCGTATCAGCATTATTAAAAGCTGTCCCCTTATTAAGAAGGCTGCTATGACATTCCCATTTCTATGGGAAAATTCATTATTGCATACCATTCGAGCACCAGCAGGCAACTGTGCATATTTACTGTGAGGGAAACGCCAGAAAGCAGAACATTCGCTTGAGTGCTTGCCAAAAAGCCATGTGACACGTGCCCAGATCTGGTGTTAAGGGTTGTGGGTTTTTTTTAAATTCAGGGTTGTTTCTTTGGTTTTGTTTTTGGTCCCCCTCCCCCCCCGCAAAATACCAATGAAAGAGTAACAAGAGACTGCACAAGTCTGAATCCCAGCTGCTCTTTGGAAAGATACCAGAAGCGTCAGCACCCTAGACTCCTACTGACAGGCAAAATGGGCTGAAGAAATATGAGGACTGAACCACAGGATTGTTTGTTTTTCATAGTTAGTGACACTGCAGTTAAAAGGTACAGGACTTGCCACACTGCAGGCACCACTGAATCATACTGGGAATATCCTCTCTGCGTATTTCCTTCCAAGGAGAAAGCGCCTGCAGCCTCAGCCATTTGGGCAGAATCTTTCCACAATATCCTACTCCATCTGTGAGTATTAGTGACACAATCTGGCCATAAATTAGTAGTTTCTAAGGCTAATTGAGCATATATAAAGACACACACTCCCCTGTCTCTGTCCTAACTGATGCCATCCTCCTTTTTCTCTTTGTTAGTGGCAATATTTAAGATGGAAATATTGTAACAATGCATTCAAAACACACTGCAAACTAAATATTCATTAAGTTAAAACAAATACTCCCAGAGGAACATCCTCTTGTGGATACATAGCAAAGGCGGAGGTTGCTTTCAGTGTCTGGCAGCATGATTTTTCTGCAAGCAAAACACCGCTCAGCCAGCCCTTGATGCAGCCTTGGTTTAGCCACAGTCTCTCTCCCTCTTTCCCTAGGTCTGTCTTGATACAGACTGGCCCCGAAAGCCCTTTGGCTTAACGCTGTCACAAAACCAAAGCTGCCAAACTTTGCTCTAACATAAGAACGTCATCCTTTATGGACATCGAGGGAAAAAAAAAGAAAACCAAAAAACAATCGAAGTTCATTAATCTGAACACCATCTTAGCAAAGTCTTCCTCAGTTTATAGCAGAACAAGATTGGGTTCCTTCTGGATATTTCATTAACAGTTTTGTCATGCCTTTCTACCTCTGCCCTATTCAACTTAGGAGGGTCATCCAACTCTAAAACAGACAATGAAATACAAATTCTCCCAGACTTCTTGAACCTCAGTTTAAGGTAAAATTTAGACTCACCCTTCTATCTAGACAAATAATATCAAAATGTTGGAAGGCTGTTCAATGATCATCAAATATTAACATGTATCCTTGTATTCTGCATGCCCATTCCCCAGAGAAGGCCTGCAAACAGTACATTTAACTTGAACTACTTCAGGCAGAGGCAGCTGAAGACTACCACTATTTCAGAATTGATGTTCCTACATTTTAAAATTGTGTTTTTCCATCATCCACAGGCCAATCTCATACTGGCTTTTAGAAGGCAGCATACAAAATACAATAATCACAATATTTATGATTCAGCTCCTAGGCTTTTTGCTGTTTTGATAAATACATGGTCAGCATGTGTTAGTTTTTATTCAAATACAGATTAAAAGCACATTTTTTTGCTACTGCTGTTATTAAATCTACTTGAAGCAGATGGTGATACATTCATTCCCCTACTCATCATATAAAGATAAACAAAGAGAACACATTCACAGGGCTAGATATCGTTTTCACCCCGATTATGCCTTCACCCTCCAACTACTCCGACTAAAGCACTCTATCCTTATTTGGACCAATATTCAGCCAGTTACCACTGCAAATATTGCCAAGCAATCAACAAGTGAAGAGATGGAGCCATCCAAGAACTGAAGGCACAGTTGTTCAAATGAAAATTAAATATTGATTAAATAATAATTAAAATGCTATTTTGTGTTTTTAAAGTTGAACCAAAAAAATCAATTAATGTAAAAAAGTCCATTAAATTCATTATTTTAACAAGTTCTCTGACAAAGGCATGCAGTCTGGTCTCTTATGTCCTCAGTAGATGGCTCTTCTGACTTTCATTAGTGTATACAGCATTGTAAATGGAAAGCATATAAACAGCATAGCTTACTCCCTTATTTATTTCCTTGTCTGGATTTAAACACAGCCGTCGTGGCCTAGCAGACATATCCCCACAGATTTATAGCACACGGAAAGCATTACTAATGAATAAAGCTGCATATAAGCAGCTAACCAATTTTTAATATGTTTACAAGGGCTCAAGTGCATCTCCTCTTGCCATCCTATTTTAATAGAGTCAAGGCTCAGTAATGCACTCTGAGCATCAACAAACGAGCAAACGTAAATGAAGCAACACATGCTCAATGAAAGCAGTGGCAAAGCACTGTCCATTTCTCATAAGGAAAAAGAAACACGCGAAGAGGAAAAACAACAAAGGAAGCAGGTTCTGACAACTTCATTAGGACAGAGCTTTTTACAATCAACAGAAGGAAACACAAGACAGGCAGCAAAAGCTTCTCCCATGAAGACGAGAGAAATAGTTCCATTGCTCCCAGGAGCACTGCCTGTCAACAGCGCAAAGAAAAGGCCCTAAACCACCGGTGACAGTATTTCACTTACTGCCACTTTCTCAGCGACACCTGTCATGAAGCAAAAATGAACACAAAAAAATAAGATTTTCCACAGTCAGGATACGTTAACAGAAAAAAAAAAAACTACAAAAGGGAAATCCCACTGAAAGCCCAAGAGTGAGAACAGAAGTAATCAGCTGAGCAGTGGGGACATCACTTTCTCACTTTCACTCTTGACTAGGTAAAGGAGCTCTTGACTAGGAAAAGGAGCAGGCACCAGGGAGAAAGTTCAAGCACAGCCTGTAACAGCGAGTCCTGCAGCATCTGCTGCTGAGACTTTTCTCCTCTCTGGTACTCCTGGAGAGGCTGCAGCTGCCTCAGACTTAACACTGCATCAAACTTGTAGTAAGCAGATCCTCCTACCTCCCCACTCTCAAAGATAGTTGTAACTAAGTCAAAAACCTTAAACGTACATCACATTAGATTTTCTTAAGTGATTAGTATATTACTAATCAAATTGAGAAGCTGATTAGCAAGTTGAATATCTGATTAGCTCCTTCCATGATGCAAAGAATTAGATATTAATCAAAGCTCATAAAAGATAAGCACCACCATCTTCACATTCAAACCAAGCACCTGCATTTCACAAGGGGAAAAATAGTGATTATTAAAACCAATGAACTGTAGCTCATTGATTAGTTGCAGGCACTTTTTTCTCATCTTAATCAAGATAATTATACAATAAATCTTTGAAAATACATGCTGTATTTATAAAGCAGGCCTGGTACATTTGTGCTCAAAGACTCTTCTCTCCATGCTCCTCCAGCTAGCTAATACCCCCTTCTGTAAGATGACCTACTACTACAAAATTCCATTCTGACAGCTGCCGACTGCTTTACTGGCATTGGCATAAACAAGTCACTTGTGCTGTCATACCAACAACAAGTTTGTTCCACAGATGACAGAAGATGGTTCATATGGGTTTCAGTGGCTTAATTTTTTTCTTTTTTTAATAAAAAGGAAAAGAAAAAAGCATCTGCTGGTGTCAAGACAATTTCTTGGCAGAACTCAGAAAGAGGACAGCTTTCAGCTGATAAGCTGTGCCCTCGTAATTAAAGAGGCATCACAGTCACTGGGAATTATTTCCAGCTTGGTTTACAAGTTAGAATGTATTTTAAGTTTGTTGCTGATGAATCTATCCAGAGTGATCCCAGTGCAGGGGCAGATTGTGTATGCCTAATTGTTTTGAGTTTTTTTCAAATTTAAACTTGAGAAGTCAGTATCTATCTACCTTAAATCTTTATATTTCTGCAGTATTTTTATTCTATCAATGTTGTGAAAACTATAAAAAAATAATCTGGGTTTTTGTTTCTTAAATATTTCCAGATAAGCATACTCTAATAGATTCCTGCTTGTCATATGATTTTTCAAAGAAAATTATAGTTAACTTTAACCATGCTATAAATTCCAAGGTATAAATTCTCACACAGGTGAGAATTAAAAATCTCATTTAACACTTCTCTACCCTACAGTCAGCAAATATATTTCATCAAGCTTTACCATCCCCTGCATCAGCTATCGGATAAAACACATTAGCCATTGCCCGACTGCTGTATCTCTCCTGCCAAAGAGATCCAAAGGAATCCATTTAGGTCCCATCTAATGAGCTCAGCTATCCAAGAAAATAAATTTTAGTCCTCAAACTTGTCCTTCAATTACCATCAATATTAAAAACCTGTGCCATTACACCATTTTCTTTTCCAATTTCTCTCTACTCTTTCTTTCCTCTTTATTCTAGGAAAACCCACACCCATTAAAAAGTGATCACTCATCAATCTTCCCATACTGTCATAAATGCTTATGTTTTTGAATGGCTCAAATCATCACCGTGAGAATTTTCATAAAATATGTCTTGACTAGACTTTATCAAATTGGGTGGTACAAAACTTTCCACCTTTAATAACAAAACAAAAAAAAGGAAGATTCACTAGGAAGTGCTCACCTAATACTATAAAAAAATCACCATATATTTGTACTCAAATGTGAACATAAAATTAATAATTGAACACAAATCTGTTGACTTGCAAATAATGTAACATACAGGGTCATACACAATTTTATACATGAGGAAGATGAAAAATTTCAGTCAAAGTCACTGTCAAATTATCAGAACAGCAAACTTCTACGTAGTCTTTAGGTGTTTCTCTGGACACCAAATTATTACATTTTGCTTTTGAAAGAGAAACAGAATTTTTGAAGCCTGTTGAAAAAAAAGTAAAAACAGGACACACTACCATCCAAACAGTGTCTATCTGTTTTTAAACATGTTTTATATGTGACATGAAAATCTATAGCTAGCTATACACAGCCTGAGAGCAGCAACTCAAGAAAAAGAATCCACAATTTTCACGACCAAAATACAAAAGTCTTTACTATTAGGACAGACTAAATAGCTCATCATCCACTAGCGAAGATCAAGAATGCATACATTTAAGTAACGTATTTATCACAGAAAATACACTTTTACATAGGGATACAAATCTGGAACTTTTCAAATTTATTTATTTTCACATACATATTGGAAATATTGCTATGGTATATAACCAGGCTGTAGCAGCTTTTGCATTTTGCCTTACAAAATTTGCCTGGATTAGTTTCACTCCTAAAGCAAAATGCTGTGGGGGTGCTGCACGTAACAATTCCGAAGCAAACTGGAACAGTTGGTGAGATCTTGCAAATCAAATTGACTTGAGGCATTAAAAAAGTTCATGGGAAACAGCAAATGCAAGATTTCTCCACTATCTTGTTCTATTACACAACAGCCAAATAGAATTTCAGTGTCTGCCCTCATAAAACACAAGGACATCTCCACTTATTGCTGCAGAGCAGAGAATGTTTCGCTCTCTAAGAGGGTCCACAGCATGTTACACACTTACTGATACTTCCCCAAACACTTAATGTACTTGGCCTGGCTTCGTTGCAGTGCCTCCCAGATGTCCTGCTAAAAACTGTGAACTTCAGCATCCTTCAGCCAGCTGCTCCTGCTGTGTAAAGTAGGCCAAATGGGATTCCCATTCAAAACTGTGTCTTTTTTGCTGTTAAACAGACTTCAGCATATTATATAGTCTGCAATGTGTTGAGATGAAGGATACTCAAGGAACACTGGATGACTGGTATCCCACTGGGTCCCTCAAGAAAACAAGTTTCCCACTTCAGAAGGCTATTCCTTAGAGAAGATTTTAAATAAATACACCTCAAAACTATTTCACAGCTGTGCAAGTACCAAGACCAGAGCAGGCACATGAGAGTAAAGCCTTGGTACCCAACTGTGCTATAAAATGCAGGCTTTTGCTGTACTCTCCCTCCTGTTTTTTGGGAGTTCAAACAATTACTACTACGCTTTTAAGAGCCTTTCAGAAGCCTTGGTTTATGTCATTTTAAGCTATCACAAGAACATTTCAGTAGGAGAATAGAAGAGAATTAGCATGCCTCCTGATAGCAATCTGAACTTCGTAGAGCTTCTGCCTGGTAATAGCGAACATCACAATTTTTAAATAAGGCACAATTTTCCTCCCCAATCCCTCCTTGTCAATGGGGAGTGCAACACACCTGTGGGGATGAGATACAGCTCCCTACTGCTTCATTTTTCTTCTCTAATTAAGGCAAGTTGTTAAACTTACAGCAGTTCAAACAGCCAGTCTGAATACCTGATGGAGCTTACAGGATTGATCCCTACAAGACCCAATGTACATTTCTGATGGGCCACACAACCTCAAATCACCTTCCTAAATATTTAATGAAGAGGTGCAGATGACACAAAATAAAACCCCAAAGTTGATTAAAACATCATTAACTCTTTGCACAATCTGCCCTCTAAAATCCAGCTCATTCAGAGAAAAACAAGCAGGTGTCATTCCTATAGCCGTTCTCTTGTTGCTCCTTGAGACCTGGATTTTGCTTTGCTACACAGTCCTTACTGCTCTGCTATCTTTTTATTCATTTCCTAGAAGGATAGAGCTAGGTTCTAACCTCCAGGCTTAGAAGTCAAACCAGTGCAACACAGTCTTCAGATCACTGGGACAGCCTGCAACATGGTATGAATTGCTTCAGTTTCTTTTCAGTGTCTTATAAAGTCTAACACCTAAAGATAACAACGTAAATGTCAGCACTGTTAGCTTTAACTGCCGATCATTTCTGCAGAGACTTCCAGCTAATAGGCTTAGCCTAACACTCCCAGACTGTTTGCAAAACTTCCTAGGTGCCAGAAACCCCAACTGTTTTCTTCCCAAAGCTACAAGTTTACTCCTGTCAGTATCTAGGACGCATTTAGGGATTGTCAACAGAAAAGCCTTCAACTCAAAGCCTGAAAATTAATTGGGAACATAAAATAGGATTCCATATCAAAGTAAGTAACAGCATTAATGCCTGGCTTTACTCTCATTTTCCTATTTCATTAAAAGCCTACAACTTAAAGACAAACAAAAAGCTACTGCAACAGAACTTCCACTCTGCCCAACAACATGGCACACGACCAAATTTCGCCACATACCTTAGACCCAGATTGCTCACCTTCATAACATTTCAGCTACATTAAGAGAACCGAAGCACCAAATTATCAAAACAAATACTTGTTTTATTTTTCATATAATTGAATGAGAAAAATAATACCTGGAGAGAAGAGAGAGAATCTCGACTGGGTGAAAGGTTGCAGGCTGACCTCAGCTGTTATCTACTCTACGGGTGTGGCTGCCAGGACCCCAACATCACCTGTGCAGGCAGTAATTGCCCTGAGCAGCCTCACCTGGGGGCTCCACCTACCCACCCCACACACACACACACTCCTTCCCCAGGACAAAGATCAGCCTGGCAAAGGAGGCTCTCAGATGCAAAAGAATATCTGACAACAAATGCAAATTCACAGTATCTGCGGCTATGCAACCAAAGATTAAAGCAGCCCTTGTTTATACACAAAAAAAAAGGACACAGAAAACAGTAATGCTTTTGTTCTCTTAATTATCTGTGCAAGCAAAGAGTTTCCATGGAAAAATATTTCTCCTAAAGCATACTACTTGCAAGTGCAAGATATCGAATTACAATATTCAAATACTAGCACTTTGCTTACATGCACCTATGATGTGTCTTTTCCTCTGGGTACAGCAACACACATGTTCACATGTGTCAGGATTCCAAAATGCAGAATCTACTTAATACTAAAGAACTCTATTGATATATTAAGATCACTGCATTGGGAAGAGTCTAGGTAATTTGCAGACTCGTACACATGTACTGTGTATCAGCATATCATAAAATCCTCTGATTGTAAGTGACATATTATATTAGGAAAAATGCATAATAGGGTGAATGCCCAGTATTTGAAACTGGTGTTCTAAATAGCTCTGGCTCACTTTTCATCCCACCTCAACCAACAACATGCCTATGCACTGAGACAGGAGCAAAGGCAATGGGTAAGAGAATGCTCCTAAATGCTTTCTTATCCCCTACCAGAAGGACCAAGTACTAACGGTGCATAAATGTTTCCAGAATAAAATCTTAAAAGCTTGGAGGCCATATGTTATGCACACAGCTACACTACAGAACAGAAATGTGGCTTTAGTTGTGTGTTTACAGGAGTAACACACCTAATTCAGATTTTACTAGCATTTTCTCATACTATAAAATCTGTCTACGGATATGTCTCCTAAGCCTTCCAATAGAAGTTATAGTAATACTTCTCTATGTCCATATATCCCTGTTTACACCAGCATAATTATAAATATATGTATGTACCATTTTCTGGCACTGAAAGAACTTCAAATTGTGTCTTAAGTGTCACTCAGCTTGAAACTACAATGTTCATGACAGAGAAAGCTCAAGCAATCTGTTCACGTGATTAGCCCCTGACGGTCACTCAGTGAAGAGCAATTCATCCCAGAGCCCAGTGGGATGAAAGAAAAGACAGTAAGGAAGGGGAAAGGCTCAAGTGACTTCAGCGGGACAATAAACTCCGGCTACCCCCTGTTCAACTACCAGCTTTATTTCAGGTTTGAATCTGACTGTTCATCAATGTGCTTCAACAATGCTAAGAGAAAAGGAAAACATCAAACTGAGCACAAAATAAAATAAACTGTATCCGCCTAAAAATAAATCATAAAGAATCCCCAGTCCTTTTTATTGTATTCAATTAACTCAAACTAAAAATAAAAATAAACAAAACCCCAAAAAAACCCACATTCTATAATGAAAAACCAGTAGATATCAGCGTGTCCATTCAGGGGAAATGGAACTGCTGTGAATGATGAAAATTCTGACTCCTTCTGCAATACATAATGTTTACTTATAATCTATTTTTCATCATGTTTTCTTAAGATCACTGAAATCTGCAGCTCTTGGGTATATTAAAGACTCCCAGGTCACATGGGCATGGCTGCAAGTGAAGTTTGCATTGAAGAGCAAAGGTCTCACCTTGTATTACCCAAGAAAATGGTTAGGTTTTATTATTTATCTGCTTCACTACACATTACTGAAATTTGTTTGGTTGTTTTCAAGTTAATGAATAAAATAAAATTTATTAAGATGTTATTAATTTTTAAAGTATTTTAAAAGGAAAGATATTATTATTTTCTTCTTTCCCAAGCAACAGTTGTGCCCAAATGGCATCGATACATCCATGCAATCTGACGAGTGATGATACTACCAAAACCTTCTGGTAGAGTAAGCTCTCGCACACTAACAGACAGCAAGTAGCAGAGCATGTCCGCGTGCCCACCAGCAGCAACACACATAGGGATCTCCTCCAGAAGCAAAAGCCTACAGGCCACGGCAGCATAATTAGCTACATGACAGCATCGGAGAGCGGCAACTTCCCAACGATTTCAGCTAGCATCGGCTGGAAACCCACAGTGCAGCCTCACTATACTGCAGCAGGCTGCTAGTAAAGCCGGCCTGAGATGAGAGAGACAGAACGAGAACAAAACACAGGAGAGAAAGGAGAACGCACTCTGAACTCTTTGTATATAAAAATAAAATTGGGAAGAATGTTCACTATCCCAAGAGAAAATGAAGAGATGAAATAATCAGTTATGATAAATGAACCAGCACCAGGCAAACCTCTTTATCCCTTTGAAATATCATGGGATGTGGTGAGATCAGAGCGGTGCCATGCCAAGAGAAAACAAGCAGCGTGAGATGTTCACGTCTCACACACTCACAGTGGGCCACGTGCCACAGAGAGGCAATACTCTGTGTGTGTGCGCGCGCATGTATGTAAACATTTGGTCCACAATTACCTACAGCAGAAATTTGGCACATAAGCAGTTTTTCTCTGTGCATGGACATGAAAGGAAAATCTCTCTCCTCTTCTCTGGTCCATAGTATTGCCACACAGGCATTTGCAACCTTCATTAGTCATTCAGCTTGCACGTCACTTGAAAAAAAAAATTTAAACTTGCAAGTGTTTTATAAGAAAGCCTCTGAATTAATAACCCAAATAAAGCCTGGCTATTAATTCAAGGCCACATTATATAAGTGAGTGTAATTAATCTAAACTGTGACAATGGATTTGAGTGCTTATCTAAATGTTTCCATTTTTGGACTTTCCACAAATGCTAACAAAATGCAGATAGAAAACAGAGCACAACAGAACATCACAAAACACTGGAACTGGAGGCAGCACAAGTTGCCTCACTAATTGACTTGGAAAACATCGGAGAGGTGAATGAGTACTGTATTACTTCGAGGTTTCTCTCTTTAGTGCTCATCCAAAGCTCATTATACAAAGGGAATTCTTTTGACTTCAGTGATGTTTAGATCTGGTCACTTTTCACTGCTTAGTCACACACAGCCAAAAGACTACAGAGATAATCTGACTTTTTTGACCTGAGTGCCAACAAGTCATCTTTGATTAATTTTCCCCAATCAATCAATCAGAAAATCATTTCTGTAATCATTTGTTAACTTCCTATCATTATGGAGCTACTTGCAATTACTATTATTTTTACAGGACAGAGGGAGACAATACTAATTTACAAATGTAATGAACAAAGCCCTTGCTCACAAAGAGGTCATGAAAGCAACAACTTGTGCAGCCCAAAAAATGGCTTGGCCCTTAACCGTAAGTTTCATGGGCCTTAAAGTTGTCCCAATGGACTGGGTTATCTTCACTTTGCTAACCAATTGCCAAGGAATACACATGCAAAATCTTAGCTGTGGATCTTTGAGTGCATCCTTAGTCACTGCACAACTAACTGGACTTCAAAATAAACCCAGGACCAACTGTCCACTTACCATGAAATGCTTCTATGCAGGGTGTGGAATTTTAATAAATGCAAACCCAGCTATGTTGAACCAAGAGGTACTGTCACTGAACTAAGTCCCTTCCAGTGCATTTACTGAGTCAAAGAGAGTTCATCTTGCTTGACCTTCCTTGGGGAGGTGAATAAATAGCTAACATAAATGAAAGGACAGTTTTAAAGAATCACATGCTATGCTGTCTATGAACACTGTATCTCAAGCATGATTATTTTCTAGTTCATTTAATCTAAATGTTATGACTAGTAACAGGCCACTCAAACTGTTTACTTTTTATTTCAATGAAAGAGTGAATATGAGACCGTAAGATTTAAATCCCCTCCTCACAAGAAGTCCCATAAAATAACACTAACTCAAACTGCAACACCTATTACACTGGCATACAAGAAAAGTGGATAAACAAGCATTTTTGTGACAAGATTTTCTTATCTCCCAAATCAGACATAAACCAACAAACAACAGTTTTCCAAGGCAAATATGCAAGTACAAAATAATACATCACTGTAAATCAGAGAAAAAACTGTGCTGAACAAAGACAGCATTAATAACTCTATATTAAATTGTAGAGTCACAGGAAATAGAATTTTTGATTTTGCATTCTGTCAACTTCCAAATACAATAGCTCTGGCAGATTAAAATCTCTGAAGTTTCCAAAAGGTTATCAGCTACAAGTATATACACATTTAAATCTCTTCTACCTCTTACCAAGGATACAAGAAAATTTGCAACTGTCTTTCTAAACTATACAGATTTCTGTTTGGGAATAAATTTGCAGATCAGCTTATACCATTAATCAGGTCCATGTTATGTAGAAATTGCACAGTGCATACACAGATAGGATGTGTGTTTGGAGGACAAAACATTTAATTTCTATACTTGAAAAGTGTATGAACTTAAAGGTAATCAAAATAACTTCATAATTATATGCAGCTCAGACTTAATGTTTAGAAAAGGTATTATAGTTTCATGGCACTCTTAGAACTCACATTTATTTAACAAAAATACTTATAATTACTGCTGGCTCTTACTACTACCTATGGATGAACTTGCATCATCACGAAAGCAAGTCTAGAAACTGAATAATTTATAACTAAAATATCTCGAATCTCTGCAGCATTTCCGAAAGTACATCATATTTAGTTTGATTTAGTGCTTGCCTGTCTTCCTCTCCTTCTGTGATGGTACTTACCTGCCACATCTTTACTTTTTGCTTTGTTATTACAAGAAAGTACATTCCAATAATAACCAGGAAAACAGGCACATTTTTTTCCAGAACAACGCACAACTTAAATGCACAGCATTTGCAAACAGACATTAATACACAGTATAGGAAGTTGAGAAAATGTTAGTAAATCTTAATACATATATTTTAGTATACTCTTTCTTTCCCTTTGAAAATTAATTTATCCAAATTTTAATCTCCACAAGTGTCTTCTTGAGGCTCCAGGTAGAAACATCATATGCAGGGAGAAGTGAATGGTCTTTCTTTGAAATCTATTAAGGCAGAGCTTTAGTTCATTTAATCAAGTTTAGAAACTGCAGATACCCTGAAGCATTTGAAAAAAAAGTCTACCAAAATAATTACAAAATATATTTAAAATTGTGTAAAAACATCACTTTAATTTTAATATTGAGCTTTTTTGTTGTTGGTGGTTTGTTTTTTTAAAGAGAAAGAGAAAAAGCAAACTGCCACATTTAAATGTCAGACCAAGAAGAGGTTAGTTAAAACAATCTACTATAGAAACTCAAATGTAATTCAGGTTTGGAAAGCATACAAAAGTATCAAAAGATTAATAGTGGGAGGTTAAGTGCACCATTTTTCACTCAAAATCATATGTCTGCCACATAAAGCAAACAATATTGGTATGTGAAGTCCACTGTAATACAGTATTAAAGAGTCAGATATAAAGTGTAACTAATTCAGACAGTAAAATTGCTATTTTAATGGCATTTTGTTCTGCCTAGAGATTATCAAATATCAGCATCATAATCCTAAACCCCTGTGAGTAATTAGTTCTCTAGTCACTTCGTTCCTATACTTACTCACCTGAACAGTACCCTAGAAATCAGTGGGCCTTCCCCCTATTTTGGTTTTGGTAAGCCACCAGGTCTTGACTGTATCCTGGAGACCTGGGCATAAACACTGCTCCAGAATCAGTCATTTTTGAAGGCAAAAGTGGTAAAGGGAACTAGATGGGTTTTGACAGGGTTAAAGCTCGGTTCTTCTTCCCCCATTTTGTTCCTGTTTTCCTACAAATAGGATAAGCAATAAAAGAACATAATTACATTTTGCTTGCGCCTACTTCCCTCTACTTCAAAGGATGCCTAGTGACCCACATGCTGAAGTTTCAGCTGCATCAAGGGTGGACAAAATTCATCTCTTCCTAACTCATCTGTCTTTACAACCTTCAAAAACCTTTACAACCTCCAATTACTGACCAGGTGAGACAAGGACAAGCAATAAGACTGTCTTAGGAACAGCTGAAGTAGCATTTGCAGAGATAGTATCTTTTTCTTTACATCAGCAGATAAAGAGATATTGAAGGAAACAAAAGCTTTTTGACACTCGAAGCCTTTATCAGACTTGAAAAACTAGAGCAAACATCAAGCTAAGTAAAAAATTGAAAACACTTGGTTTATATAATTAGTTTTCTTCCAGAACAACTAGACAATCTTTAGAAAAGGGGAGCTAGACATCTATAGAGCAGAAAAAACTTTGGGCAGGGCTAGAAGCAATAACTCATGTTTCTCAAGCATGACAAATAAATACTTAGCACCTAGAGAACAGCTGGGAGTTAGGAGGTGTTACTCAGGAAAAATTATAATGTGCCATAACATCAATGTCTCCGTTGCACTTAGTATCTAATGATATTTTACTTTTAGCATTGATGTTCATTTTTAAAGATTTTTTGCAGTTTCTCCTGAAGATCAAGACTATGAAATCAGGGAGGTGCCTTTTTTTAAAAAAGAAAATGTTCCTTTTTGCCATTATTTTGTCCACTACTGATTCCCTGTGTAAGTTTATACTGGTATATATAGTACCAACTCTATTTGATTTTGCCCACTCCAGTAACACTCAGTGCACTGGGTGACACATACCATATGCTGAAATTTGCATATATGTAATTGTCAAAAACCAAGGAGTCCATGCAAGACTGCAGATGCAGAGATATCTTATGGCTGTTAGTCCAGACAAAGCTTTCATCTTAGGATGAGTTTCCAGATGTTAGGGGACAGGACGCTGACTGAAGACTGATGGAAACAGAAGTGAGGGAAAGTGACAAAATGAAGTTGCAAAACTTCTTTGAAGAAACAGTCTGTCTTTGTAGAAGACAAAGTAGCCTATGATATGATTGTGTGTGCAATACAGCATATAACAATATCTGTGGAAAGAAAATAAAACCAACAAAACTCAGCTACTCATACTAGGTTGCTTCTTTCTTGTAGCCAGAGTACATATACTGGTCATATTACTTATTTAAAGAAAGAGCCTGTGTTTGCTGAGGGCCACCCTTAGACTGTTGAGGTAAGTGCTATGTCTCCTCAGGTCACATACAGAAAAATTTGAGAGCCTTAGCTTTCTAAAAGCTTGAATATGTGTACTAAAATGAAGCAGAAAATGCAAATGGTACAAAAGACCTCAAAGCTAAATCCAAAAGGTATCATTGCATTCTGTGGAAATCATGCTACATGCAGCCAGAACAAGTTTGATAGCACGTCATGTAAAATTGGATGGGAAAACAGCAATTGTCATCTATTCATGTATATCAAAAATGCTGGATATCAAGCATTCATCACAAACAACAAAAATATTATGAGCTTGTATTTTGTATTTTTTTTTCCCTCTATATAGGAATTGCAATTTCTGTAACATTACATCAGAAAGACATGATTACAATAGCCAAAAATTTAGAAATAGTAGTAAAACAGCAAAAATAATTATTATGCATTACTTTAACACTATCATTTAGATTTCTGGCATTTTCAATTAGTGCTATAAAGTCCTTCAATAGAATTAATGCAGAAAATATTACAAACATGCAAGATATTTCTCTTTTTAAAATAGCATCTTGAGATATATACTACTTCCATAATAGATCCGAGTGTTTTGGCAGTTATTTATCATTATTTTCATGAAGATAACCCTACTGTTCCACTGCTGAGAAATTGTTAGGGTAAAACACACAGCCAGCCTCATCAGAGCAAATGTCTTGCCAAGTCACAGATTCTCCAAAACACATAAATATTATGCAATGTCCAGCATCACAACTATACATCACATCCGAAACCAAACTCAACAACACTAAAGATGAGTTACAAGGCAGAAAAAATGTAATATCTAAGATCGCTGCAAAATTCAGAATAAAGTAGCACACTCCCCCCTGCAAGAATCTCAACTCAGAAATTCATTGCTTCAGCATTTCCGATTAAATAAACTACACTCGTATTTCTCAAATCAAAAAGAGTAGTGGTATTTATTGCATGGAAGATATAAAAACAGACAGGCGATGCACCTACAGTCTTTCTGTAGAGTTTCATGCCTAATGGCCTCTTCTTGTGACTGACAGCTCTGATAGACTCAGCTGAAGGCTGATTTTAATGAAACCCCATTTTCCAAAGGGAGACGACTGAGCTAGAAATATTTTTGTCCTAATCATAACTTTCAGCACAAAAAGGTCTCTCCTTTTTTCCTCCATTCTCAATATAATTTTAAATTGAAATACCAAACTCTTTTTACACAATCTGGTCTACTGACTTTCAGTCAGCTTTACAAAAAGATATTTTCTTCAGCTTATGTAAAGCCAGAATGATAGCTCATTTTGAATAAAATACGCTGTGGACAATTTATATAACAGACTGCTCTGTTCAGATGAATAGGATATGTCGGTCAGAAGACGTGCAGTCTAGAAGCATTCAACTCAGTATGTGGTATCCAAACAGACATTCAAATCCCAGCAAATCCCAGTTTTCCTCTTTAAAGTGAAGGTAAGCTTTAGAAAATGACCACTTAGAAAAAAAACTCGAAAAACTTTTTGAACCCATGTGAAGTGTTAACCAAGAGGGCATTCCACTTCTGAGCCTTCAGACAGCAACTTGAACCAACGCTACTGAGCTCACACAGACATGCTAAAAAGCCTAGCATCAGCTGGTTCCGTCCTAAGCTCTTCAGGAGATGACACGGCTGTAATACAACATCTGCTGAGATCTAGGTGAAACACAAAGGAAGAGCTGTGTATCCGGGCTCAGCAAAGTGGGTATGTACCCTTGCTGAAATCCCAGATCACAGAGACCAGGAGATGACCGTCAGCTGCCGGTGGTGGGAGCACACACCCAAGAGAGCGCCTGCTCCTCTGGCTTTCTGTTGCCTCCGCTCACTGAAAAATGATTTCATTCTAGTGAGCTAAATGACTGTCTCAGCAATATAGCAAATAATATATTAAAATGCAGCAAAGGAAGAACAAAGGCACAAAGCGTGCAGCAGTTTAAGGTAAATGAGCACGCTGCTTACCTCTCAGAAGTAATCTTGAAGGAGTCCATGAGAAAATACAGCTGTCTCTTGTTATTTAAGGTGAAAGATGATTCTGTTGTCAATGAAACATAAGAACTGACACACAACTAAGATTTAAGAAAATGATTCTTTACAAAGAGTTATTTCTTTATCTTCTGTTCATCAAACAGCCCTTCCTTCAAGTTAACGGTTTCCTCCAAAACCTTGCAAAATTCAGTACTGCAGATCCAAGCCTCTCTGTACACTGTTTTTTTCAGAGTAAAACTTTGAAAGGAGATTGGAAAAATCTGCACTATAGCTGCGTATTGGGCACACACGGCAGGGTTTTGGTAGCAGGGGGCTGCAGCGATGCCCTCTGCGGGAGGCAGTCCTGAACCAGCCACAGCTGGCTCTGAAACCAGCATGAACAGCCCATCACTCCTCAAAACCTCAGGCAGGTTTAAAAGAAGTTTAAAAGAGCCAGTGGCAGTCACGCAGGGTGGTAGACACGGTGCTGGAAACACGCTCCAGGCGGGTGGTGTTCCATGCCCTGTGGAGGTACCACGAGGGACCATGGCCATGGGCGACCTGCACAGGAGCAGGGACACCCCTGAGAGCTCGCAGCCCCTGGCAACCCGTCCCGGCGCAGGGTCAACCCCAAGGGGACTTTGGCCTGTGGATGCCACTCTAGAGCACGGACACTAAGAAAGAGTATGGCAAGAAAGAACAAAGAGCAGAAATATACCATTACGGCACATGACCCCACTCCCCACATTTCCCTTCACCTCACCAAAGGCGCTGGGTGAACCTAACCTGCAGTGAAAATAAGGGAAGTCGAGACTAAGAAGGGGTTAGGATATGTGTTTAGGTTGAGCTGAGCCTGGGGGAGGAAAGGAGTTGACTCGTTTAATTTTCTTTTTTCTCCCCCCTCAATACCCAAATCTATGATCAGATGTTTCTGTTAATTGGTAAAAAAATAAATTCCACAAAGATTCCTAAGTCATGACTGTTTTGCTCGTAACAAACCGCAAAACCAAGGTGACAGAGATTTAGGCTTCATACTAATTAGAAAAACAATAGGCTTTAGCCTTTTTGTCTCAGTACTTGTACAGATCGTCATTGGTATAATTATGGCAGTAGTGTATTCAATAGCTTGGGGAAATACAGATTGCTGTAACATCCCATTAGGTTATCTTTTAACATATGTCTGAGCTAAATAGAGATGAAAGAAAGTTCATCAAAATAGATTTCTCCAGACTGACCAGAATTTGGTCCGTATCGTTACACTACTTAGGAAGCACTGACATTGTAATTACTTGAGGCATCCATCTGGTACAAATCACACGTTATTTCATTTCAGATGGTCTCAGATATTAACTTTGTTTTCCTCTCAGTTAGACTGTGTCATGAACGTGTAAATCATGTCATTTACAACAAGAAAGAAACAACAGTGATTTCTATCTCATGATCCTGAAAAGCCCTGGCAATTGCGAATGGTGGCAGATTGACTTTCAGGTTCAAACCACATTTCAATTGATAGTGAACTGAACCTGTAGTTCTTTGGTTTCTGTTCAATAACCTCATTCTTGTTCATAGATGTTTCATACTTTTTGGTAATAATTAGCATACTTCTTGTTAGATACCAAATACTGATGGAATTAAGTCCAAAAGATCGTAGTTCTTACTTTCCTAAATCGGTCAAACAATCAGAAAGAGTTTAGGGCACTTAGCTTTATTACATTTTTAAGTTTTGCCAAAAAGAGATTAATACACTCAGTAATTTTTTACTTTGAAGTTTTGAAAACAAACAAACAAAAAAAACCCAACTAAAAACCCCAAACAACTCTTGCATTATGGACTCTGTAAGGAAAATATTTGTTCCTGAATTTAAAATTCCAGCCACACTGGTCTTAATCAGACACATAGATCATCTCTGTTCATTATCTAAATGATTTTAAATAGCAAAGTCAGCTGTAATGCACAAATATGCAAGGTTACAATTTCAAATTATTTTCCTCTGAATTTTACCTAATTTTTACTCAAAGGTGCTAATTTTCTGGCCATTTGTGACAGTAAACCTATATGCTAAAAAGCAAACAGACAGTTACCAGATCTTCATTTAAAACTTAGAAGGATAATTTTACTTAAAAAATTACATGCATACATATGTATTTCAAGTGCATGGCAAGAAATACAAAAGGAGCGTAAAAGAAGTCATTTGTATTAAGACATTCAGTGACACAGGTTATATATCAGATGTCTGTAAAAAAACTTTGCTGTTTCATACCCTATCGATTTCTTCAAAATCAGCAAATTACTATACACCAACTTTCAAGACAGCCTACAACAACTGAAAGCCTTTTCCACCCAGCAGTGTGATGCTGAAATGAAATACCAGAATCACAGAACGTTAGGGATTGGAAGGGACCTCTGTGGGTCATCTAGCCCAACCCCCCTGCCGAAGCAGGGTCACCTAGAGCAGGCAACATGTCACTA
>Ga0181612_131384_pt1 | contig 24239 bp, 14 predicted proteins | sample HoacroProtozoa21_FD_119630 | JGI IMG/M metagenome (GOLD analysis project Ga0181612, IMG submission 119630) | Hoatzin crop microbial communities from Cojedes, Venezuel. Combined Assembly of Gp0051906, Gp0051904, Gp0051908
CTTTCTGCTCCCCACATAACAATTTCTTATCCTATCTTTGGAAGAAGTCATTCAACATCCTCCACACCAGACGGCCAAAGATACGAAAAGGGACAGCTTCTACAAGTTACAGTTGTACCAGCCTTTATAAAATGCAACTTAACAATTTCACATAAGTGAAAGGAAGACTCTGAATACCTTGCGTAGACAGTTGCGCAGCTTGAGAAATTAGTGAAGTGATATTGAAAGCAGATGGTCCAGCAGTAAGAATTTTATGGAGTATAGACTGCAGAGAGGCTTGTGTCACAGCTGCTGTTAGAACTAAAAACAAACATTCTGTTTTACTGACAATTCTAGAACATCACTTTAAACTCTTCAAACTGGCTAAATAAACTTGACACATTTTCTTTCTGATTTTGTTCCTGTACCTACAGACCAAAGAGCCACCTGAACTATTTTTTAGTGACTTGAATCCAATTCATGAATGCTTGGCATATCTAACCAAATCCTTTTTCTATCTTTGAGACATACACTGAAACTTTAATTCTTCAGCTTGACTTTACAGATCAGTAATAATTCTTGTAAACATGAACAGAACATTTGTTCAATTCATTATTGTAGTAAGCACAATGTGTCGGGTTTTTTTTTTTTAACTACAACAATTAAAAAAAGGCAAAGAAGCAGTATCAGTAACTCACTAGAAGAGATGGGGGGCAAGGGGAAAGACTTCCTATTCAAGGAAGAATAAAAGATCTTTCGAGTTAAAAATACAGACACTCAGTGTTCTTAAAAAAAAAAAAATCAAAACAAAACAAAAAACCCCCCATCAAACTTCTTTGTTATGGGTTTAGCTGTCCCGTCCCCACCTCCTCCAGCAAAAAATTAATCATTTTCAACCAATGGTTTCGAAACTGCACTAGACAGGAAGAGCATCTTACAGTATGTGCTGATGAGACTCAGCTTCTGAACTAACCTTTTGAAAAAGGTCTACTGGCTCTATAGGATACTTCCTGAACATACACTACCCACGCACCAGTGAATAACTGCACCATGTGCACAGTAAGGGCAGTCCTGCTGTGCAAGGTGAAGTCACTTTGCCCACGTACATCTACCAGCCAGACCCTCATGCCATCAGAACAATGCTAAACACAGCTGCTGCTCAGACGTGGCAAGAGAAAATGACTAGGAACTTAAATTGGCAGCTTTCTAATAAAATACCATTGGAGTCTTGATTGGAGCCTTGATTGTGGAGTTTTCATTTTTTTTAAACACAACCAACCATGATACTCCTACATTTTTAGTCCAACCTAGTGCACTACAGTTTTAAAAGCCTCTCCCTCCACCCTAAAAAAAACCCCCTACTCGCCTATTAGTACTGAATGAAGCCATAATATTTGCTGATTAAAAGCAAGTTAATTGACAGCTTTTCCTTATAAATAATTGTTAATATACATAATACTAAAATTTTAAGTAAAACTATACTATTTTGACTGTCATGGTTTGCACTTCTAAAAAGGTAGTTAACTCTGAGCACTACATGTAAATGTTTTGCTTCCTATTTAGATAGGTGATCAGAGCACAGGAAGTTCAAAGAAGCAAACAAAAGAATCCCACACCACTTTCTTCATCAGCAACCTCCCACTTGCAGACACCACATTAGATAAAATTACATTCAAAATGCATTAACTTGTTCTAGCAGCAAAAGGCACCATAGCTGGTTTTAAACTTTCTTTTAATAAACCAGGCCAATGTGACAAAAATCTAAGGGATACACCAATTACATGCACAAAATTTAACTTGCTAGCAAAATTACTGATATGCTGTCTTTATTCAGAGAGGCTAATGTGCTCTGTTAAAAAAAAAGTTGATAGGCAACATAAGAATCCCTAGAAGTTTCAGTATTTGCAAACACGTATTATTAGAATAGCAGCACAAACTACAGAATACAAAGAATATTACACGAAACAAAAGAACAGAAAGCTCTAACTAAATTTTGTGCAACAGATAAATGCTGATACAGCGATTAAGTCACCAGTTTCAATTAGACTGCTCACATACATCAGCATTTATTAGCTTAACAACCTTAAACATTACTTGGCAAATTTAAAAAGGTTTGACAGAAAAAACCCAACCAAAAACCAGTCCCCACTTTATCTAGGGATTCATTTACTCACTTTTCAAGTAAGGCTTGCATTTACTACAGCTTAGTATCCAGTAATATACCAATGTGTGTAAATAAGTTATTACATCAACTTTAAAGAATCCTTACCTTCATTGATTTTGGATATATCTACGCTAGAATTATTAAGCTGCAAGGTGGCTTGCAGAGCAGGCAGCAGCTGTCGAAGGAGATTTGGGTCCTGAAGTAACGGAGGAATCGGTGATTGTGGGACAGGTGAGACAGGAACTGTAGGAGCAGATGAAGCAGGCGCAGAAGTTGGATTCAGTCCAGAAGCAGAAGATGTAGAAGGAGTTGTGCAAGAATGGGGTACAGACTTGTCCACAGATGCAGACTCTGAACAGAAGACAGACAGTAATTTTCATTTTCCCCAATATAACCTGACAATTTCTCACTAGTACAATATTCATACTAAATTCAGAAGATCAAATTCTTAACTATTAAGAAAAAAAACAACCCACGAATATAACAAAAATGGAAGACATTTGACATCTAGTGTAATTTATGCTATGGAGACTAGTATTTATTAGGAACACACACACTAAATTTTTCCACTTCAAGATACTGGACCGAAAGCTGCCAGTATTACAAGCAGCAATTTTTTTCCTCTAATTTTTAGGACAAACGTGGGGCAAAAATTCCTTAGTGAATTTTTCTTTTACTGTGCCTATACTTACAACCTATGCTTTTACTCCTGATTCCAATCTTTCTTTGGAAAATATACTATGAACAAAAACCTTATAGTCCATGGACTTTACAGATAGGCTAGTATGTCATATTTGAGGGGAGGGTGTTAGCCATGCTTCATTTATTCAGAGACTAGACTACAAGAAGCTACAAAATAAAGACTATCATACACAATACAACTACATTGCTCAGGAATCACAGACAGGATAATGAGCTGTACTAGAAACGTAAAACAAGAGCTGTTAACATCCCCACAGCAGAGTGGAAAAACATCTAAAATGTACCTGCCCGTAATTAATTTTAAACTTGTCAGCTTTTCCTGAAGCATCAAGACCTATATCCTGTATTAATCTCATTTTAGTAAACATCAACACTTATTATCCACAGAAATGCTTAGTAATCAAATTCAATTATACTATATAGCAATTTGTTCAAATTCATGTGAGTTATTAATTTTAAATTTTACTTCAGTTAACATGAAAGTTTGTCCTCCATTCCAGTATTGTGAGAAATTCATGCACTGAAAGTTTTTCCACTTACTACCGGTGTACCATCAGTCACTTCAAATATCCTTCCTTTAAGAAGCCTGGACCACTGTGTTTCAACTTTAGCCTCCCCTTCTCTCATTCCAATTAAACCTATCAGAGACCTCTGCCCCCAAATTCAGTCAGGACTAATGCCTCTTACAGCACCAAACAGGTTGGATGAAGAGTGAAAAGATGAATATGGATCCAAGATTTCCACGTATGCTTGCCCATAATGCTGAAGACCTGGATTTTAAACCCACCTCCAACTGGGCAGAGAATGTCAACCTGGATAGTCCGCATTTCAGGCAAAAATCCAAATGAAAGCTAAAATAACTGGCTGGGAAGCTCTTTTAATCTAAAGGTACTTTTGGTGGTTTTTTTTTTTCTTTGGAGAGATGGTCAAAAGCAGAAGAGGGTGACTTTCAGTAAAGAAGAAAAACGAAAAGGTCTTGTTTTGTTTTACTACCTAGGTTTAAAATGTTACAAAATTTCTAGAAGCTTTTGTTTTTTGACAGTCTTAGCTGCAACTTTTGAGACTGATTTGTAGAAGAACCCTAAAAACATAAAAATAAAACATTACTGAAGTGAGTATCAGTATGTAAAGCAAAGGAGATTAGAAATCTGCATGGAAAGAAAGGGGACTTCTGCTTCCATGCAGTTACAGCAGAAATAGTTTGTAACAGGTCGCAAATACTCAAAAAAACAAAACAAAACAAAACTTTTCCAGTGAAGTATCTAAGAAATCTAAACCAGAAACAAAAAACCTGAAGGATCCAAATTTGACAGCCTGCAAGGATGCAACAGCCAGGGCACACAGACATAGTTCGATGTTTCAGGCAAATTTCTAAGAAAGAGGTGGCCTTATCTAGCTACAAGCTCCTCAGGACACCAGGTTGGCTTTCAATGCACCTGTAAAGGGACCTGGTAATTTGGCCAGGAGCTTTTCATAAGAAGAAATTAAAAAGGGACAAGAAGTGTTACAAAGACTGAGGACAAAAAAAAGCAGTTAAAAAATTTTTTATACCGTTTTCAGTAACATGTGACTAGGACAGCTAATTAGGCGTTAGCCCCCCTTAAAACAGTAAGTCATTAGTAAAAGTCTTTGTTATAAAAGTACTACATACAAAATCTCATGTTACGGTGTTCAAGGTCAACTTTTAAGACAACTGCAAGTCAAGACACATCAAGCAAACAAGAATCTTACCATACTAAACAAAAACATGTAAAGTTTAAACTGAACTTCGATCTGTCATAGTCCACATAAGGACGAGACACACCGGCAGACAAAAAGCAACAGAATTCAGTACAACGGGGCACGTTAGGGCATGTTAATACTCACACGTACAAGCGTCCTACCCCACAGTTTTGGGAACCTTACCAACAAAAACCCACAAAAAATCCAACCAAACAACAAAACCAAAAAAACCCAACAAAATGCCCTAATTTAAAATCAAACAAACAGAAAAAAATACTAGCAACTACCAGCACTAATTTCAAAACATATGTAATACAGTTAGGCTTGTCTTCACAGTTGAATTATTTCAAGCAAAGAAGCAACTCACTACTATATTATTAATTCATATAAGCAATACCTGAGCTTCAGATCACACCACCATACCAAACAGCTTTAACTATTTTTCACCCATGCTGCAGTTTTGAACACAAAATAAACTGAATCAAAGGCAAACTCAATCTAACAATGCAATGAAGATAACTTTAAGACCACTTTTGGGTAGTCACTCATTCTTGAGTAAAAAGTCTCAAATTATGTTATACAAAACCACTGAATTCCAAGAGGCCTGTAGAAGTACTTTAGTTTGGGTGAGCTTCTCTGCTATAAAAATGCAAACTGTATTACATCAAAACAACGCAGTCCAGTTAATTATTTAAAATAATATGGAGACACTATTCTGCAGCAGTATTATTGCAGGCATTTTAAGTATGCGTAAATGATAGCTGTGAAAGCTATTTTTTGTACAATCGCCCAGATTAAACACCTAGACAAAGTGATGTGAAAAAAGGATGGTGGGTGTCTAATGCTAACATTCTGATCTTTTGAGATGGTTAACATCACAAAATCAACAGTTCAAATGTTACGAAAGAATACATCTCTATGATCATGACTATCTACATGGACATCGTATTACAAGTCTGTTGTCATAGAGGATGCAGAGTACAATGAATGCTCAGAACATCACTGCACTGGACAAATTAAGTAATTGAAGTTATTCATAGTGAAATAACGGGTATAAACCTGTTTCTGCCAAAAAGAAGTTGTAAAAAATGTTTGTGGAAATACAACTATTTCTTTGTTTGTATTAAGTAGCCTGAGTGGCTCTTTTCTTCTCTACAAAGAGAAAATTCCTTTGTGATGAAAATAAACATGCTAAAAAATACAAACTACAGATTCGTTCTGAATAATCACAACGTTCATTACCTTATTTTAAACCAACCTATCTTACACCATGGCTTACAGACTGGATGCTCGATTTCACAGAAATAAATCCAAGAAATACTGCCCAATAAAACAAAGCCTCTAAATATTTACACATCTATTTTTGTATAATACAATTACAAAGGTTTAAAACTGGTTTAATTTATGATGCTACACAGAACTTGCAAGTTTTGCCTTTCAAGTTAACACAACTAGTCAAAACTCCTCAAGATGAAACATTTGTTTCATAAAAATCCTAGTATATCACTCACTGGGGTGTATGTGTTTCCCATGCTTTTTCTGCAGACAGAAGCAGAAAACTTCTCACTCCCTCATTTTCCTCCCTAATTCCCCTTCTCTGATCTGCTTTGAGAGATTGCTTCATTGCACATTTTGCCACACAGTTTACTTTTCAACATTTAAACACTATTTCCTAGTTTCTACAACATTTACTAGAATTTTAAGAAAATGCTTAGAATTCTTAAATGCATTTGAAGCCTCAAGCCTCATACAGTCAAAATGAACACAGAATACTGAGGAAAGTTAAGTATCTTTACAAATCTAAGTCCTTTCGTTTTACAACTCTGATACACTGGTCTCTACACCTGTGTCAACATAAATTCATGTTCATTAACAAGCCAACTACAGTATTATTGCAAAATAAGGCTTTTGATTACACAGCAGTCATTCATAAATCTAATTTGAACCATTAATACACCAATTAGACTAATTTTGAACCTATAACTGAAATTTTACAAACAGAAAGACTGCAGATTTGGTCTGTGTCTTATACAAAAAAATATTCTTAAAGAAAAGACAAACTATGCTGCAAGGCCTGCCAAAGTCTTTGACTACTAAGTCTGCAGCCTCTTTATTGTCAACACCAACCCCCATACAAATGCTATGCAAATGACTCCTCAACCTCACATACAATTTCAGTTATTGTCATGAAAGTCCCAAGGAAAACTTTTTTCAAAAAAAAAAAAAGAGAATTAAAACCAAAAGCAGACCATAGCCCACTGCGATCTTTTGAACTGTTGAAAACTTTGTTAATTAATATTTATATTTTAGCTCTTCCTCTGAATAAACAGAAAGTTTATCTGTTAGATTATTTTTTGTGATTTTACAAATATGACACTGCACCAATTTTTCCACAATAAGCTAAGCACATTAAAGTTTCAACTTCTGGAATGTTTAAGAAAACTTCTACAAAAATTCCTTCACTTTCTTGTGACAATATGAAAACACAGTATGCTTTCTGACAGTCATGTAAACAAGCTAATTAGATGCAGCCTACATACGGAACTACAATATAAAACTAAAGTTTGCAGAAAAAAAAAGGGGAGGAAAGCAAAGTAATCAGATGGCAAACAAAAACAACTAGATGTGAAGTTTAACTTACTGTCAAGAACTATTAATTGATTTTACATTAAAATGAAGCAGGAAAAAAACTTTTTATAATGAAAATAATTTTTGAAGACCACAATTATTACGAAAGAGCTTTCTATTCATAACCTGTTCTGCTGCAGTGTGACCTGTGATCACATCTTTTGGACAAAAAGAAGAGCAGTCCGAGTTACCAGGCAGTATTCTATACGACAAGAACCTGTATGACAAAGGTGCGTCTTTGTTGCAGGTTTCACAAAGACGTATCTGAAGTGGAGGGTATTGCTAGCCTCAGAAACGTCCTGTCAAATCAGAATGGAAACATTACACTGGATATTTCAAAGCAGTGTGGATTTTTTTTAATAACAAGGCCAAGTAATCCTTTTAGAAAACACAGCACAGATAAATTTCAGCAGTTGTGTTCAGAGTCTGAGGCAGTATACTAAATAAATCTTGTTGTTAACAGTCTCTGTTCCTCATGACAAGAGCCTTTGCTCCTAAACAGCTGATCCACTAGCGAATCTCATTCTGAAAGGCAATTCTCAGCCTAGTATGTTACAGTTAAAATCAAGTTATTCATAGTAGATTTAATGCAGGGGGGTGAAAAGCTAAACCTTCTGACTTTTCAGCTCCTCTGTTTCAACAAGCGTTTGACAACCAACACTCCCGCATCTCTGTTGTGCCTCTGTCACCCCGCTCTACCTGCTGGAGTCATTCAAGTACCTGTTCCTAGTACTGGGTCACTCCCTTCTCACCCACGGTGTGACGAGTTATTCAGGCATGTTAGTGTGACAGAGAAGTGAGTGGGGAAAAAGAGGAAATGCATTTTTTTGTGCAATAACTTCCTTCATAGTCCTCCTCCTGACAACTAACACACTAGTACTCCCTATACAATGAGTATCTTTAAAATACTGCTATATACAGCTTGCTCTTATTCTGCTGCACATATGGACAGTTGATTTATTTCAACAAAGATATTTTTAATGACATGGAAATTACCCACTACCGTTGACTGGGTAATTCCCAAATTATCAGTGTGACCCTTTGAGTGTTCCAATATCTTTTACTACTCATGTAATATTTTTATGCCATTTAAAACAGAACCAATGCATTCAAAGTCCTTCCAATTCAACACTACAATATTACCCAATCATTCTGTTGTGAGCTTGAGCTGTATCTTTGCTCTGCTAGCAAGTCACGCATGTGTGCTCTCTGTGGGAGGAAAACTGCATTACAAGATTTTCAGAAATTTGATCCCTTATTGCCCCATAAACCTCACATCTGCTATACTGATGAAACAACTACCACCTAGAACGGCTAACTGAACTGCTTGATTTACTGCTGATGATTAAGAATAATAACGCACTCACCTGCGATGCAGTACCTTAAGCATAGAGTCCACCAACTAAGTTCTCTGAGCACTAACAGTCACATTTAACCTTTTCTACATAGTTCAGTTTTGATCTGCTAATGACCTTAAGCCATGCCAAAATATATAAATATTTAAAAGCAACATTTTGTAAACACCTTTGGCCAAATGAAACTACGGCAACAGTAACCGAGTTCTCAAATATGCTACAATTATCTAAAATACCAAAAATTCCTTGTTTTTCTCATTTGGATTACTCCAGTCTCAAAACTCAATTTTCGTATTTTATCTCTGCTGCCAAAATAAATGCAACAGTAATGCTCAGCAAACAAGTATAAAGTACTGGAAGAAACCTCTAACAGCCGCATTAGCGTTATTTTTTCTAACCACTGTATGAATTGAGTAACAAAACTGCAAAACTCAGCCAAAGAAGACGCAACAATACCGAGAGCAATGTTAATAACTGACTGCTAAAGACTAGCAAGTGTTACAAGTCAGAAAACCACAGGCTGAGAAAATGATGAAGAAGCAGCTCAGCTGTCACTGACCAACCTGTCAGCATCAGGGTCACAACCCACCCAGCAGTGCACTGGCAAGCTTACTGAGTTTTGCCTGAAAAATTTTTGAGTGTTGCTCCACTAGCAACGGAAGTGCTGCCTGATGGGACTCAGGAAAGGTGCAAGAAGAAGTATCCTACAGAGAGACACACTGTTAAGGTACGGACAATACAACATTTTATTCAGTAACTCAATTAGAAATAGGAAAACGTGATGTGCCCTACAGATAAAGCAGCCAAATAGAAGGAAAAGCAACCCCACACTTTACCTGCATAAAGCACTCACAGTGAGCACAAACAGAAGCAGCAGATTCTGACTGGAACATTCAAACCAAAGGGTAGAGGTCAAATAGTTCCCCAGGAACTCTCCACTACTGCCAGCCATTGAGGGCAGCGGACTACCGCTAACAGCTGAGCTATAGTTCAGCCAGGGATTTTATTCAATCTCCTTGTGGGACTACAACATACCCCTGCAGCAAAAGAGATTGAGCTGAAAAAAGCATTGTTGATTTTTGTGGTTTTTTTGTTGTTTTGTTTGTGGTTTTTTTTCTCACAACTATAACTGCATTAAAATACACGCTAAGAACAGAACTATAAAAACAGTGGTACATATATGCTGGCATACAGCTGCCAGCAACACAGTGACAAGAAGCAAGAACTCATTTAGGCAAGGACGAACACACATTATTCAGTCATTTGGACCAAGCTATTTTTATACGCAAAAAATACAGCTTTACCTTTTTTTAGAAAGAGAGAGGGATGGCATAGTTAGTGAACAGAAAAAGATCAAAGGCTGTTTGCTTTACTAGTGTAAAAATAAACCTCTCAAACTATTTTCCGATTCTACAAAGATACTCTTAGAAGACTGTTTGAACGAAATGTCTCAGGACAACTTTTTTATTTATTTCATTCAAGCTACAAACAATTACTTTAAAAACCGCATACCTATAGTACTACAAGTTCACAGTCATCTTTGGGAGAATGAGTAACAGAAGCAAACTATCCAAAAATAGACCAATGTACAGCACTGCTTGTCCCTTCTCTTAAATTTAAATATGTGAAATGCTACAGAAATTTTACTGGTCAAATTTCTTGGGGGGGGGGGAAGGAAGTCCAACATTCACAAAAAAAGAAAGAGGCAAGACGACTGAATATACTTTGAATGATCTCTTATCATGATACAAGCTGCACAGAATTTTTCTGTTTCTGTAAGAAGAGAGGTAAATTCAAGCAACACGTGAAAACTCACATTTTTTAGAATAAGTATTTCAAGCCTAACAATCACCTATTCTAATTCTTCAATTACTTACTAACTTTCTGTAATCCACCCTGTCTGAAGCTTATGACGTATTATATTTCCTCACAATGAAGTGCCATGAAACACTTAAATCAACAAGAGTATTACAGAGAATCTATCCATTTAACCCATATAAACTTAAAAAAACTGACACAGGAACACAGAAATTAAGTGATTATTTAATATAGAACAATCCATGGTAACATGGATTCTAATGTAAGATTTACAGTGTCAACACTGCCCTGTGCGATCGCTTTCACTTTTCAGACCCAATTGTACATTCTGAAATGAATGTCGTTATGTAAGAAACACTAGAACTCCCTGCCAACATTTGTAGCAGTTGTCACAATGCGAAATTCCCTCTATTGCTGTAGATTCAGTTGCTCAATTTAAGTGGAAGCAGTAAATCAGTGAAAGAATATATCCAGTCTGAAGTCTGATCACACACCAAACAGGAATCAAGCATGTCAGAACTGAGTTTTCTGTAAGTATATTTTAAAGATAGTAATGAAAATAGAGAGGATACGCTAAAGGAGAGAACACCTGACATCAATGTTTTGCACTGTCATGTTTAAAAGTGCAAACTGCAATCAAAACATAGAGGCTGAACTGCAGCAGGTAGTTACGCTACTCAGTAAAAGAACAATGCATAAACTAGTACACCTCACTTCTTGCTTCACTGAGTTGAACAGAAAAAGGCTTGCTGAAAATCTTCTGGTCCTCTGTAGTTTATAGTCAACGTTCAAGTAGCAGGTCATGTAAAAATTGCACAAAGTCTCAAGAAAAACATACAGAATTTCCTTATGTGCACAATTTTCTTACATTGTATCATTTGCCAATGTATGGTATTGTTTGGATATTTTAGATGGCCAAGTGCACTTAACTCTGTGTAAAAAATGGAGTTCTTTACTAAAAGAAAACTGGAAGGCAGGAAAGCAAACACAGAGTATAAGACCAATGTCAGACCCGAGTCTTTTTGGTCGTCTTTTTAGCACCACGCTTTCTTCTATAACTAGACAGACTTGTAAATATCAACAGGGCAACAAGTCATCTATCAAAAAAGAATTCAGTGTCATAATAGTTAAGCAATATTTTAAATTAAAACCAGACACATTTATCAAAAATTATTTTTCCCTTCCCAAAGCCCCCAAAATAGACTTCTCTTATACGATGTTACTCTCTAAGAACTCAACTACACCAAAGTTACCACACTACCACTAATAACACACATCTCCATTCTCACAATCTTCTTGAGCTCTTCTTCCCAAATAATGAAGTAAATCCAATTAAAATACAGACTTCTGCAGGGTCTGCACAGTAAAGTCCTGATCTTCGTTTGATGACTCTAAATGTCTGGTATGTGTTATACAGGAATACAAACTTTCAGCAGCTTTAGAACTGAAGATCCAGCAGTATCACAAGACACAGATCAGAAAAGAAGAGCAGATGTTACAGACATGTAGAAAACTGTGTTGCTTTCTGTAAGAATTGCACTTGGGCTTACTGAAAAGTTTGACACTAACATTCCAAACAGTAATAGCAGTTCACAAAATATAATGGTCCAAAATGACTCTCAAATAGTGTAACTACATCTATGTTAAAAACTCAAGTAATGGCAAAGATCCAAAACAACATGACGGAGGACAAAAATTAAAATACGTCTTACTAAAATACAACTTTCAAATTATCATTTGAAATTATAATGTACAAAATAAGCCAGTAAACAGCAAATATTGCAGTGTCAATTTGAAGTTGTGTAAGATATAGCAAACATGGTTTAAGGGGAAATAAACACATCAAAACAGTAATCAGGTCCTAAGCACACACAATCAACAGGAAAAATATCTTTAAATTCTAGAACTAACACACTTTGAACAAGCAATGCAAATGCAATGCATCATCTTAAACATCAGCACGAATTTCATTAGACATACCTTTTCTCTCTGTTTTCTGTGCAGGGATGGAAGATGTGGATGTAGGCAGTTTTGATAAAGTAGATGCTCCATTAGCATCAAAGGATTTCTTTGGCTGGTGATCAGATTGTAGAGAAAATGGACTAGGAGGAACAGTGCTTGGGGTAGCAGTTGGATGAACCACTGGTTTGATGGGATGCTGTACTGGAGTAGAACTACTGTGAGTCTCTGCTCTTGGCAGTCTGTAGTCTCTGTCATTGTGCCTGCTTGTCTGAGATAAAATATTCTGTGGGAGCATACTACTGGCGTCACTGGAATGCTTGTCTTCCACTTTTTTCAGGATTCCCCAAGTAACGTTGCAATAAGAAAAAAAGATTAAATTAGAAACTTGTCTAAGATTGCAGTGACTTTGATTAATACAGCTGCACATCAACAACTAGAGCTGATTGAACTTCTTATGATTAAAAAAAGCCTCAAGTAGATCAGCATCAAAAAGGCAAAATTTAATTTTACTCACTGACAAAATGCATTTTCTCTGACCTTTGCTTGATTTAGAGTTCCGGTAAGCACTGTGTTTTGATGAAAGGCTGCTTTATAACGAGTGTGACTGTCAAGTTAACTTTTGAAGTTTCCTAAAAAATCTGAATCAAAATCTATTATTTCCATCTTACATTTAGCGTGAAGAGATAATTCGTGCCATTTTTCTTTTGTTCACTGAAAATCCTGAACGTCGAGTATAATTTAATAGTTTCAAATTCTACTCTCCGAAGAATTCCACTTCAAGTCACTTGAGCACTACTACAAAGAATTTGCTTTCAGTTGAATTAATTCAGGAAGACTATATATTAAATGAGTGACTAATCTGCATTTGTCACATGATCATAGACTTTAAAATATTCTACACAGGGAACATACCAAACAAATACAGAGTAATTCTTTTTACTGATTCCTAGATTTTCACCCATCACAAAACAAACAATTACTGCAATATGCACTTCTGTTATCTTTTTGTAGCATACAGTATGTTTTAACATATGCAGTATGTTTCAACAAACACAGAAAAACTGTCCTTTATGCATCTCTACCTTGTCAAGTTCCAAGCAAGGGGTGGAGGGAGCAGTATTAGTAGTTTGGCTTCTACTTTTAAACCACCCTGAGAACTATGCTGCAAATTCACCCAAACTACATCAGCATACAGAAAGAATCTCACAGTACATCTGTTTCCCAGAAACAAACTGACAAAGATTAAAGCTAGGTATCAGCAAAAACAATTCCAAGTAACAGAAATTCATAGTCCGGGAAAGGCTTTGCTAAGAATATTGGCACGGTATAAATATGCTTTCAATAATATACACAAGCCTCTGAAAACTCTGGTATCATAATCCATTAAATTAGCTTATTATTTTCAGATATAAAATCAAGGTTTTAGAAGAGACCTCTCCACCTCTATTTCTAAGCTCAAAAAAACACATTGATAGGTCTCAATGATCATGACAGTCCAACTATACTATAAACTCTGGAAGTTGTTTCAATAACTACCTATAAAGATAATTACATTAGGCAGTGAAAGCTGCAAAAAGGAGGAGTACCTTGAAAAGCATTAAGCAAGTGTTGTACTAGTAAAGGCTCAAAATTGTTTTAAGAAACAACATTTGGGAGAGCTGTGCTATCTGTTTTGGCCTTTTTATATAAAAAGGTAAGAAAAACAGCTAAGAGAAGAGATTTTTAAAATTTTTTTGAAGTTTGGAAAAGAAAACAATAATGTAAAGGCACGAATATATTACTGTAAAAAACCCACATACTTCCACTGGCAAACCCACTGGCAGCTGTCGCCTGCATCACCTCTCTTCTGTAATCCCTATCTTTTGGAAAACTGTTAACTGACATTTTGCTTGCTTCTTTTTGTCTCTGCTCTCTGAAAAAAAGAAAACACAAGTTAAGCAAGAAATTACACAATCTAATAATATAACACTTTCTACCGGTGAAGTTACATGAATTAAGTTCCTAAGAGCCTGCTGCTATAGATGGGGTAAGCAAATTCCTGCCAGTGCTTCCTTACACCAGTGCTTGTCAAAGCACCCAGTATACCAGTTCAGCTCACTAACATTCCAAAAAAACCCACCCCAACACCAAGAGAAAACAGTAAAACTCCATCCCACCAAGAAACCAAAACTCAAACCAACCACACTTCCTCCTCCCGCTCTGGACCATCAAGGGATAAAACAGGCGCCAGAGGTCACGGTAAGAGTAGGAACACAGTAGACTTCAACCACAATCTTTTATAGCAGTAATCTATTAGGTAAGCTCAACTGCTCTTACATGAGTTTTAAGAATCTTTGTTACAGACACACACGTATACCTTTCCAGCCACTCTTTTGGTTTTTCCCATTGTGAAACTTCTGTTCGGCAGTTGTAGTAGTATTTTTTGCCTGAAGAGCTGATGTGTTCAGACCAGTCATCCGCAGAATCATAAGCCTTTAAAATACAAACAGCGTTAGACAAAGGTCTACTTGAAAGTTGTAATACACAAATTTAAAAGCTTCCACCATTTTTAAAACTACATGGCATCCTCACGTGCACCCATATCAGAGCTTTCCATTTATACCATCTCTAAATGCCCGTTTCATTTTGATAAAGATGACCACTACACTCCCGCTGCATTCTGCAATAGTTTCCTCTGTTTTATTCCCATCAGCCCTGAAACAAGATCTAATTGTATATTTAGTGGGATACAGTTCTATGAATATTGATAACATTAGTTTTCCGCACCTTAGAACTTCCTCAAAAATACTTATTTTTCAATTTTTTTCTATACTTCACAATTTTGTTTTCAGTGCAATTTTTAACAAACACCATCCTAACGACTAAAACTTCAAAAATAAAAGTGACTAAAATTCACATGCATCATGCATCTTAAACACGTAAAATCATACTGTCTGCTCTAGATTTACCAACAAAGTTCGTGGAAAATATTTCTCTCAATATCTACTTCATTTATATAATCTTGTATTTTAGAATTCAAGACAGGCACCTCAAAGCTCTAATGACTATCAATTACAATAACAACTACAGCTTGGGTTTACAGAGTGTTTATAAAATAAAGACTGATGCTGGAAAACTCAATGAAGCAGGTAATCTACATGCTGCCTGTTTTAGACAAAATGCTGAAAATACAGTGTGTATGAATGGGGTGACACAGGGATGAACACCAATCACAAATACTCACTGCATCAGAAGTTTTGCTTGGATTATTGCTGGGATTAGAAGAATGCGAATTTGAACTATGAAGAGCACTGTGGTTATGTGAATTTTCTTGTGGAGAGTAACTGGTCCCTAAAGGAAAAAAGACAGACTGTTCACCATGTATGTTTTCAAAGAAATCAACCGTCTGCATTCTGAGGAGGTGGGAGGAGAAAGGAGAGGGGAGGGCAGAAGGCAAGTTGTCCACAGCCTGGACCACAGCATAGTTCAGATGCAGAAGTATTTCAGGAGACTGTATGCATATTTCTTTTTCACACAGTGTAAAGCTCACTTTGCTTTCCTAGTTACAATAATGCAGTATGTTCCTTCACTAATGTTACTCTCAAACTTCATTCCACTACAAACAAACAAGTAGCCTTTATATTTTTTGATGGTTGGAGGAGTTCTAACACGTCATTTCAGAAATTAAGAGACATTTTCTCATCAACATGAAGTCAGAAAGTTCAAATGGGTTTATCACCAGCCTACAAAGTCACATGCACAAAATCAGGTCTTAATTTCACTGGAACAATGCTATTTTCTTAACCCCTTTGGGACTACTTGTAACTGGTTCTAGGTAACTATTTCTGTTTATGCATATGGATTAAACTCATTTTCCTGCACCTCAGTCTCTGCAATGTAGGTATCAACACCTAGAATACTGAAAGCAGCATTTCCTAAATCGCCACTTGCTTCTGGACTCCCGAACAGCTGCTTCTCAAGGTAACCTGGTCTTCTTCCTCACCGTGAAAACACTTGAAGACATAAGAACAACTGGGAAATGAGAAGGGAGATAATCCTCAACACCTTTTATATCTACATTTGTGCCCAAGCTCAAGTCACCAATTACACCTGAACAGTTCTAATTAAACAAGGCCATCCACTAAACCCTTCACAATCTTATTTTGAATTTCCTGCTCTTAAGGCCTCCCATTCCTCAAAAAATTCTAAGCAAGTAAAAACTCGTCCCTTCTTTATATGACTTCCTCTTCCTAAGTTTTAAACAATCACATAAATCAGGCCAAATGAAGAAAAATCATTTTCTTACACATTTCACGGAAAACCCTAGGTATTCCAAATACAACACTCTCCCTGCCTTTATTTTTCCTCTGCTTACCAAGAAGTTTCTAAATACCCAGGGATACTACATTAGGTACCATTAGCTTCACATACTGTGTAGCAATCTAGATATGAAGTCAAAGTGTTTCGCAAATGGCAAAGATTGTATCTTACGGGCAACTACAATAAAGAACAGTCCATTGATAGTGGACTGATAGGTGCGAGTGAATGAAGCCATTAAAAGAAATATTTTTTTTAAGTCTTCTGAGAGCCACACATGCAGAAGATGACTACATGATGCATCATGGTGCAGAATGGGAGAGATTATAAAGCAAATCCTATCTTCTGAGCCTTCTGACTACACAAGTCTTGATAAAATTACTATTTCAAACTTCTTCCTCCCCAGTTCCAACCCTGCAGGTTAGAAAAACAGTCCATCACAAAAGCAAACAGGTACACCATGACTAATCTGTTCAGTGCTCTACAAAGGTTAAAGGCTGATTTGCACACGCCTGAGTTACTGCAACCTGAACCACCAGTAGTTCTGAAGATTTTCCTACACTATTTTGGCTAAAATCATATGTCAATTCTCGTTAAAGATCTGGAAGAAAAAAAAAAAAAAAAAAAAGTCTTTTACCCAACAACAGCCTTCCAAAAGCAAAACAATTTGTCCTACACCTACACCAAAAGTAGCTCGCATGCTCAGAGCCAGGTGGAATGACCTACCGTGAGGGTAACTTAAACTTGTCAAAGCAATACTCACAACATCCCATGCTTGTGATGCACGTGAATAACAACAAAAAATTGAGCTTCCAGTGAATGACCTGACTATGTTACGTACGTCAGAAAATTCTAGAATTTAGACTTTAATATACTTTTATAAAACCGGACACATTTAATTCCCCTAAATGTATGCAAGGAGTATACTATAACTACAAGAGTGTACTCCTCAATCACTCACAGCAACAGTCCTAATTTTTTTTTTAGACACCGATTATGGAGCGAGATAGCTGTTTAATATTTTCGTATTCATCATTCTGTTAATGGCCTTTATTTGTTTACCATACCCTTCCCAAACTGTACTGAGATAAAATCACTACATTTCTTCACTTATTTCTGTAGGCTGCTTAACGCAGACATATTAGCTCCTTTCTACTGCGAGGTAAAATCATCTCCGCTTTTAAAGGAAAAAACAAGATGAAAATTTACCCGTTGTCTTGTTTGAACAGTTTGATATTAGTCACTTCAAAACTTAAAAAAACACCAATGCAGTTAATTTACTGTAATCCCTTACCATGGATGCAGTAACACTACGCTTTCTTCAGTGTACTCATGATGTAGCTGGTGATTTTTAAACATGGCAGTGGTCTAAACACACCGCCCCAGTTAATCTAATCTAACATGCGTTTTCCAAACATGAGTAAGAGCCAACAACATATGTATTAAATCAATAAAATACTTTGATGCCAATTCTATCCAGCCCACAAACAAACCCCTCAAATTCCCTGAGCAGACTTTCAGCCTCTACATGGTCTAACAGCTTAGCAGCATCCCCCCACCATTTCACCCCCTTCCCTGCCACCCTGGTTCCCGCCCCAGTACTGAGTCACAGAGCACCTTGGAGTCAGTATCAGAGCAGCTGCAGCAGTCAAGCTGGCCCCGATACCAGAAACGCCTACTGTGTGGCAGCTTCTTCATAAGGAACCCCTGGGCCTTCGAGCAGAACCCCCAGGCAGCACGCCCACGGGCTTGCTCTGAATCAGGGATCCTACCCTACCTGAGCTGGCTTCAGCTGCACAAAAACTGATCGTGGCTGCTGCAGCAATACCGATTACCAGGACAGACTACAAGGGCTTTTACAGGGGCCAACCATAAACACCTACCCGACGGCATCTAGGACAGTCACACAGTGCAATTACAGGTGGAGGTTCACCCCCATACCGCCATTTTATTTTATGCATAATATCACTTTACTTTTGGATCAGTACCCGAACTTCAAGGGCACAAGCATAAGAAAGGGCTGCCAAACTGATATTTGCTGTTGGGAAGCTTTCAAGACCGAAGAGGATAATGTTCTGGAGAAAAAGAATTTTAGGCATTTTATACAAGTTAAGGGCTTAAAGATCATATGTAAACACCAAAACCGTATCACCAAATTAACTACATACTAAAACACGCTGCCTCAGTTATAAAAGGGTACATACCTGCACAGCAGTCACCTAGGAATTCTCACAACCCAGACAAGCAAGCATTGCCAGCTCAGGTTGCTACGGAAAGCTACTGAAGATCTTTAAAAGGCCACCAAGTTAAAACGGTATGCAGAGAGCAATCCACAAGTAGAGGTCTACCTCTAGAAAGAAGTTCCCCTTAGTTGTTTGCTAGCTTTCACCATTAGCAAAGGCTAACCCTGAGCCATTTTAAGTTGTCTGTGACTTGCAATCAGCTCTGTGTCTCCCAGCTGCATGCCTGGCAAAGTAGATCATAAGAACAGGATCACTAAGATTAGCCCATATCCCAGAAACAGGCCTGATAAGGTAGACAGCACCCTACTGTCCCTTGAGACGTTCCATTACGGCACTTTTCACCCTTTCCTCTTACAGTTAAACCTTCCTTACTAGTCCTACTTTCTTCAAGAAAGAGGGACAAAAAGACTTGCTTTTAAAATGCTTATTCACATACCTTAAGATTTAGCAATTGCAAATACACATCTTTGAATCACCATAGGAAATTCAAAGTGTGTTATAAATCCTCCAACTCAGTTACAGAACTCCCTATGGAAATGTTTACTACACTATCACTGTGCCTTTCCTCAGCTCAATCATTATTTTGGAAGCAGCTGAATGTGGAAAGAGCTATTCCTAACTGGAAGATGGCCAAGAAGGGCATCAGCACTACAGTTACATAAAACTGTAGTGGTGCAACTGTGTGAGCAAGCCTTCACTAACACTATCTCTAGTGACGAACAGGTCATAGGACAGGTCAGAATCAAGGTTAAATTACCACAACTATCCTCAAGTCTTTCAAATGAAAATTACATCTTCCTCACTAATGCACGAAAATCAGCAGAAAGCAAAAAAAGCATGATTCTGGGAACCAATTCAAAAAACAGGCTGTACCTTAACATCTAAGATCAGCAAATAGTTAAAAAAAAAAAAAAAAAAGACAGCTATTATAGCCAGACACAAATAAAAAAATTACAGGAGTTGGGGTAGTATAATGTTGTGCTATGCAACACTTAACTTTATATAGTCTAACATAGAGCATTTATGTTTCTTTTTCAGTCAGGCAAATATCTTGTTAATATCCTAATTCTCCTTTTGTCCATAATATAAAATGTCAGTGCATATAATTCAAAGGAAAGTTTACAAATACTCACCAGCTGCCCAGGGAAGCACTAAAAAAAGCTCCCTAGCAACAAGTGTTGTAACGGGAACTCAAAGGCAGTCCTTCCCTCCACTCCCTTCAGAGGGAACAGGGATTTGGGAAGGGCTCTAGGAGAGTCTTCTCTCCTGTGCCCACAAACCAGGCATATGGAATGCAGCACCGGGCAGCAGAAAAGCAAGGAGGTTCATTCCACTTGTCTGAACTCCATACATAGTGCTATACGACACTCTGTTCCACTTCTTAGCTAATATGCAATCAAATTCATTAAACTAGAGACAATATTAGAATCTGAACTTCCTGAACAGAACAAATACTGCTCAACTGACAAACAGCAATTATTTGTTAACAGAGAAAACTTAACAGCAAGATCATTTACAATAGTGATATTCTATGGTGATAACTAATTGAGACCTGTTTACAGTGAAAATGATAGAAACTTATCTAAGGTAAGCCTAAATTAAAATGTTTAAAGTGTATTTCAGCTGACATCTTTGTTACTTCAGTGCAAATCTTTGCACAGAACACTTTCTAAAGTTCTGCATATAGGAGGAAAAAAAGTAACACAATACCCAACATCTCAGCAGTAACTGAACAGCTTATCATGGCCATTTTTATTTGCCACATGTAAAAGTAATACAACAAAGCACAGTTTTTCTTTACTGCATTCTTATGTGGCCTGCTGTATTGAAATAAAATATGGCTGCCTTCCATAGGCGACTAAAAGCATAAAAACTTGAAATTTTTCTAGCAGAGCAATGGCCTTGGAGAATACACCAACTGTGCAGTAACATTTTCCAGAAATCTGCAATGTACTAAGTTGAATGCACAGTGCTCTGCCAAATGAAAGAAAAGTTAGCCTGATCACTGCACTGCCCAACTGCCCTATTACGTACTCATTATGCCCTCCCAAATAAATGTTTTATACCAGTCAACAAGTAGCTCTATTGAGTAAAAAAGCTTACAAGCCTCATTTCCTCCCCTGCCCTCCTCTCCTACCATATTGCTTATCCAGAACAGGAGTCTGTGCTGTTTTTTAATGTTTGATTCACAGCATAATCTTCCCAATATAAGGAAGTTTTCATCTTTTTCTCCAAGTTACCATTTACACAAAACTTCATGGAAATTAGACCCAAATGTTAGCATAAACAGACCAAGATACACACACGGAGTGGGACAAATGACCAATAAAGGATGAAAATGACTGTAAGCATAGTTTTCTTCCTAACAGTTTTTTTTCTTGTAAAATGGTAGTAAGAAAATGACACCTCAAGAGGGAAAAGCCAGGAGCAGTAAACCAACGAAAGAGTCAAGGACTCAAATCGTTTTACTAATGAAATACTCCAAGAATGCCAAGATATTACCAATTATTAAAATGAAAAAGATTAGCTTCAAATTTTATCTTACACATTGCATAATGTAACAGTAGTTTGCTATTTTGCAGTCTTCTGCTTATATTTTTATTTTTAATCAGAGATGCTCAATTTATTTCAGAAACAAGTTTAATTTTAGGGCAAACAGTATGAACTGCTATAGAAAGAAAACCAGTTATCTGCCCATCAAAAAGGAAAGCAAAAGGCAGTAATAAAATGGTTCAAATTAAATTCAAACTTCTGAGTTCTCACGTACCGATTCAGTGATTTACTACTCCAGCAGGCAACAGGCAGATTGTTTTCCTACAGCTGTACTTCAGTCTACAGGGATGTAACAGCTTGGGTTGCCCTCACTGGTATAAAAGATACAATCTTATTGTTGTTCAACCATCCCCTGCTAGTTTACTCTTTCCCTTGTTACAGCTACAGCAAAATAGCTAAATAATATTGGGGTTGTTTTTTGTCTCCCCTCAGCTTACCTCACAGTAGCAGTAAGACATCACTTTTCAATTTACACATAACTTAGAAAACGATCAGGTTCACTGAACAAGGTCCACTGAATCCACTGAGTTTCTGGAAGATCCAGTACTCAGATGTCCCAAGTCATATCCTTCAAAAAGCTTAAGGGATGAAACATGCATTTCCACTGCACTCTACACAAATCCCTACCAACTTTCTTCTTCAAAAAACCCAGTATATTGGCAGTTTTCTTGGTATCTCAACCATTAAAACAAAAATAAGCACAAGACTAGACAAATAATTTTACCATCACCTGTAAAAATATTTATTTCTGAAGAGCAGTAAGCAATACCATTTGAAAGAATTTGCCTGTTTCTCCAAAGGCAAGCTCCAAGCTTCTAAACCTTTCTGATGAGACCCAAAGGTTACTGAAGTACATACTTTTAAACAAATTGAAATCTACAAGTTGAATTTACTTGAAATTAAGAACTATAGGTAGACAATGAATTCTTCAGATGTACATTGTTCTCCCTTTGGGTTCAGGTCACCAAATAAAAAAAAAAAAGCTAGCAACATCCTCAACACTGCTTAACATCTCTAAGGTACCTACTTTATTTGAGATCAATCAACTTGAAAAAAACAGCTTAAGCAATTTTACCCATGGAAAAATACAAAAAAGTACCATGAACTTGAGCAACACAGAGTCATCTTCCTAACTCTGTAGCTCATGACTCCAGAAGATCCCAATGCATTAAACAAAAAAACAAACTCCTTGCTACAGCATCACTGATGATCTCCAATTTTAAAGTCTTTTTAATCTTGCAACACATTATTAACATTATCACATTTGTGTTAAGTAGAGTGTGACATTCCTCTAAAAAGAAACTAGAGGTAGTTCAGACTAAAGCCAAACTATGCTTTCATTCTTGACTACAACTCAGAATACATTTACTTCTCTAATACAGCATAGGACAGCGCACAAGAGAGGTTCCTCTGTCCTCAAACAAGAGCTTCACACAAAAAGCGGCTTTTTCATTATTATGATATGCAAAACGAGAAGTGTTAAACTGACAGCCAAAATCCTTAGCACGAACTAACAGTGATGTTATCTTAACTCCAGCGTGGCTCAGCGCAGCAATGAACTGAATTTCCACCTTCCAAGCTCTCCCCAGCAATATGCCATGAAACCCAAATGAACAGCCCTCCCACGAACAGACTGTAATACAGTACTATGAGATGCAAGTTCTGTAATGCAAGTCTAACAGCACCGCAATGACGCACTATCCTACCTCCGGCAGCAACACTGCCACAACCCTGATCAAGTCAGAGTAAGCAGAAGACCATCTGCCATTGGTTCATGCCTCAAATTGGTCTAACACCTCTCCAAAAGGTAACAACTCCACTACACAAACATAGCAAGAAAGGTGCGAAGAGGATTTCAGGTTATGTCAAAGTATATTCAGGTTTTTAAACTGGGTCATAAATAGCAACTAATTTTATGGCTAAGCATCCAATAGTAAGCAGCTACCACAAAGACTGAGAAACTGTTTACTTTAATAGAAAACGGTGTGCGTAGAAGTATATTCAGTGCACATCACAAAAAAACCATTTTACTTCTGTCAGCTCCCCTGAATCTCTACTTCTGCAACCAGTGATAAGCATTAAATGTCAGTAGATAATTCCAATTTTACAAAGCTTTTCTCTCAAAACTCACAAATAACTAGAAAACTCAAAACACCTCACCTTAAAAGTTTCCTCCATTTCAATTTAGCAAGCACCATTCAGTATCAACAACTCTACAAGCACATGGTGTGGTAGAAAGATTTGAGGGGAAAAAAAAAAAAAAAAGGAGTCTGTATTACAAACCACTACCAGAATCCTGCAAAAAGATTAGTCACAGATGTAACCATCAGACTTCTACCCTTAATAAAAAGGCTGCGGCAAAATCAATGCCTAACTACACACACACACACAAAAAAAGCAAGAACAAAAAAGATACTGTATCTCTCCCTTCTTAAATGTATCTTTAAAATATTAACTGTAAATCACTATCTCAAACTTGTATCTCAAGACATATCAATTTTAATACCCTCCAAAGGCATTCAGAATTTTCTCTTGTTCAGTTTTATTTTTTCTGTAGGCTAACATGAGGAAACCTTAATAACCATACCTGACAAGAAACAAAGTCCACTTCAACACAAGATCTCTGCGAAAGTGCTATTAATATTTGCCAGTCGAAGACAACTTTGCTTCTCTTCTAAGACTACAGCAATGTCCATGAAATTTTCCGTAACTCATCACAAATGAGCAAGCTAACTTGAAAATATGTAGTATTAGAAGCAGCAATTGCTCAATAAACTTTTACCTGATAATTTGTAAAAAGATTAGGCTTAGACAAAC
>Ga0181612_174106_pt1 | contig 24238 bp, 19 predicted proteins | sample HoacroProtozoa21_FD_119630 | JGI IMG/M metagenome (GOLD analysis project Ga0181612, IMG submission 119630) | Hoatzin crop microbial communities from Cojedes, Venezuel. Combined Assembly of Gp0051906, Gp0051904, Gp0051908
TCACTTACCTTCCGTGTCATTTTGCGTATTTCCACGTATCCCTGATCACGTCCGCGATGGTGATGCTCTTAAGTTCATCCTCCATCGCCTTCTGAACTCGTTCAAGCTTATCGTCCAGGATCAGATGGATCTGCGAACCCACCGGGCATTCCTGATTGGGATTCTCATGGAAATGTAAAAGCTTTCCTTCGTCCAGCGACTCAACTGCGTTGAACACATCAAGGAGCGTGATCTCCTCGGCCGGGTTCGCCAGGGTAATTCAACTACCTTGTTCATGACGATCCTCCTTGATTTATGCTCATGACATTTTGTTTTGGTGTAATCATTTCGATTACACCAAGAATATAGCACGGCTTTGTTGTAATGTAAATAGTTACATCTAAAATTTTTCCAAAAAATTTTCGGCCCGGCCGGGAACCCCAGACGGAGCCGAAGTAAAAGCAATGTCCTTATTACTTTTTCAGGGTTTGCCCTCCCTGAAGAACAACTTTCAAGTTGTACTCCCGGTCCACGATCAGAAGGTCTGCCCTCTTTCCAACTTCAATGCTGCCGACAAGATCGTCCAGTCCCACCGATTTTGCCGGGTTGAGGCTGGCGGCGTTGATGGCGGTTTCGGCGGGAATGCCGAAATCGATGGCGCGGAGCATGCAGTCGTAGAGGTTGGTGATGCTGGCGGCGGTGGTACCGTCCGTCAGGCGGGCCACGTCTTTTTCTTCTGTTACGAAGATGTCCTGGGTTCCCAGTTTGTATTGGCCTTCCGGCATTCCGGTGGCCGAACAGCTGTCGGAGATGAGGCAGATGTGGTCGAAGAGGCGGAAGGCGGCCAGAATGGCGGCGGGGTTTACATGCTTGCCGTCACAGATGAGTTCCACATAGGGCTGTGCTTCGACGGCCGCGCCGATGACACCGGGTTCTTTATGGGTAAAGGGGGGCATGGCGTTATAGAGGTGCGTTACATGATCGGCCTTTGATTTGAAGCCTGCTTTGGCCTCTTCATAGTTGGCCGAGGTGTGGCCAATGGAGGCGTGGATATCGTTGGCCATTTCCCGGATGCAATTCAGTGCGCCCGGCTGTTCCGGGGCAATGGTGATCAGTTTGGGAAGATGATTGCCGATGGCAAGCCAGTGACGGACCTGTTCCGCGCTGGGAGTCTGGATGTTCTTTTCGTCCTGGGCGCCCTTCTTCTGTGGAGAAATGTAGGGGCCTTCCAGGTGCATGCCGCGGATGGCCGTATCCGGGTTTTGGGCAACGTATTGAGCGGCTGCTTTCAGGGCCTGGTCGATCTTCTCTTTGGGTTCCGTCATGGTGGTAGGCAGAATGGTGGTCACGCCATGACGGACTTCGTAGTCTTCTATTGCTTTCAGGGAATTGGGGGCTGCGTCCATGGTGTCCGCGCCCATGGCGCCATGGAGGTGCACGTCCACCAGGCCGGGCAGGACCAGAAGACCCGTGGCATCAACATCGCCCGGGGTTGTGGGGGTCTGTGCGGTTCTTGGGTGGATGGCCTGGATGGTGTCCCCATCCAGTTCCAGGTCGGCTTCCACGAAGCCCTGGTCGGGAAGGAAAACGGTGCCGTTGAGAATTTTCATGGTCGGACAACTCTTTCAGAGAAATTTAAATATAATTGGTTATAGTTAGTGTAGCATGATTTGGCGCAAGGTCCTATGAAAAAATCATCAAGATTTGTACAGATTTCAGAAAATGAAAGGAGAAACACTATGGGTTTTTCGCACGTTGTCCCGAAGAAGAACAACTACATGCTCTATGGTCCCCGTGCCAAGCGCGGTTATGACTGGTGGTGGCACAGCCTGACGGCCATTAATAAGAAAACCGGCGAAGAGCGGCCGTTCTTCTTTGAGTACTATGTCTGCAACCCGGCACTTGGCAAAAAGAAACCGGTCTTTGGCCAGTTGCCGGAGAACAAGGCCAAGGGCGTAAAGCCGTCCTATGTCATGGTCAAGGCCGGATGCTGGGGCGAAGGCGGCATCCAGCTGCACCGCTTTTACGGCTGGAAAGAGGACGGCGTCAAAGTCAAGAAGGGCACGCCCTTCATGGTCGACGTCCCGGAATGCCACTGTGAGAATCTGGCCATGAACGGCCACGTGAAGGTCACCGCCGAGGAGGCCGCGGCCCATCCGGAGTGGATGTGCGTTGGCAGCGGCGAGATTTCCTGGGACCTGACCATGGAAAAGATCGTCCCGTTCAACGTCGGCTACGGCACCAGCCAGCTCTTCCTGCGCCTCAACGCGTTTGAAATGTACTGGCACGCGTCCGGTATCAAGACGAAGTACAGCGGCACAATCACCCTGAACGGTGAAGAATATGAAGTCCTTCCGGAGAAGAGCTATGGATACGCCGACAAGAACTTTGGCGGCGGATTTACCACCCCCTGGATCTGGCTCGCCTCCAACAATCTGTACAGCAACAAGAAGAAAAAACAGCTGGAGAACTCCGCCTTCGACATCGGCGGCGGCCGCCCCTGCGTCTTCGGCATCCATCTGGACCGCCAGCTCCTGGGCGTCATGTGGTATGAAGGAAAAGAGTTCGAGTTCAACTTCTCCAAATTCTGGACCCTCTGCCGCACCAAGTTCAACGCCTACGAGACGTCCGATGAGATCATCTGGAAGATCAAGCAGAAGACGCTCAAAGGCAAGATCGTCTATGACGTCCACTGCTACAAGAAGGACATGCTCATGGTCCAGTACGAGGACCCGGACGGCGTGAAACTTCACAACCGCCTCTGGAACGGTGGCAACGGCACCGGCAACGTCAAACTCTACCGCAACCTCTTCGGCTTCCTGCCCATCCTGGTGGATGATATCGAAGTCAAGAACATGGGCTGCGAGTACGGCGAATACGACCGGGTCAAATAAGCGAAATCAATTTTTCAGGAAACCGCCCAAAGCGGTTTCCTGTTTTTTGCGTAAATTCGTTGATTTTTTCGCTCTTTTCTGTGTTATAATGTGGTTGACCACAGTTTTGGGAGGGAGCCGTTATGCTTCAGGAAAAAGAATACGTTCTGTCGGAGACGCCCTGTGTCAAAAAGGCTACGCTCTACTATGATTCCGAAGTCCCCGCAAAAGCCTGCCTTCTCTATTTCCACGGAGGCGGATTGCTGTACGGATCCCGGACAGACCTTCCGGAGCTGCACAAGGAGACCTTTACCAAAGCCGGCTATGAGATTTTGGCATTCGACTATCTGCTGGCACCGGTCTCCAAACTGGACGACATCTTTGCCGACGTCCGCTCCTCCATCGACGGCGCCGGAGAACTGGTCGGGAACGACCTGCCCCTGTTCCTGTGGGGCCGCTCCGCCGGAGCCTATATGATGCTGGTGGTGGCCGCCAGCGGGCAGCTGAAGAAGCAGCCGGCCGGCGTCCTCTCCTGGTATGGATACGGGTTCCTGGTCGAGCACTGGTACGAAACGCCCTCGGCATACTATCAGCAGTTCCCCGAAGTCGGCGAGCACTGTCTGGACTCGATCCCGGACGAGCCTTTTGTGGAAGGCAGTCTGGATGATCACTATAATGTCTACGTCTACGCGCGCCAGAGCGGCAACTGGAAAAAGCTGCTCTACACCGACCGGGATAAATATTTTTACCTTTATTATTCCCTGCGCGCGTGTGACACCTTCCCGATCCCGCTCTTCTGCGCGCACAGCACTGGAGATCCGGATGTCCCTTACAAAGAGTTCTTCGAACTCTGTAACCGCTACAACCCCACCCGCTTTGTGGCACAGGCCGATATCCATGACTTCGACCGGGACACGGAGAACGAATTCACGCCACAGCTTCTGGACGCATCCATTGCATTTTTGGACAAACATATCTGAGGGGGCCTCATGAATTGCACCATTACTGCCACCTCTGATTTTCTGGTGGATTTGTTCCAGTCAGAGGCTCTTCGCTCTGGGACGATCCATTCGGTGTATCGGCGGACGATCAATCTGCTGTTTGGGGATCAACTGGTCGCCCTGCAGACCGCCGACTCGCCCCGGTCCCCCATCAGTGTGCTTCTTCCTTTCGAGGAGTCAGAGATGCCGGACGTGTCCGGGTCCTGCCAGATGGGGAATGGAGTACTTCAGGTTGCCAACCATACGTTTTCGGTTGGTCCGGAAACGACCGTCTTCCCCACCCTGCTGGAAGCTACTTCTGTGGATTCGGAATGGCTGACGGAATCTGCTGTTAGCATTCTTCAGCGGCATCCTGTTGGATTTGCACGCTTGTATCATCCCGGCGTAGAGACTACACTGGAAGACGAACTGATTCTGTCTTCTGTGAAATCCAGACTAGACCGGACCGTAGAGTTCATTCTGGCGCGGGATTATGGAGCTGCTGCCGAAACGCTGTCTTCTCTGATTGGAGTGGGCACCGGACTCACCCCCGGTGGGGACGACTTTCTGACCGGTGTACTGGCCGGCTTGTGGGCTGTGCATGGCACCCATCCTCTGATGACTGCTGTTTCGGATGCGGTGGAATCCCACCTGCAGGACGTTTCCGTAACCAATCCCATCAGCGCCGCGTTTCTGCGGTGCGCACTGGATCACCGGTTCAGTGAAGCGGTCCTCTGTTTCTTTGCGGGAGATTCCCGGGCGGAAGAACTCTTTTCTTCCATTGGACACTCCTCCGGCATGGATGCCCTCTGCGGCATCCGGTACGCGCTGGAGCTTACTTTATAAACTATTAAGGGAGGCCTTTTTATGAAAATCAGTTTACTGGAGCCGCTCGGCGTCCCGGCCGAAGTCATCAACGACTTTGCCGCGGAAATGGCCGCTGCCGGCCACGAATTCAAGTACTACGATCAGAAGACCACCGATGTGGACGAACTGATCGCCCGCAGCCATGACAGTGACATCGTCATGATTGCCAACAACCCGTTCCCGGAAGCGGTCGTCAACGCGGCTGAAAATCTGAAGATGCTGGATGTAGCTTTTACCGGAATCGACCACGTGGCCTGTGACGCCTGCAAGGACAAAGACATCATGGTCTGCAACGCCGCCGGCTACTCCAACCAGACGGTGGCCGAGCTCTGCATCGGCATGGCCATTGACGCCTACCGCAAAGTGGTTGAAGCCGACCAGCGCGTCCGCAACGGCGGCACCAGCGCTGGACTGGGCGGCCGGGAGATCTGCGGCCGCACCGTCGGCATCATCGGTCTTGGCCAAATTGGCACCATGACGGCCAAACTGTTCCAGGCATTTGGCGCCAAGGTCATCGCCTACAACCGCAGCCAGAAGGAAGAGGCCAAAGCCCTCGGCATCGAGTACAAATCCCTGGAAGAGGTCCTCTCCGAAAGTGATATCATCTCCCTGCACCTGCCGAACAACAAGGAGACCCGCGGCTTTATCGGCAAGGACCAGATTGCCCTCATGAAACCGGACGCTGTCTTTATCAACTGCGCCCGCGGCCCCATCGTGGACAACGCCGCTCTGGCCGACGCCCTGAACAACGACGAACTGGGCTTTGCCTGCATTGACGTCTTTGATATGGAGCCGCCCATCCCGGCCGACTACCCGCTCCTGCACGCCAAGAACACACTCCTGACGCCGCACGAAGCGTTCATCTCCGAAGAGGCCATGATGCGCCGCGCCAAAATCGTCTTCGACAACATCCGAGCGTACCTGGCCGGCTCGCCGGAGAACGTCTGCAAATTATAATTTTTAATTCTTAACAGAAAAAACCGAGGACTTTCGTCCTCGGTTTTTTGTTGTTTGGTTTTGTTTATTCTTCCGTCTCAAATTTGGCATCCGGATCGAAGATCGTGCCCTTGCGGAAGCTGGCGCTCTGCTTCATGTACTTCATGGCGAAGTAGTAGACGAGACCGGTGGGGATCGTCGCCGTAAAGAAGGAGACGTCCACGTTGATGATGCCGATGACCGCGCCAACGGCAATGGCAATGATGGCTGCCCAGTTGGTGCCCTTGCGGGAACCCTCCTCGTCATAGAGGTCGTCGAGCTGAGCCTTGGAATACTTTCTCTTATGAAGAATGTAGTAGTCGGTGATCAGAACGGCAAAGATCGGGCCAAAGAATGCAGTGTAGATCTTGGAGAACAGGGCCAGGCCGGCGGCCGAGCTGTCGTTCGTCAGGATCCACGGGCAGCAGCAGATGGCCAGGATGCCGATCAGGATAACCGCGGTTTTGTGCTTCATGTGGAACGCATCCATAAACGCGTAAGCGGGCGGAACCACGTTCGAGGCCAGGTTCGTGGTCATCTGAGCAAACAGGATGAACAGAAGAACGATAACCATCAGCGGTTTGCTGGGAACCATGGCGGCGAAAGCGTTGATGGGGTTGGCAATTCCGGTGACCGTGGAGGCCATGGCACCGATCATGCCCAGAAGGACGGTTGCGGGAACCATGGACAGGAAATAGCCAAAGCCGCGTTTGCCGTAGCCATAGCCCATCTTCAGTTCACGGGAATAGTCGCCGGCATTCAACATGACAGTGGTGCTGTTTCCAAAGAATGCCATGATGGCGGCCACAAAGGGCATGCCCCAGGTGCCGGACTTGTTCATGAGCTGGGTCTGAATGATCTGATTGTTGTCGGCATTTCCGATGCAGAGATACAGCAGGTAGAACATGGCGCACATGATGACCACGCCGCCGATGTTCTCGACCCATTTGATGCCGGAGAATCCTTTGATGGACAGCAGGATCTGGACGATCTGGAACGTGATGAACCAGATCCAGACGTTGTTCAGGACGCTGTCTTCGCCGGCGAAGGCCACGACGATCTGATTGATGGCCGCGCCGCCAAGCCAGGTCTGATAGCCATACCAGACAATGGCGGGAAGGGCACGGAGCATCGTCGGAACAATGTTACCTTTGGTGCCGAATGCGCTCTTCAGCTGGATGGCATAGGGAGCACCGGTTTCATAGCTGAAGCGGTCGTTGAAGACGATGCCAACGATCAGGATCAGCGAGCCAATGGTTACCGCCAGAAGCAGCTGCATCATATTCAGACCGGCTTCCAGCTGGGCAGAGCCCTGGGCCAGGGTTCCGATGGAAATACATCCACCCAGCCAGAGCATGACGTAGGAAATCCAGTTCATGGAGCGCTCGTCCTTGCCGAGCGGCTTCAGGGTACCGGCTTCCTGCTTCTCGGGTTCGGGAGCAGCGACTGCCGCTTTGTTCTCTTCACTCATGTGAGATCCTCCTCAGTTTATCCTTATTCGACCGGGCGAATGAATTCGCCATAGCCACAGGCGTCGTCCAGATATTTTCCGTCCCGGGCGACGACTTTACCACGAATGATCGTACAGGTCGGCATACCTTTGCCGGTCTCTCCGTCGAAGCAGGTAACATGGCCCTTGGTGAAGAGCTTGTCCTGCTCAATCTTCCACTCCTTCTCCGGGTCCACGATGACGACGTCACCGTCGAAGCCCAGTTCGAAGGCGCCTTTGCGGCCATACAGGCCGAAGATTTTGGCGGGGTTATAGTCCATGACTTTGGCAATCAGGGTCGGGCTCAGGCCCTCCTTGTGGACCGTCATGTTGAACATCATGGGCAGGAACCACTGGATGGCATTCAGGCCGCCCCAGGCGTGCCAGATATCCTTGGTGGCGTTGTCCTTTTCCTCGTCGGCTGCCGGTGAATGGTCGGAGCCCACACAGGACAGCGTGCCGTCCAGGACATAGTCCCACATCTTCTTGCGGTCCTCTTCCGTGCGCATGGGCGGCGTGCATTTGGCCGGCGCGCCCTTTTCAATCTGGAAGTCTTCGGTGTATCCCAGGTAATGCGGGCAGGTCTCAGCGGTGATCGGCAGGCCCTCGTACTGGGCGTCCTTGACCAGCTGTGCCACCTTTGGATGGGTCACGTGGCAAATGTGGACGCGGCCGCCGGTGGCCCGGCACATGGAAATAACTTCCTGTACGGCTACATATTCGGTCCAGACATCATGGGCGTCCAGGAACGCACGGATTTTCTCTTTGTCCGAAAGACCCTCTTTGGCCTTGGCCTCTTTTTCACGCTCTTTGATCTGACCGAATTCCTCACAATGGAATCCGCAGATAGCATTGTACGGTTTCAAAATTTCCAGGGCCTTACGGACGTTTCCAACGTTGACCGTCGGGAACAGCGGGCCATTCGGGCAGGTAAAGCCTTTGAACGCCGCCACGCCGCAGTTGTGGAGGTCGACCAGGTCATCCATATTGTTTTTGATGGAGTCCGGGCTGTCGTCGAAGTCGCCGACCAGGCCGCCCCAAAGGGCGTAGTCCACATAGGAGTGTTTGCTAATCTTACTCAGCTTCAGATCAAAAATCTCCTTGTTCATCAGGGACGGGTCGTTGTTGAGTGGCATGTCGATCAGGCAGGTGCAGCCGGCGGAAACTGCCGCACGGGAACCGGTTTCGAAATCTTCACGGTACTCAAAACCCGGCTCGTTCAGGTGGGCGTGGCAGTCCACGATACCCGGATACAAATAGTTGCCTTCGGCGTCGATCACTTCTTTGGCCTCCGCTTCCGTTCCCTTCTCCAGGAACGCCGCGTACTTGCCATCCTTGATGGCAATATCGGCTTCATAGATCCGGTCCGGAGTCACCAGACGACCGTTTTTGACCAACAAATCATACATACGGAATCCTCCTTTTTCCATACACGCGTGATTTCCCACTCTGGTCAACCACTTTTTACACCCTTACTATATCTTAAAAAGGGGGTAAAGGTCAACCAATTTTTAAATTTAAAATTTAAGAAGTTTGACAAAAAAATCGCGAACTCTTACATGTTGCACAACTCGGGTTCCTTTTATTTGGTTGAAAAAATCATGCCCGCGCAAGTTTTTGTGAAACTTGCACGGGCACTTACAAAAAACTTAGTTTAAAATTGTTAGCGTCAATTCTGTAATTCGGTCAACCTGTTTTTAACTATTGGAACTGGTACCGGCTGGAGGAACTCTTGATGTGTTCTTCCATGGCCTGACGGGCTTTTTCCGGTTCTCCGGCAATGATAGAGCCATAGACTTTCTGGTGCTCCAGGTAAATTTGGCGCATCTGTTCCTCACTGGCCATACCGGTTTCACTGACATGTTTCAGCAGATTCCGGATGGTCTGGATTTCGGAGTAGATGATGGGGTTTCCGGAGAGATCCGCAATGGCAATATGGAATTCAATGTCCAGATCCAGAAAATCTTTGACATTGTTCTCCTCGTAGGCCTTGCGAATCTTATAGAAGACGTCTCCCAGTCGGGCGGTCTTGACTTCGTCGTTGTTTTTCGCGGCCAGCTCCGCAGCCTTTTGCTCCAAGATATCCCGGACCTCCAGGATGCTGTCCACCTGAACGCCATCCAGGAAGAGCGACCAGGACAATGGGATGACGAAAAAGTTCTCGTCCGTGCCGCTGAGGAAGGTCCCCTGCCCCGGGCGGATGTCGATCATGCCGAGGACGTTGAGGATCTTCAGGGCTTCGCGGATCGAGGATCGGCCGACGCCCAGTTTCTGGGCCAGGACCCGCTCCGGTTCAATCTGGTCTCCCCGTTTCAGGTTGCCGTTGAAAATTTCGTCCGCAAAGTGGAGCGTCAAACGGTTGACCAGGCGGGAGGTATTTCCGCCCTTCTCCCCTTTTTCCTGCAGATTCTGTGCCACTTCGCTGCTGTTCAGGTTCAGGGAAAGGGCATCGTTAAACTGATCCGCCGGAAGTGAAAAGAGCATGGCGTTCAGTTCCAGCTTTTCGCTGACCAGGAGAACCACCTTATTCAGTTGAGGACCCCCGCGCGCTTCCAAGTTGGAAAGCGAGGCCACGCTCATCAGGGGTTTTCCGTTTTCGTCCGTCAGAAAGAAATCGATAAACTCCTTCTGCGTCATCTTTAGATACAGACGGAGCAGTTTTAAATTGTCTTTTTTGTACTCCGGATCATACGTTGTATCCTTCGGATTTACGGTCATTTCATTCCCCTGCCAATATCCTGTCTATTGTAGCACGAACCCACTGGTTTGAAAATGGGTTGAACGAATTTCAAACTTACTTTTTCCGCAGCACATAGGTGCGGAACGGGATGTAGAGGACCGCCAGCAGAAGGACGATATAAGAGATATCACAGAGCAGGTCCACGCCGATTGCTACCCCGACCATGATCAGCACAAAGGCGATCATGATCACGAGGAACGACAGCGTCATGGCGCCCTCTTTGGTCTGGAAGAATTTTTTCTCACTCATAGGGACCTCCTCAGTGGACAAACGCGAACAGGACCAGACCGATCAGGATGGTCACCGGAAGCGTGATAGCAATGATTTTCTTCAGGACTTCGCCCTCTTTGCCAAGAATGTTGGCGGTGGAGGTTCCCAGGATGATCTTGCTGGGCGACACGGCCGCACCAATGGCACCGCCGGCAGACTGCGCACCCAGGATGCCGGCCGCGTTGACCTTGAGGAGTCCTGCGGTGGTCATCTGGAAATCGCCGAAGAGGATATTCGAGCTCATGTTGCTGCCGGTCATGAAGGTTCCAAGCAGACCGACGAAGGGCGCCAGAACCACATAGCCCTTGCCCAGGACGTTGGCAATTCCGTCCGCCAGTACGATCGTCTGGCCGGTGCCGCCCATGACCTTGGACATGATGACCAGGGCCACAACGGCGATGCCGGACGGCATGGTCATCTTTACGGACTTTCCAAAGATGCGGCCCACACCGCCTTTGGAAATCCAGCCGTGCTTCTGGTAGTAGACCAGACCGATCACAGCAGAGACAAACAGGAACATGCTGGCATGGGTGAACGGCGCAATGGGTGAATACGAGGCCGAGGCTTCATTCACAAAGCCATAGCCCGTCACGGTCTCCGGGAACGAGAGTCCCACGGACACTTTGCCCAGGAAGTTCGTAATGGGGGAAACGGTCAGAACGACCAGGGTGATGACCGAGAGCAGAACATAAGGGACGAACGCCTGGATCAGGGTCATGCCTTCCGGCAGGTCGGTCACTTCCTGTTTGATGGCCTTGCGGTCCATGATCGGCGAATCCTCAATGCTCCAGGGCTCGTTATAGAGTTTGGAGCGGCCCAACAGCATGATAGCGACCAGGGAGATCACAGCGGGAATAAAGCAGCAAAGAGTGGTGTTCACCTTGGCCAGCAGGAATTCGCCGCCGCCCTGGATCAGGGAAAGGATCAGAACCGCAGGCAGGCCCTTGCGCACGGCCTTGCCTTTGCCATAGAACCAGCAGATAACCAGGCCGGTGACGATGTCGAAGAACCAGAGGAAACCTGCTGTCCAGAGCGCCGTGCTCGTAAAGAGAGCGGATCCCGTCTCGATTTTGGCCGACATGACCAGGGCATCCCAGGCGGCGCCCAGGGTTCCGAACGTGTTGCCCCAGGCCTGACCAAACAACGGGATGATGACAGCCCAGATGGGGTTCATGCCGATCCCGATCAGGAGCGGCGCGCCGACTGCCACGGGAACACCGAACCCGGTGATTCCCTGCAGGAAGCTTTCGAACACCCAGCCCAACGCCATCACTAAAAGCAGTTCGTTGGGCAACAGTTTGCCCATTCCGTTTCGTATGACCAGGAAGGCCTTGGCCTCATCGCCGACCTGATACATCAGAATGGCGGTCCAGACGATTAGTACAATGACCAGCGCATTCCAGATGCCCTTGGCGCTCTCGACGGCAATCAGGGTCAGATCGGCCTTGTAAAAGACCAATCCGGTGATAACCGTGATCAGAAGTCCAATAGCGGCCGCTTCCGCAGCGCCCCACTTGAACTTGACCATCAAGATGATCAGAACAACTATGGGCAGAAATGCCATTGCCCACATCAACAAATTGACCGGTACCATGGGGTATCCAAGCCTCCCTTTAAGTTCTTTGCGTAGTTCTTAGACGTGAATGACCGTTCCGGTTTCCCCGGCAATGCCTTCGGCCGCTTTGTCCAACAGCGTGATCAGAGCATTGCGTCCCTCGCCGGATTCGGCAAAACGGATGGCCGCTTCGACCTTCGGCAGCATGGAGCCCTTGGCGAACTGATCCTGCGCAATATATTCTCTGGCCTGATCCACGCTGATATCCGACAGCCATTCCTGATCCGGTTTTCCAAAGTTGATGGCGACCTTTTCCACAGCGGTCAGAATGACCAGGAAGTCGGCGCCCAGTTTGGAGGCCAGCAACGAACTGGCGTTGTCCTTGTCAATAACCGCGCTGACGCCGGCAAGGTAGCCGTCCCGGTCCACGACCGGAATGCCACCGCCGCCGCAGGTGATGACGACATGACCTGCGTTCAGAAGGGTCTTGACCGTCTCCAGTTCCCGGATGCGCTTCGGCATGGGAGAAGCCACGACCATGCGGTATCCGCGGCCCGCATCTTCCATGCAGGTGACACCGGCAGCTTCCAGCTGGTCTGCCTCCTCTTTGGTCATGAAGCGGCCAATGGGTTTGGTCGGGTTCTGGAACGCCGGGTCGTTGGCGTCCACTTCGACCTGAGAGAGAACGGTGGAAACTTTCTTGTCGATCCCGCGTTTGGCGAGTTCGTATTTAATGGCGTTCTGAAGGTCGATACCAATATAGCCCTGGCTCATGGCCACACTGGACGGCAGCGGGATCGGTTTGTAGTCCGAGCTCTCCGTGACCAGTTCGTCCATGGCCTTCTGGATCATACCGACCTGCGGACCATTGCCGTGGGTCAGGACAATATTGAGACCTTCTTCGATCAAATCTACAATAACGGTTGCCGTCTTGGCCACCGCAATTTTCTGTTCTTCTACATTGTTGCCCAGCGCGTTTCCGCCAAGGGCAATGACTACTGTGCGGTTGTCCATAGTGTCCTCCAATGAATGAATAATACCGGGAGCTTTCGCGAAAGCTCCCGGTATTCCGTTACGCGTTACGCCTCAAAGCCAAGTTTTTTGGCATAGGCCACGATGGCCTTTTCGAAGCATTCAACCGGCGGGTGAACCGTGCCGGCGCCGATCTGGCCATAGCCTGCAATCTTGTGGGCAATGCCGGTGTTGATGACCGGCGTGATGCCTTTCTCGACCACCAGGCGGGCGTCGATGCCAAGGCAGGTGCCCTGGAAGTCCCAGTTCGGGATGATATAGTTCGGGTTGCGGCCGAGGGTGATCTCGGTCATCTCCGTGCTGTAGCGGCGGGCATCTTCCGTGCCGCCGGCACCGACAAAGCGGGTGACAGCCGGAGCCGCGATCATGGCCATGCCGCCGACACCGACGGTCTCGGTAATGGCGCTGTCGCCGATATCCGGGCAGGCGTCCTCTCCGTCATAGCCGGTGAAGTACAGGCCCTGCGGGGTGTTGACCGGACCGGTGAACCATTCGTCTCCGCAGCCGGCGATCCGGATGCCGAAGTTGACACCGTTGCGGCACATGGCGGTGACGACGGTCCCTTCGGTGACCTTGCGGGCACCGTCCATGATGGCTTTGCCCGTGGCCATCATGATGTTCAGGAAGAACTGATCCGTGTCGGCCAGGAATTTGATGACGTCATAGCGGTCTTTCTCCGGCATGTCCATCTCGGTGATGATGGGAGCCATCTCTTTCAGGAAGACCAGGGAGGCCGCAATGTTTCTCTGGTGGAATTCGTCGCCCATGGCAATGGCCTTGGCGATCAGCGGGTTGATGGCCAGTCCGTTCTCCTTGGAGCGGATGGCGCGGCCGAGGGTCGGGCCAAGGACGTCCCGCATCCAGCGAAGACGGTTGACGACCTCTTCGGAATAGGCGCCGAAGCGAAGGACCTTACCAATGCCTTCGTTCATGGTGCAGTAGGCACGGTTGCCTTCGGTCTCATTCTCCACGACGAAGACCGGCATGTTGGCGGTCGTGATTCCGCCCATGGGGCCAACGGCGTTGACGTGGTGGCACGGGATGAAGCGGATTTCGCCGGACTCCAGCAGTTTGCGGGCATCGGCTTCGTTGTCCGCCCACTCCTCGAAGAGGACCGCACCGACGCAGGAGCCCTGGACCGTATCCGGCATCTCCGGATAGGTGATGGGCGGGCCGGCATGCAGGATGGTCTTCTGCTCTTCGTTCAGGACCGGGATGACGGTCTTGGCCGGGACGTTGTCAATGAGGACCGGCTGTGCGCCGACGATACCGGCCATGACTTTCTGGTTGGCCTCATCGATGCCCTCTGCCTGACGCAGGAAGTTGAGCACCTTGATCAGCTGCAGGTTTCCGCCTGCGGGCGGCATCCAGTCGTACTGGACGCATTCGCAGCCGAACTGTTCGCAGACTTCGGCGAAGCTCTTCAGGCCAATGTTGATGACCTTCGGCTTGTTGGCCAGCATGGCCAGCAGTTTTTCGGAAGCCGGAGCCGGGGTGACGTCGGCGATCTTCTTCGCGCGGATCTCTTTCTCCGGCTCGTCGAAGTCCAGACCGATCATCTGGATAGCGGTGCGGCAGGCGATCTTATTGGTGTCGCAGACCACAACGCCCGCTTCTTTCAGTTTGTTGACGGCTTCGTCGTAGCCCTGGAAGTCCCGGCGGGTGCCGCAGACTTCGGCCACGAAGAAGACCTTGCGGCCTTCGGCGTCGGCCTTGGCCTGGAGTTCTTTAATGGTCGGGATCAGAGCGCCGGCCATGTCTTCATGGGAGCCGTAGCCAAGCATGATGTCAAAGAGGATGACGCCGGTCGTCGGGTCGTCCATGCAGTCTTTCATGCACTCGATCCGTTTGGCCGGATCGATCATCGGATGCGGATGGCCCTGGGTGTAGACATCGTCACCGAGGTCCACAACGATGTGGCCGCCGGTGGTGAGCATGAAGCCGTCCTTCTTCTCGGGCGGAATCTTAAGGTCCAGCGCGTCCTTGATGAGCATGGCCGCTTCGTTGGCCAGCGTGCCGCCGGAGTAGTAGGCCTTGATGGTCTTCTTTTCGTCGGCAGCGAAGAACTGGCTGCGGTCCACGTCCGGTTCGATTTCCGGGATTTCTTTTCCGCCGCGAACAAGGCTGACCGCCAGGCGGGCCGCTTCATCGCAGGTGTAGGCGTGGTAGAATCCCTCTTCATGGTATTCCGGTTTTTCGCCCAGGAACAGGGTGATGACCGGTTTCTTATAAATACTCAGGCGGTCGGAGATCTTTTCGCGGATCTCTTTTGCCGGGGGCTTGGAGAGGACGATCAGGACTTTGACCGTGTCGTCGCTTTCCATGGCGTCGATCATGTCCATCATGGTGATGCCGCCGACAGCCGTGGAGAGGTCCCGGCCGCCGGTGCCGATGGCGTTGTTCACGCCCTCGCCCAGACGGTCAATGATGCAGGTGAGTTCCTGGATGCCGGTGCCAGAGGCGCCGATGATGCCGATGGAGCCCTTGCTGACGCTGTTGGTAAAGGCGATCGGAACGCCCTGGATGATTCCAGTGCCGCAGTCCGGCCCCATGACGCAGAGGCCTTTCTCGTGGGCCTTCTGTTTCAGGGCAGCTTCATCTTCAATGGTGACGTTGTCCGAGAACATGAAGACGTTCATGCCCTCGTCCAGCGCGCGGTCTGCCTCCAGGGCCGCATAGGCACCCGGGATGGAGATGACGGCAAGGTCCGCATCCGGCAGAACTTTCAGGGCGCGGTCCCAGGACTTGACGCTCTCGGACCCGCTCTTTTTCTTTTCGTTCGTGGCCTGCTTCTCAAAGAAATCTTCCACGTTCTCCATGATGACGTCCAGCATTTTGTCGTCATCCACATCCGCCACAATGACCATGTCGTTGGCGGTGGAGGCCATCAGTTCTTCGGTGTCAAGGCCGCTCTGTTTGAAGATGTCCTTGTTGGCCGGAGTAGCCATCATGATGGAGACTTTATTCACGCCGTCCAGTGCCGAAATGGCATTGGTCAGGAGCATGAGCACGACAGAGTCATGGTAGCTCCCCTTCTTAACAATTGTTTTCAGCATACCGGTCTCTCCCTGAAATTATTCCGCAAAGCGGTTCTTGTGATCGTAGCTCTTGCGCCAGATATCGTCACTCTTGAGGTAGTCCACGATATCGTCCACAATTTCCACGCCGCCCGTAGCATAGGCCTCTTCGCGGCGAATGTTGGCGCGCTCGCCGGGATAGTACACTTTGTCGTATCCCTTGGCAGTGGGAATGGAATTCAGTTCGTCCAGATTCTTGACGAGGGTCTCTTTGAAGGCCTCCGCACCGACGAAACGGGCGGGATCCATGACGATGATCATCTGGCCCAGATTGCGGCCTTCGGAGAGGTCATGGTACATGGAGCTGACATGGCCGCCAAACGGCACGCCGAGCAGGATGCCGGAAAAGACGTCGACCATCATCATGAGGCCGTAGCCCTTGGCGCCGGCGATCGGAAGCAGCGCGTTGACCTTGTTCGGGTCCGTGACCGGTTCGCCCTTTTCGTCAACGGCCCAGGTCGGCGGGATTTCTTCGCCGCGGGAGCGCTTGTCGAGGATCTTGCCCCATGCCTGAACGGTGGTAGCCATATCAAAAACTACATTGCGGCCGTCGGCTGCCGGAGCAGCAAAGGAGATCGGGTTGGTGCCGTAATACGGCTCCGTGCCGCCATACGGGACGACCATGGGGTCCGACTGACAGAAGCAGATGGCCAGAAGGCCTTCTTTGGCGCACATTTCGGTATAGTAGCCGATGGAACCGGTGTGCGAGCAATGGGCCGTACCGACCACGGCGATTCCGTTCTTCTTGGCCATTTCGATGGCGTGCTGGGTGGAGAGCGTAGCGGCTACATAGCCAATGCCGTTGTCTCCGTCAAAGATGCCGGAGCAGGGGCCGGTCTCCGTCCAGGTGAACTTCGGGTCGACGGTGATGCCGCCCTTGTAAATGCGTTCACTGTAGTATTCCACACGGACCGAACCGTGAGAATGGTAGCCGCGCTCGTCGGACCAGGTGAGGATCTCGGCGGTCATGTCGGCATGGTCTTCATGCAGGCCCGCCTGCATGAGTTTATGTTTCATTAAATCTTTTAATTCCTGTCTTTGAAACTTCATAACGAACTCCTCTTTTTCCGGTCAGTCATTAAAGCTGCACGTCACGGTTGCAGTCTTTGGAATAGATGTAGATATAGTCTTCGGTGCCTACCGCGTAGCAGCACTGCGGGCAGTAGGAGTCCATAAAGACGTAGTCGCCCTTCTGGAGGGGCATCCAGTCGTCACCCAGGCGGTACATGCCTTTGCCCTGGAGGAACAGCATGCCGTGCTCCTGGAAGTGGGTCTCCACATAGCCGTGGGAGGCGCCGGGCTTAAATTTCAGGACGTGCATGTTCATGTCGAAGCCGAAGTCTCCGGCTGCCGGCAGGCAGTCCTTGATGTGGCAGTTGTTCATGCCTTCGTATTCGATCCACTCCATGTCGTTGAGGTTGTTCACGACGGTGTGCGGTTTGAAGTCTTTGTACGGAAGATATCTTCTGCGGTACACATAGAGGATGGCGTCCTCGCCGCTCGTGTTCTTAAAGCTCAGGGTCTTGTCGGCCGGGGAATAGATGTAACCGCCCTCGGTTAGGTCGGCAGATACTTCGCCGTTGCTGACGCTGACCGCGCCGCTGACAACATAGAGGAACGATTCGATGCCGTCTCCGCCGATTTCATCGTTGCTGGAGTCGGCATGGGCCGTGACCAGATAGTCGGCGAACGAGGCGCCCATTTCCGGGGAGCCGAGGATCGAAACGTCACAGTTGACGTATCCCGGGACTGCGTTTTCGACCAGGCCGTCCGGCTCGATCACAACATACAAACCTTTTTTGATTACAGATCTCGTGCTGAGTAATTCCTCGCGATATCCTTCTTGTCCATTGAAATAACTCATAATTGAAACCTTCCTTTTTTGGTAGTGTTATCCGGCCGTGGTCGACCAATTTTTACATTTCTATAATGACACGGTTGTTTTCAAAAATCAATTGGTGTTCTGCAACAAATTCAGACTGAAATTTCGTCTGAATTTGTTGCAACATTTCACACACTATTAAAATCACACTGAAGGCGAATTTTAATCGTTGGATTCGGCAACGGCTTCTTGGACCGTTTCCTTGGCAAAGATCGTGCCGGTACGGAAGCGCTCGGAACTGGGCAGGTATTTCATCAGCAGGTAATAGCAGAGTCCGGTCGGAATCAGGCTGACGTACCAGGACAGATCCAGAACGAAGCAGGAGCAGATGGCACCCACTGCAATGGCGATCATCGCTGCCCAGTTGACGCCCTTAAACGGACCTTCCTTGTCGTAGAACAGGTTGATGTCCAGTTTCTCTTTCCGGAGAATCAGGTAATCCACTGCCATGACCGCGAAGATCGGGCCAAGGAACGCGGAGTAAATGCGGACGAACAGGTTGAGGCCGTCTGCAGATTCCGCGGTAACCAGTTTCCACGGCATTACGACGATGGAGAGAACGCCGACCAGGATGGTCGCGTGCCACCACTTCATCTTGAAGGATTCCATAAGGACATAGGCCGGGGGAACGATATTGTTCAGAACGTTGGTGGTGACCTGTGCAAAGGCAATGAACAGAAGGGTCAGGATGGTAAGGAACTTGTTGTTCATCGTGGTCGAGAAGACCGTGACCGGGTCGGAGTTGCCGGTGGCCGCGGTGACCAGGAGGCCGATCAGGCCCATGAACAGGGTGACCGGAAGGATAGCCAGCGTGTAGATCGAGCCGGTGGCAACCGGGCCGACTTTGTGCTGCAGGTTCCGGGAGTAGTCGGACGCGTTGAGGATCATCGTGGCATAGATTCCAAGGAATGCCGTGGTGGCGGCCCAGAAGGGCATGCCCCAGGTTCCGGTGATGTTGGAGAAAGTGTCACCAATGGCGGCTGCATACTGGGTTTTTACAACGTAGAGCATGTAGGCCAGAATGCCGACAATGAAGATGCAGGAGAAGTTCTCCAGCCATTTGATTCCCTGGAAACCCTTGATGGCAAGCGCCACCTGGAGGATCGTAAAGAGGATAAATACCAGGGGCAGATGATCGAAGCCAAACAAAATTTTGAAGCAGGAGTTGATGGCGCCGGCGCCGACCCAGCTCTGATAGCCGAACCAGACGATGGCCGGGATTCCGCGGAGCAGTCCGGGGATCTTGACGCCTTTGGTGCCGAACGAACTGCGAAGCTGGACCGTAAACGGAACACCATATTTGTGTCCGCATTTACCGATCAGAACCAGTGCAATGGCAATGACAAGGCAGCCGATGCACATGGCGATAATGGCCTGCGCCACGGTAAGAGCGCCGATCAGCGACGCGCCCATGGAAAAGGTGCCGATGGAAACGCATCCGCCGAGGAAACTGGCGCCGTAGGACAACGGGTCCATGATGCGTTCTTTGGTGGGTTGAAGGTCCGGATCCACATCTTGGACGAGTGCGGGGTTCAGTTCTTGATTTTCAACAATATTCATCGAGAAATCTCCTCTCATTTAATTCTCTTGACAAGTTCGCCGTAGCCTTTTTCGCCAACCAGCTTGCCGTCCTGCGCCATCACTTTGCCGCGCAGGATCGTGGTGACCGGCATTCCTTTTCCCTTCAGACCAACAAATGCGGAGAGCTTGTTGACGTAGTACAGGGACTCTTCGGTGACCTCCCATTCGCGTTCCGGATCCACGATCAGGATATCCGCGTCGAATCCGACTTTGAGGTCGCCTTTCTTACCATAAATGCCAAACGCTTTGGCAGGGTTCACACTCATACACTTTACGAGGGCTGTCGGGCAGACCCCCTGTTTGATGGCCTCAGAGATGATGGCCGGAACACTGTTCTGGATGCCGGAGATGCCGCCCCAGGCCTCGAAGCAGTTCGTGATTTTGGTGCCGAGGATCTCATTGAACTTTTCGTCGTAGCTGCACGGAGAATGGTCCGAAGCCAGACCGGCAATGTAGCCGCCCTTGACGTAGTCCCAGTACCGGACACGGTCGTTCTCCGGGCGAAGCGGCGGTGCGCACTTGAAGAGTTCGCCCTTGTTCAGGGTGTCGTCTTCGTTGAAGCAGAGGTAATGCGAGCAGGTCTCGAAGGTGACGTCGACGCCGTCCTTCTGTGCCTCGACGATCATCTTGGCAATGTCGGGATGGCTGACATGGCAGATATGGGCCTTGCACTCCAGTTCCCGGGCAATTTCAACAATGGCCAGCGTGGCAATTTTTTCCGCAGCCACCGTACGGGAATCCAGGAAGCCTCTCCAGTTCAGCCGGCCGGCGTCCTTCATGTGTTTTTCGCGCTCTTTGATCATGGAGTAATCTTCGCAGTGGAAGCCGGCGCGGCCGCCAAAGCTTTTGATGATCTCCATGGCCTCATAGGCCTGACCGTAGCTGAGCGAGGCATAGTCCGGGGAAACCGGGCCGATAAACGATTTAAAAGCCACAACGCCCTTTTCATCGAGCTCGGCCAGGTGGTCGAAGTTGGTGGGAATCAGGCCGCCCCAAAAACTGTAATCGCAATAGGCGTTCGGGCTGACCTTGGCCTCTTTGATGTCGAACAGTTCGCCGGTGGTCATGGCCGGCTCGTTCTGTAGGGGCATGTCGATGATGGTGGTATAGCCGCCTACGATAGCGCCGGCAGTGCCGTGTTCGTAGTCTTCGCGCCACTCAAAACCGGGGTCGTTCAGATGAGCATGGGTGTCAATGGCGCCGGGCATCAGATACTTGCCGTTGGCATCGATGACTTCTGCGGCTTCCACATCTGCACACTTGCAGAGGATGGCTGCGATCTTTCCATTTTTGACCGCAAGGGACGCCTCCTGCACTCCGTCTGCGGAAACGATTCTTCCGTTTTTAATCAACAAATCATACATGACGGGCACCTCTTTCTATCCTTTTATTCTTATTTCAGGGATACGATCAGGTCGTACATGACCTGGACCGCTCTTGCGAAATCTTCATAGGGGGTGTACTCTTCCGGGCAATGGCTGCGTCCGTCTTTGCTGGGGACGAAAACCATGCAGGTGTTCGGGTTGACCTGGGCAATGGCCAGGGAGTCGTGGCCGGCGCCGCTCGGAAGGCGAAGGTAGCTGTAGCCGTGCTCTTTGCAGCTGTCTTCCATGACGTCGAGCATGGCGTCACTCATGGCAACCGGCTCGATCACAAGTTTCACATCTTCACTGTAGCTGCCGCCGATCTTTTCGGTCTCCTCTTTCAGGCAGGCACGGATCTTGTCCGCAATGTCACAGATGATATCGTTGTCCATGGAACGGATGTCTACGCTGAACTCCATGGACTGCGCCACGACGTTCATGCCGCCGGGCACCGCGTTGACATAGCCAACGGTGGCCACGGTGCCGTTTCCGGCCTCACGGGCGAAGTCCGCAATCTTGGAGATGACTTTGGTGGCAGCGTCCACAGCGTCTTTGCGCATGTACATCGGCGTGGTGCCGGCGTGGTCCGCGCGGCCGTTGACGGTGAACATGTAGCGCTGAATGCCGACGATTCCGTTGACCAGACCGATCTGGATCTTTTCGGTATCCAGGACCGGGCCCTGCTCAATATGAGCTTCTACGGAGTAACCAATCTTGTTCAGGTCCCAGGCGGCCTCCGGAATCTTTTCCGGAACCAAGCCGTAGCCGCGCATGGCTTCGTAAACCGAAATGCCGTCCTTGTCCGTGAAGTGTTTGCACTCTTCCACGGTCATCTGACCGAGCATGCTCTTCGAACCGAAGTAGCCAGTGCCGAAGCGGCAGCCCTCTTCGTCCATGAACGCGGCGACCACATAGTCGCGGTCCAGCTGGACGCCGGCTTTGTTCAGCTGTGCGGCAATTTCAATGGAAGTGACTACACCGGCAATGCCGTCATAGTTGCCGCCGTTATAAACGGAATCATAATGAGATCCACTTAAAATACAGGGCAGATTCCGGTCTTTGCCGGGGAGTACGCCAAAAATGTTGCCGACAACATCCTCCCGGACCTCCAGACCGGCCTGCCGCATTTCCTCTTTCAGGTATTCGGCAGCGTCCCGGGTCTCTTTGGAAAACGGCATCCGCGTGCAGCCGTTTCCGTGGGTGGCGGTAAACTGTTTCAGTGCCTCGAGTCTCCGCTCGACTTCTTTCGTGACCTGAGTTAAATCCATAATGATCCTCCTGTGTGTTTTGATTTGGGAAAGGTGAAAAACGTTTCGGTCTGTGGTCGACCAATTTTTACAACCTCACTATACCCTACTTTTTTCGATTTTGCAACCAGGATTTCCGGGCGAGTTTGTCAAATTTTCAACGAACTATAGCGGTTTATACAACATTTTCATTGATTGGTTGGGCAGGTTCACCCATGCTTTCATTGCCGTTTGTGGAAATTGCTTACCTCGAAAATTGAAATTTAGTTGAAATTTTGCTCGATTAATTCGAATTTTGGTTGACCATTTTTTAGTTCTCTGCTATGATAGCCTCATCGAAACCCGATTACGAAAGGAGATTCTATCTTATGGAACTTTTAAAACATTTTGAACAGCGCCGCAGTGTCCGCGCATTTACCGACGAACCGGTCTCGAAAGAAGACCTCCACCAGATCCTGCAGGCCGGCATGCTGGCCCCCACCGGCAAGGGAATTGCCCCGTGGGAATTCCTGGTTATCGAGGACCGGGAGACCATGAAGGCTCTGAAGGGCTGCCGCGCCGGCGGTGCCAAGCTGATGGAGAACGGCGTCTGCGCCATCGGGGTCTTTGGAGACACCACCAAATCCGACACCTGCATCGAGGACTCCTCGGTCGTCCTGGACCAGATGCATCTGATGGCCGCCTCCCTGGGACTCGGCAGCTGCTGGCTGCAGATCCGTCTGCGCCAGGCGGACGACGGCACCGACTCCGCCGAATTTGTGCGTAACGTGATCGACTTCCCCGAGAACATGGAACTGGAGGCCTTCCTGGTACTGGGTCATCCGGCCGCAGACCCGGAACCGCATGATCTGGAAAGCCTGCCCTTTAACAAAGTCCACTGGGAGAAGTGGTAAACCCGAAACCACACTTCTCCTGAAAAACCGGCCCGAAATCCACGGCAACGGATTTCGGACCGGTTTTCTTATGAGGTTATGGTTTGCAACGCTCTGCATTACCCTTTATAATAAGGAGTACATTAATGGAAATGAGGCGTTAGCATGAAATTTGGACTTGTAATGCATGACAAGACCCATAATCTGGGAGATGACATCCAGTCCTACGCCATTGCACAGTTCATGCCGCGGATCGACTACTTTATGGACCGTGAGCATTTGAATGAATTCCAGTCGGAAAACAACGAACCGGTTGCCGCCATCTTTGCGGCCTGGTGGATGTGGCAGAAGTGGAACTGGCCGCCGGCGGACTGCATCATTCCGCTGTTTGTCAGCATGCATATCAACAACTATGGAATTGACAACCGTTCCTCGCCCATTACCACGGAGTGGATCGAAAAGGGGCCCGGCCGGGAATATTTTGAGGCGTACGGACCCGTCGGGGTCCGGGACCTTCCGTCTCTGGAATTCCTGACGAACAACGGAATCCCCACGTACTTCAGCGGTTGCATCACCTTGACCCTGCCGAAGCAGAGGGAGACGCCGGACAAGGACCAGTACATTGTCATTGCAGACTTGAACGACACGCTGAAGGCCAAGGTATACGAGTGGCTCGCCGACTGTGATTTGGAAATCCGGGAAGTCACCCACAACACCGACAAGCACAATGCTGAGCTCAGCTTTGAAGAGCGGTATAAGAATGCGGAGGACCTTCTGACGCTCTACCAGAACGCCAAGTTCGTGGTCACCCGCCGCCTTCACGTGACACTCCCCTGCCTGGCCATGGGTGTTCCGGTCGTGTCCATTGTGGACATGGACCATCCGGGCAACATCACCCGGTGGAAACCGTATTCGGAGTGGACCAACTACATGCTGACGGACAAGCAGGTCAAGTCCAAAGGCATCCCGTTCGACTGGCGGGAATTCCCGGAGAACAAGAACCTTCACCTGGAGACCCGCAACGCCCTGATCGAAAAAATCCAGTCATTCGTCTCCGAAATGGAGGCTCTTGGGGACGTTCCGCTGGAACAGGTCCGCAAAACGACCTATACCGCAGAAGAACTTCACAACTTCCGTTATGAGCTCCGGTATGTGACCTGTGAAAAATGGCTGCCCTTGAGCCGGCGGATCACCCGGGAGAACGCAGAATTCCGCAGACAGCCCAAGCTGGAGAAAAAACTGACCCAGCAGCTGGAGAAGGAAAAAGCAGCCCACGCCGCCACCCAAAAGCTTCTGGAGGAGACCAAAAAGGAGGCGGCCCGCAAACGCAAAATTGAAGAGGAGTACAAAATCAAGGCCATCAAGAAACGCAACGCCGTCATCTTCGGACTCAGCGGTCTGGTCGGTGCCCTCCTGATCATCACTGCTCTCTTAATTATTTTTGGATAAGAAAAA
>Ga0181612_116235_pt1 | contig 24236 bp, 13 predicted proteins | sample HoacroProtozoa21_FD_119630 | JGI IMG/M metagenome (GOLD analysis project Ga0181612, IMG submission 119630) | Hoatzin crop microbial communities from Cojedes, Venezuel. Combined Assembly of Gp0051906, Gp0051904, Gp0051908
CCCCATTCACTAAATTACTTCATCAAGAAATTACAAGCTCTTTCTCTTCTCATAATGGATCTGAGACCAAAATAAATATGAGGTACATTACAAACTCATTGCTGTGTGCAACACTGTTACTAATCCTCATTTCTACTAAGAATTTACACTATGCTGCCTGTGTTAGGCAAATCTTTAAAGGAACGTATAACCATGTGGAAGCTGCAGAGTTTATGCATAATTGTCCTCTCTACTTTTTAGTATAGTTTAGTGATAAGGATTATCTGAAAGCTTTTAAACTCAGCATTCTTAACAATGTAACACTCTCCCAGAAAGTACCCGCTTTCTCTGAAAATGTTCAATTTTGGCTTAGAAGATTTAATGTCTTTTGTAGACTAGAGGATTTTAAAAGCTTTATGGAAATATTTGGTCTTTTGCCCATTTTTTGAAAAGGAGGAGATGGGACATTTTCAGACAGCTATGCAAAATAAGCCCTGTGTACACCAAACTCTTAACATAAATATATGAAGCACAAGCTTAGCAGCTGCATAGAAGTCAGCAGAGAGTGGAAAGTCTTTTGAACTCTTATTTCCAAATTGGACAGATCTGCAGTGTTAGTATTGGTGGTGGATGACAGATGGACAAGACCAAGAATACTTCAGAGGTTTGTAACACTGTCTTGCATGGTTTCCCCTCCGACTTCTAGAGCTGGGGAGAGGTGCTACAGAAACCTGTACGGCAGATCTCCTACCCAAGGCTTCTCATACATGATGGGCAGCCTAAACGGTCTTTATATTGCTTTAACCCTCCAGAGAAAAATGACTGCAGCTTTCTGTCAAGCAAACTAACAAAAGGACAGCAACATTGCAGGAAGAGAAAGTTCAGTGCTTGGCCTGAATCTTGCAGAGATCTCTGCGTATTTTACCAGACACTTGTTGCATTCCTTCAGAAGCCTTCAGGCTTCTCAGGAAGGTCTCTAGCAGCAATGCTGCGAGCAGTGTGTCATGTAGCGTGAGCATCCTGGAGGAGAATGCAGGTCCTGGTCTCTAGAGCTTCCTCCCCACAGCTCTCTTTCTCCTTTCCCACTTCCCAGGAAAGAAGTCTGTGAAAGCTGGGCTGAATTTTAAAAGCTGAACTGCTAACCTTAAATACCAACAACAGCACCAGCACCCTGACAGAAAATTATGTTTTTAACAGCTGAGATCCCATACAGGCTAGGGAAGTATCTGTGTTAAATTCTGTATAGCTAGTCTGTGCTTCTCCTGGCATCTGGCTACTGCTGATATTCTCTGTAGTGTTTCCATGTGTACACACCACTTTCAGACATAGCATTTCTTCACCGACTATTTTCTTACTCTTTCATTCACCTGGAGATTATTGCATTTGCTTTGATTTCACTACAGAATCAGTGACTATCCAATGATCACTTTGCCATGATAGGAATGATCTCTAATAGATAAAGAAGAGACTTTCATCACCAAGAGAAGGTTACTGACGAGCGCAGAAATCCTGTAAAGTCCAGACTCTTTAGAAATGTTTTAGAAAAGCATTTCTTTCTGTAAGTTTTTCCAAGCTGACCATTTCTTTATTTTTTCTTTTCAACGTTATAAGAAGAACGAAGGGTCAGTATTACATTTCATTCAATAAATCTTTTTAGTCTGTAAGATTTCTAAGAAAGTTTTCACACTTTTAAAAATCCAATGTACTACTGAGATAATCGCAGTTTTACTCTGGTTTACTGTATTCACACACTATGCTTCTGTATTTTGGATCCCTTATATGAGTTTGCTAGAGGCAGTAGGAGCCACAAAGGACCTTTCTCAGAAACAGAGATTGCAGATGACCCCATGCTGAGGAAAGAGGATGCAAAATAAAAAGCTTGTGAGGTACCCAAATGGCACCACATGATGCTTTGACAGGTTTGTGACACTTCTGTTCTGATTTGCAACGTGGAAGGTGCATATTCCTGGAGTTCCCTGGCAAAATAAACATTGTATAGCATGTACTGTTTCAGACACAATTCTGGACTCATTAAAAATTAGGTGCACATATTTCAAATCAGTTTTTCTTTCAGTATAGATTTTCCAGGATGTGAAGAAATACGAACTATACTCTTAAATTGTCATTATTCTCTACAGGATGATTTCTCAACAGCCAGTAGGCAACATATTTTTCTCTTACTGAAAGTGTAACCACTTAAACTGATTAATTGATTTAACTCTTCTGCACAGTCATCAATTTTAATATGTATGGTGAAGAAAATAATTTGCATGCCATTCTATGTCTGGGGTTAGGATGAAAGTACCTTCAGTCTTCTTTCTGATGTAAATACTGCAGCTGGATCTTTTCTGCTCTTCTCTAAAGAAAGTTTTTAATTTGTTGATGAATATTGGCACTTCAGCTGGTGGTCATGGTTCTTGTGAGTGGGCATGAGGAAAAGAATAGAACTTTATCCAGCCTAGACCATATAGCAGTTACAATAATGTCTAGTTTTACTAGATAGTAATATTGTGAATAGGTCCTCAGCAATAAACTCAGCTGGTTATTTGGTCAACAGAAGTGCTATACAGGCTGCTAATTACAACCCTATGCTGGATATTGTGCCAAGTACATGTTCTCAGTATTAGCCCAGAAGGCACTGGTTTTCAAAAGAGAAAAGCTCTTCCAGAAAATTCAGTTGTGAGACTAGTGCCTGAGACTAAAGGCACCAGACAACAGCTTTAAAAGCTGTGGCATCTCCTCTTCCGTCCTAATCATTTTGATGTCTTTTTCCTTAGGGAGCTTTAGTGGGTATTGACTAACATACTTGGAAGAAAGTATACCAGAGAACACAGACTCTGTGAACTACTCTTTGAGTTTGAGCTGATCTACGTGAGGATCAGCCATGAACTAGCAAGGCAATGGCGTCACACATTTTACAAGATGGGAAAAAAGTAAATATTACTAAATAGCTATGATGCTATGGAAAGGGCAAAAGGTTATGAAAATGATTAGCCTGAGGGAAGAGTCATGTATACAGAGGGATGGAAACACTTGGCTAATAAGTGTGTGGCATTCCATGGCTGTGATATCAGAATTCCCAATACCAGCTGGCTTCCCTTTTCTGAACTCTTCAGAAAATGCCTAAATTTCCCATAAATAAAAAAGAAAATAAAAACAAAAAGCTAACCCCCTGGGAAGCAGGAAAAGTGTTAACAGCACTGCTATTCCGTTGCATGGACGCAGCCACATCAGTGCAGGTTAATATTTAAAGGCCCCAAAGAAGATCCCTGCTTTTTCTTTGAATGTTTGAATACATTTTTCTCTGGTATTTTGGCTGGACCAAATAAGGCCTATGCTGCTTTAAGAAAAAGCAACGCAACCTCAGTGACTTCTGTCCTGTTTACTGCCAACTATGAGTTTTATTGTGTATTTTTAATCACCAAATTCCTTAATACTCTCTATTTTTAAGGAAAAGATATTGTGGCTTTATTTAGTAGATCTGCTCTGGTTGGGTATGTGTCTGCTTGGATTAGTTGTGAGCCCTATTTCATACAGTGTATGCTGTAAAATATATTGCTGTCTCTATCTGGCCACTCTGAATCTTGATGCGCAACCCTAAGAGGAGACCTTGGACACTGCAGTTCCCTTTTATCTCTTGTCTCTTCTGAACTTCAGTCCTCTTGTAGGAGCCTTGTGGAGAAGTGCCCTACTTACTAGACAGAAACAAGGGATTTTTCACATTGTCTTTTTTGGTTATAGTATGCTTGTATTAATGAATTTTCCTTGGATAGCATTATTGGCTAGTGAAAGGTCTCCAGAAAGTAATCTACCTACTGTAAGCCTTCCATATAATGTGAAAAGGTTGTAGGTAGAGTGGTTTCAAAAAGGTAGCCTTTGATGTCCCAACTGTCATCATGTAAATTCATGCCTGTCCTCATTTAAGCTTGTACAGAGTGAAGCATGTGAAAATGTTAAAAATGTTTTTGAATTTAGTGCATTTATGTGGATGGAAAGTGATGCTCTGTTAGCACAGATGGACATGCTATGGCTCTGTTTACTGTCTAAAAAGAAGATGCTTCACCTTATGGTCATTTATCCTGGTTAATGAATTCCACTTCTCAATATGACACTCACTCATTTTGGATTTTCTCCAGCATTGATCATTCCACTGCAATGCCAGTGAGCCTTGGCAAAAGAAAAAAAACCCCACAAACCAGTACCCGTTTTACAAGGCTTTATACCAGAAAATCATCAGTACTGCCACCACAGCCACCTGCTGCCTGGCGTGGCACTGGGAAGAGCTATCTAACCCCCGGCCCCTGCGGCTTGGTGGGTCAGACAGCTGCAGCCAGAATTCCTCTTCAGGCGGTTCAGCAGCGCAGGCTGCCAAGGTTAATCTCCTGTGTGCTAACCTACAGGGCCTCTGCGTGTGAGAAACATGAAAGTGCGACCACTTTCCAATGAATGATCTAAGGAAAATTACATAAATGAAAATACAGCAGAGTCCGGTCATCTGTAGTTATAAATATCTTTTGTTGTTTGGTCAGCTGGAATCACACAAACATGCTATTGTTAGGACCCGCAAATGTATACACACAGATTTTGAAATGGGAATAATGTAGAAAATGAAAGGCGTAATTAACCAGATAAATGCTTGTCTCCTTTCTCATTCTGGCAATCTAATAGATAGGCACATAAAGACCTACACTGCTGTCAATAGCTTGACCCTAGGCCCTCACGAGATTCCCAGCTTCACCAGTGGGAAGTGCTGCTTTGATTGACTGACTTCCTACAGAAAAGCATCAAGCCAAGAGTTCTGCAAAAGGCAGGCACAGTTCTTCCCCTTCTTTTAGAGGCAGGAGTTGAATTAAGAGTAGGAGAAGTGGGGTGGGAAAGAGTGGGAACAGCAAAAATCATCCTTACAGGAGAAAGAGGAAACTCAAAGAGCTTTGCACCTCTGGTCAGGTTTTCTCTCTGCTTCCCCCACCCTTCTTGCGAACAATAAGTCAGTTTGCTATCTCCTTTTCCTTCCTTCCCTTTCTCTCCCTGCAATACTTGGCCTGGGAACAGGGCGAAGGGGGTTGTTTGTAGTAGTACCCAGAGCATGCAAGAGGGTGGAGGTCCTTTGTAGCCTTGGCCAGGGAAGGGCCTAGAGGAGACTGCCTATAGCCAGCAGCTTTCTAGTCTGGAAGGTGTGGAGTGAAGAGTATCTCTGAGATACTGTGAAATGCAAGTGGAGTTAAGCAAGCACTGGAAAGCCAAGGGAGTGAATTAGGGCTGTGTAGCTGGGCCAAGCTGATAATTGGGTGAGGGATTTGCTAGACTGAGCGATGGACAGGCCTGAGGTGCAGGCTCTACAGTAATCGCTTTTCTAGGTTGGGGTCAACTTTTGATCTGGGGAGGTGTCACCTAACGCAATACTTTCAAACATTGCAATAGTATGCTCAAGACTTCTCGAATGTGTTGCACTGCGTTATGCCAAATGCTCTAATAAAACACAATGCCTTGATGCAGCCTTTTGTGCCTCAAGGCAAAGAAGACACTCCGCCTCGCTTCCTAAGAACTGGGAGGGAGAGAGCTGGATGCTGAATAAAAGATAGCTGGGAAATTTAACGAGAACCTGAGGAGACATGAAGGCTGCTTTTCTGGAGAGAAGGGCAAGATCGAGAGAATAAGCAGATTTCTATTTGTTCCTTTTCCCTTCTGCTTTGTGCAAATATCACTCTGCACTCTTAATTTTTGCCCTTTCTGCCCTTGCCTTGCAGATCTGTGGAGTGGGAAGCCGAGCAGGCAGCCCAGAGGCACCACAGCCAGAAGAGAAACAGGAGGAGGATGTGGAAACAATTGGAAATCCCTGGGTTCCAGAAAGTCAGCAGAGAACACGCCAGCACCCTTAAGCTAAGGAGGGACCTGGGAGAGGGTGCAGTTTGCATATTTGGAAGGAGAGAGGGAAGTGCATGTTAATGAGACAGCATGAAGGTCTGTGAACTGCAGGAGAGGCATTCTAGGTGGGAACCGCACCCTGTCTCTAATTCCCTCGCCTAATCTGGCTGCAACAGAAGCCCAAACAGAAACTCTTTTTCAATCCCCCTTACTGTCAGCCAGCTCCACACCGCTTTTGGGCTCTGCAGATGGCCAAAATGCGAAGCACGGGTGGTTTGTGCGGGCTACGTTTCGTGTCAGGCTATAAAGCTTTGAAGTTGAAAACCTGCTTTTAAAATGAAATTTCCTCATATTGTCAAGAACAAAGCAGCAAATTTGCTAACTGCAACAGGCCCTGTATCAGTCACACCATCAAATGCAAATGGCTTATTGGAGTAATTGAGGGAAAAAACCAAACAACTACTTAAGAAACAGGTTGTCCATTTAACAGATTTATATTCTGCTCCCTTGAGAACTGTGCACCAGAAATATGGATGTTCCCAGCTCCGCTGACTGCCATGCAGGCTGATGGCTTTTGTCACACTCTGGCAGTGGCAGAGAGGCATGCTCTAGGCCGAGCAGAAAAGTCTTTGTTTGCTCTGTAGGGCACTCGGTTGGAGCAAGTAAGCTCCTTCTCACTCAGCCCAAGACTTCAACAGGTTATTTCATGTGTTGGTTCAGCCAGTGCAGAGGGAGTGGAAATCACCCCCAAATGCCCCTTCCCGGAAAGTCCTCTGGAAGAGAGGACTTCCCAACTTTGGAGTACTGCCAAAACATCTTACTTCTGCAAACACTTCCTGTGCACAGTTTCTTGGGATACTCATGTGGGAAAAATTGGGACAATTTCTTTAATCAGGCACTTTGGCTGGGTCAGGGAGAATCAGGGAGCCACATGACCCCTTTTTCACATATTTGTCTGCCTCGCCTTCTTGGCTGTGTAAGGGGGGAATCCATCCTGCACTCATGTGCCACTGTAGGCTTAGACAGAGCCCAGTGAACCATTCTGTTTGCCCTCAGGCTCCTTCAAGTCACTTGAAAGCAAGCAACAGAGCCACTCTTCTCTTCCTTTCCTGCATGGAAGCTGCTCAGCAGGCAACAGGGAGGAGGTAGCTGCTGCTCTCCCCGTTTGCATCCAAGCTTCTTGCTGGCTCTGAGGTGCAGGGAGGGGGAAAGGGTGATGGGAGGCAGCTGGGGAACGTGATGCCCTCTACATCCTTCCTGTAGTGACAAGCCTTATTCAAACACTTCAGTTTAAAAAGCTCAGAGTGGAGCTCCAGGAGAATGCTTTCAATTCATAATCAAATATGGGGCAATACCAGATGGATAAAACAAACAAACGTGGGGGAGGATGAGGTACATACTCAAACACTCTGGAGTGTATTCTGGGAAGAAGACACCCACTTTCTACATGCTATTTCTCATTCAAGGAAATCTATGGGCAGGTGAACTTTGGGACCTTTGTCACTGTGCTCAGAAAAGGCATTGTCAGAAGGAGCAGCTCTTTCTTCTTTTTTTTAATTTTATTTTAGTATGAAGCAGTTCTCGTGTCCTTGCATGCTTTGAAGCTCTTTCTATCCCTGTTCTATTAACTCATCTCCTCCTCACATGAGGAAACTGAGCAAGTAGCTTGGCTTTCTGACCAGCACTAATACTACCCTGTCACTCTGCCAGGAGATGCAGCCTGTTGAGTGGAGCAGTGGCACAGCAGCCCCAGCGTGTGTTAGCGCTCTGCGGGCCTCATTCTATTACACTCCTCACCATCGCTGCTCTGCAAGCTCTGCGTGGGGCTGCTTGCTCTGCTTGTGCACTGTGTTACCACCACTGCCTGCAGCCAACTCCATTGTTTTCCTGGTGATGATAATCCATAGGCTTTTCCAGCAAAGAAAGCCTCCAGGCAAGCTGGGAGGCTTCTCCAAGCACAAGGGGTTGGTTGCCAGACAAAGAGCAGAACCCTTGAAGAGTCTATAGTGATTTATCGTCTTAATGCGCATGGGTTTCTATTGCTCAGGACTGCACGGGAGATTTAAAACCTGCAGCAGGCAGCGGGATGTTGACAGTGCAACAGCACTGAATGAGGGACCTGAGGAAAATTTTTCAGGTGAACTTTCTCAGTTCGATCTCGTTAATCAGCACAGGCTTATTGAACAGAGCGGAAGGATCTCTGCAGTCGGTAGGCCTGTGCCTTAATAGCGATGAGTGAAGCACAGCATTGTCTTGAAAATCGTGTTTTAACTTCATGGGGAAATGGCACGTATATTGTAATAGGAGAATTTCCCTTCTACTGTCTGTGCAATGAGAGATCTCTGACCTTTAATTTGTTTTCAAATGCGATCAATTTCTGCCACCTGCCAGCCAGTCACAGATGCAATATTGTACCAGCAGTGAGGTAAAGGACAGAACAAAGTGTAGTCAGTTTGAGGAAATGGTAATAGAGATTTCAGATCAACAGCAGTAGTTTAATTCTAGAAGACACGACAAAACACTTTTTATTTTTTCCCCTGAGTTCAGCCTTGGAGCCTTGTTTTGAAAGCAGAACATATTCTTGGCATGCCTTTGCTGATTTCTTAAATGTGCCAGTGGAGGAAACATCATGCTTCTGTGTAAGAAGATCCAGTTAAACAACTAAAGTCATTATTGTTTATCAAAGCATTTCCAGACAAATAAAATGTGGGTTTTCTAAAGCATATAGTAGAAGACATTTGTTGAGAGTGCTTTGTATAAAATTGTTTTTATATTTATATGTAAATCATTTTTACACTTCTCTAATGCAGCAGTAGGCAATGTTAGGTAAGAGGGCAGATCTGGGAGAACATATCTCGGCTTCAACTGCCAAAGCTCCCTTTAGGTCAAACAGCACGAGTGAATTACATCACAGTACCGGGGTGGTACTGAGCAATAAAATCAGTTAATTTCTTCATTAATGCTTCATTATTATCTGCATTGTGAAGCATTTTTAGTGTATCTAGAGGTCTACAACTGAAAATACAGTAAGACAAATTCTGCACTGATTTTCTACGGATGTCTCGGAAAACAGAACTTAGGTGATCCATATAAACTATTACAGCAAAAATTCTTCTGATACTTACTTCTGACTCTACTAGAAACAGAGGAACTTTTGGATAAATTAAGATTGTAACCTGTAAACTGAATCTTAGGGTCAAGTGTAATTTTGAGTACATTGAATTGCATTCTAGATAGATTTCTGGAGCAGCAGCAGGTATTTAATTCCTGTTCAAGGTGAACAGAATTTGACCAAAGCAAGTGCTGAAGTAGCTGATGCAGTTTCTCATCATCCAGAAACTTGCACAAGTTTAACTTCAAATGCTACTACCATGGAAATAGCTCTGTAGCTGCTCAGTGTGATTTCAATTATGCCTCCTGGTGTGGTTACTGAGGATCCTAGCTGGGAATCTACCAGTTAACTTCCACATCCCAGCACAATGAAAGCTGAACCACTGCATTAGATCTGTATGACCTTTCACAGTAATCTAGATTGGGGGTGACGGAAAACCTGACAACTGAGTTAAGACTCATGTTGGTGAGGAAAAATCGTATGAGGCTTCCTGCGATTCCTGTCAATCTAAATACAGTGGGGTCTGATATGCTTGTTTGAAGGATTATGTTATTTTTCCAAACCTATTTGAAAGGGAAATGGGCATTTATACTTGGAAGAACAGGGACCCATTTGAATTTATGGGATTTTGGTATTTTCAGATTTAAATGAGGATTTAAAGTGTATGCTGATCTTATGATACGAAATCTGTGGTTAAACTTAGAACATACTGTTTCTCCAGCTGTTTACATACATGAGCCAAACTGAGAAGATGACTGTCCATCAACGTGATACCCAGCTTGGGAGAAAACCTTGGTCGAAATCTTTCCTGAGCTATGAATCTGTAGAAGGAGTGATCTTAAGCGTACATTATTTTTCAAGGGAAGTCTGAAAAGACCTTGTAGTCTTAAAGGACATACTTTATTATATACACATATTAAATACGTCCTCTTAAACTTCCTGAGAAAGATGCATAAAGACAGACCAAGTACTACTTTTAATAGCATGATTTATCCCCAGCAGAACATGCTCGGTTCTCTAAATTTTTTCTTGCATTCAGAGAGTTATTCTTGTCAAAAGTGCAGAAGCTTCCAAAGCTTCCTTTTCTTGTAAAGATGTGCCTGACCTTATCTTCTATAATAGGCTCTATTCTGGCTAATGCTCTATTTACATAGGAATGCAAGCATAATTAAATGCCGACAGCAAGACGTCTATTTGGGTGGAATTTGAATGAGTATCTTATAGCAATGTGGTTAACAAACCTTGTAAAAATAAAAAAGAGAAGTTGCGCCCTCACACACTGGGCAGTGTTAGTAGAGGAGGGTTATAATATCCTGCAGTGGAGGTATGTAAACAAAGAGGTGGCAGTGTTAGGTCTGTGGTGAGCTAGACTTGACAGCAACATAAACAGCATAAAGAAGCCTTCTAAACAAAATCTCCAGCTGATCAGCGGAGCCGACCCACCACAGGCCTTCCGAGCTGCTGAGACCGTGCGATGCATTTCTAGGGGACGCCTGTGTGCTGCCAGCAGCGGGGAAGGCAGGGCGGATGTGTTGGGAGGCAATGTTCAGCCCTGGGGCTGCGGACAGGTGTGACCCCCAAAGGCAGGAGGGACTGGCAAGCTGGGCAGGGCTGGCGCGTCAAAGGGCTGTTAGCAGCACTAGGTCTTTTGCTGCCCCAAATGTCAGAAAAGGGGGAAGTGGCCCCATTAAGAAGTTATTTAATAAAAGATTAGGCTTCCTCTGTCAGGCACAACCAGAGCGAGTGAAATCCTGAGCCCGCTAAAATCTGTGAAGATGATACAGTTGATTTCAGAGAACGGTAAAATACTAGATTATTGCCTGCAAACTACCCATCCTTTTTCCTAAGTCTCTCTAGCCCAAGCAGTTTGTGTGGCTTGTGAGGGTAAAAAGAGGGAGGGATACCTCTCTCCCTGGCTTTCTCATTTCCTAAATTCTCCCCTTGCCTCTTGTGTTGGAGTAAAAAACCTATTTGTGTTCCTGAAGTCACACACAGATGCTTAAGAACAGTGCTATGTGAAGGAAGTACTGATTTGTGCAGTGTTGTGTCTTGTCCTAAGGAAGGAGAGTGGGCTCAGTTACCTTCTTTTTTATGTCACTGGCCATGAAAAGTAGCACTAGGAACTAAGTGTGATACGAGCTGTCCTGAACACGTGCAGCTGTTGTGTTTGATTGTGGTGAGTGGTAGCAAAGCATGTCATATCTTCCGTTAAGAATGTGTTTATTGGTTGAAATGCTACACCTGAACCTAGCATTTTACACTGCTAAGCTTAAACAGGGAATACATATATTTTTAGAGCAAATGGTTATTTTTACTTTTGCTCTCGTTAGTATACTTAGTCACTGTTACAAATGTTTTAAAATCTATCAGTACAGAGTGAGGCATTTACATCCATATTTCAACTTACAAGCAGTGGTCTCATTTTCCAAAGTACTGAGAGACTAAGAGACTTCTTGAAAAACAATTGTATGCGCACCGAGTGAGTTGTTGACATGATTGCATGCAGGTACATGTGATCCCCTCTGCTGCAAAAGGAGTTGTCCATATAGAATCCAGCTCCATTCCAGACTCCATTCCAGCAACTGCGTAGGTGCATTGATGCAGTGCTGAGTTGAAGCTATTAAGACGTGATTTTTGCCTACACAGATGTATATTTGTAGAAGTGTCTTCATATAACATTGAGGCTTACCTACATTAAGATGCCTGTACTGGAGAATCTACCTTTTTAAAGATGTTTAAAAATATGACTCTCAGTCCTGAGTTAAAGTGTGGTGCTCAGAGAAGTAAAATGCAGGCAAGTCTCCCAAGCATAGTTAAAACCTAATGTGCTGTGGCTCAGCAGCAATAGCTTGTTATTGAGTGACACATGGGTCAAGAACAGAAGATGTAGAAACTGCAGAAAATTCTTAGTTTATGGTATTTAATGTTTCTTTCTAGCAGAAATTACACCAAGTACTTAGTGAAATATTTAATAGTGTATTTACTATCACTGCCTTTATTTGGATTATAGTGCCATGGATTAAATTTAGGTGACAGAACAATCTTGTCCTTTCTTTGTAGTTGACTGATAGCAGTAATGTGTCACTGTTTCCTTCACAGGCCACATGATTAAGATCAGAGTTAAGAACTCGACTGTGCAGATCTCAACTGCTGGGACCACTGCTGTGCACTGAGATAACCAAAAAAGGTAGAGACTGAGAGAAGACAGTGCAATTTGAAATTAATCAAGATGTAACAACTCCCTTTTGTAGGCTTGTAGGCTGTGGTTGGGAATTCTCAGCTGAGCTGAGTGTGCCAATGGCTGAATCACAGTTGCTGGCCTGTTCACTCTCTGACCTAACGCTGTGCTCTGCTCACAGCTGCCGAGTTGCTGATAAATCCTGTGCAGCCTAAAGCCTTGGGTTGCCTGAGGTTAGCGGAGCACTGACAGTTTGCATCAGTTGAAGGGCTGTCCCTGGGTGTCTGAATCCTACAGGAAGTGTTCTTTTCTAATGAGAAAGATGTTTGGGGGAACTGCAGGGACAGTGGTCTGAGGATACTGGGGTGAAACGACAGCCAAGACCCCAATGCTTGTTCCTTTGGTAGCAGCTAACACATTTCCTGACTGCTGAGTTGTCCATGTAACTTGAAAAGAATTTTGAATGAGTCTGTGGCAGAATGAACTAGTTAATGAGATCATGGGAGAGGGCTTTTTTCCCTTGATGATCAACCGTTGTCTTGTCTGGTGGTAATACATACATGACAGCCACAAGTAGTGAAATAGCTTATCATTGCCAACATTTACTGAATCCCAGGCTCTCATTGCCATGGGCCAGTGAAGTGCAAAGGCCACACTGTAGTTCAGAAGAAGAACAGACAGGCTGAAAGGAAACCATTGTTTCTCCCTTCCCGCTTGGGCTTTTGCAGTGTTTCTGAAAACATTTTAAGCTCTCTGTAGACTATTTCAGTTCATCCTTAGAGAGCAATAATAAAGCTCTAGGAAAAGTACTCAAAGGAAAAGATAGGATGTTTTCAGTCACAATGGCTGTACTTGGTAGGAAGATCTGCTTCTGATTAACATGCCAAGAAAGTACTTAGGTTGAAAGAGAATTTTACTAGACACTTCTAAAGGAAACTGTTTAGAAAAATGTCATGTACTGACCTCTGAAAAAGATCTGCAGAATCAGTATTTCCTTCCAGTTCACGCTAAGGTTTCTACCTTTCTTCTCTGTCATGCACTCAATAGCAATAACAATAATAGCAATACTATTCAGTATTGCAACACTCTCTACTTCAAAGCACTTCACAAACACTGGACTAGATTCAGTCTGGTCCTCTACAGATATAAACTTTGTGTGAAATTCTGGCTCCATTATAGTGAATGGCAAATTTCCCACTGACTTCAGTGAGGCAGCGATTTCACTCACTCCTTGTCAAAGAATCTGGGCAAAACAAACCTTCTGAGAGAGGTGAATGTGATAACTGAAGGGAGATGAAACCTCTCTTCATTGCAGAGGAACACATAAATTCTCAAAATGGAGGACAGGGACATCCAGACTGTAGGGGAACGACAGAAGGAAGAAAGCCTAACCTATTCATCTCCCAGTGTGTTTTCCTTCCCTGTGTTTTTTCTCCTAGGTCAAGCGTTAGGTAGATTCTCTGCTTTTGTTATGCCCTCAAATTTATGAGTCCTTCGCATTTATATAAATAAGACTATGGAGAAATATCTGCTTGACTCACTAGCTTGGTTGATGGGTCGATAACCTGAGTTTTCCAGTACTTTCACCTAGCATTGTTGTTTGCAGTTGTTCACATCAGAGTGGTAGAGGTTTATACCCCTTTACACAGGGGCAAACCAGTCAGGAGTCAGACCCTTGCTCATATGCATGATCAAATGTGGTTTACTTTTGAACACTTAAAATACTGCAAGTATCTTGAATATATTTAGTCTTTTCATAACATCGCTGAGTGGAGACAGCCTTTAAAGTCTTTTTGGGCCAAAAAAGATGATGTATATTTCACTGAAGTATATTTAGAGATTGCAAAATTTTAAGTGCTTGTTTTGTATGAATAAACAGTGCTTTTAATCATTTGTGATCCCAAAGAAATTACTAACCATATACAAGGCTGAAGAGAAGGCATAGCACTGAATATCCAAACTGAACAATGAGGAAGATATTAAGAAATACAAATTGCTTTCAAAATAAATTGAAACATTGAGTGATGTCAGCCAAGATATATTCACTCCTTCTGATCAGAGCTCTGTACCTGAAATCCTTACTCAAGGTTGAACTTGTATAATGTTGCCATCTTGCCTTTGCTTTTAACTGATCCAGCTGAGCCTTTCTACCCTCCTGGGTATATAAACTCCATCCATCTGTTCAACAGTGTCAGTCACCTGGGCTGCTCTCTTTTTCAGCTTCCAGTTGGTACCTCCTGAACATGCCAAAGAGCAGTCCTGACATCTTGGGGTTGTTTTTTTTTCTGCTCTTCCATGTGTGTATCTTATTACATGGAAGTATGCTGAGAGGTAGTTTGCCGTGTAAAGATGTAATGAAAATTGGAGGAGGACTTCAGGTTTTGGCCACAGTTCTTCTATCTTTTTGCTGTGCGTAAGTCCTTACGGCACAACCAGAAAGGAATGTGGAAACAGCTGAAAAGTAAGCTGCTCTTCTCCTCCTTAGGTCTAAATTCATCATTTCTCTGCGTATTTTGGAAAAGCTGCTTTCCAAATTTGAGCTTCACAGACACTACTGTGGCCTTGTATTTGCATTCTGTGCCTCATCACTAGGAGCAGCTGAACTAGTTTAAATTCTCAACAGCAAGGAGAAATTCACCAGAGACAATAAATCATAGACATCATGAACTTCTGACTAGTGTGAAGTCATTCAGAAATATATTTCCCAGCAGAACTCTTCAGTCTGTGGTATTCCCATCAGGTGATTAATCCTCTGTCAGGGTGAAAAATGTATTATAACACATAAAGACAAGGAAATACAGCAGATAAGGAATACAACATTGCTTATGTTTCCAAAGTCTTTGGGTGATAGAAATAGACTGCAATCAGTTGCAATATCTTGCACTGCATGACTTTTAAAAATTCTGAATTATGACCGAGGTGACAAAATGCTCTGAAGTATAGATGTGTGAACACATGTAGGTGTCTGTAGGTGTAAAGAATAAAAATAAAAAAAACACTGAATAGCTTTCCTGACTGGCCTAAAATACATATTTCTTGATAGTTCTAAGTTTTTTTAGTTGTTTTTGTTTTTTGTTTCCTGGGAAAAGTGTCCCTGTTGTGTAAGAGGGAGGTATAATGTTTGAAATTGTCTGTTACAGTGATTACTGTCACTGTTGCACTCTGAGATCACTTGTTCTCATAGGAAAACTTGGCAGCATTGGACGTTAGCAGATGCTCAAAGGTTACGTATTTATGGGTAAAAGTGGAGAAGAGCACAGGTGTATAAACCCAGGAGAAGGGAATGACTCAATGAACAGAAATTATGAATAAATACAAGAAAGAAAAGTGGTTTGGTGGTGTTGGGGTTAAAGCTGCAGTTTTTCTGTTGCAGAGCTGGAATAGATTTTGACTGAAATCAGGAATCTTACAGAAAAGTATGGATCCCTTTAAACACCTTTCCCCTGAACAACTCTAAATGTTGCAGTGACTGCTGTTTGAACTGATGGCACTGCCTGAATGGGCCAGGGGGGAATGATGTTCAGAGCCGTTCACCAGGATGCTGATCGAAATATTGCATGCCTCAAAGAAGCAAGGAAAGGAAGGTGACCAGCTTTTAGCTTCAGTCCTTATCCCTTCTTGAATGGTTAAGAGACCACCATAGAATCAGAGCTGAAATTTCATTAAAGGCGTTGAACAGATTGGGTGCCTCTCATTTACACCTGTGAAAATTTGGATTTGTTCCATGAAGTCTAACTGTACACTGGTGGAACTGAGTGTGGTGTCTCATGCGTGGTCGCTGAGTCTGGCGGCCAAGCGGCCATCAGGAAATGGGGCATGTGTTTCTCTCCTCAGATCTGTATGCTAAGTGCTAGGCCTGGCCTGACAGATGTTAGACTGCCTCTGAGTAAGCAGAGAAATTATATACAAAGGTTTCCTATTACATCTGGAATAAACAGTTTCTTAACTCTTGTGTATGCTTGTCTTTCAGGGAGGCACAGTGCTCTCATTCTGTAATACTGCTGATTGATTGCCACTGTTATGGATCCCAGTTCCTCTGGAACCCATGCAAAACTCCTCTTCGTACTACTACACTGACTTGTCACAAAAAGTTTAAGTGCTTCATAAGCATAAATTAATTCAGCCAAACAGTGTTTCTGTGATGTGGGAAAATCTGTGATGCCCAGCTGACACCACTTACTTGACTTGCTTAATATTACAAACTGAACCAGAGATGCAGATAACCAAACTCTGGATCCCTCTTTCTGACCCCCTTGCTTTGTACAGTAAATACAGACAAGGCAGACTCCCAATACTCAACACAACAAGTGGCTGGATTGTCGCTCATGCACCTTTGCATAACAGTGCAAAAGCAATTCCTTTTATGAATTCCTCCTACCCCTTCAAAAACTAGCTTTAACGAGAGGAAAATGCTCTAAAAACTCGGCTCTTATAAATGTAGCACAGATCCTTTTCTGCTTTTTTTTTTTTTTTTCAATAACAGTGAGTGGCTTGATTTAACATTCAGAGTCTGGAATCTTACTTAGGTGGCTAGGTTAGCTGACTAGTCTTTAGATTTGGTTCCCTCTGGAGTCACCAGACAGGTGTGTATCTAGGAGGTTCTTCCAGAGGGTGATTCAGAGCAGAAGTCTAAGTCATGTGCTCAGATCTGAGCTGACTGAGTGCCTAAAGCCTTGACAAACTCTTGTTCCCTGATTGCAGTAGGTGGAGCTGGGATTCATCTGAAAGTACAGCATAAAAAAAGTGAAATACATATGACAGGGAAAAGACTGAGAGGTGATTATCCCTATGATATGCTTGTACATCTATGAGGGCTCTAAGCAGTAGGAACAAATGTGTAGCAGAGACAGCAATGTTACGGGCAACCTTCTGGTTCAATTCCCTGCACTGACCACAATTCAGAAGTTATACATTAGTTTTTGAGGGCTGATTACAACTGTCGGTTTTGCATTAATAATGGGGCAACCTGTTGTCATTTGTCCCCTGCCCCCTTACATAAAAACTTCTGCCAGACAGTAAATTTGCCAGTGAGGGAGGCTAAATGCATGTGAACATTATCTGAGGTACTCTGAATCTCTTTTCTAAAGACAAAGACAATGACATTTCTCTGTACAAGTTCAAACATGACTCTTTCCTGTGTTGCAAAGAACTGTCAAACTGAATAACAGGTACAGCGAAAGCACTTTCCCAAACTATTCAAATGAGCATCACCTTAAATAAACAGAACCTGGCTAAGGGTTACATGAAAGATTTGTCATAGCAAGAAGTAATATTTGAATGATAATATCTCTTAATTTATTCATTATTTAAAGTTACGTTTTTAAATAGACCTAGAGGAGTCTTTCCCAGGTAACCCCTGAGATAAAGTTATCAGACTCCGGCTCTCATCTTCACTGCATCCTACTGTAAATAATGTCTTTGCACATGGTATCTCCTACCAGTGGTGACTGCAGTAACTCTTTGGCTCCCAGAAGAAGTAGCTGGGGGTGTGGTAAAGCCAGGATGCAGCAAACATGATTCATACAAAAAACCTCAGACCTTGGACTGGTTGTAAGGGATTCCCACGTTTATTATGTGGGAAAGTGTTGAACATATTGTATAAATTATACAATGGAGTTGAAAGATTGGGATTTCCCTGTGTTAGTCAGATGGTTACTACATGAGATTTAGACCATCATTAGAAGAAAATAAAAATCTTTCTTATTATAGACAGCAAGACATCTTTGAGAATACTTTTTAATTAAGAGAATCCCAAAGAAATTAGAAAGTGATGCAGAAGTTGGTGCAACAATTGATTTGCTTTTGAAAATAACTACAACTACTAAAATGACACTTTTTTTTGCTTGAAAGCAGGGTCTGTCTAGCAATTCAGTTATATTGACAGAAGACATGACCTTTTTTGTGGTATTCAGGGCATTTATGTTGTCTGGCTGATACTACTTTAGTCATCTGTTAAGGTGCAGTTTGGAGGAACCCAGTTTCCTCATACTGCCAACGTAGAGAAGTCAGGCATGATTCAGAGAAGCCCAGCTAAATGCCTAAAGGAATTTGAAGAAGATGGTGTGAATATCACCTGTGTTTCTACTCTGAACCTCATTTTTGTTTTGTTTTTTTTTTTGTAGTTTTACTGTAAAATTTCTCTTGGAGCTCAAACTTTGGACACATGAAGTGAGAGAGACTTGTAACAGTCACCAATTTGTAACAGCTGAGGATCTGGCCCAGGATCTGTAATTTTGTTTTTAATAGCTATTTGGAAGAGATTATTTTACAACTTGTTCTAATATGTACATTCCCAGTAGACTGCTCAGGTAATTGCTTGGGCTGCAGTTCAAATATTCCACAGTTTGAAATATACTTGCAGAAAAAACTATTTTTCTGTGTACAGAGGGTATAGAACAGTCACTTCTTTGGCATGTGCAGCTGCTCCTTTGCAAACAAATCCAAGGTTTTTAGGTGTACAAATGAATGAACATGTAAATATTCTCAGTGTGTATTCAGGGATATATTTGGAAATTTGTACCTTTACACAGCAAAAATTTGGTACATGACAACGCACTAGATTATACAGAAAAAAATGAAGAAGTGATCATGAAAAAGAAGTATAACAGTGGAGCAGGGCCTTATATGCCATCTTCAGCGCTGCTGACTTTCTCATTGGCATATGTAAAAGATACTACTTTTCTACCTATGACTTTATCTTATGCTCACAGGTCAGTAGGGGTTAGTTTAAATTCCTGTGCTATATTTATGTATGTATTTGTATTATGGATCTCCATGATTAAGAAAAAGTTAAAGATCTCTGATCCACAACGATTCAAGTGATATTTTAAACAAGGTGTTCAAGGCTGATAATTTGGTGCTTTAAAGATCGTCCCTGCATAAATGTGACGTTATTCTGAACTGGGCACAGTGGATGCATAGGACAGAACATTTTCCCAGGTTAGAATCTTGACAAACTGCCTCCGTTTGTATTGTGAAACATATTTGCTGGGTGTATTTCTCAGCCCTGCTCCTGATTTCCCATGGAACCCTGCCCTTTATATTAGAGGTGAATAATTAGATCACTGGGTTTAATGTTATTATGCAGCTTGCCAAGGTTTGGTACGCTATCACTTGCTAGAAGGTGTTCTCGGTCACCCTAACGACTCTAAGGCAGGACCGAGTCTTTATTTTCCCTTGGGAATCAACCTCAGGGTGGCGTCACTCAGTCAATGCACGACTTTTCTTTCAGGGTTTAACAAGCCTCACCAAAGACTAAATGGTGTATTGTAAAACCAGACCTGCAAAGTCTCACACACCTAACAAATGAGTCCCACTCCTTTTTGCTTTAGGAAAAATTAAAACAAAGGAGGGGGGGGGGGACGTTCTCGCCTAAAGGGATTTCTCAGTAGTATGAGGGAAAAAATCGAGTCAAACGAATCACCTTTCTCATACCTAAAGATGCAGTGACATTAGCTTTTGCATGACACCATAACTGTGCTTTGGTGGTAGTGATTAAATAGGGTTCAGCAGGCTAAGTCCTGTTTGAGAAGTTCTGTGTTTAAGAGAAAGGACTTTGTGAAGGATGGGTTATGTGGCTTGCCAGCAGTTTCAAAAAACTGAATAAAAACAGGTCAGACAAGATTTTGAGGAAGACCTTTTACTATTGGAGAAATCACTTCAAAAGAATTTCAAAATAAATTTTCTCTAATCCAGAGATCAAAATGCTTCACAGTGAAATGTTAAGATACTTAAACGGTTAAATAGTATTGATACTTAAGATGCTTTAAAATACCCTTATGTTCCCTCTACACAACATAATTGGGTAAAATGGGTGCACATTACATGGCATATTTCTTTGTCTTTATTCTGCAAGGGGACGGTACCTGCAAATTTTGTCTAGCTCCAGTTAGAATGACCTGAATTTAATACTCTCAGAGGGCAAGTTGGGAATAGATATTTTACACATTTTGTGCTTTTACATGCTATAGGGCACATATGAGTGCTCTAGAGAGAAGATCAGACTGGCACTAAAGAAAGTCACTGTGATATCAGGAGCATCTTTGAAGTGAATGGCTGCTGCAAGTTACAGTATCAGTGCTTTCTCTTTATTCCACCCGCACATTCATTTAATCTAAATATACTGTGATGAACAACCTCCTAACCTGAAATATTTAACCTCTAAGAACTCTTTGTAGGTACAGGCTTACCATTTCATTTCACACACATAAACTTTTTTTCTCTAATTGGGTCATCCGCTCTCCTCCCATAGCACCCAGAACCTGCATGGGGGCATCCACTTTTAAATATTAAGACACATAATTAGCCATTAATATGCTGAGGGCTAATAAGCAGGTATAATCTTATTAACCTAATGAAAGTTACAGGTGTAACTTCTAAGCAGCCCTAGGCTGCACTTTGCACAGAGTGCAAAGGAGTTATTGCTATCTTTAAATAAAAGTTAAATAAACATGATTCATATCTCATATTTTTCATGTAATTTGGCATTCCAGAAAGTTTTATGATTTTGGCTGAGGTGATTAGTTGCTGCAAGCAACTAGGTTTGTCCTATTTGAAATTTCTACCAAAACTGATGCTGTTGATAGACTTTTCCTATGAGACCCATAGATAGTATGTTTTCCTTCAAATATTGTAACTTTTTGTTGTCATTTTCTAATAATTTGATTGGAAAATAAAATTTGGAAAAATATCTATAAATGTCAAATTCAAGATCATGGGGAAAATTCTTGCTGTATTTTAGTGCACTAGCAAATTCAGGTGAATGTGATTTTCAGTGAAATGTTGTTTATGATTGTTGCCATCATCATATATATTGTGTATAGTATTGCACTTAGTTGCTATGATTTCAGGGACCACTTCTCTGTACCCCTGTTTTGTTCGGAGCCAGCACTTCCTCTGGCTTTACAAGGCAATTATTTACATCCACAAATATGAGTGTTAATGAAAAGCCGTTCATTTGTAATTGCAATGAACTAGTGAGCTTCTAAATAAGCGTGATCTCAGACACAAACTCTACGCATACAAGGAACTTATTCTTTATATTTGAGGCATATTTTTTTACAGATAATACTTCATGCTTGATTTAAAAAAACAATTCTTTGCAGTTCCTTTAGTAGTTTGATTGCATTCATTGACCAGAATATTTCCCTCTGATAGCCAAAGGCACAGTATGTTTAAATGTTCATTAACTTCCATTAATTAATTAAATAAATTTCGTCAACATATTATTGAGTGAGGGGTTTGCATTATATTACAAAAGGATTCTTAGTCCTATATTTCGTTTCTCGGAATGTCTCAGAGCTTTCTTTTTATTATTATTAAATGCTACTTCATTGGCAATTATAATTTTTATCATGAAAATGCTGTGCATTTACCAGGTTTTTCAATAGCATCTCACCTTTTTGAAGAAGCAGTGCATAATGCAGCATGCTAGACCTTTGATGTTCTCTGGAAAATGAATAGTGTCTGGAGGGCAACTCCATCTAGCTATGGGTTACTCAGGTCTCGTGGGAGAAAAGTTAAGTCCTATTCTGTCTGCTACCAGCTGGGAACCTGCTGCTTGCCTCCTTCTGCCTTCTCAGCGTGTTTCACCTGCCCCCTTGCCAATCCCCGTCTCTTTGGACAGGCCATGGAGCAGCAGGTAGAAGGTGGAGCCGCGCAGGTTTCCTGGCAGGGCTCTCCGAATTGCTCTAAGCACTGAAGCTGGCAAGGGGTGAGGGTGAAGCAGGTGAAAGGGTGCAGTCGCTTAAAAAAAAGAAAGGACGGGTGGAGAACAGGAGTGGGAAAAGGGATGAAGACAGTTAATTTATCAGGGATGGGCAGAGAGATGGTATTCACAAGTATATTCTTCTGCCTTCGAGCTTTATTGCTTAATGACAAAGATGCCTATCCTTGATTTCCTTAGAGCTGTCTGACAATCCCAGCTAAAGATTGCCAGAGATTTCGTTCGGTCAATGACTGCTAGGACTGGCTCCTCTTTCTCAAACCTCCTTTGCTATGTATTTTGTTTTGTGTTCAAATGTCACTGTGTTTAGGCACAGAAAAGTGACATGGCATTTTGCTGTCCCTATCACTGACTTTTTTGCAAATGTACATATAAATCTATCACCTAGCATAGTAAATAATTGGTGTACCTATTTCATGACTAAAGAAGCAGAAGAGTTAAAAGCTATATATTAAAATGTGACCTCAGTATCTGAGCTAGATTTCCAGCCAAATTCAGGACACACAGAGAGCTCTCAGGTGCAATGATATCAATGGATGTTTTCCAATGAATACAGGAATATATGACTGGAGGAGACCTCTAGGGCAACAGTCCTCTGCTGTCACAGCCAACCACACTGCAGAGCATTTTCATGAACCAATCTAGCTCCATCTAAAAGTTATGTCAAAGTTTTTGCTTTTCCTATGGATAGATTGTACCAGAATCCGTCAGTCCATCCTCCTTCAATGTTAGAAGTCTTCCTACAATTCTCGCATCATATTGACTTCAGAGGGATCATAGCTTTTCTTCTAAGTTATCATCTTCAGAGGGGATGTGCACCTGCAGCTTTCATTGATGACATTTGCAATGGGCTTGTTCCCAAAGCTGACAAAATCAAAAGCAAATCTCCCCATGTTCGTTATCAATAGTTTGAACTAAAAATCAGATCAGGAACGAACCCATGTTAGAAATTGTATCGTATTACTGATGTGTCCTATGTCTCCTTGGTAAAGATTCAAACCCCTTAAGATTACAGTCTTAAAATTGAGAGGCATCATGCATACGTAATTTTGACCAGTAAGAACCTATGCTGTTGACATTATCATTCAGTAAAATGTGCTGACTTGAGGTAGATGAATGCATTGTGCAACGCATGAGAATTATTTCTTACTAATTAATCTCTCTTTGTTTGTGATCTCATGAGAAATATTTTTTCAAGTATGGCTTGAAGGAGGATATAGGTGCATCCTTAAGGCTGCGTTAGTATTTTATCTAGGCTTTTTTTGTAGTTTAAGGCCTTAAAGCAAATTTTCCAGGTACTTTTTTTTTTTGTCTGTAATCTTAAATCATCGTAACCTAAAACCTGGGTGAATATTAAACAGAAATCCCCTTCTAGCTAAAAATAGTGCTAATTAACTTCCACAGTTAGAAGGCTAGTTTGCCTCCCTTGGCTTTCTTCCTTCGTGGATGCAGTCTCAGCAGATTTATGTACTGCCTCATGTTCAGCTTAGACTTTTTCTAACTTCATTTTTTATTGGGTTTGTTGTTTAATATTAACAGCTATACAAATGAGCCATTATTGGGTTCAGATCATGAAAATAACTTGATGCAGGTAAGTGATTTCTACACATTAGTGTTTGCAAAGTCAGATCTCTGCAACCATTAAACTCATCTAGAACCATCAGGACAGAGAGTACCCATTAATTTCTCCCAATTAAAAGGTTTGATTCTCACTTTCCTTCAGGGTCATTTGGATATTCTTAGACAAGTTATAAAGGAAAATAAAATCTTTAGTGCATTGTACTACTGCTTTATTACTAGAAGCATATCAAAGATTAAATTTAAAATTTATTCTTGTCTGCAAGCTTCAGTCAAAAGCAACTTGATCAACACTCCCTTTCTACAACTTTTCTTAACCATCATCTTATTCTTTTTTAAACCTAGGCTGTCTTTGATAAATGATATGGTACAAGAAACAGACGGGACTGTCTCTAAAAGCCATCTAGCTGTATTTCCTGCTCAGAGCTCCTGCTTGTCTGATGGGAGCTGCGCATTCTCAGTCCTCTCCTGGAGACAGACAGCTCTTCAAGGAGCGTGTCTGCAAGCAGAATAGTTGTCTCAGGAACTGGTATGTGATCACCAAAATGAGCATTACCTAGTTTTATTTTCTTGTCAAATGACCCAGTGAAAGTTAGCTGTAGTTTTCCCACAAAAAATTTGCTAGTTTTCTCCTCAGTCTTTATTAGATTTCATTACAGATGCAGAAGAGTATAGTGTCAAACAGCTGACCTTTTTTTTTTAATTAGCAATACTGACAGTGGCTAGGTGGATGGAACTGATTAATAAAAAGAACTCTGAAAGAGATAATTTAGTGAAAATCAATATGCAAAACAATAAAA
>Ga0181612_124108_pt1 | contig 24225 bp, 8 predicted proteins | sample HoacroProtozoa21_FD_119630 | JGI IMG/M metagenome (GOLD analysis project Ga0181612, IMG submission 119630) | Hoatzin crop microbial communities from Cojedes, Venezuel. Combined Assembly of Gp0051906, Gp0051904, Gp0051908
CCCCATCCTCCTGACACCCACCCTTCAGATATTTGTAGGCATTTATAAGGTCCCCTCGCAGCCTTCTCTTCTTCAGGCTGAACAAGCCCAGTTCCCTCAACCTCTCCTCGTAGGGGAGATGCTCCAGTCCCCTCACCATCAGTCCTCAAGAATTTTGCTGATTTTTAAGTATAGTTTCACAGAAAAAAAGACATTTATATAAGCAAACTTCTGAGAAAGTACTGAAATAGATCTGGGGTTTCTTTTCCTTCCTTCCTCTTTGTAGAGGACAGAAAGAAGGAGAAATTGTGTATTGTGTTTGTCTGAAAATTTGAAACCAAATTTGCAAAAGGCACTCCTGTTAAAATTTATCTGGTAAGCAGCTCCAGAAAAGACATATGAACACCATCCCAATTTGAAAACTACTGCTTTCAAAATAATTTGCTTACATATGTAATTTATTTGCAGTGCCGTCAAGAGCAGCTACACTTCAGGCAGACGTGCACACCTCGCTTTGCAGCCTTCTCGTAGGTATAATTTAGCAGTTTGAAAGGAGTCCTCTAACTAATTTCAAAAATGTTAAGCACAACCTCTTGAAATCTGAAGAAAACAGTGAAGCAAAGATAATCAACATAAGTATTTCTTTCACAGCTGAGAATCATCCAGTTCTAAATCATCCCCACAAGAAAACTCTCCTGTATTTTACAGAAAACTTAGAAATTCAAGCTGTCTAGAACAAATGGATGGTCTTACTATCTAAAATGAATGACACTCTAAACATACCCCCTAGCTAAAAATACAGCAAGTCTTCTGAAAATACATGGCAGGCGTCATCACAGCGCCCTGCCCTCCACCCGAATCCTTCCCCTCCTCCCACATTACTGTAAAAACTTAGGCAGTTTTTAGGGGCTGAGAGTCTCCTTGACTTCATCAGGATCCACAGATGTTCTTAAAATGTTAAAAAAAGAAAATCAAGTAATTAAATATCTGAGTCTGTTTTCTCCAATAACAAATGCTTCTACTGAAATTTGTATTAATTCTAAGGATGACTAAAAGCCCTAAAAATTTAGAGCATGAAGTCTGTCACCTTACTGTATGTATTTTTGTATTTAAAGACTGAATTACCAAAATTAAAAGATTACTGAGTTTATGAGAACAAGCCATTACTTACTCTCACTAGAAAATATCAACTAACAAAGCCAAGCCTCCCGCTGTCGAAGAACCATCCATTGATTGGAAGCATCATTTTATCCACTACAAGATGTTATCACTTGAAAACATTTATTCCTACATTACAAAACACAGAACTTAACTTACTCTTCACTCAATAAAACCATCTAAATCTTTTACAAAAGGTCTCTGTAATAATAAAAAAAAAAAATCTAAGCATGCAGCCAGATAATCAGTAAGAACAGGTATGAAGGGTTAGCAATTTTATTCACTGGTATGGCAGAATTCATGAACAGTTGGGCAGAGAAGCAACAGTTAGATCAGTTCTACATTTTATTTTTATAAAGAAAAAAAAAATAGCAAGGCAGAGGAAAACAGGGAAAAAATGTTTCAGGGATTTGTTTCAGAAACAGCCAAGGGCAAGACCAAAGAAGTACAAAGCCTGGCAGGGAGAACAGGCCAGGTGGCAGAACATGCAATGCAGGGGACACACGGGCATTAAAGGACTTCGGCAGCAAACACAATTTTCTGACAGACAGAGGGACAGCAGGAAAAACTATTGTGATTTCCAACCACAGAAATAACAGGTGAAAAATGTGCTACTGTACTCTGAACAGGGTGAGCCTAAAATTAATGCACCATTCCCATGAAAACTACTGATTTTCAGAAGAACAGATTACTTTTGCATAAACAAGTGGCTAATGTAAAAGTCTAAATTGACATGCATTGCCATTTCCACTGGAGGAAACGGTATTTTCCTTACTCAAGGAAAAAAAAAAAAAAAGACGACTCTGAAGTTATTCTTTTCCTTCTCCCTGAGAAAAGAAGGAAAGGCCACCTCTTTTACTAAGCACGTAATATTAGAAAATAGACAAGCACTGGAATAAAGTGAATTATAGTTTGACTGGAAAAGCAAAGAGACTCCTTTAAGAGCCTGCACAGCATCAGAATACCATAAACAAGTTATGAGAAAGAAAAAAACGATTTCTGCAAAATCAGCAGTTGTTCTCACTAGCACACTCTTTTTTTTCAGTTCCTAGGTATGGTTCAAATCACACAAACCTCCAGATCATTCAAAACTTCTTTCAGAAGTGGTTGGCTGTAAGAATCATTATCTTCATACTTAACACTATTCCTGTATGACAAGAAACACAACAGCAAGATGCTTCAAAATAAGGCAGCTGGAGACGGGAAACTCAGGCGGCAGAACAGGCCAAGTACCTCTTGAATGGGATGTGAATCCGATTCGCCTTTTTGAGTTTAAAAACAGACGGTGGCTTTCCAGCAGCTGCAGCGCTGCGCGCCCTTTGCAGCTATCTGCCATTCAGAAACTCCCAGCCGACTGAAGGTGTCCAAGCAGCCTCCCCTCTACTTAACGCTGATCGATTGGCAGGCATGAGCACAGCGATGGTGTCCACGGCCGTGTGGTCCAAACACATCGTTATGCAAGATACAGAAATTTTATGGACCAAAGGAGAGGCAAGCAGAGCCCTCTGTTCCCAAGCCGGCTCTCGGCACACTTTATAAATGTCTTTTCGTGGTCAAGCTGAGGGTAAAAGCTCCACCATGTGGGAGAAGCTTAGCAGTAGCCCAGGTGAACGCAGGCTTTACTCGTGGTGGATCCACAGAGCATCATCTTCGCAGGTGCCACGCAACAGCACAGCCACCAAGGCATCCGAACCACCACCAGACTCGGAGAAGGCTCCTGCGGCTCAAGGGCCATCAACGCCCCACGCCATGTCAGCTTAAAACACATTATTACTGCAGTGCGTACTCTCGCATCATTAATACCTGTCAATTATGAAAATGAGGTACTCGGAGTACGTCCCATGCTTTTGTTTTGTGAAAGAGTAACTTTTTCCAGGACCATGAATAATACTTGGTGCTGTATGACTGAAAACAGTGAATAATCGCAAAAAAAGGAACTGTTCCATGTTACAGTGAATAGACAGCCTGCCAAAACAAACATATTATGGCTGCAAAGGAAAGTAATGTGTCTGTAATTTTAAACTCCGTCCACTTTAGTAGTTCAACAGTTTTTATCTCACCCAAACAACCAAAGCAGTAACATACAGCAGGAACACTGCAGGAGCCGACTGCAGCCTGCATGTGTGTGGTGGGGGGGAGCAGCCGACCATGCAAACAAAACGCTACCCCTGCAATTTCATGGGAAGTCCACCTTCCGAGCCCAATACAGTTACACTAAACAAGCAGGATACTATTCTTGAGCAACTAAAAATTTTTTTAAAGACTTAACAGGAATAGTACTAACCCTTTTATTCTCACAAGTTGCCACAGAACTCATTAGCAAGCCTAAAAAAAGGGGAAACAAAAATATCTTGACTAAGAAAAATATTGGAAATAGTATTAGAGAACACTGACAGTGTTTCAGGATTGCATTTACAGCAATAGGAGGGAAGAAGTATTAAATATTCCTCAGCATCAGAGCAAACAATTTCAAAAGTGTATTCTAAAAATATTCTAAAATCATTTCAGAATTTAAACATATTCACCACAAGTTTCTTAAACACAAGAGCCTAATCAGCACGCAGGGACGAGGGTTTCAGCAGCGACTACTGATTCTGCAGGTGCTTTTCAGTAGCCCCGTTTGAACGCTGCTCTGCTTCTCCGGCTGACGAAGCACGCGTGGGGAAGCGCGGCGGCGCTGCCCGTCGGGATGCGCGTTCGGCAGGCGTTGGCACGCGCTGCCCAGCCCCAGACAGCTCGCGAGTGACACGAACCGAAGGCTGACCACCCTTCGCCCTCGCTGCCGCAGCACGCACGCGGTATCAGCAGGTCGGAGTCCCAACACGGCAGGGACGGAAAGTACTGAGACAGCGAGCTGTGGAATGGCAATTCCCAAGCAGGCCAATCTCCACTCTGATGGCGACATCTCACACAGATAGAGGTGCGTTTGATCTCTGATTTATTCTATTTTTTAAAAATACGGATTGCGAAGAAGATCTGGTAGGCGGCATTCTGAAGGGGACGATGCGGGGGAAGGCCCCTGCCAACCCTCAGCTCCCTGGCCCCAAGCCCGGGGCAGGTCCCCTCCTGCTCCACAGCCATGCTGGAGCCCAGAAGCAGCCCCAGGCGAGCCTTGTCCTCGTGCTTCATGCCACCCCCATGCCAGCCCCGTGGCCAGGGCTGCGAACCAGCGAGCGCTCCCAAGCCAGAACAGGCAGGCAGAGACCCACTGCCCTGCCCAGATGGGACACAACCCCGGGACCTGCTTGGCCTGGTCCAGATGCCGTCACCGGGACAGCGCAGTGTGGCCACACGTACAGCTTCTCGCTCCTCCACCACACCCTGGGTTTTCCACGCCGCATGCAGATGATCTGACCAGGCTACAAGCAAGCCACAGAGTCGGTCAAACGTGGTCAGAAGGCTGTCAGCTGAAAAGTCCTGCTCTGCGCGTGGCGCTTGCAGAGACACCAAGGTTACTGGGCAGATCAAGACAGGTTCAAAATGTTTGGAGGAGCGTACGAGGGTTTTCAACGCTGACATGACAAGCTGGCTGGGTGCCATGAGCAGCAATGCTCGCTGTGGAATCGCACGACATGGGAGAGCTCGGGTTGCCAAGGAGAGATGTCCCAGGCACCCAGCGTGGACAACCAGCTCCGGAGCCTCCACCAGTGTTCACCGGCTGCAGGACAGCCCCGACGCGCCGAGCAGCAGCACACCAGCAGCCAGCTCCTCGGCAGCAGTCCCTGGCAAGATAGCCATGTACAAAACCACCCCAAACAAGCCCTCCTTTTTAAAATCTCATCCCTAGAGCCTGATCCAGGCTGCTAAGTAGGTTGATTTTCAAGTATTTAACATCCAGTCGGATATTTGGCTGTCTGGGTGGGAAGGCGGTGGGGGGGAGGGATAAAAATCAGCCTCTGTCATCGCTACCGAGAGCCAATTCTTATACCCACATAGCCAGTTGGCACCAGCCAACCATATCTCTATTAATCTGAATTTATGCTAATTCTGTCACTCATCATTACCAGCCAGTCACTCCTAAACCAGCTCTCTGGGAAACACCCCAATTAAGCTCCATCCTTACTAAGGAAGGATGAAGATAAATTTCAAGAACTACTTTTGCTTAAACAAAGCTGAAATTTCTTTTTCTTAAACAAGCTGACGTTCTTGAAGCTGGTAGTAAAGGACTGTTTGGATAAACACATCACCTGAGCACCAGTTCTTTCAAAGACAAGCTCTCTTTTCAAAACTAACTTCAACATTTTGAATGCCCATAAGGGAAGGCTAGTTGTACCAAGCACGTTGCTCCCAACCAACCTGTTAAAAGACGTGCCTACTCTCAGTGTCAAACCACCTCAGCTGACTTCACCAGGATCAATGTTTATTTTGAGTTGGACTGGACTCTAAAGTCAGCTAATGGCACTGCATCATCGATGTATGATTTAGGTGACTGTTGCAAACTACAAATGATCCTTCAACTAAGGCTTTTACAAAGTCACATGCAATTTTAGATTCATGTTTCCCTTTAATCTGCACATACCTCCAGTGAGTTTGTTCCCAAGGCATGAGCATCCCACTGCACCCACTGTAGAACACCGCTTTCCACAACATCCCACCTACCCTTTATGCTTCTATTGGACCAACAAGGAACAGTTCTGTATCACTTTACTCCTGGTGTGTTTATAAACATGTATACTCAACATCTCATCAAAGGTGGAACTATCTTACTCGAAAGCAACTACCAAACGAGCCAGGCTTCTCGTGCCCAACGGAAAAAGACTCCTGCTGCCTCATCCCAGAGCTGGTGGTGATGGATCGGGCTGGCAGCTTCATCATAAGGGTACTCTTACAAAACCTGCCTTCCTGTTTAGTAAAATCTGAACTTCTCTGTATTAAAAATACAAATTGCATTAAGAATATTAACTGAAGCATTAATGAAACTTACGGGGAAAAAGGCCTGCAAAACATCAACCATTTACACACACAAATACTAAGTGACTATTTGGATAAAATGCTAATGCCTCTGTGCAAATGGAATAGGAAGCATGCAGAGATGCATAAATCTATTTTATGTCTCATCTCAGGAATTATCATTATGTCAGTATCTGCAGTGGAACTGAAATGAACTCAAGAGATGTACAATGTGTTGAAGTCACCAGCAGTACTGCCTCTAGCAGTGAAATATTCACTACAGGTTTGACATCCAGATACTGACTTGCACTGATCACACTTAACTTGTCAGATGTCTGATGATCCCAAAACAAGGTAGTATATCCATAATCATTCCAATGGTCCATAAGTTTTGTATTCAAAACATCAAGTACCAGGGCATATTTTATTTATACACTCAATGGCGACAGAGCATAATCTTGTCACTGTTCAAACTGCTTAATCTGTCTCAGCATTTAAAATTAAGTTGAAAAGAACCAGTAGTGCTTTTAACTGTCCTTAAATTACATTAATTGCGTTGTTAAGCACTTTAACAACCTTATGAAGGCAGCTAAGTAAATCACTGCTCCAAAGTCTGTATAACCAACCCCAAGCCTCCATGCGCAGAGCAGAGCTGTCGATATCCCCGAACTGCAGAACGAAGATCTCCCATATACGAACGATCAGATCAGAAGCAAATCAAAGCAGAGGCTACTGCTACCATTTGCCCAGGCAACGAGCTATGTCAGCACCAGCTACTGTAACATCAATATACTGTATGCACCGAGAAACGCGGAGAGCACTGAAGTTATGTGGTCATGATTCTATTTACACCCTGTCCTGCTAGCAGGCAACTGATGTCATATGCCTGTATACAACAGAAAAATTCACAGCCTAGAAATTTCTGCTGGCAAGAGATCAACAGGCTGTAAGGAGCACTGAAAACAAACGACCCAGCCTTCAGCCAGAGCTCACTGATCTCTGCTTGCACTATCACACTAGGCTAAAACTTCACTGCTTCGACTGCGAAGGTGTCATTACCGGCGTCAGCAACAATCTGAAGCAAAGCCAGTGTCGGTGACCACAACCTTCGCGTTTTTAGATCTACAAACTGCCTTTATGGGATCTGCTTTCTACATCCTATGTAAGTGAAGAATACATACAGGTGTGGTGGTCAAACAGCTTGACAGAAATATTCCTCTGCATTATAAATAAGCATGCCTGTACTGACACGCAGAACATTTGAACTTGCACGAAACAGCAGTCTTTTGCTGACAAATTCTTACAGCAACAACAGGCAGAAGTTGAACCGAATACAGTTTGGATTAAGAACAGCAATCATATATCCAGAGATACTTGATATACCGAGAAGAAACAATGGAATGAAATGCAGAAACTCAAAAGTTTCAAGCCATCTGTATATATCTGTACTGAGTATCAAACCATCTGTATTATATTCTTAGATCAGCTAAAGCAAACCGCTGGCACCAGTGCCAAGTTTGGCAGCAGAGACGATTTGGACCACCACCAACGAGAATGAGCTACCATGCCTTTTAGAATAAATTTTGTAGCAAACACCGAAAGGGTTGATCAACACAGATTATCACAGCTACAACAAGCCAACTAGTTTAAAAAACAGCATTTGCCATCCCACAGTATTTGATTTTAGACTTGTATGATATACTCTATGCCTAAAAAAAGAAATTAGAAACTTCTCACTACCCCTCTCCCAGCGGGAAATGGCTAAAACCACTCGCACAGGCTCTGTGCAACAGCACGAAGCACCTGCACATGGGGTCACCAAGCCGGGTGCCCCACGTCAGCCAACGCACACGTTCACAGTCGTATTCAAGCAGATCAAAACCCCGCAGCAGACAGGCGACACGGGCAGCTGCACCACAGCCTGCATCCTCGGCAGCATTTTCCGAGGCACGTGTACGTCCTCGGAAGGTCTCCCACTCCAGTGTGGGATAAGGCCTGGCTTCCACACTCGTTTACTTTGTCTTCTCCAGCTCCAGCCTCCACCATTCTACGGCACCCTGCTTCTCCCGGGAAATTCCATTTATCCTTTGAAGTCTAGCCTAAATTTCAAAGGCAAAAATACCAAAATATCCTTGAGGATAAAGGTGTTGATGTAAAGAACATTGACTAACCCCAGTAATTTTATTTTCATATTTTAAAAGAGCCCAAAAATAACTATTCACCACCTTTTCCTCTGCTTGAGATTTTGAGAACAACCCGCCTACCAATAAGTCTAATTCTCTTAGCGCAAAGAATTTTGCATGGGTGGAACTCTTTGGCTAAAAGCGATGATAAATAACACCTCCTCAATCCTGCAATCTCTAGAAACAGTGTACAAGAATTAATATACTAAGTTGATTTGCAGTGTTAAACCAGAATTTCCCTACCCTCTGTTGTCCACCTGCAGTATGCTAGGAGAGACATCAAGAGCAAGACAGTACAACACAAAGTTGAACCGACTCGGTTATCTGCCATTCTTTGTACCTTCACTGCCATGAGAACACATAACTCCTTGACACGTTTCTTGCACATACAATTATCAAATGTAACATATTACCACAACCAAATGCACCGACTGCTCACCCACCACTCCCTACAGACAGCCGTACAGGATCCTCTGCTCTATGGCGAAGTACAAGATCAGCCCCAAGTTGAATGTACAAACCTCTGATGCCAGATTTCTTCTTTTTTTTCTCTCTCAGTATTCACACAGCACTTAGGTGTTCAATAAGCAACATCATGCACCATTTTTTCAAACTTTTGTACAGTTTATATACAAATTATTCTAATTGATTAAAAACCAGTGTCTAGCAGTTCAAGAACTTGCCTGCATGTTCTTCTCAACTATAAACCTGCCCTGCAAAGAAAAGCCCCCTACGAACCTCCCATCATTGAAACAGTAGAACATAATTTTTTTTAAACTTATGCATATACTTTACGCAGAGCACCTGCTGAAGTCTCAAATTAAAGGTATTGAAGAAGAGCAGAATCGTCTCCTTTCCCCAATAAAACACAATTGTGCTTTAAACTATGCATATTGTTTAACTCTGTTAGGAATCCTATTATGAGAAACTTTTTTATGAGTCTGCCAAAAAGGACGGTTACCAGAAGCATAATCACAGTAAGCAATAAAGGCTGACATGGAGTATATTTCTAAGCAATTATAGCAGGTGTTTTAAAGGCATAAAGCTACAGCATTATAAATCCATTTACAGTCACAGACACTGGAAAAGTAAAAGGCTACCAGAAGGTTCAAGCTCCCACAGCAGCCAAATATTGGTCCTCTTCCCCTGCAGACTACAGCAACTACAGGACACACTCCACTACGAATTTCAGCAAGTCAAAAGAATACAGTGTTAGGCACTCAGGTACAGCAATCATTAAAAAAATAATTAATTAAGAGCTTTCAAAAGAGCATGTAGCATATATATATATATATGCTACAAAGCTCAGAAAAATACTGCCATTTAAGGATTGCTAGATCTGTCTGAAAACACTGTTTCTATTCAATGCAATTAATCAGAGTTGCATGTAATATCTTAGATTGTACAAAGGTTTTTAAAAGAGAAAGTCTAATATGGAAAGTTTCTAGTATGAGCAGTGTCTTCGAAAAGTGAAGTACTCTCTGAAAGTGCTGTGGATGTGACAAGTCCTACTCAGACCTTACAAAAACTGGTACACGAAACCTATTTACAACACAGAAGTGTTGGAGGAAATTCAGGGAGAGCTGACCTGCCAATATAACCTGTAACTCTGCAGAACAATTGCCGGTTATCAAAATTGCATAAGCCAAGAGACAACACTAACTATAAATATGACTACCAGCTATTCCACACAACCCCAAAGCATCCTGCCAAGCCCTCCTTCATGTTCTCTCTCACACAGACAAAGGCCTCAAAGCCATGGGACATCTGCCAGGGAAACAAATGAAGTTAAAAAACCAGAAGAACATGAACATGTACTAACCTAAACTTGCGTGTTCTTTCTTCCCAATTCCTCCCCCAACACCTCCCCCTACAAAGACGACGTCTCAGTTTACTGTACTCTTTTCCTTCTCCCAACCAGTCTTAACTCTTGGACCAATGTTTTAAAGTTTCCCTACCTTTGAAAAAATAATGTTCAGTTCTTAAATGTTTTGCCAGATCTGGACCACACCCTGCCCTCTCCCAAAATCTTGGCTGTTTGTCTCCTATTGCACATAATCAATTATAGCACTTTCAGGTTTATATTTTGCATGGTGGGAGCTGATCCAGAAAGGAGATTGTGCTTGTGTGAGCTTGTGTGTTTACACAAACATACATACACACACGTACACACACCTTTACAAAATTGTTTTGCTTCTACAGAACTTCAGGGGATTTTTCTGAAACTGAGGTTTTCACTTGTAAGCAGACAGCTCTTGATAGAAAAAAAGTAGCTGAAAATTTTCTACTTACCGGGTCACACTAATCACTTAAATATGAAAGGAAAAGGCAAACTCTCTGTCATCCTATCACCACACGAACTGAGTATCAATCATAAGCAATAACCACAGAAAACTGCACAAAGACACCCAGCAGATACCTTCGGCTCCAGTGTACTTTTCACTCCACGCCCTCTGGTTCCCGGACTAAGTGTCAGACACCAGCCCCGAGGTTTGACAAAAAAGGGATACGGCAGATTGCCCACCAGCCGCATCATGGGCTGCCAAGTGAGAAATACAAGCTTGGAAACTGTCTCGAGACACCAGCCAGGACAGCAAGGCTCGAAGCATCACACAAGTGCCATAACCACACGTGGTGGGGAGAGGCTGGAGGGGGTGTGGGAAGTTACTGCACAAAGTAACTCGGCAGGGCATGCTAAGGAGCTGTTTTCAGTACCGAGCAAGACAACTTCGTCATTTAGGATTACCAAGAAATAACTGCAGTTTTCTTCCTTCTGATTTTTCTTCTTTAACGAAGTCTAACTGCAAAACCCCCTCAACTACTTGAATCTGAATTTTACGACATATTTCTACTTTCCCGTGAATGTTCTGTAGCTATTTTTTCTTTATTAGCTACTGCAAAGCAACACAGCAATTGGCTTTCAGAGCATTCAGCAGAACACGAATCACCCTGGGTCTAATTCACTACTCAGGACTCCTGCAACATCTAAAAAGAAAGTTTACGTCTATAGAAGACAAGAATCATCTTGTTGATTTGTTCAGTAGCTAGCACAACAACAGTGTGAACACCACATGTAGAAAAATACTCAATTTGTCTTCAGACAGTTTTTGGAAGACAGACATTTTATCAGAGTATCTGTTAACACTTTCCTTCAGAAAATATGTTTCGCCTGCCAGCAAGCAAACAACAAAATAATGTGTCATATCTGTAAAACAAGGGAGAGAAATAATCAGGATTAGCTTCAGAGTGCTGTAATAAAATAACAATAATCAAATGCCGGAACTCGTAGCTAATGTTTCAGCCCTGTGCTCGCAATCTTGCACTCACTTTTGTTACTCTGCAACAGCTACGCACACGGTCACATTACGCGGAGATTCTCTCCAGTTCTGCTATTTAACAATAACCAAAGAAATCCGATGGTTGTGAACTCCGCTTGCAGTGGGATAGCTGGTGGAGAACAAGGCATCTGACACAGGCTGTGCTACGGTCAGATGAATCCAAAAGGCAACTCAGCGACAAGCTGGGAAAGGAAACCAGAGAGCAAAGCAGCGATGGCACTACTTGGTCAAACCCTTCCAGTCAAGGAGCACCATTGCAACTGACTTACCCACTAATTTAAATTACAAGAAAAAAATGGCACAATTCTGTTACCTTTTTGTTTAACGTTACACAGCAACTGCTAGGTAGGCTTTCCATTTCAAATTCAGGAGCACAGGAGAAGAAACTTTAACCAGCAAACACCGTACGGGAGGACTTCTGAGTGAGGCTTCCAAGATCCTGAAAACATTCTTAGTAAGTTCCATAAACTGTAGTTCTAATTAAGGATTAAATCTGGAGACTAAACACCTCTTTATTTGAGGGCAGGGAGGCTTAAATCTTTTTGTATTAATGCTGAGCTATATCATTGGATATTTTTGCTATGACCAACCTACAAAACCTGTCAGCTTCACTCAGTTTACACAGGGCTCTAATTATGTTTAACTAGAATCTGAATGATCTAATTACTTAACATCTTATAGCACAAACTACCGAGGACATCTGGTTGAGCAACTGGTAAAGAAGTCTGGGAAATAAAATGGCTGTTCTGTACCCTGCTCGGGACCCCTGCAAACAGCTCTCCCACTAGACAGGCTCGTTCTTCCACCCCACCCGACACGTCTGCTGACTGAAGGCAGCCCTGCAAGAACAAATCATCCACCGGTTCAAAGGTAGCAGTCAGGTGAAGAAAAACTCTGCAAGTGGCACAAGTACGATGACAGGACTTTGAAAGAGTTTTTCATTTTGCTCTGTTCTTCGTCGGACAAAAATTCAAATCACTCTCTTGCATCTCTGGGGCTCCTTCTGCCACCGTTCTTCAGAAATTGAGGAACGAAGATCGCCATGAGTGCCAAAACTGAAGTCAGCTCGGCTATGTCGGTGCCAGCAGGAAGCTCCCGCACCTGCAAGCCTCGGAAGATTTAAAGGTTTTAAACCACTGCAATAGCATAAGGGAACAGATTCAGCAAGTCTAGGGAAAACTCCACTGCAGGACCGTAAAGCCATTCATACAGTGAGCACTAAGGTTCAACTGGAAATAACCAGCAACAGGAGCTGAAGGATCTCTTTTGGCCATGAAGCACTTCACTTACATGGTTTCCAGAATGTCAGTCTTGGTCAGAGCCTTTCCCTCGGCCTGGCCATCTGCCAGGGCGATATCGCACTACATACCTGAGGACTGTTCAAAGGAAAGGGTGCCCGAAACACAGGAAACTGCTATCGTGACCCATATTGTGCAGACACGCTCCCACTTTGATCTCTTTTCCTTGAAAACACAGTGCACTGCACCCAACAGATTAATCTGACGTGGTCAAAGAAGAAATAAAACCTAAAAGTTCTGGTTAAAACCCAGTTATAGCTGCCGTTTTCTGTCTTTACTTTTCCTTAACGAACAGATGGAAACCAGCAATAACCATCTGCGTAAAGCAGCAATAACTGTAAAGCACAATAATTCCACAAAAATACGCTAACAAGGTCAGTTAAGTGTTTCTCTAATTGTCTACTGCCCGTGACCTTTTTCAAAGATTTCAGATGAAAAACAAAACCAAAACAACTTGTGAAAGATCCTCTGGCACCTTCAACAGTAGCACAGTTCGTTTCTGCATCCTGGGGAAATTCCAGTTTGGGAACAAAGTTCTGCCTTCCCAGATTCCCCCCCTCGGAAGCAGATATGCTTCGTGCTCTGCCTCCTGCCCTGCTAGGTGTAACATCCAGCTCACACCCGCCATCAGAAAACTGATTATCCCTGAACGAGCAGTAAAACTAAGCCATTCCTGTACGTGCAACGCAGCAAATGTTTTGGAACCCTTCATGATCAAAGCCACTCTATTAATAAACTTATATTTTTATATTCCTTGCAGCTGAAAAATCCAATTAAAACATTACAGTGACCTTTTACCAGAGAACTAACTACTGTCACAGTGAGGATAAAGTATCAGAAGGCACCCTAGCAGGGTTCCAGCAAAAACTGGATAGACACTGAAAGATACTATTATAGTTGGTTTACTTCAGTCACTGGGGTGGTAAAGGATGGCCTAATTCAATAGGAAGATCTGAGAGGCTTTTATTAGGTCTCCAAACTAGTGTAGCTGACAGTTAAACAAACAAAGTGTCAGGCCTTAAGTCAGCATTTAGAAAGTAAATTTATAATGAAGAGCTGACAATCAAGAAACCGAACAAAGAGGCTGCTGCCAACCATCAACATTGTTTTAAAAAAACAGCCCTAGCTACTGAGTGAAAATTTCTTATCACTGAAATTAACTTCACAATTGGCTAGTGAAATTATTATACCAAACAAATCAGGCACTAAAAACATTATGATATATGAATGCCTTTTGTCATGACATATCTATCAGTGAACAAGGTAAAGAGCGATGAATGCCCCAAAACAGCAGAAGCAGGCGTGCTGCTCCACAGCAGGCGTGCCTGCTAGCTTACCAGCTTCCACTCAACCCATCTGTACAAAACCAACGTTCCCTTCAAAAGTGAAAAATAATACATATATCCATCACTGCCTGACACCAGGAGCTTCCACATTTGCTTCTGTGCTCCAGGAGAAAGCCTCCAACACCAAATGCCTGCCTACCATCGCCTTTCACCAGCACAGACCCTGAAGGGCACCAGCAGCTGCAAGCCTGTGCAACAGGAGCCGTAACACCCTCCAGCACAGCGGGCAGCAGGCAAGCACACAGAGCCCCTTCCACAGCCTGGGGACAGGCGGCACTGAACGACCAAGCAGAGCATGCCACGGTCCCAGGCTGACTTTTTAGCCCTGGCAGTCAAGTTAATTTTCAAAAAGATGGGATGTACAACAGCTCTGGGGCACAGCGACCACTTCCCAAGATCCTGAAAACAATCTGAACTACTAACTTCTCCTAATCCTAGTTAAAGTAGGTTCTCACAGCTCCAATTTTAGACTTCAAGTACTATTGACAGGACAGAAAATCCCAGAGAGTGACATAAATCAAGCTTTACTTAGCTTGGCACATTAAATAACTAACTCTTCTCAGGATATGTCAGGACATCTCCGATGCTAACGGATTTTAATTTATTATCTAAAACAAGGTGATCACAGCACAGTGTGTGTGCTGTTTTAATCATTCGTGCTGTATTTAAGATAACACCGCAAGACAAAAACCCACACAGTTCTAGTTTCATGAGTTGATGGCATGGAGCACAGCAAAGGACTCGGACAGAAACGAGTATCAGAAGTTGCACAGAAGAAAGCAGCTTTACAATACAACTTTCCAGTTGTGGGACTGACCAAAGCTCTGCCTGCACATACACAAAAAGCCTGAAACTAGCTCCTCCTTGCAGGCATGGAAACAGCAAACAATGTTTGATACATAAAACTGAGAGCATGGCTTTGGAAGACAATTTGATTCAAATGCTGATCTAAAACAGGGAAATAATCCCCAGCCCTGCAGCGGTTAAGGACTGTCAGTAACAGACAGCATCCACAGTCTCGCACGATCAAGACTCCCACAAGAAAAACTTTCTTTGCTAGCAAAGTAAGCAAGATAAATTCTCACAGACCGATGCTTCCCCCCTCACCGTCTGCCTCACCACGCACCTAATGCTTCTCACACCCTGTGAAGCCGGAGCAGAGCAGCCCCCCGAGCTCACCCCCACACAGCAGCAAGCATCGACTCACTTTTGCAAGGAATGAAAAATCTGTGTACAAGCAGTAATTATGAGCATGATGTACGTTCGGTTGCGAAAACGAGCAGGGTGTTGTGAACAGCAGCGGAGAGATGAGCTGAAGACACAATATTAGCAGCTGCCCTTTTCCAACACCCGAAGAATTTCAATAGCAAGGCACCACGCCAAAGAAAACGTGCAGAAACCTATAAGCAAAAGAGAACCAGAACTCCTGAAAGAGACAGGACAGAGCTGCAAGCAGGGAAGGGATGAGTAACTGGTGGATTCACTTTTTTCTCTTTTTGCTTTTTAAATATATCAAACACTTCTTGCACTCACACAAAAGAAACCAAGGCTACAATTATGTAAGCAACTGTGCACAGACATCTCTCCACAGAAAATCAATTGCAAGACTACTGGCTCCTTTTTTTTTTAAATGTTTAATATTATCCTATCCCCACAATTAGTATCAGAAAAGCAACTATGCTCATACCAGACATACCAAACCAAAGTTGAGTACTATCAATATTAACACAGACACAAAAAAGTTGAAGCAGAAAAACAGATACATAGTTTGCTGACAAAATGAACATTATCGTATTTCAAATCATACACAAAGGGTACATTTTATTTATGGCTGAAAATGAAGCAAACATCTTTAAGTGATAACACGATACAAATTTAGTTTGACATGCACACGCAATAAAATGTGTAAATACCCAATAAAAATAAAATGAAAAATAATTACAGACAAAACACGAGTATAAATTTTATTGAGCTATTCTGACAACATTTGTATTTCACATCAATGAAACAAGAAAAAGAATTAAGTTGATTTGAAACATGAGATAAAGGAAGAAAAAGGAGAAGCCACTGGACTGGTCTGGAGGGACTCATCTCTATCCACAACTCAACCATGGGCCAGGTTAGAAAAGGCAGCTCCTTCCCAGCCAAGCTCCATCAGAAGACCACAACCACGCATGCGTTAAAAAAAGCACATGCACTAATGCTTACTGGGTCAGGGCCTCTGTGTTGTGCTAAACAGGGATAAAGCTTCTTCACCTTTGCAAAGTTCAGCGAGCCGAGCACACGAGACCTGGTCGTAGGGGCGAGCAGGAGCCCTGCACCTCTCCAGCCTCGCAGCTATGCAGGCAGCAAATGCCTGCGAAATGAGCCGGCGATCAATACTTCTGATGGCACAAGGAGGCATCTAAATCATAACCTCTAACCCCGCCGACAGCCTTCACAGGCTATCGATACTTAGACTACAAAAACTGAACAATTTGGGTAAAAGATAAAAGTTGCGGTAAGAAAAAGTTTCAAGCTACTCCATCATCTGTCTTCGGTGAATAAAGAATTTAGATAAGAGTCTAACACCTTACATAAAAACTGCTCAGAACCCATCCCTCTCTTTGGCCATTCCGGGGGCTCGCACGCTGCCGCTGCCAGCCCTTACCACCACCGGCGCCCGGCCGGGGTAAAAGCGCTGCTAGCGACCGGGCATCCCCGAGCTGGCAGAGGCCGGCCTGTCCCTCTGAAACAGGGAGCGGTTTCAAACCCACACTGCAGCCAGCTGAGAGCTGCAGTTTTAAATCATGCAACCACAAACTGTTGAACATTAAATTCAACATTCATATCACTGGGTGTCTATAATGTAAATTTTAAGCAGCCTTTAATGTACAGGGAAATCTGAAGGGAAACTTGATAAATTGCATATCTTGCTTTCAAACAGTATACCAAAGAACATGGAGGTATGTTTTAACCTAAGAGTGTGTGTATGTATGAATAACTCCAGATTATAACTTTATAACCATTTGCAGGAAACATTTTCTCCCAATGATCTGGTACCAATCATCAACAATATTCTTTCAGGACACCCAACTACTCAGTTCTTTTTTCACGTTCATTTTTACAGTCATTGCTTCCAGCAGCAAGCCTGAAAAGCACCTACAAACCAACAGTAGTACATCCTCTGTTCAATCCATTTAAAAAGAAAGCTAACAAAGGTGCAGAAAATGTAACAACTAAGTCATATTTACCCACAACATGGAACTCAGTAGTAGCAAAAAGGAATGGTAAGTGCTCGCTCACGACCTTGTATCTCAAAGCGCTCTCAAAGAGGGGTCAGAAACATTATCAATGGTTTCCAGATGGAGCAGTAAACCAGCAAAGCCAGAGTGGCATGCTCAGAGGCCTGAGCAGACCCGCCGCAGAGCCAAGAACAGGCACACAACTGCCAACAGCAAGACTGGAACTACCAACCTACTTCAAAGTCACTACTACCCAGTAACTATCGCTCAAACTGAATCCGAACCAATTAAAGGCTTTGTACATTGGCGCCAGTCCCCCTAAGCATTATTCCCCAAAGTAAGTATTCCCAGTGCATAGATTTTTTATGGGCTCATGCATATCAGCTGAAGCCTACGAGTCTGGTTAGAGAAATCTTTTGTTTTCCTTAAAATAATCGATCAGCAGCACCATGCAACCTCAAATACCTACCAGAGGTACAGAAGAGAGCAGAAGCAGTAAGACTTAACCCACCAAACTTCTATACATTTCATCATCTGCAGCACTAGCTTTTAGCATTGCAGTTTAGTTTCTATAGGAATAAACTAGGGCATTTCCATGCAAAATATACCACCTCTTTGCATCCAAGATACAACTGGTCTGAGTCTTCATTTCAAAAAAAAAAAAAAAAAAAAAAGTCAAAAGCTATTAAATTGCCTTTTCCTCCCCTTTGTTTTTAAAGAACAATGAGAATGCTACTATTTACAATACCTTAAAATACCATCCAAGCAGTCAGAAAGCTATTTAAGCCTCACAGGAACATCAGCCCTATTTGTCACAGGGCAACATTAAAAATCTGTCAGTGTACTCTGAAGTCATACCATCACCCTGGTATCTCACAGACAGATCTTCTCAGGCTGTTTCCACAAGAACAGCTTGGTGGTAAACCCCAGGCTATCCTTTCATACGATCAGTGAGTGCAGGTGAGCTGGATTCGATTGCAACACTGCAGCCAGGCGTTTGTTGGGAGACCCTCCGTACTCCTCAGCTGCATGGCCAAATATTTATATAAATTCTAAAATAAGCTCTCCTCCCAACTGCACCGCACTAAGAGTTTTGTTTCCAAGACTTAGGCTTCAGCTCACTTCTTAACTCCTTCCTTTCTTCACCACTTCCCCCTATCCATCCAGCTCTTTAAACTGCGTCATTTCCCCCCCTCCACTTGCTTTTATTTTTACTTCCCTGCAGCATTACTGTCTCAGCTTGTCACACGTGAGCCAGAGACTGCAGCCAACATTTCTCAGCAAGGACAGACCTCTACGACGTAAGCCTCAGCAGTGATCCCAGCTCGCTGCACACACACACGCTCTAAACCAGTAAGAGCAATCCCACAGCGACGCAGTAACGCAGCAGCACAGGACCATCCGATCTCCACAGCTCACGGGATACTGTAAAATGTCGGCAGGAATTAGACCCCGGTCTGGCCTCACCTGCACCCTCCTGTGCCACGCACACCGGGGCTCACCCAACCATTCGCCAAACGCAAGATCACGGAATGCGATGAAGTGAGAGGTCTACCTCTGCTGCAAAATTCAGCCAGCCGTTTAGCAATAATTTGGCCTAAATTTTCACATCCTTCACAGAAACCTTGCACTGGCACTGCCAGATGCTGTTATGTCCAAGCTTGCTTCCTCACTAAGGTACATTTCCCCACAATAACAATTGTGTTCCCACACAACGGGATCTGCTCAGCTCCAGTGAATTTCTCCGAAAAAGCCTCAGGTACAGCCATGGCCTACACCTTTACATGCCTTAAAAAGCTCACAGCCAGAAACACAAAGATGTGGGGGAATTTAAAGCCTCTAAATACAGCAGCTTAAATGTATTTGTGCATCTGCTTTGGAGCTTTTCAAAGAAAGGGCAATCTTCACGCCTGCCTTCCCGGAGCAGATCACCGGGGGTCCGCAAACCCGTCCAGGAGGCAGAGCAGGGCCTGGCCTTGCCTCCCCTCCCTCCTCCCTGCGGAACCACAGCACAACTCCAGCCCTCACAGAAACTTCCTTATTACCCCAACTGTCGGCAAAGGCATTAAATTACTGGAAGGTAAGGAAGCGAGCAAACTGCCAGCAATGCAAAAAGCTCTTAGACAACGTTAGCCTGAAAGGCTCCAACTTCCAACCTACGTCTGCTGTAACGCACCCGCACAGAGCCGTCAGGCCGTCTCCTGGCTTTAGCACCTTCATACCGAGAAATACATTTATTCATGCTAAATACTCCACTCTGCTAAGTGACAGAAGTGACTGAGTAACAGCGTAGTAAGGATGGCTGTATCCTGCCAGAGTCAAACCAGGAGCACGACCAGGGAACCGCGGTGGATCTAGCACAAATTCTTTCCTGCCTGCTGCTTTCCCAGAAGCGCAAGTACTGGTGGACAGCAGGGCAGACCGCCGTCACATCCAACAACCTACACCCAACGTCTGCACACTTAGTGTTTCATCTTTTCTAAAAGCTCACCGCTGTTAACATTCCCTTAGCTCTCTGGGCTTCCATGTTCTTCGCAACCCAAGAAATGTAACACACTGTATTTCTTCATTATAACTCACAATAAAAGCAGAAATCACTAACTTATTTGCCTTGTCAAACCAGAGACAAAAACAAGCTGAAAGCATGTATATCACAAAATTACTAAAATTTATCTTATCTTTACTAATTTGACGACATTAACTACTCTGATCTTGAGGTCTAAGTTTCCCTCATCTTTCCTGGTAAATTCAACACCATGCCTGCAATCCCACGTGTGAACGCTCGTGTGCAAATCCCTTCGCCCTAGACTCGTCTTCCGCCATCTACCCCATTCCAGCTTTCTCCCTCTCAGCATCAGATCTTTCTCCTTCCTCCTTCATGCAACACTGGAATGCTGTCACTGATTCTCAATCCAGAAAACACCGCATTTTCAACACCTTGCCCATGAAGTATACAGGAAACAACTAAGCACAAAGATAAGCAAAGAATACAATGTAAAGAACATGTGCAAGAGAAATATGAATATACACGATGGGAACTTCTTGCCCTGCTTAAATAAACAGGACCCAAATCAATGAGCACTGCCTGTTTGGTGTCTGATAAAATACTAAGCTTCCACATATGTATCTGTTCTCTATCCAATAAATAAACTGCCTTTATTTTCAGCCTCAGTGTGATCAAACTGAAACTTTGGATTATGCATTTTCTACATCTATTTTTTGCATTACAAATCAGCTTGCAAATAAAGAATAATTGTTCACTGGAATTTTAGACTGCATGTAATTTCTTCTATAGCAAATGTTTCGCCATCGCTTCTTTGGTATTCTTATACACAGCCAAGTAGTGCAATTTTTTCTCAAAAAATCCCAACTTTTACCATATTCCAAGTCCTCCCTGCTGCGCTTCTCAATACATTATCCAGTTAACCACAAACTTGGCACAAGGTTGAAACATGCACTAACTCTGCCATGTTTCAGATGGGCATTAATTCATTTGAGGAATGGGAAAGAGGGCTAGAAAAGCTTTCAGAAACTTCTTTCCAAGGAACAGGATTCAAGGAATCCTATGAAAGCCAAATTCTCGAGCCAGAAGTACACCAAGGGCCTTTCTTCCAGCCTGTCACCTGTGTTGGGTGTCCAGGGATACCACCCTGACCACCACAAAAGCCAAAGCCTTCCTGCTGCAGGGAAGCAACAACAGCCATCAGAGTCTACTGGCAGCAGTGCTCTGGCTTTTACAGCCCTCTCAGTTCCCACTATTGCATCTTCTTGAAGAGCTACCAAGCTGCTTTCCCTACAGGTCTCTGATCAGGCGGGGAAGAGCAGAAGCGCATTTACAGTAGCTAGAGACTCTCTTCTTGATACACATTTAACCACCATTATAAATAGTGAAGCACTGCCTACTTACAGGACAGAAACTACGAGTTCTACAGTGACCTGCACAGATAAACAAAATTAAATGTTCAGACGTGATCGCTAATTCCACTTCTGATGAAGCATGTTAACTCCTTCACTTACAGCAAATCAGCTTGTGCTCTGGTACAACCAGACCCAACTAAAAGATGCCAAGATATCCACCTGTTTCTAACTGAGTAATAGAAGTGCTTCAGTATTTAAAGGCTACTCATTATTACCTAGTTTTTCCAGATTTTGTTACAAATTTTATAATGTCCTAAGATCAATGGTTTACGTTAAACAATTAGTCACAGCATGCACAGACCTAACACCCCACCCTCACTTTAATCATATATGATGCAATACCAGGATGAGATTTTAAGAAACAGAAACGTGCGAGCAAGATTTGGCTTTAGATTTTCATTCCCTAACTTGACAGTAACAAGTTACACCGATCTGCACAAAAGCAGTAAGAAACCGTACCTGTTACCCTTCTGCGTGCCTGCCCGAAACAGCTATGGTGACATTTTGAGACTTGTGTTTATCGTCACAATACTTCAACACACAGTTCGTTTAGTTTTCAAACGGTATTGACTTTTTCCACTCGTGTTGCAGATTCAGCTTAGATCTGAGAGCCAAGCTAGACTTACTCGTGCAACACTGCTGGTCAGAAAGATACGGCAGGACCAACTGTCTCCTCTGATGCAGATACATACACACACATATTCAGAAATATTAAGCAAAATCTGAAAGAGGACTGCATGCCGTACCCATGGGAATACAACACTCGCTTTCCTGTTCTCCAGCAGACGGCTGCTTTTATGGCGAAGGTGATGGTGACACCAAAAGCCACAAACTCGGAACAGGACCAGGCAACAGCAGGTAACCTTCACGCTGCTGCACGTCAACCCGATTCAGATCGCACAATTGCCTCCAAACAGGACATGCAGTTTTAACTCAAGGGCAACAGCATTTCTCCAGTGAGTTAATCTGCATTTATTGCCACAATATTCACTGTTTCAAGGATCTGTTTTCTCTACACACTGCAATTCCCTTGCCGTCAGTTATCAAACACGGGTCCATCCTCAACCACATGGCAAATTGATGCAGAAATGCCACGCCAATTCCACTGTTTCTTTAGGAAAACTTTCCTCAGCCGCGTGCCTTTCAGATACAGTCTCAAGCGAAGAGCACGTTTGATACCCATAGGAAACTGCCATTTTTGCATCTCGTATTCCATTTGTGAACAGACCTTTTTGTTCTTTAATCCAAGTTCTGAATTATTTAATCCTGTCTCCAACTCTTGAAATCTCTCTTCCTATAAACAAGAGGTTATTTAGTGAAAGGAAATAAATAATTAAAAGAGTCAGACCCTAAAGTGTTCCTGGCTCTGTTCTTAATTAATATTGATACAATCTTGAGAAACCTGCTGCTTACTATTACACGGCAGGTCGAAGCTCACCAACAGTTAAACGTCTTCTTCTAACAGAACTTAGAAGAGGAAGCCGTGAGCGGACAGGACGCACGTCGCTCCGCTGCCAGCCGTGTCGGACTGCAGCGTCTCAGCTCCTTACAACTTCCCCACACAGAACAACGACAGGTTCACAGCCTTCTAGACCCAGAGCTACGAGACTTGGAGTTTCCAGGGCACAGGTGGAACCGTGGCAAGCACAGATCCCTCAGGATTTTGCCCTGGAATAGGGTAACGGAAGTGCAGACGAAACCATTTTTATTTTTTGTAATTCCACACTCAAACTACTTTAGTATAAATGAATGACAGGGGAGGGAGGGAGACACGGACAGTTCTGTAAGACCAAACTTCATACTCCGTAACGACAGTTTTTATAGCATGTTGCTTCACCTGCAAGTGGGAGTAAATATTGCACTACCTCTCCATGCAGATGGGCAGGTAAAAAAATAAAAAGCTAATTTGAAACAAATTAACTATTCTGCATATGGATGAAGGTACTCTCTACCTCTCTGGCCACTCCAGGACTCTCCGCAGACAGACTGCATGCAAAGTTAATAAACTTCGCACTGCACGCAGATTGCCCGGTGAACCTGCCGAAAGGTGAACAGCCTCAATCCGCAACACGTATAAATAATCACAAGTCCTCAGAAGCAGATAACGAATACTGTTTAAACAAACCTACGCTAGCACTACCAGAACGCTTCAAAGGAGAAGCAAGCTGCTTGAGTCAGACCGTCACATTCAGCCTGCTAAAACGAGATTAAGGTTTGTGCAGCGATACTCCACAACAGGTTTTACAGTATGCACAGAAATTAAATTATGATAAAAGTGAGCTGTTTTTTTACCAAAAACAGAATAGAACAATCTATCAAAATGCCATTTGGCTGCGTTCATTACATTTTAGAATTTAATTTACATGATAGATACTTTAGTGTAGTATGTTTTAATCAATAAACATTTCTGAAAGCTTTATTTTTATAGGCAATATTTAGACTTCTTCCCTGTTAAACGCAACACCACGGCACTGACGTTGGGAGCATTTATTTTCCTACGCTGAGCAAGTACAACTACACATACACAGAGGCAAAAGCAAAAGTCCACAATTAAAGATGTCAGACCTTGTTTAACTACATCTTAATTTAATCCATTTTATTTTATACAATTCTACATCTGGATCTCATTTTCTGTATTCCTGTCGGTATTCCGGGTCACCATTAAGAACCCTTTCAAGTTAGCAAAGTTCAGCCAAGTCTACCTTAATCCAAATCCTTTAAAAGAAACAATAAAACAAGGGCGGGGGGAGAAAAGCCTGAACCCAAAGGCTCCTTTACCCCACCTCCTAATGCACCTGAAAGCCAGCAGGGACCGGCCTCCCGCCACAGCTCCTACCCAGCGCTTCCCCTCTCGGGGCTTGGCTTGGGGTTTGTTTTTCCTCCCGGCGAGC
>Ga0181612_107944_pt1 | contig 24223 bp, 10 predicted proteins | sample HoacroProtozoa21_FD_119630 | JGI IMG/M metagenome (GOLD analysis project Ga0181612, IMG submission 119630) | Hoatzin crop microbial communities from Cojedes, Venezuel. Combined Assembly of Gp0051906, Gp0051904, Gp0051908
GTCCTCCTCGACCAAGGGAAAGTCGTCCTCTTTGTAGGCTTCTTCTCTTACCTCTGGGGCCTGGGATTCCTGAGGGCCTGCCTTGGCACTGAAGACTGAAGCAAAGAAGGCATTCAGTAGCTCTGCCTTCTCCACCTCCTCCGTCACCAGGACACCCGCCTCATTCAGCAGCAGCCCCACATTGTCCCTAGCCTTCCTTTTGCTGCTGATGTAGTTGAAGAAGCCCTTCTTGTTGTTTTTGACATCCCTTGCCAGCTTCAATTCCAGGTGGGCTTTGGCCTTCCTCGTGGCATCCCTGCACGCTCTGACCACATTCCTGTATGTTCTGTTTAGAATCTGCTGATATCATTTCATGTCTGTTCGTGTTCTTTTAATATAACTCTAATCAAAAGAGATCAAGATTAACAAGTGAATAACAGTACTGATAAAAAGGTAAATAAATACAGACAGAGAAAGGATGTGGAGGAAATTAATGCAAATGGAGACCTCACTAATATAAAAAATTCTATTGGATTCTAACTCGCAACTAAAGGAATTTCACAAGAAGGCCATATGTAGTTGGAATTTCAATTGTATATGAAATAGACTTTAAACTAACAGTAGTTCAGGTTAAAGTCCCAAAGAAAGGTAAGATTCAGAAGTCTTTACACATAAGTTTGTTCTAACTTTTACAACAGTAATAGTTTGATCTGATTTTATTTCCGGTAGTTAGAATGGATATGAAATTTTTATTTGGAGTGAGGCAAAGTGTAATTAATAATAGACTACTATCAGATGATGGTACTAATTTGTCCTACATTGAGTATGAATACTTGCACACAGTTTTTCCAGCTGAGTAGCGAAGTCATGTTTGACTTAGAGATGCTACTTAATCTTAAAAGTAGCAAAAAATCCCCACACCCAGAAAGTGTGTTTTACTAAATGTGTCAATCACTGGTACATTCGTATTCAGCTGGAGGTGGTCATTCTGTGACACAGCTGTAATGCCTGTTTTCTTTCAGTTTCATCCATGGCTAATGCTGTTGTCCTCTGCCTTCCTTAGTCTAATCTTAAGAGATCTTCCATAATTGACATCTTCAACATGTTGCAATTATTGCTGAAATCCCGCTCTTACATGACAGGATATCAGTTTTCCAGTTTTGTTTAATTTTTAGTTTTCATAGTAAGTTTCAATAGAGTGGATCTAAATTAGTGTCAAAAAAAAAGGGGGCTTTTTAAAAGGTACTGGAGTCAGGTTTCTCTTCTGTCAGTAGCTGTGTTATCATGGAAACATCACACTTCAGTAGTTACAGCTTACTACTGTAATAAAAGCTTCAGAATCACTGAAACAATTAGTAGGAGACCATTTTCATGTGTGACTTCTTGCTTAGAGAATCTTTTTATGATGGGCTGTACAGGTTGAAAAGTTTCTCTGCCCTCGTGTGGAGAGTCCTAAGTTCTGCACTTTAGTTCTTGGGGGTTTTTTTGTTTTAACTCCTCAGCATCCATTGTAACTGACAGGTAGCCTCTAAGGCTCTTTTCCACGTTTTACTCTGCTAATTTGATATGCCTGACAGCACACCATATATGTTGTTCCTAGATATCCACATATGTAGTCATCTTCCCATCTTGAAAAGGATAGAGAAACTAAAAACTGCAAACACTTCTAAAGGACTATTTTTTTGACACAAGCTGTCTGAGCATTTGAAGTGAAATTTGGCAACTATACAGAAATCTAAAATAAACTATGCATAAAACTATGTTAATGTTCACATTAGCTTTCTTCTAGATTCTTGACTAACTCATAAATGAGGTAACATGCTACCCAGAAGATGGACTAAATTGCTTTTCAAAAATTATTTGAGTAGTTATGCCAATAATATTTGAAATTACTGAATCTAGCTTTCATATTAGTGTTAGCGATACTAGATTGCATATATAAAGTTGAGTATTCATTTAAATGTAAGTTACAGTAAATACTATTAGATTCTTACTAGGACTGGCATGCTTCTTTGAAAAGGCATTCTTTCTAGCTTCAGACATAAATACTGTTAGCTAATTGTTCAACTTTTTGTTTAGCTTATTGCAGAAGAATTCAATCACAAAATCTTCCAGAAGTTTGAACCACATGCTGCACCGGGTAAGTAAGCAGTAACGTGCTTTTGCTTTCAGCTCTGGCAAGATAGTGCATGTGGCTTTGTTCTTTTATTAGTTTTGGTGTGTTCTTATACCTGATTCTGGAAGTTCCAGGAAAAGAGAGGGAAACAGTTTTCCCCTCTGCCCTGGGGAGCTGGATGTGTGTAGGGCAGAAATGATGCAAGGATAAACTGTGGTCCTGGAATATTTCAGTTGTAATCAGAAATACCATTTCTTGTAAAAATGTGAGACGTTTTCATAGAGATTCCAGGATTAAGCCCTGACTTCAGCTCGAAGCAGATGAATTTCTGCTACTGGTAGCAAATTAGATCGTGGTTCACTTTGTCAAGGTGATCTTACCTTACTTCATTTTCCTGCATTATTTTACCCTTTTTTTACCCTAGATTTTCTTCCCCTTTCTTCATTTTATTTCCTTGTAATTACTTGAAGCTGTCACAAGTGCTTTGATGTCTTTTCAAAGTGTTACGTGTTTCACTGCCGTCCTGCTATTCCATAGTAAGAGCGCCCTGCTAGCACAGAATCAAATCCAAAATATTGGTGTATTTTCAGGAACTCTACAGGGAAAACAATAACCCTGAAGACCCTGAAGCTCTTTCAGAACTCATCTAAAGCTGACATTAGTGTTACAGGTTACAGTCCAGTGTAGTTAGTGGTGGGAGGCCTGTCTCTCCATTCCATTAGGAAAACCTTTCCCGGTGTGCATGACAACTGGATAATGAAGCATGGCAGCTGAAATAAGCTTCAATCCTCCAGTTTAAAGTGAAGTGTTGAGAGTGAAAAGCTCGTGGATTGTGTTCTGCTGTTTCTTACCAAGCATGAAATTTAGACAAGCTGCTTTGGACAACTGGGTATATTGCAGTTATGCATCAGCTCATGTGAATGAAATGTTGGCAGTTCACCCACTTTCCTCCAGCTTTGCTGTTCCAAGACCTTGGGAAGGGGAAATATGGTACACCGGCCAGCCAGGATAGCTGTAAACCAGGTTTTTTCTTTTTAGCTAAACGACCATCTCAAGAACAAATACTGACTTCCGTTGCACCAGCTCCGAAAATTACCAAACCTGCTGCAAAATATGGAGTGCCTTTAGTGATCAGAAAGTCTTGTGGTGCACCTAAAAAGCCTAATGAGAAGAAGCCATTGGCTAAATCTAGGCAGGTAGGAAGCTAAATTACTTAAATTGAACTGGTTTGCTCATACCGTGTTTGAATGCTAAGAAAATACTATGCATTTCTTTTCAGAATGTCTTTTATGTGGACACATGCACAGAGAAAGAAGTAACAGTTTAAATGCTTGGCTTGCTTCATTATTGATTTTTTTCTGTTTAATTGGTTTTAATATTGTTTTTTAGAGACTGCTACCTTAGGTTTGTTTTTTAATTCCACTGCTGAATTAGATGTGCTTTGCATGTTTTCAGTTCGTTTGTTGGTGTTGACCACTCTTAGAAATACCAGAAGTCTGTCACGTATACCAAGATCATTGACACTGTATAAGAATCTTTGCATCTTTCTTCCTTGTTCAAAAATAATCTAAGATTTTCAAAACATATAAAACTTTTATAGTCATTTTCTAAAGCGTTGTCAGCCAGGGAAATTGTGTAATTGAGAGTGGAGTTTCCCAGACTTAATTCCATGAGCTAATGAGAAATAGTCTCCTGTATACCTTCATACAGAACTTTTGATCTTTCTTCTGGTCATCTTCTCTATGCTCTTTACTAGATAAAACTCTTTTGTTCTCTCTCGTTATTCTGTTAGTTAATGCACAGCCAGGACATATTTATGATACAGCTAGTTTTGAGCTATATGCACGCACCAAACACCTAGTAACCAAGAAGCTCCCACTTCAGCAAGAGGACTAATTCAAATTTTCCTCTGTATGAATAATATTTTTGTTGTTGTTGTGGGTTGTGGAGTTTTTTTCTTTCCTTCTCCCCGTGGCACTTCAGGGAACACGATACTGAGTTCTCTGTCCATCTATCAAATTTGATAGGTGAATAGAAAATTATCCCCGATATATAACTTCTCCTTGAGGTTCAAAAGTTATCAGAAGTTTAGGGGAAAGCTCATTGATCACACAAGCCTTGTTGGCTTGTGATATGCAGTGTGAAAAAGAGAGCAAGAAGAAGGGAATGCACAGACTTCTTGTGTGTCCTAATGACACCATGAGGTTTTAATGTTTTAAGTCTGGGTTGCACAACCGCCTGCTAGTCTGCTGCTCTGTATAATCGGTTTCACCAGCCAACACCGATCCAACTTGAGTAGAGACTCAAAGTGGCAGGGTAGAGACTGAGGAAATAATCCTCTTGCTGCATGTGAAGAGTCAGTAATGCTGCAATTTTAAGACCTATTCTTTGTGTGGGTTGTACCTAGTGACAAGGGCTAAGATGTAGGATAGAAACAATGGCTGCAGTGTAAATTTTCTTCTCTTTGCTGTTGTTCCAAGGTAGTCTGAGCTTGCAGCTCTCAACTGGCTTTTCAGAGGAGCATGCAACAATCACCTTTGTTTAGCAATGCTACTTAACTCACTGTAGTTGAACTACATTGACTTCAGTCACTAAAGGTTTCCATCTTCTGAATTACTTGATTATACAGTACTCATGTGATAGGATTTTTGTCATCAAAAGAAAATAATATGAAGCTCTCTGTGTTCTAGTATGGTCAGGAAAAAAAAAAAGCTTTAAAAGCAATCATCACTTTTCTGAGAAGACTAGAGTAAGCAGCATGGTTTATTACGTATAGGTGCTTCTTTACCAGGTATTCAATAGTGGCTGCGTTCTCCTCTTCCATAAGTAACAAGAACCTTGGTTAGGGTTATCCAAGCGAAAGAGCCTAAGGATAGCCTAATAAATCTGTTCTCCAAGTAAAAGAAAAATCTTAATATCTAGGGAGCCTCGAAGACTTAGAATAGTAACAGGATGTGATGCAGAATGATACTGCCAGAGAAGAAAAATTAAGACAAAACAGATTTAAAAATTATACCCTTCAGCTTTCAAGACAGTGCTTTTAGTAGGGGATGACCAAGTACAGTAGCATTTACCCCTAGATCCTAGCAGTGCTTTTCATTTAAAACCTCCTGAGTAATTAATTATTTTAAACCCCATTTTGCACCTGTTAAGTTGTGGGTTTAAGATTTTTTTTTTCTGACATACACCAGCCATAGGAACACTAACCTATCTTGACAGACTTGACAGAGTAATAACTCAGTAATAAATACCAAATTATATGCTTATTTTTCAGGAACCTTCAAAAAAGAAAAGGTTAGAATTGCCTGAAAAACAAAAACGCCAGAGAGATCAGGTAAACAAGATTCTTGAGACTTTCTTTTTCCACTCACAGTAATTTTAATGAAATATCTTGTGGTGTGGTGTGTTATATGTTGCGTAAGAATGTGGAGTAGTTTGACTTCCCAGTTCCTAAACATATTTAATTTTTACACATTGCAGGTCAGTTTACTGAAGGCAGATGAAATGAGAAGATTGGAAAAAGAAAGGGTAAAATATGTTTAAAATGTGTTAATAGTGAAGTTCAATTTTTACTTAGTGATTTCTTGAATTATGTTTTCCTGTATTGTTTTCTCCTTCAGATGGAACGAATAAACAGAGCCAGGGAACAAGGATGGAGGAATGTGCTTGGTTCAGGTGGAAGTGGTGATGTTAAGGTTGGCAGCAGATGCAGAAATGTGGTGTAGTCTGCTTCCCCCACCTTTGGTTATCTGGCATGGTCTTCTCTTTTCAGAAAGATCTGCTCTTGGAGGTCAACTCTTGGGACTGCCCATTATTAATCTGTGGTTAATTATAGAGAAACTGTATAACTGATGCTCTTCCCTGGCCTTTTGGAGATCATGTGCAACGTTCATTTTTAATACTTACTACATTTCTGAATCTCTTCTTTCTGCCAATAATGGCTTTCATGCACCGCTTTCTTTTTTCCACTCCTGCTTTTGCTACTTTTCCTGTGCTGAATCTATGCATGAACAGCTTTTTTCACATTCAAGTTTGTTCTGGAATTGTTTTGTTGAAATCTTTTTCCAGGTTCTCATATTATGATAATAGATCTCTTCCCCAGTATTAAATACCTGCTTCTAAGCATTCTTTGTTATTTAGCAACATGAACAACAATGTTTATATATACTGACAAGTTGTTCAGGAGGGAGGTGAAAAATCCTGAGTAAATCTATAATTATTTTTTTCTGAAAGCAGTAGACTCTTTAGCATTAGACTCTTTAGCCATTCACTTTTTACATAATTTAATCTCACTCCTATGACAGTTTCTTTTAGTCTGTTTGTGTGCGTCGTAGTTTCATGGAAACATTGTTCTGGAAAGTAGTCTTGTGAAGTTTTTTGAATATAAAGGTCTGGATACTTTCATCCAACAGAGCGTGCACATGTTGAAGTATTGCTGTGGTGTAAATCTATCTGACAATAGAAAATGGATTAAAACACAGCTATTTGTTGTGGTGCTAGTGAGTCCTACAAAAATACTCGTCCTAAACGGGTTTAGTAGAGTTTTTTGTAAACAAGCTCTGACTGAGCAGTAGAGTCAAGATGAATAGAGGTTTTCTTTTCTGTTCCTTGTACAAGAATATGAGGAATACAGAAGCACTTGACCAGGTTTCAGTAGCTGCTTATTAAGTATATTTTTTCAAAATAGACACCATCTTTGATGTGTGCCACACATCATGTAAGTAAAGCATAAATACAAAAGCAAACTTAAGCATATCAGACTTTAAAAACCGCCAGGTGCCGGTTTAATGGCAGGGGGTGAGGGGGAAACAACGTCACTTGGTTTCTATGCTGTCCTTTTCTCTGAGGATGAAACTGGCAGACACCAATGCAGGCTTCCATACAACACAATATACCAGCATCGTCACGTTTGGATCAGAGCTATTTATGTTCCTGAAAACAATCAGGTTTCTGATTAACTTTGAGAATTTTATTGCAAGGTCCTTAGATATTGCAAATATGTAAAGTGTTCTGTTGTAACTACAGCTACATCATTATCAGTATTCTCAGCCATCTAGGGAAACAGGCTCAGTGGCTGTGTATATGTTCACTAAGTGTCACTGGTGTAAAATGCCATGGCAAACATGCTGTAAAATTCGTTTCAATGCTTTCTCCAGATTGGATAGTTTAGTACAAACCTTACTGCAGGCCACTAGGCTATCATCACTCCAGCTTTCCATATGCTCTTATAGTATTCTTGACTTCATTATCCTTTTCTTTTCTCCAACATGAAATCAGTGTATCCAGCAACTGCCTGATGATGCTGTTGAATAGCATTGTTCAAGCTTTCTAGTAGTGCAAGCCATATAGCCTGTTATGAAGGCACAGCAGGATCATGCACTGCATGATTTTTTCCTTCTGTTGTCTTTTGGGGTTGGTTGCTGGCACCCGTTTCTGAGGCAAAGTAGAGAAAGAGGTGGAAAGGGTTTGGGTTTATGGTTCTAGCAGGGGCTGCAACTGTTCTGCAGACTGTTGATGAGCACCTGATTCATAGCATTTGCCTAGAGATTGATCATACTCTAGATAACCCTTTTGAAAACTGAGCTCTAATAACGATAGGTGAAACCTTGAATGGTGTCTAAAGCAAGACTTTACCTTCTATTTGTACAAACTATGGTCTTGTATAGTAAATTATTTTTATTCAGATAAACAGCATACCTGCATGTTTATTTGAATGCCTGGATAAATCTTGCAGTTAGTATTCTGTCATATGGATTATGGGGATCTATTGATGATGGGTGTTGAGCAACTGAAACTCGATGTGAGCTAAATTCCATTGTCAAATATAATCTGTTCAAGAACTCTGAAGCAGGCAATCTTAAACTTGTCACATCTGCACTCACCTATTAGAAATTATTTAAAATACTTAAGACCACTCTGGAAGGAACGTTGACACTATTTTTAAAACAAATTCCATAGGTTCACTACATTGGGCTATTTGGTTGCTTCCCCCAAGTGTAAAGGGAACATTTTTATGCATGTGCTGACAACCTTAACCTTGTTTTGCCAGTTTCACATTTTCTGCATCCATCCTTGGCTACTACTGTACACAGCTGCTTGCAACATTTTTTTTTTCTTATTTCCACATGAAGGTTCTGTAGGAATTCTAATTCTTTGAGAATGACAGAAATAATTCATGTAAAGCAGTAGCTTGTGGTAGATGCTCCTCTGCTCTGAGCTTTGGTAGGGAAGCATCTCAATTCTGGTGCTGAAACCAAATGACAGGTTGGTAACAATGGCGAGTCTCAGATAAATCTCCACTTAATGCCATTCAGCAACGTTAAAAGTGTGCTTAGCTATTTCCAGCTTTGTGAAAAATGGGTGTTTGGCTACGAATCACTCATTAGTACTTCAGTTAGCACTGTATCGTTTTTAGCTTTTGTGCTAAAACTTTTATTTTTGGTGTGTAGAACATCTATCTCCAATTACACCTCAGTGGATTTGTTACCAATAACTTCCAAAACGTGTCTCATGTATAACTAGACTATTATCAGAGAGAAGTAAAATGCTGTGTTATTCTAGAGTGCTAACAGAAGTATAAGTTTTTAATTTGTCTATTTTGTAGTTTGTTAAAATAGAGGCATGCCAGGAATAAAACTAGGACCAATTCAGAATTGTTGCAGGACATATTAATGCTTTCATTCTGCTGAAGAGGTGAAAATTGGAAGGGCCTGTTAAAACCAGTATTTGAGATTTCCACCCTACCCCTTCTGATTTTCAGGCACCATATTATGGCGGTGGAGGTGGTGTTGGTCCTTTTCCTGTGTCTTCCAGAGGACAATATGAACACTATCATGCTATTTTTGACCATATGCGACAGCAAAAGGAAAACATTAGAGTAGCTGAAGAGAGGGAAGCCAAATTGAGGGCGAAAGTACGAGGCCGAGAAGTTGTTGAAAGGTATGGCTACCTTCCGTTAGAAGTTGTATGTGGTCTGATTTAGATGAAAGTAATAAAAGTTACTGTACATATTTATCTACAGAGGAATTCCACCTGGAATACGTCCAGGAGTTCCTAAGGGGCCTGCAGGTCATCACCATTTGCCTGATGCTGGTGCAGTTAGGAAAAAAATGAAAAGATTGAAGGAGGTGTCTAAACAAGCCAATGCAAACAGGTTGGACTATGATAATCCATAAATCTGTCCCTACATGTTAGATTCTTGTTCTGTGTCTTGTTTCATTTAGTGGTTTGACTTGTCTCAAAATCACTTTTTTCCATTGGTACTGTGCTGTCTGTGTGTGTGTCAGTCCCTCGCAGACCACAATTCTTTTAGAACCAATGGAAACCTTGGCTTCCCCAATAGTGGAAAGAATGGATTACTAACAACTATAACTAAACTAGATTTCAGCCAAAATACTTGGCTTAATGCAGTTGCAGATAACATTGTAAGCCTCCTCCTTTGCTTTTTTCATAGTTCCACTTTTTGTGTTCCCTGCCAAGATCCTTCCTTCTCCCGTTGTCTCCTTCTGACTGCCTTATCTAAATCTAAGTGTTTGAGTCTCTAGCATAGGAGAGTGTCTAGAATGCTCCCAAAATTGCAAGCTCCTGTTTATTGATCAGTGGAAAACTTCTAGGAGCTTTCTTCGTTGAGATACGAATGCCACGTGTTATAATGGTGCACAACTTCTAATGCGGTGATACTCAATTTATAGTAATTGCATAGAATATTTTATATATAAAAGGATTGTAGACTAGTATTGATTTTTTTTTTTTTAAATGATTTCACTCTTTCAAGTAGCTTCTTCAAAACTTGTTTGCTGTCCTTCATATCTGTTAATATTGCCCAGAGATCTGTGTCGGCACTTGTGACCGTAAACAGGAAAGTATCTGCTTTCTAGAAGTTTAGAACGTGAGCGTTACTAATTAACTTTCCTAGAGGGACAAATTTTCTCATGCGTGATTTAAACTTATGCAGATCCAATGATGTATCCCATGGAGGAAGAAATGGAGTTAATGTGAGCAAAAGGAAGTTGCAAAAGAAAACATTTGTTCTCCTAAACTAATTTTTTTAGGTTTTATGTTTTAATATATTTTGCCTTTGTAGATTTTTTTCTATTTTAAAACTTGTGGCAAAACACGTTTAACACTGATGTAACAATTTTGCAAGCTACAAGGTATATTCTTTATAATAATTCAGGCTGTTGTGAGCAAATTAAAATTCCTCCTGGTACAACCCAGTACTGGAAGGTGTATTTTCCCAGCTGATGGACATGTATATTTCCATCCTCCGCTATTCTCAGTGCTTTGCATGAAGTGCCACAATCCCCAAATCTTGCCTATGTTAGGAAACAAGGTTTGCTTCACACATTTGACAATATTAAATGATACTTGGTTGCATCTGGGTAAACTGTTTTAAATATGTCCAAATTGAAAGGAACTATAGTAGAGGGCTGCAAATTATGAATAATGTGTTGATCATGAAGAGAAACTGGTTCAGTATTTCTCAAATATATGAACTGGGAAGCACTTAATGGAAATACTCTTTGGAAGTTTTAAAATAGGTAGAGATATTTTTTTCTATTGATAAAATGGATTACCTTTAGCCTTAAATTGAGGTGCTGTTCCTTATTTAAAATGTGCTAAGTATTTGTACTTTATTATCTAGAAGCAATTTTATTATCATAGCTAGCCTAGCAGTATTTCTCTCCTGCACTTTATTCTTTCAGCTGGAGGTGAAATGTAATGATAAGTGTTCTGGATGTTTAGCTCAAAGAAAGAAATCAAATGATTGCAACTTTCTTAAAGATAGGTAATTTAGAACTTACATTAAAGAGGTTGAGAAATCCTCAAACTGCAATCTTTCTGATTACACTACCACAACTAACATAAGGGTAAGTGTATTAAACATCAACAATCTTTAAAATTGTCTCTTGGACAGAAATATAGACCAGAACAATTCTAGTTGAAATGTTTTAGCAAAATGAGTCACTCAATTTTAGAGCAGGGAAAACTATTTTCATAAAATTTAGTTGAAATAAGTTTTTCCTTTGAAATTGGTTTGAGACAAATAGGGTTTTGTTTTTTGGTTTTTTTTTTTTTCTTGGGAAGCACCTCTCCTCCAACACTGTAAGCTAAACTTTAGCTATATGACACAGGTTTGGACAGATTTCACTGTCCACCAGCTGAGTTCATGTGTAATGAACAGTTGCGGTATAAGTGTTGTAGTGAGTCAAATATGTGTATACAAAGATTATTAAGTGTTTGTTTCTTTACCAGTAACACCTGCATGGATCATCCTCCATTTTCAGAGCAGCTACAGCTTTTTTTTTTTATTATATCAAAGTAATTTTATCTCCATCTTCCTCTTAATTGTAGCATATGAAAATATTTCATTTCCTTGTTGCTGGGGGTAGGAGGGCTCAGGGGAGAGAAAAAACAAGATGCAAGGATGTTTAATTAGTGTGCTAATTCATTTATGAATTATCAGCAATAGCTCCTGTATTGCAAAACGATTCTTTCTTTAACTGTCTCAGCCTGATGGGTTATTGCTATCGGCTTATTCCAATTTCATCTTGCCTGTTGCTGGACACCCCATACTCCGCTGTCAAATAAGGCTAGGGGAACCTTGGAAAGCGAGATTGCCTCATCATTCTACCATTTGATAGAATGTCTTACACCATTTCTCAGTGTTTGTTTGTTGTTTGGTTTTTTTTTTTTAATAAAAAGCTTCCTCTGAGACCACATCTAACCAATTTGTCAGAAACTGGTTCCTCTACAAAATGATAGTATGTATGTACTAGGAGACTTGCCAGATGCTCAGTTCTGGCAACTTGGAACTGTAGCCTTCTTGTCTACCCCAGCAGGTCCCTGGCCTGGGGTGGAACATGTGAAAAAATGCTCATGTTCTGGCTAATTCTAAGGTGGAAACATTCCTTTACAGGCCCTTTAAAACCAAACAAAAATCCCCCAAGATCCCCCAAGAGGGGTTGCCAGAACACTCTGAGAATACTAGCACTGTACTAATTATCTAAGTGGCAGAAGCTCTTACTCCAAACAGACATCAGTCATGAAAGACTGCTGCGGTATTAACCTTACTGACTGGCTCATGAGTTCTTGCTCGCCTCTGAACGGAAACCTTGAAGGAGTCTTCTTTCTCGCAAACGATAACAATAATGAAATAAGCTGAGACATTTTCAAAAATAATCGCATGAAGATTGTGTTTTGACATTTATTTGTTTTGATGACCAGGATCTGGAAGGGCAACATGGTGTTTTGGTTTGGTTTTTCAAGTTGTTCCTTTAACTTAGTTGAGCCTATTTTCCTCCTTTTTGTGGAGGCTGTGTGTTTTGGCTGATGAAATGCATTATTTGAAGATGCATTACTCATAGAAAGTTACCTTTTTTGTGTGTCCTAGTTAAGATAAATGCAGGGGGGATTTTTGAGTGTCATGTTTCAGAGACTTTCATCTTGCTATGTGTTGCAATTACTCAGGCAAAACGGATGGATAGCTGCAGATAGAGCAAAGCAAGTTGAAGAATTCTGGCAACGAAAGAGAGAAGCCATGGAAAACAAAGCTCGAGCTGAGGGACACATGGTATGGAATTTGGTCTTCCTATGTTACTGTTTCAGCACGCTTTATGAATCTTTGAATTAGCATCATAACCATGAAATGCTGCCTAAATATTTCCCGTATTTTTAAAAAAAAAGAGAATGGGAGGTAAGTTTTTTGCATTTTGTTAATGATTTATGAAAATATAACAATTGCACGATACATTTCTCATGACTGTAAATTTATTAAGAAAGGAAAATACGGGTTTTTTGCATGTGTCTAACTTGATATTGTGAATTTTAGAACATTCATTTACATTTTTTTGTCTGTTCATAGCTTTAAAGTTTTGATTAAAATTAAACTGTGTATTATTCAGTAGCTTGAACCTAAAATGAAGTTTGGTTAAACTGATACAGCTAATGATCAGATATAGTAGTATATTTTACAAAACCAATTTCTGCATGTTGAGGAGGTATTAAAAAGACATCTGTCTCTGTCTTCTGGGTTGATATTTCTAAAGCCTTTACTCTTTAGAGATTAACTAATGGACAGTGTCACAAAATGTTCTTTGTTGTTTATGTTTGCAGTTCTAAACTCAGTATTCCTTTAAGAAGTTTGTTTTGCAGTAAAGATATCTTGGAAATTAATTATTTGTACTAGGACTTTGTGTGGTTGAAGTATGTGTTTTCATAATGTGGATATTTTTGCTTTTTGAGTGCTACTCCACGCTACTCACCTACAACCAAATCACAGTATCACTGTCAGCTGCTGAAATTAAACTGACCATGCTGGCATTGCAGTGAGATGAGACCAACTGCAGGTTTACAGAAGCATCTCCCGAGTTAGAGCTGAATATCAGATCATGATTTACAGCCAGGTCTTTGTTTCAGGGATTATTTCACTTACAGTAAGCAATTCTTAGATACTTATATATTTTAAAGCATGAGTCTTCCACTTTAATATTATGGTTCTGTTTTTTAAATCCTCCAAGACCAGTAAATAATTTTGAAAAAAAGAACAATTCTTGTTGAGACTGCCTTTTCTTAGACAAGTCCTTAGTGGTACCTGCTTCCATTTTTTTCTTGACTTTGTTGGTGTTAATAGAAATGTATGAGATCAGTTAATGCAAGGTACCCAAGTATTCAGGTTAATGTTTCTCAGGTTTCTTTAATGTATTCGGCTGAGCCCAAATGTTTTATTCCTAAGTGGCTGCCATAATAAAACAGGGAGGTTACTGAGCCATTGCAAAAGTAACTTCCAGATGTTTAAGACTTACAACTCGAAGCCAGGGTTCCAAATTCATGTACTATTATTTGCCATTGACAACAGAAGTTCTCAACAGCTTCCTTCTATTTGTGCAAGAAAATAATTTGACTAGCTGGCGGTAGTTCTCATGTAGGGAGATAGGACTATTGTCCTGACCATGATGATCTGAGAGGAGAAATCAGCAGGAATCATCAACTAATATGCGGTTCTTTGTCATATGAAGGCTTGTAAGACAAATGACTCACACTAATTTACCCAGCTTCTGTTAAATGTAGGTACTATGAATTTTAATTTTCAAGTGACAGTCTAAAGTCTGACTCCGTGGTTGAGTTGATACTTTGTCATCTCTTCTTTAAGACAGCTGCTGACCTGATTTGCTACGTCACTCTAGCTCTGTGGCATTGTAGAACTTCGAGTCCTGGTCTATGAAAATTTTAGTGTAGGCAGATGAGTGAATTTTGATGTAGACAGATGAGTAAAAGTTAACAATCTACAGAAAGAAAATCAGTTCTCAAAGATCGTGCTTCCAGTTTCTTGTTTAAGAGCAGTGATATAAACCTCCATCAGTTTGATGAAAATACCTAAACTAACTTCAATGCTAGAATGAAGAACAATGAGGTGACTTGAATAGTGTCAGTTAGCTTTTGCAAAGCTCAGGAACATACATAAAAAAACTTAAAAACAAATATTTTCTCAAAATGTGAATATTCCATTTGGTATGACTTAATGCTCAAGCTGAAACCAGGGCTGACGGAGTCCTCGTGAATGTGTGCTACTTCTTGTCCACAGGATGGTTCATTTAATTTGTTCTCTGATCTCCCAGTCACTAAACCACAGAAGTGCAGAAATGTGCTGTTTCCTTGAGTTACTGATTTTTTTGCTCAATCTGAGAGAGTATTTAGCCAGACTGTTTGGATTCAGTCCTCTCTATCAAGAACTTGTCTGGAGTATTTACTTAGCGATGGTTCTCTACACTCAAGCTTGAGAAAGCTGAAGTCCTGGTATTTTATGAGGCAGAAGGTCCATGTAACTATCACATATATGCTTACTGTCTTTATTGTATGTGGACTTAATAAGTCAAGATATTTTTAACCTGTTCAGCAGAGGCTTATGGTAGATCATGAGCAAAATAATTTAATTTTGGGTTTTAATCCAAGCAGGAAACCTGGAGTTAAATGATTCTTGTACTGTTTTGTATTGGACTTTGTTAAAGGTTGAATCCTTTTTGTGACAGTTAGGACACTGAGTAAATCCCACTAACCAAGACTCTACACTATGAATGCATATGTATTAGGCATTTAACACAGCTTGTTAGATCTAATATGTATATTGAAGTATTTTATTAGGTTTTTGAATTTTCTACTTGTAGCATATTTTTTAAAAAGTCGTCATTGTGGAAAAAGCTTAATCTAAGAACGTATAAAGATTCCACTTTTATTTTAGGCCTGGCTCAACAGTGGCAGAAATGCCAACTCTATACCACAGTTTGCATGTGATCCAGATGTAGAAAAACTCATGCCCATCACAATTTAGGCTTTCTAACATAGCAGGAGAGGATCAAAATCACAGGGAGAAGGCAACTATGTTCTTAAAGCTCTAGGCTTTCTCTTTGGCTGCTCAGGATTTTTAGTTACTACTGTCATATATTTTGTGTAAGTGAAAAGGGTTTACTGATTAACTTCAGAACAGCTACAGGTTATTGATGGATTTGGTTTCTTGTGAGTGAAAAGTTATTGGATAAAGCAGATAATTTTACCACCCCAGGCACCTTAAATTTGATACCATTAAATGGCAAACAGGGTACACTGCAAAACGTGGCAGATATCTATGGAGGCAGGTCCATTTCTACAAGAGGAAGGAAATCCAGAAACAAGGAGGAAGAGGTATGCTTGCTGCATGTTTACCACTTTGCTCATCACACAAATATCATTATTTTAGCTGTGCCTAGTTTTCTTGCATGGTTCATCTGTGTAACAAAATAAAAGGACTTCATAAATTCCTAGGAAATAATTTATTGTATAAAGTTCTAGAGTTTGGGTGTGTGTGTTGTTGTTTTTTAAATAATCAAAATAATAGTTGTCTACATCAGTCTGTCTCAGAGAGGTTCATGAATGTGCATATATATAGATAGGACTCTGTATATCTTAATTGTGTTGTGATAAATATAACCATTTGTAGCCTTCAATGATATAGAATTTAAGGATACCTTAATACTGGGAAGCGTACGTTCCAGTTTTCTTTATTTTCATTAGATGAGAGTTTTTCTGGAGACTAGTAAATGCTAATACAGTGATAGTAGTAGTGTGGGGTTTGGGGTTTTTTCCCACCCATCTTATTTTTTTGTGGAATCTTCTGTATTTTAAGTTCACCATACCGGAGACAGTTTCAGTATAACTGAAACTTATTTCCTTTCTTTGCCATAGGAATATTTGGCAAGATTAAGACAGATCCGGCTACAAAACTTCAACGAACGTCAACAGATTAGAGCAAAACTTCGTGGAGAGAAGGTTGGTTTGAAAAATAATCTTAAATACTTATGGAAGTTTGCTGTGGGATGTATTCTTTTATCCCTGCAGGAAGACTTTTCTCATAGACATGTTTTTGACATTTAATTCTGTTCCAGAGTTAGTGTACTTCCATCTCTTCTTCCACAATATGCAAAATCTGTTTGTTACTTCAGTGCTGGGAATGCAGCTTCAGTGCCTGCAAACCAACAATGTTTTAAAAACAAGACAACATAAGGTTACATCTGAATTTGACATGTAAATTACTTATCAAGCACTAGCATGTTTATGTATATTTGATTTTCATTATAGGAACTTCTCCAGAATTCACTTTTTGACAATGCTAACACAAAATACATATGAAGCAATTCTTTTAATACGTTCTGTACGTTTGTATTAAAGTTAGAAATTCCTGGCATGAGCTCAATTGAATCGGTACCCTTTTTTTTCAAACATCACTTTTCTAAAATATGTTTGTGATACAACAGAAACAAAATAGTATGCTCATAGAGTCAGAACAGTGTCAAATGAATAATCCGAGGCACCCTTGGAAGCATCCATTTACTTGTTTAAAAAAAAAGTTTCATTTGAGAGGCCATCTATATAGTGAATATGGTCTGGAGTTTTTCTGCCTTTTCGTTAACCTACTGTGTGACCTTGTACTCCTGTCTGTTCTTCCCCTTCCTGTCTATTTACCATAACAGAGTGTTTGGGTTTCCTCAAGTGATTACCTGCTTATATATTTACATTGTACTTTGTGATTTAAAACTAGAGAAAGTAGTTCCTGACTTGAAAGCCCTTAACATGGGCGCTTAATGCTTCTAACGTGTAGCGAGTACACATACAAGGCAAGAGCATGCCCATTACCACTCAGTTCCTTTGGCCCACCATCCCAGCTAAACAGAGTTCCATATTGCTGTAGGTTTTGGAGTTTTCTTTAATGCTAAAATATGCTACTTTTTTCCTGTATTGGTGACTTCTTTTGGATTGTTTTCTTTATTTTCTGTAACCTTGATTGCATCTCACTGTTGAGGTGCAAGAGAGCCAAATTCAATCCCTTGATTGAGGTGCAAAACTTCAGTGCATTGAAGAGGAACCCATGCCCCTTTGAATCTAAAATGAGTGATCCAGGGCAAGAGTTATGTACATTTTTACCTGAGAAAACTATCCAAACTTGATAAGACGTGCTAGTGGCTAAGTCTGGCATGGGACCGACGTGGGCTGTTCTCCTAAGTTTGTCTTAAGGAGCAGGAGGAAAATCAAGGTCGTGTGAGTCTATAAAGTTACTGTAGGCTGGTCAGTGAAGTTTATCACTAGTGCTGGCTCACATAAAATGCTAAGCTGTCGCTCCATAAGACCATGCTGTCTTAAATGCATTTGGTGCTAATTTCACTCATAACTCACTCTCTGCTGTTTTGGACAAGCTTCAAAACTGCTGCAGAGATTAGTCATCTCCATACACAGCCCTACAAAATCTTACTGTGTCTTCTGAGTATCCTTAGAATACTGAGGACAGTGCTAAAATGTTACCAGTATAGAGCCATCACTGTATTGCAGTGTTCCTTTCTTTTCTTGGTTTTTTTTTTTACTGAGCAGATGCAACACTTCCTCTCACAATTAGGAGCACCCACGCTCTATCTGCAGTATGGTTAACTTCAGACGTAAAGGTACTCTCCAGAATCCTTTCCTCTGGAGGCCAAGGCTACTTGTGCTAGTGAAGTCAGACAAAATCACTGTTGCTGTGTCCATGACATTAATTATCTGCATGTGTTATTAGGCCTATGAGGAACCTAACTTCCTTTCCCAGTGGGTGTACCTTACCTGGGGTAGTGCTGTGTGTCTCGGAAGGTATGCCACCTACAAAGGAACAGAGAACAGATTAATATCTTTCCAGGAAGTAGGCCTAACGTAATTTTCAGAATTCAGTGAGCAAGTTTGAGAGTTGGTTTTGGTTTTTTTTTTCTGCTTCATGACCTGTGGATGCAAACATTAGCATGGAGCCTCACTTCCAGAGGAACACCGTTTCAGACCAAATCTGGTCATAGATATGTTTATTTCCTTGTGTTGATTAACAATTTTATATATGTTGCTACTGCATAGTATCGTATTTTATATACAATGGATGAATATACATACTGATTCCTTTGCCTATGAAAAAAATAAATTATTTTGCTGAAGTTTTTCTGTCTCTAGTGTTCTTTCCAGTCATGTTTTTCCTCAGTTAGCTGACTAAAGCCAAGGTGGGCATGACATTTTTTTTTTTTATTTTCACTTTAAAATTACCTAAAATTCTTGATTGTGTTTTGCCAAATTATTTCTATTAATGCAAGAAGCCTACTAAATAGGCCTGCTAATAGTTTCTTTTAAATGAAAGGTCTGCACAAGTTGGTCAGGAGCAATAAAAGGGTCCTGTCAGAACTTTTTTTGGGTAACTCTGTCAGTCTCTTCTGTAAATAGGAATATGCAGAGGCCATGGAAAAAAGTAAGAGAGATTGAAAACAGAGATTTCAGAGGCAGACCTTACATATTCTTACTTGATACCATTTCTCCCCTAACCCATTCCACCTTCCTTGGAGCACATACAGTGGAAGAAACTGGAATCCCAAACCTTTCTTGTATAACTTACCTGCAAAGCATGCAACAGTGATGAGGGGTGGCAGGTGAGCGCCCAGCATCGTTAGGTCACTTCCCTTGCAACAGTAGGCCTGTTACTTTCTTCCTGGCTTGTAAAAGCTTTATATCTTCGAACACACACACACAAAAAAAAATCACAAACCTAAACAAATAAACAAAAAACCCTCACAGTCTCAAGGATGAAGTTCTGTCCAAGTTAAACATTACTTTCAAGTGAGGAGTTACCTAGTGAAATTGCGACCCGTGGTAGTCATAAAGTCAGTCTAAATGATCCAGCTAGTCACTAATATCACTCAGCTTTTAAATACATGAATTCATGATAATTCTTTGAGGACTCTTAAATTTGCAGAATGAAGCTGCCGGTTCTGATGGACAAGAATCAAGCGAGGAAGCAGAACTGAAACGCAAAAAGATAGAAGTGCAGAAGGTAATTGTTGGGAGGGAGGGGATGGAACTTACTGTTCTCAGATTTGTTTCGTATCTCGGGAAGTTTCTTATATTTCATTTTGCTATCAATAGTTTGTTCATACATCTGCTACAAGAGGGGTTTTTTTTTGACTGTACTGAGGTAACAATGCTGTTCAACTGTTTTATCTCAGTAATTTTAAAATACGTTGTGACATAGCATGGCAAGTCAAGATTTTTCCCGTGCCTGCCTTTGAGATTTTTCTCTAGGTTAGCATTAGTCCTAAAGGCAATTTGATATAACTAAAATAGCATTTTGATACTGAAAGGGAAAGGAAGATGTACTCTAAATAACAACAACTTTGTTAGTTAAAAGAGTAAAGGCAAAACTCCTTACGTGTGCTGGCACCGGCTACATGTGGATTGAAAGGTGAGCTGTACACCCCTGTGATGAAGTATATTTAAAGCAAATGTGTTTCACAGAAATCCAATGTTTGATTGGAACTTTATTCCATGTGGTGTTCTTATGTCAATAACTATCTCTACCATACGATACATAGCAAGTATTACTCTCTATTCTGTGATTTCCGCCCTCCCCATCATCTGCAAAGAGCAATGTAAAAACAAGCTAACCTTATGCCTAACCTTAAAACTACCGGGTGAAACAGCAACTGAAGCTTTTTGTGTTTATGTTTAGTACGTATGTAAAGTTTAAACAATATTTAATTTTTTGTGATTAATGCATTTGGCTTCAAAACTAATTTAAAGTAGATATTCTAATTTTGCTTACTCTGTTTAAGATTACTATGTACACTAAAGATAAAACCATGCAAATCAAGAACTGTAATTAAATTTTGAGGAGTTGCCATTATTTTTCAGCATAGAAGATCGGTTCTTATACCTGTGTGATGATTTTGATTGTCAGTGGAGTTTTCCCTTCACAGTCTATACAGTAATAAGTGAGAGAAAGGAAGAGAAAGTAATCCATGAATGTTTCTTTTTAAAATGTTCCATGGAATGGGGTACTAATGCATTTTATGATTTTAAGTTGGTCTTTTTTTGCCTATTTGTTCACTATAGGCCCAAGCAAATGCTCGAGCTGCAGTTCTGAAAGAACAGTTAGAGCGGAAGAGAAAGGAAGCATATGAAAGAGAGAAAAGAGCCTGGGAAGAACATGTAAGAAAATAAATCTGTTCCCTGCAGTCAAAGTATGTAGTGCCATATCTTTGTACAACTATAATCGCATACTGTGATTTTTTCAAGCTTAAACAATTAGTTTGTTTTCTGAAACTGAGGAGAACATGTCAGTCAGAATTTCCTCATTAGAACCCTAATCTTAGGTATACTTGAATGAAGAATTTGGTTCAAGAATTGACCCTAAGAATCATTAGGATCACCTGAAGTATTTTATTAATGATCTGTAACTTACGAAAATGCACTTAATCTTCTTTTGTGTCTGTGTGCTGTGGAGTGACAAATCCAACTAGTAATACATTGCTACAAAACCCAGGATGTTGTGAAGCTGGTAAACTGGAAATAGTTCACATGTACAGCTGGCAGTTGTCTTTTGTATGAAATGTGTGGCATTGTTGTCCTTTTCTAAGGTTTACATGAGTCTGTTTGATAATGTTTAATGTGCAAAGTCTTGAAGTTAATTTCTTGATCTAATTTTTTTAATTGAATTTGTACAGTTGATAGCAAAAGGGGTAAAGAATCCAAATGTGCCTTTTAATGTGGGAGCTACAGAACACAGTCCTGTGCATGGACTACAAGAGCTTGGAGCAGCTCTTTCTAAGCCACAACTTCCAGTGAAGCTTGGTTCACCAGTCATCTCCATGACTTCTGCTTTGAAGGAAGTGGGTGTGGTAGGTACTTTTGCTAAGAGGGTTTATTTGAAAAAGAATTTTAAGAAGAATGTGTAGATTAGGTAGAAAAAGAAATCATTAAGGATACTTGTTGCTTCTAATTAGGAAAAGAAAAAAGAAAAAAAAATGTAAAAAGAAACAAGAACTTGGAAGCTGTTGAAATACACCTGTAAACTGAAACTCAAATTCAGTTTCGAACAAAATGGCTTGTGATGAGCTCTGGGCTGCAATTGCAGTTTTGATCAAGGCAGTCATGATTAGTGGAAGAAGACAATTAACCAGCATTTTCATCAGCCTCTTGAAGAGGGGTGTTAAGCAGTTTGTAACCTGGTGGAAGTGAGAAAATAAATTTCGAATGATAGGACTATTTTATATTAATTCTTGTTTTCAGTAAGTTTTAAAGTATGTGCCAAATATAACAGAATATAAAGTTTAAGAGACTTGAATCTGATAATATTTTCTCTACTTGTTGTCTAACACAGTATTAGAAGTTTCCCAGTTTCTATTTCCTGTGATCTTGGGTCCTGGTATCGTAAATGCTTACACGTTTACCTCAACTATCACCGTTTCATTTAAGTAACAGTTGTGAAACTGAGCATACGAGTGAATGGTTGTACAATTTGAGTTTTTTACACTATCTGTGTTAATTTGAATGCGGTTTTATCTAAACTATTTCTAGATTTCAGTGTAGTGTGGGATTATATATTGTGTACAACCTTGAAGGCTGTGACTATGGGCGTATAGTGAAACATAGTGCTAAATAGGGTGTATAAAATGTAATACACTGAAAGATGTTCATTAATACCTGGAAAAATAAACAAATCATGGTTTGACAAATACTTAACTCATTAGCACGTTTTTCCAACGTGAATAGTTTGTCTTACAGTAATGCAAGATGGTGGTTATAACTGACTAAAAATTAGCACACAGAGCAATTGGAGAAGACAGTTCTACATTTTTGTCTTCAGTTTTTAGTTTGATTATTTTACATGTCACTAAAATTGTCTCTTCTTCCTTCTGCTTTTCTTTACAGATGCTCCTTGACTCTGTCCTTGCCAATTTTTTTGTTCTCTTGTAGAATGACTTGTTTCTAGCATTGGAATTTGGTGGCATTTTGCTGTAGAGGTCATATCTAGCTTTATCTCTGCATGTTTCATGCTCTGAACTTTCACTTGTCTGCTTAAACTGAGCCTGGTTCACTTACTCACCACTTCGAGATAGTGAATGGTTCAAAGATGGAAATTGCCCTTGAACTTCTGTCTTTGGAAAGCCCCATAAAAACAGAAGTATCATACATTCTGTCTCAGTCTCTCTGCAGTAATCAGTGAAAAGGTTTTAGAGGTGATTTTTCACTGTTATATCTGTTAATATTCTCAAGATTTTTTTTTTTTTTTTTTTGACATATTCTTCTACACTGTATTTCATGCTTCTGGAACATAAAGGATGAAAATGTAACTGCAATCCAGGAAGCTGAGGAGGAAGTAAAAAAGCCAGATGTTGCAATACAAGTATGTCCAATTGTATTCAGTTTCACTTAGTTTTCTTTTCCTTTTAAGAAAGGTACTGTTTTAAATGATATATGTTGGCCCTCATTTCAGAATAAACGAGAAATACTGAGAAGATTAAATCAAAATCTTAAAGCTCGAGAAGATGAGAAAGGACAAAAGGAGTGTAAAAATATCTCTGAATCCGCTGGCTCTGAAGGTGGTAAGGAACAACAAGAAAATGACCATCCAGTTCTAGGAGATCGCAAAAAGTGGGAATCTGGGGCATCTGAGTTGGTAGTTCCTCTAGCTCAGTTGTCAATGGAAGATTCTCTCTCTGGAACAGACCGTAAGTACTTTTTTTGTCACCATGATATTAGTAAATCAGTTTACTGTGTGTAGTGTCTGTTTTTATAAAGCAAGTATTCTTTATTATTATTATCTTGTTATGAGTTGTGTGTCATCTGCTTCTAAAAGGCAGGTGGTTATGTACTCCCTTGGATAAGGAATAAGGCACAGGTTGAGTAATTAAGTGGCCTGCAGGAGAGTCAACAAATATTTTCCTAATGTCAACAAATAGTTACCTAATTAAATACATGGTTACTTTCTTTGAGCTTGATTTGTAAGTGTCTTTTAAATAGGTACTAATTTAAGAGAAAGAATAAAAAGCATTTAAGATATATGAAAGTTCCTGATTTAACTTCAAAATCCTTTTATGTTATCGGTAGAACAATAAAAACTAAGGGTTTTCTCAATTTATATCTGTTACTTTTATTGCACCCTCCTTAACTTTTCTCTTTATTTAAATCAAGCCTGTCTTTTCAAATTTTTCATCTGCCTTCTTTGGTGTTTTGGGTGGAAGACCTTTTACCTGATTTCAGTGTGTCTTATTAAGGATCTGTTTCACATTGTAGAAATAAATAATCGTTGACAATGTGATAGACTTACTTCATAGCATAGTAGTTTTACACGGCTAGGATGTTACAAGAGCCAAGGCCAGAACTGGGAGCATGAAGAACTACCCAGTGTAGGAGAAGATCAGATTTGAGACCATCTAAGGAATCTGAAGGTGCACAAGTCTGTGGGACCTCATGAGGTGCATCCACAGGTCCTGAGGGAACTGGCGGATGAAGTTGCTAAGATGCTGTCCATCTTATCTGAGAAGTCGTGGCAGTCCGGTGAAGTTGCCAGTGAGTGGAAAAGGGGAAGCATAACCCCCGGTCTTAAAAAGGGAAAAAAGGAAGACTCGGGGAACTACAGGCCAGTCAGTCTCACCTCTGTGACTGGCAAGATCATGGAGCAGATCCACCTGGAAACTATGCTGAGGCACAGGGAAAATAAGGTGATTGGTGACAGTCAGCATGGCTTCACTAAGGGCAAATCATGCCTGACAAATTTGGTGGTCTTCTGCGACGGGGTTACAGCATTGGTGGATGAAGGAA
>Ga0181612_162286_pt1 | contig 24222 bp, 19 predicted proteins | sample HoacroProtozoa21_FD_119630 | JGI IMG/M metagenome (GOLD analysis project Ga0181612, IMG submission 119630) | Hoatzin crop microbial communities from Cojedes, Venezuel. Combined Assembly of Gp0051906, Gp0051904, Gp0051908
CAGCCGGCCCGCGCCGTGCTCCCCCCCCCCGGCCGTCCGCCCGCCGCCCGCCCACCCCCCCCCGCCTGCAGGGGGCGCCGCCCCGCCCAGCGCGGCCCCTCCTAGCGGAAGCGGAAGTGGCCCGGCGGGGCGGCCCGGCAGCATCGCCGCCGCGGAGCGCCGTGAGTACCGGGGTGGGTGAGGACCCTCGCGGCGTCCCGGGTTCCCGGGGGAGGCAGCGTCCCGGGAGGAGCTGCTGGTACCCCCTAGAGCGGGAGGAGGAGGGGTCTTGCCCCGAGGCGGCCTGGCTTTCCGCCCCCGGCCAGGCCTGCCCGCTGCCCCCGGAGGTGGAAGGCCCCTGCCGAGGTCTGCCTGCTTCCCCCGACCTCGGCGACACGGGCAGGCCCATGGCCATTCACCCCGCTCAGGCCCATGGCCATTCTCCCCGCTCAGGCCCGACCTGCCCCACCGGCCCACCCTGCGGATACAAGACGACCTACGGGGTTGTAGCGCTGGTGGGGAGGACGGGGCGGTAGCTCTGTGTTGGCTGCAGGAAGGGGAAAATAAAATGCTTCATGTGGCAGAAGGTGGCTGCGGTGGAGATCCCGCAGTGATCTCCTGGGAGGCAGATCCTCGCGTTACCCTGGGCTAGCCTCACCTTGCCGGGTGGCAGTTCTCACTCTTGTTTGCTGGTTAAAGTCTGCCACTCTTCACTTCCTGTCTCTTTTCATGGGAGGGGAGCATGAGGAATAAGTCGGGTTAAACGTACCAGCATCTGGGTGTAGGTGGGGAAAGCAGATTTTCTTTCGCTGAAATTCTGCAAATTAGATGAGAGTCTTCTGATTCAGGACTGAAGTCGCATTGTCAGTGTCTCGCACTGTCTGAGCAGAGCACTGGTCTGTCTGTGGGCTTGGACTCTCTGTCCAGTTTTACTGGGCTGTTTTAACTTGTGCCGTGTTTCTGTGTTATAAATAGCTTGGACAAAACAAAGACCCGTGTTTGTATTGTCAAAGGTGGAACCAAGCTTTTCATCCAGACTTGTCTTGCTTTGCTTTTAGCAGTTTGTGTTAAAATGGGTTTGGTCCAGGGTGTAGGTTGTCTCTTTTTCACTCTGTGATGAGATCTCTCAGCTGCTGTGGAGAGCTGCAGGAGAGCCAGTCCATCCCAGAGCTTTGCCTCGGGCAGCTGTGCTTCCCAAGCCGGCGTGTTGAGGTTCAGTGGCCTTTTAGTGCCTGTTTGCTCAATGGGAATGCTTAATTTAGTCTGTATTAATGTTTTTGGTAGGCTCAGGCCAACAAGCTCTGCCTTAGCAGTGTGCAGAACAGTTGTGCAGCCTTTCCATGCTATATATAGAAACAGCCTCTCTTCTGGAGGATTGACAGCCCTTACATGTTGGTCTCTCCGGTTGTGAACTATGTGGCAGGAGTTTATAGCTTGGATCCTTTTACAGCTGCCCTCAGATCTGGATATATAGTGGTTTCCTCTTTCCAGACATCTGGGCTGTTTATTCCAGCTCAGATCTGCTTTGTAAAGCACAACTGACTTCAGGAAGAGGTATCTGCTGAATTAACAACCTGTTCTGGAGCATGAGACTTACGCTGCAGATAAATCTGTTGGGAAAATGCTTTTTTTGCTGTGTACCCTTTCTTCTGGTATTGCCTGACACTTCTGGAAGCGTGTCATCCATACAGTATTTTTAAATTTATCCCTGAGATGATATAATAGCGGTGATCATTGCTATACCCTTCCAAGCTTTGTTTGAAAGGAGACACAAAGAAACCCAAGAAGTTATAGGAGAATAATGAGAATAAGGGCATGCAGTTGCCCAGGCCTGCAGTGTATGGCCGAGTGGTGCCAAATCAACTACTAATGTTGTTGTTTCTTCTGAGCAGTTCGTTGTCCCAGATCTGGCTACAGCCCCAGTCGTCCCCTGTTCTGTTATCAGTGTAGCGAGGTCATATTCGTTCACAGGGATGAAGACGCAGGTAGGGGCTTAACGGGGAAGAATTTATCCACTTCATGAACTGAAATGAGTGGTTGGTATGTGGGAGGGTAGCAAAGGCGAACAACAGTAAATCTGTATGGCGCTATGAAGTTCTTAGTCCCATTGTGAAAGGCTGAGTGATGGCAGCCTGTTTTCTACAGCAGAAATCTCTTTCCTAGTCCTCTTCATTCTGCTGTGATTTTTTTTTTTTATTCCCACGTGAAATGGTGCTTTTCTTATAGTGCTTTTGTTGTGGTGTGTTTTGGGAGTCTGAAGTGAATGTTTGCTGGGCTGCTGGAAGGCAGTGCTGAACCTCTGCTATTCTGTTCTTCCAGAAACATGCAACATGGCAGCAGCCATGGAAACTGAACAGCCGAGCCTTGAAATCTTTGAAACTGCGGGCTGTGAGGAGCAGGTCCAGAGGGAGGAGCAGCCAAAACTGGAACCTTTCTACGTAGAGAGACATTCCTGGAGCCAGCTTCGGAAACTGCTCACAGATACGCGGAAGTATCATGGATACATGATGGCAAAAGCTCCTCACGACTTCACGTTTGTGAAGAAAAATGATCCTGAAGGACCTCATTCTGATAGGATCTACTATCTGGGTAAGCTTGCTGCGACAGCCTGTGTCTTGACTAAACAGTCACTACAGAGGCTGTTTGGGTTTGACTGTTCTTGAGAGCCGGATGTTTCTGATATACTTAAATCAGAATGGATTTCAGGCCAGATTGGCTGGTCAGATGTCATGGTCATGACTGTAATGTCTTCATGAAAACTTGCAGTGTAATCTCCCACCGAAATGGTGTGGTTGGAGGTGACCATTAGGCCTTTTGGAGACAGAAGCACTGTGAAGTGTCCCTTGGGGCATGTTCCCTAGCTGGGAGGACGGGTTAAGTCTGTTCGGCCTGTTTTCTCTCACTCCAAATGTGATATCCCCTCTCCAAAAGGGTGTCAGTTTGATCTCCTTTCTCTTAATTACAAATAGTAGGTAGAACCTTTTTCTTCTTCAAAGTTTCCTCCCAAAACAGAGATTATAAATGGAATTTTGAAAGTCCTTTGTGCCTCAGCTGCTGATGGAGTAGGTTTTCCAGGGATTCTGGACGGAATAAATAGCAGTGTAGGGCAGAGGCAGCTTAAAGAGTAAATGTTTTGCTCAACAATTTTGTTCTTGATAATGAAGAACTTAATGTCACGTATTGTTCTTGGCCTCAGTACCTCACTTCTGCATTGTTACACTAGTTGGTGTTCACTTGATGTATCTGCATTTCTAAATTGCAGCTGTGCTTGAAGTGGTTTGGCAGTGTAAATGATACTATGAGCAACCTTCTGGGTGGCTTTTTAGAGCAGGCCTTGTGGTAGAGGAACGCTTTTGTCAAACGCTGCACTAGCTGAACATAAGTCCATGAAAAACTGGGTTAGGTGGAGAAGCAAAGGCCTAGGATACGGAACCACGTTCTAGCCCCATCGCTTGGTGCTCAGGCTAATTCCTTGAGCCCTAATTTGTGATTCACAGAGTCTTAGCGTGTGCTGTGTAGTGACATAGTCGGAAAGCTGCTGATCTCCCTTTTTGCCTTCTTGAGAGGATGGGGGTCATAATCCTTGAATGATGCTGAGTTCAGGCAATCTGAGGGTGGATTAAGGCTGACCTCAACTGAGATGAGTTCTGGTTTCCTATGTGCCGCTACCGGAGCTGGAGGTCAGACTGGGCCTTCTCCAGGGCACATCTGGCTCCCTCCAGGCTGATCCCTGTGTGCATTGGCAGGAGCTGTCAGAAATCTGAATAGCACTGACGGAGGGGAACGGGAGAGAGATGTTCAAACCTTCCTAAAGATGCGTCATCTTTGAAACACAAGCTGCATTATGCCATATTCAGCCAGGGGAATTAGCAGAAAGGCCCTCCTTGATTTTAAAAGCTTATAAAACAAAAGGGCCCGCAGCCTCCAGGAAGACACATATGTGCTTCAGGCAGTGTGGGGTGAGCCTGAGTGTAGCTCCTTGTTCTCTGCCTTCTCTGTGACTTGCATTTCTGTGAATCAGGGGATTCCCAGAGCGAAGCTGCAGTGCAGAGACAGTCAGTACTTTCTCTGGTAGGCAGGGCCTGTGAAACTGTTTCTTGGTATCCTTTGAGAGTGTTTGGATTATTAACAGAAAGCTAATATTTTTTTTTCTTTCCTTCTCACTTTCACAATAGCGATGTCTGGGGAGAACAGGGAAAACACGCTTTTCTACTCTGAAATTCCCAAAACCGTAAACAAAGCCGCCGTCCTGTTGCTTTCCTGGAAGCCTCTTTTGGATCTTTTTCCGGTGGGTCTTGATTTCCTTCTTGCTTCTTGGAAGCATAGCAAGTACACAGGCTTTGGGGTTGCACCTGTAACCAAGCCACCATTAAAATTTGGAGTTTGTTGTCATAAAAATTTTAAGATTCTCCTTGTACTGGTCTAACTCTGCAGCTATCTCAAAAACAAGCACAGCTTTCTCATCGGTGTTTGGAGTTGCAGCCTGTGTGCATCATAAAAACTGTGTGTGCTGGATGATCCCTCCTTTGCCGGCAGAGATTACAAGTGCTGATTTGCATTGAATTCTCTGCTGTGAGATTCTGGGGATTGCTGGAAGAGCCTGTAGTCTCCAGTAATCACTATCTTGCAGGGGGAAGTGGTGAGTCCCCCTGAGGCTCAGTCCACGGCTCCGTGACTCATGCTGGAGCAGAGGATCCCTTTCCCACTCACTGGGACGTGCGTCCCCTTTTCACCTCTGTGCATAGCAAGCCCGCACCAGTCCCACCCCACACACCACGGGGCGGGTTGGAGGAGGTGGAACAAACCCCATGTGGAATTAGGTGTGGTTTTTCCCATGTCATTTCCTGAGGCTGTCAGCCAGGCATAAAATTCATGCTGTGCTCTCCTCCCACCATACCAGTCACTGTGTATCTTTGCAAAAGTTAGCGAAGACTCTCCTGCCCATTCTAGAAGCAACAGACCTTCAGTCTGATCTTTCTTATACCAGTGAATATTGGAACTCATGCCAGCCTTGCTACGGGAGAAGTGGCTATCAGGTTTACCGTTGTGTAGGAGCTGATCGTGGCCTGCACCTACAAGTGCCGATGGCAGAGGCACGAGCAGGAGCGGGCTTCTAGCTGCCAGCAGGATTCTGGAGGAGGAGAGTGTCTGCACAGCCATCTGCTCCTGGAAGCTAGGCATGCAGAGATGCTCTGGCAGTGTAGTAAGACATGCAGAGCGGAGGTGTTGATTGTGCTTCTCTGCCCGTATTCAGGCCGTCCTGGACTATGGGATGTACTCTCGTGAAGAGGAGTTGCTGCGGGAGAGGAAGCGAATTGGCACCATTGGGATTGCCTCTTATGATTACCACCAAGAAAGCGGCACCTTTCTGTTTCAGGCAGGGAGCGGAATTTATCATGTAAAAGATGGAGGCCCTCACGGATTCACTGTGAGTTTACTCATCTGTCCTGTTCTCTGCAGCACTACCTTCCTCTGGCTACAAGATCCTTTGGCTTGGAGTGAAAGCAGAGCATGATGATCAGTTATTGCTGCATTAGCATGGGAAGTAGCCTTGATAACCCTTGAAATATGGAGAAATCCTCCTTAGGGATGCATTTCCGTGGTTGCAGAAACTCAGATGGAGAATTACAAGAAATGGTAGAAACCATGGCAGCAAGGCAGATTTTGTTGATTTTTCATGAGTAGCGATGCCGATAAGAAGCGACACGCAGACTGCGATGCTCCCTGTTCTTTCACGTAGTCAGAAGTCGTGTCAGAGGCAGCTTTTGTTCCCAAGCTGTGGATTAGAGGTCACTGTTCAACTGTCAGTGCAGTGTGTGTTACACGGTTTGGCTGTAGAACTCGCAGAACAAGCAGCCTTTACTCTGCTGGTGCTGAAGCTGGACTTCAAAGCTGAAATAATTTCTTCTTATTATAACAAATGCCTAATGTTTGTCTAACCCTGTTGTCAGGGAGAATATGCTGTACCCTGATTTGCTTTTGGAGGACAAGATTGTGTGTTCTGCCAGCTTCTTTTTAGGGTGCTGTTTTCAAGAGTGTGCCAGGCTTCTCTGGGCAAGCTGCCTTCTGATTTGCGGCTAATCCTCAGCACTGCTGAAAGAGGCCCTGGTGGGATCTGTGCGACCATGGTAGAAGCACGACTTCCCCTATAAAATAGCTGCGTAGTATTTTTCTGTGTCTAAAATTGATAGATTCCTCTGTTGTAAACCTGTATATTTGAAGTGAGCATCCACACTACTGTGGTCTTAGAGATAATCCAGTTTAGTGCCTGTAAGTGTCCGTGTGTTATCATTATTGACTGTGGTTTTTTTTTTTGTTCTTTCAAACAGCAACAGCCTTTAAGACCCATTCTGGTAGAGACCAGTTGTCCAAATATCCGGATGGATCCCAAGCTCTGTCCATCTGATCCGAATTGGATTGCTTTTATCCATAGCAATGACATCTGGATATCTAATATAGAAACTAGAGAAGAAAGGAGGCTGACATTTGTGCACAATGGTAATGCATCCTGAATTAAAAATCTCTGCACCTCCTCTGCGCTTGTTCTTGCTCAACTGAATTAAGCAATGGCACCAGGGGTTCTTCTGAAATCTGGGGGAATGGCCACAATTCATTGCACCTTGTTTGTCATGTTCTACGTGTTTCCTCTAGTGCAGATATTGTGGGATGATTCTTTCACCTCCACTGTGGAATCTGGCAAAACAAGTTATTTGTTGAATACATATGGAAGGGCTCTTCTCCTGAAACCCAGCACATTCCTTTTTACTGGAACAGCATTTTTCGTGTGCAGGAGCTGTGGGTGGAACAGAGCTGGAGGAAAGTTTCTGTCAGTGAAATCAGGCTGCAGGGCCTTATGGAAACAATATAGACAGTTTATGAATAGCACTGTGGCTTCTGCTGGCCCCTCATACTCCGTAGCTTAGGTCCTCGCTTACACTCTCCAATTCTGTTTTAGACGTGTATCCTGGAGGAAGGAAAATGGCAAACTGTGGATAAAGCAGTTGCAAAAAATCCATTGCAATTTGTATTTCACTCGTACTTTATTTAAACTATGTCATTTAAATTTTAGGTAAATTAAAAATTCTGACACTTTATAATAATGCTTTAGCTTATTTAAATGTTAATATTAAAATATTATGTAAGTACATTAAAAATAAACTGTAGCAATGACTCCTTCTCAGATGATAATTATTTATGGAGCGCTGCTAAGTTACCTCCAGGGTAACAGGAAAAATATTGAAGCCCCATGGATATGTCATCATGTTGAGATGTTATGTAAGTCTGTTGCTTTTGGTTTGCACGCTGAATGAAATACTGGTGCTTTCATTTTTCTGAACGTTGATAGTTTCAGTTGTTCAGAAACGTTTGTATGTTTTGGGTTTTTTCTTTGATTTTCTTAAGTTGTGATTCCAATTCACTGAGCTCAGGCAGAGAGAACATTTTCTTTCTTTGAAGAGTACATGGCAAATTGAGACACTGATTGGGTAGGAGTACGAAGGGAGGATGGCTTTCCTTTCCGAAAAGAAGCTGCCATGTCAGAGAGGATTAGATCCTCCCTAAATAAAACAACAGAGCAGGGTGGAAGCAGAAAACGAATCTGCTGAGAAGTCAGATTTATTATCATGTAATTGTTCCCGGGGGTAAACTTGGGCCATGTTTGGGATAGTGCAGAGCTAGTTTGATTCTACAGTACAACATGAACTAATTCCTTTGTGTCTTTTTTTAGAACTGGCCAATGTTGAGGAGGATCCAAAATCTGCTGGGGTGGCTACTTTTGTGCTGCAGGAGGAGTTTGACAGATACACTGGCTACTGGTGGAGCCCAAAGGCACAGCCGAGTAAGTGTGGTGGATCTAGGGGTGTCTGACAGGCACAGGTAGTGCCCCCCCTGTCCAGTGCAGAGTTATTTTTTCTGTTACTTGTCTTTATGTGAGATAGGAACCTTATACTCGTAGCTGCTTTTGAACCATCTGCAGCGGGGGGCAAGTTACGGTGGCCTTGGGAGCACGTATTGCTGGGGGAAGAGACTTTCCTGCTCACAATAGTGGTAGGAGTTGGAAGAGTCTCAGAGTGTTTTGCTTAATAAAACATGGATCACAGACTTTGTTGGATGTTTTTCTTCATCCTTCCAACCTGCTTGTGGTCCTGGGAGAATATCAATGCCTGCAATAACTGATAATGAGAGCTGTTCTGACCAGGAGACGTTAATTCATTTACAGCACTGAATGGGGGCAAAGTTCTTCGAATTCTTTATGAAGAAAATGATGAGTCAGAGGTGGAAATTATTCATGACACATCGCCCATGCTGGAGACAAGAAGAACAGATTCCTTCCGGTACCCCAAAACTGGTGAGACCCTCATATCTTACATGTCTGTTTCTGGGAGACACGTGTTTTATTCCATGTGCCTGACAGCAGTGACTTTCCTAGCCTGGAGCAGGGGGCTGCTGGAGAGGTGTTGAGTAGTTTTTTAACTGGCGTCCAGGTGGTGGAAATGTGTTTGGGGAAATGGCTGCTGTGGAGGTTAGATTAGTCACTGGTGACTGTGCTGATATTCCAGCCATGTGGTTACTAAGAGCTCAAAGCCTGGGTCTCTCAGGAGTTGGCGGAAACCCTATCTGATTGTCACTATTTTGGAGCTGCTGTCTCAGATCCTGGTAGATCTGAGTTGCTGAGGAGCTGATTCTCGTTACAGCCCTGTGTCTCTGAGGGAATAGCTGCAGATTTTTGGCCTTCTGCTTTTTCAGGAGGGTTTCTGTTTAGCTGCTGGCAGTGCCCTGATAGTTCAAGTTCTGAAGGACTGTGGTTTCCATGATTGCTCTTGGACTTTGAACAACAAACTCGGCATACTGACAGCCTACCAGGAAACCCCCCTGTCATCGTATTTTGAAACAGTAAATGATCTGGAGACCTCAGCAGTGAAGGGGTGAGGGCAGGCTTGAGGCATACAAAGTGGAGTGCCGTTGGAATCAGGGAAGCTGGACTTAGGCAGACCTGCTGTGGGCTGATCCACTGACGTGTGTCAGGTGTATTGGGCAAATTTGGACAGTCTGACCCTTGTCCTTTTGAGATTTCTCTTTTTTTTTTCAGCAGGGCAGGTTACTCACAGTTAACCAAGTGGTTCACTCTGTCCTCACTCCTGAAATCTTCATTTATTGGAGAAATATCTTGTTTCACTGACCTTCCCAGTTTGCAGAATTCATTTCAGATCTTGCAGCTTCCCTGATCCACTGGGAAAAGTTTTCTGCTCATGATCCTGCTTTCCTGCTTGTTTCAAGGAGGAGGAAAGGCTCAGTGTTACCCTGGGAAGCTAGGGATGACTCCCCATGCTTTTTCGGCACTTGTGTACGCTCACATTTCTGAGGGTATTTTGCCATAGTTAAATGCTAAGCTTCAGCAGTTCAGGAAAACAAGCCAACCAAAGCCCAAATCCTTTTGAAAAAAAAAAACCCCAAACCAGATTTTAATCTCTGTGTTGTAGTTTCCAGTCTGAGCTGCAGAGCTAATAGCCCTTTTCTGTGGGTTGTTATGAGGGCAAAGCTTGAGGTAGTGGAGATAATTCTTCCCAGGGAGAAGGTAAGTACTTAAATAGGTCAGCACTGGGGCCCAAGGCAAGCTGTTTCACCTCAGTGCATCATTTTTTGTGTATAAACCGGGTTGATGAAGTGGGAGTATTTCACGGCGGCATTGAGAATCTTTGGAGTACGTGGAATTTACCACTTGTGACTTCTTGTGGATCAACTGGCAGCGGCTTTATTCTTACCATCCAGCTTTGCTGTGGAGCAGGCCCCGACATTTAGCACTGCAGGTGCTGTACAGCAGGAAGAGTTGCTGCTTTGTGCAGGCTTTGTGTAACAAGTTAACTTTGGATTTTCAGTGTTCCACACAAATATGTGGCTTTGTTATCTTAATGACACTGGTCATGGCAATAGGATTTTAAGAGTGAGTTGCTCTGATTTTCAAAGATGCTTTTTAGCACTGGATCACTTTGTGCATGACCTCAAGAATAACAGCCAAACAGTAAATAAGAACTTGCTTTGCTATCCCGATCACTCCTGAGCATTTACTTCCAGCTAGTACAGGCATCCTTTGACTGTGGGAGAGAAGACTGCCTGTGACAGCAGCATGGCTCTGGGTTAGATCTGTTTGCAAGATTACATCCACTGAGTCTGCCTTACGTTTGCAGTTTCTTTTTCTCCTGCCTGGTTCTGTGCTGCCTCTCACGCATGCAAGCAGGCTGTAAAGATCATTCTGCTGTTTGCCTTTTCCAGTTCTGTATGAATAACACCACAATAATCTACAGTTCAAGTCTGCCCTCTTGGAAGCAAACGATCGGTGCCTGACTGCTAACATCTGTTTTTATAGGTACAGCAAATCCAAAGGTCACTTTCAAGATATCTGAAGTGACAATCAATGCGGAAGGCAGAGTAAGTTCTATGTTCTGCTTGTTTTCCAAATGGATATAATTTCTGTGAATCCTTTTTGGTAAAATTCACTTTCCAGTTCAGTGCAAATAAAATTTCTTGGTTTTGATAACCAAGTTATCAAAACTTGCAGTGCACTTGGCTCATCCCTGTGCAGATACTTGGTGTCTGTGTGTGCAGCAGTATTTCTCAAGGCTGTGCTTTCCTTCTGTACCACTGGTTTATGAGCTCAGCTTCAGAGCAGAATATTTTAGGTGTGGATAGTTAGACCTGCTTATGTGACAGATCTCTTGATTGGGTGCAGATATTGGGAAAATCTGATTGCAAAGACAATATGTCAGCTTACGAAGGCATGAAAATATGGAAAGAGATGAACTTTGCTCTCGCCCCTGGATTTTTTAACAGATGCAGAAATTTCCATAGCCCAGTCCAAGATCTTTGGACATTTGGGAAATTAGTCTTACCAGACAGATACAGTAACAGCCATACATTACTGGGATTCTCTCTACTCTTGAGCTACTTCAGCCATCAACAGTCACCTGCTGGGACAGCGATGCTGACGTCAGCCAGCAAAGGCAAGAAAGCCGTCATGACCCATGGGGTGCAACTGTGACTTGTCCCCAGTCCCAGCAGGGACAGACTGCAGAATTGCATATCATGAATTAGAACCACGTTGATAACTGGATGTCATGCAGGATGTTCAGCATCTACCGATGAAAGCGCCTTAAAAAATAGCTTGGTACAAATCATCTCCCCTTTGCATGGGGAAACTGAGTTTTCAAGTGACTTGCCCGAGGCGAGTGATGGATTTGTGAGCAGCACCCAGATTTCTGGAGTCCCAGCCCTGGCTGTGCTGGTATTGTGCAGCTCTCCTACTGTTTTCGTGTCTGGCTACAGACCGGGTTGAATCCCCGGTGTTGCAAAGGCTGAACAATCTAAATTGCATGAGCTGCACAGAAGTAGTCTTCTGTGGCCGGACTCTCATCGTGCATGAAAACTGGTTGTGGGGGTTCATCTCAGTGTCACTGAATTGCTGCTTTGTCAACAGATTGCAGATGTTGTGGATAAAGAGCTAGTTCAGCCGTTCGAGATCCTCTTTGAAGGAGTAGAGTACATTGCTAGAGCTGGGTGGACGCCAGAAGGAAAATAGTGCGTATGTTAATCCTGTCTCTGCTTAGGGGGTTTGGGGCAATACAGTTAGAAGCAGAATGTAGTCGCCTCTGTCTTCTTCAAGCTTAAGCCTGCTTTCATTTTTACATTCCTGCAAACTTGGTTGTGCAAAGGGGATGATTTTTCCAAAACTGAAACAGAGCGCTCCTTGTCTCTTTCTCTGGTACCTGGCCCTACTGCTTTGGCATTGGGCACTCGCAGCCTTTGATGTATGTGTCCTCTCAGCATCCCTGTGAGAGAGAGTGCAGTGCTATTGTCCCCATTTTACAGATGGGGACCTGAAGCCCAGAGAGGCTAAGTGACTTGCCATGGTCACACAGGAAGTCTGTGGCTGAGGAGAGAAATGAGCCCAGGTCCCCCAGGCCCTAGGCTAGCACCCTAACCACTGGACCATCCTTGCTGACCAGACTTACTGATCAGAAAACCTGCTGTAAGTGCTACTTACATTTGCATGTCATTTTAACCCTGTAGATGATGTAGTACAGTGTTTCTAACTTACCAGAAGCTTCTCCAGAATTGCACTTCTACAGTTCTTGAATCTAAAGATGGCTTTCATCTTTCTAATTTTTTTTTTTCGCCCCAAATGTGGAAGAAATGCAGGGACGTATTTGCTCCATTACCTTGCTTTTTGTGAGATTGTTGTTAAGAGGTACATGTAAAGCCATCAGAAGTATGGCAGGGTCCGCTGCCAGTCCGTTTAGGTGTCAATATTATTCTCTGCCAGGTATAGATTTAAAACATGAGTATTTTCACAAGTACCCTGAAATTTCAATTGAAATTTTTCTGCTTTATTATTCCCTCTGGTTTTTCTCTTCTCTTTCTCCCCTAAAGCACAATTCAAATCTGGGAGAATAGAATTAATTAAACTTTTGAACCGGCAGTGCTTATGCAATATTGAAATGAAGTGAAATAAGTTCTTGTGTTGTGGAAGAGATTTGTTTATGTGGGTTAAATTTTACAGGTGGCTTTGTGCTTAATCTGAAATTGAACATTCTTGGCTCCCTCAAAATGCCTAGTGCTAATGAGTGTCTGTTGATTTTCAGACCTGTCTAATACTCAAGGTTGCACATTATTTTCTCTAATATCTGTCTCCTTAACAGCATCTGGTCCATTTTACTGGATCGCTCCCAAACTCGACTGCAGATAGTCTTGATCCCTCCTGCATTATTCATCCCAACAGAAGATGATGCAATGGAAAGACAGAAACTTATCGATGCTGTACCAGATTCTGTTACACCTTTCATTATTTATGAAGAAACAACAGACATCTGGATAAATGTAAGAATTTGAATTTCAGTCTTCTCTGACAGTTTGTGGTTCAAGACCCTGTTTGTAGCACTTGAGCAACATTGGTGTTACTGTGCTGCCTAGGAGAATGTTCCCTCTGTGCATGTTCTGTGCTTCCTGCTGTAAAAAACAGTCTGTGGAGGACAGAGAAATTTGGGGTGTGAAAGTGGAGCTGCTCTGCTTGCGGCTTCACAGCAGTCAGACAAAGCTAGGAGGAGAGCCCAGGGCTCTGGCATTCCAGGGCAGCCCCTTGCCTGCAGTGTGACCCACTGACACCCTCCGACTTCTTGGTGCCCGTTGTTCACCAACAGCAGTGCCAACAGGTGAAGTATTCTTCAGCCAACAAAGATGTATCTAGGTGATACTGGGTGAACGAGTCCCGAGAGTTGGCTACCAGTCACTAAAAACCTTCCTTAACTATGTATGGTCTGGTGAAATAGGGTCGTGTGTAATGTCCTCGTAGGTGTGCCTTAGAGCCTGTGCTGTGAGACTGGACACCGGTGTGCTAGGCTAATGCTGTAAAAATGAGTGCTGTTCACCCTTCTGCAGATAAAGATCGATGTCTCTAAAACGATATCGTGTTGGAGGTGTGCCAGGGTTCAAGAAGGCCTGGGAACATCAATCACAGACGGGTAGTTGAATCTTTCAGCAGAGAGCATTTGCACAAAGCCTTCTGGTGAATTATCTGTATGCAGTGCTCTCTATGATACCGTGTTTTCTCCTTAGTAGTGTGCCTGATTTCAGGATGGTGCAGCGAGTTGTCCTTTCTCCGTTATTTTTACTGTCTGGCAGCTTGTACTGTACAGATAAATGCTCCGAGTCCGTCAAAAGATTGTCCTTTGAAGCAAGAGCTGGCATCTTCATGCGTGGGAAGATGATGTGAGCTCGTCTTTCTTTAAATAATCTTCACTTGTGGGCTAGCGCTGGACAGAGGAGGCCACTGAACTCTGGCTTCTCTGGGTGGCTCTTGTGTACTGTCTGCACAGCTGGACCAACCTCTGTATCTAATCTAGAAAAGCAGGTGCGGAAAATCTTAATTAGTTCGGTGGCCAGCATTTAGAGTTAGACTAGAAGAAAGCCTGGAGCTGTGCAGCATATGTGGCCGCTGTCTGCAGACACCCCTGGCTCATAAGCATAACTGGTTCTCCCAGTAAGGGACAGTGCTGCATCCCGCTGGTGTGAACTGTGTTGTCTGTGTGGAGTGGTATGAGGAACTTAGTGTGTGTGACTTCAGGGCCAAAGTCCTGCTGATAATGATCCACTGCTCTGTCTCCACAGATCCATGATATCTTCTATGTTTTCCCTCAAACCCATGAAGATGAGATAGAGTTCATTTTTGCCTCTGAGTGTAAAACAGGATTCCGTCACCTATACAAAGTCATCTCAGTTTTGAAGGAGAGCAAGTATAAGCGGTCATGTGGAGGCCTCCCTGCTCCAAGTAAGTGAAATTATTCTTTTGCTTTAATTGGGCATTTGCTGTCGGCTAGTGAGGAAATAAATGTCCTTCCAGGTGGCAGGAGTTGTTGTCTTTTTGGAAACTCCTGCTGTTGTCCAGGAAAGCACTTCACTGTACAGTCATTCCTCTTGAAGTTGTACAGAGGTTATTCTGTATTCGGGATGCCTTAGTTGTAACCCTGATTCTTCCTCACAGTCTAGAGGGAAAAGCTTCAAAAAATCAGATGGGAAACAAGCTCCCTGTGATACTGGGACATGCATTTAGCTGGCTTAGCCTTGTCAGCGTTGAGACTGTGCGCGGACTTTGCCAGAGGTTAATCATTATAGCAGAGTTGTGACTACCTCTGATGGGCAGGGTCCAGTGTATCTAATAGATGCACGTTGGTTCAGGACTTGATTTTGCAAGTAAAACCAACATAGTCCCTGTTAGCATTTACAAGCAGATTGGTAGCAGAGAGGCTGACAAGGAGCATGGTTTGAACACACTGTAAAAAGTTCTGTGAAGGGCCTCCCTGTCTGGGAGCCCACATGTTAGTCACCTTAAAATGAACATGTGTGCTCGGCACCAAAACCTATGATATGACAACTGTTCAGAGAATTCCTCTCTGCTCTTAAAAATAATCATAGTATTGCTGTATAGACAGAGGTGTTAGTAGGAGAAAATTACTGGCAGCTGTTGCAAATGGAAATGCAGGAAGAATCATTTCAAGCAAAAAAAAATCAAGAACTGTGTGCTTTTGAGCTGCAGTCGAAGTGTGGTCTTGCTCAGATGCATGATATAGCTGTGTGCAAAGCTCCTGGAGTGGTTTTTCCACAGCCTGTATACTTTAGTTTACAGTTTCACGCTGTGTGTGTTGAAGGCACTTACTGGGCTCTGCGTGTACAAAAAACACACCTTATTTTAGTAGAGGTCCTAGTTTTGTGCAGCTTGGGTTTTTTTCCAGAAAGCATTATATCCTGGGTTATTTCAGTTTCTCTGAATGCATCCAACTTCTTTTTCTCACTATATTTCCCTAGTTCTAATGGAAATTAAGCCATCTTAAAAAAGCACAGTTGTTCCCCACCTGTTGCAAAATCCTCCATTTTTGACACCTGCGAGTCCCTTTGCACACCCATTTTTCAGTATAAAACCTCTATTTCTGGGCAAGTGAAAAAATACTTTTTTTTAAAAAAAAAAGGCAAGCAAGTCCAGGCCTCAGGCTGAATCCTGTGAATCCTTTAACATATATTTCACAGAATGTTAAATAGTACCAGCCCTAACGTGTTTCTGGGTAGCTGACAAAGGTGTGGGTCTCCTGCGAAGGCAGGTTGCTCTTGAGTTTAGTCTAGTAAAAATGCTTGGAAGGAAGAAGTATTACTATGACCATGTGTTTTGTAAAATGTGAAAGTGTCAAATCTCTGTTTGTATGCTGGTTGTTTGCAGGTGACTTCAAGTGCCCCATCAAAGAGGAGATAGCGATTACCAGCGGAGAATGGGAAGTGCTTGGCAGACATGGATCCAATGTAAGTCTCCGCTCTCGCTGCGTGGATATCTTGCACGCAATGGGGAGGTGGTATCTGGGGCCTCACAAATCAGTACATGTTGTGTTAGTGAGGCTGTGTTCTCTGAGAAGAGCAGACCCTGCCACTGCCTGGTATTGAGTTCGAGCGTAGTAGGATCCTGTGAGGTTTTTTTTGTGTGCTTTCATCCTTCTCTACCTCTGACAGGCTGTTCTGGACCAGAGGGTGTGATTTTGGCTGTGTGGGAAAGCAACACAGGCAACATTAGCTGGCTTTCTTTTCCTGCATGTTCCTGTGTGGATCCTTGTCAACAAGGAGTTTTCCCCACTAAGTTCAAGGCTTAAAGAGGAGGAGAAAGAAGCAAAAATACTGCGAGGCAGCAGTGAGGAAATTCCACGTGTTCCATGAGCAGCAAGATGTCATGTGGTGTGCAGCTGCTGTCGTGGAATCAAGAGATACTTGTTGGAGGGATCAGCATAAATCTTTTAACGCTGTCTCTTTTTAGTCAGAATGTGTAGTGCTTATGTTCCATGTAGCTTGTGAGCTCGCACAAGGAAGGAAGGAATGCTCCCAAAACCACTGCTCTTCTGGTTCTGAGCTGGATGAATTCTTTGATCATTTGAATCAAACAGCAGTTCAAGGAGAACTGTCTGACTGGTTGGGACTTTGTGAAGGTCTTTGAAATCCTTCCTAATCGGTAATTAGAAATAGGGTTAGGGAATGAAGCGTACAGATTGGCTTGCATTTGCATCTGTTCTGCTGTTGGCTCAAAAAGGAGGGACAACTGAGGAATATTTAACATGGCAGTGGTTTATGGTCAGCTGCTGCCTTGATTTCCTTCTGGGGTGGTCTATATCGTATGTGATTTGGGAAAGGGTCTGAAGAGCAGGGAGGTGACAAAGAATGGGGGACAGAGTTATTTAGCGTAGCAAACAGTAGGGGAGACTGGGGAGAGTAGAGGACCTGCATGAGAGAGCTGAGCAACAAGGTGTGAAGTGTAAATCATAACTGACAAGAGTTGTGGACAGCAAGAACAGTCTTTTGGCTTATTAATTGCAGATTGTTGGGCTGTAACTCAGCGTTACGGAAGTGGGGTGGGGGGATACTTGGAGGCAGTAGAACCGGGTGTTGTTTTGGCAAGAAGCAATATTGAGGAATATGTTATTTGCTTTGTTTTTGACAGATCTATGTTGATGAAGCCAAAAAACTGGTGTACTTTCAAGGCACAAAAGACTCACCTTTAGAGCATCACTTGTACGTTGTTAACTACAAGAATCCTGGAGAAGTGAAGCGGCTGACAGAACGTGGTTACTCTCACGCCTGCTGTGTCAGCCAGGTACCTGTCTGCCTGAGAGGCCCTGTGTAGGCAGGGCTGCCTGGTTGTGCCGTGGCTTATCACCAGCCTTGTCCTTCATCAGTCAGCAGACAAGGCTGTATTTGGATGCAAGATAAGCAGATTTCACACTGTGTTGTGTGCTCCTGTATGTTGTACAGTGAGTGTGTAAATCCACCATGGAAACCAGATTTGACCTCCCAGTGTAGTTGCTCCTGAGCTCAGTTTTGAACGATTCATCCTGGCTGCTTTTGCCTGAAGTGGCCTACAGAGCAGTCACCAGAGGAGGTGAGCCTGTGGCAGCACAGAGTGGGGTTCCAGGCATGTGGGGCAGTAACCTGTTCGGTTGGGAATGCTTTACCCAGAAGAGGACGTGTGACAAGGTCCTCATGCCACTGTTGGTTTTGCAGATGTATTTAGGGCTTTGGAGTGTTGATATCTAAACCTTGCTAAGGACTGTAGCTTCTCAGAGTATCTCCTGTTACGAAAAGAGCTCAGACTTCCTGGTTTAATTTGATCCATATGCATCTTCTGAAAGATCTAAATGCAGGATGAGTGATCACTTTTGCTTGTGCCTCTTCGCGGAGAAGTTCAAGGTAGTGTTCTGTTTCTCCCTAGGATTGTGACATGTTCATCAGCAAGTACAGTAATCAGAAGAACCCGCACTGTGTGTCGCTTTACCGGCTGACAGGACCTGAAGATGATGCAGCAGCTCACAGGACAAAGGAATTCTGGGCTACCATTTTAGATTCAGCAGGTAATGGCGTGGATGAGGAGCTGGAAAAGTACAACCAGGGTCGCAGAATGAAAGATATCCTGGAATATGCTTGCTTGAGATTTGCTGGTTTGGGTGACTAGACTTGTCTCTGAAACTCATACTGTGTGAGGAGTTCTTGGAAGTGCAGGAGTAATGTTTCCAGCTAAGCAACAAATGGGTATAAACTGGCAATGAAGGAATTTAGAGTGGAAATTACCAAGTTTCTACTGCCAGAGCCAGAAGCAACTGTAGAACGCCAGTTTTGGCATTGGGGGAATGGTTTAAGTGCGCCTATTTACTCCGTACTATATTCCTGCTAACGAGCATGCTTCTGGGCCTCTGGGGAGGGGCAGAGGCTTCTTAAATAGTTGTGTGCTGCTGCCTGCTCGTGTCTTTGTGAGACAGCTCTTGGACTTTTATTTTTCCACTGTGTTTCTGTTCCCTTTCATCTCTCCTTCCCTAATGCACACACCATATCCTATGCTTTCCGTGTATTAATGCAGTGAGTCCTAAGTGGAGTTAGGAAGGGATGGGGTACCTATAACAGCTGTGTCAGGGGAGGAGTGTTACTAATGTTCAGAGGAGAGCAGGGATGGGAATGGGATAGGACTGAGGAAGTTTCCCTAGGGCTGGGGTGTTGCCGGTCACTGCCTGGTCCCAGCCACATCCACTGGAAAGCATGGTAGGGCTCCATTGGGATTGCAGCGAGATTGGTGATGGGCAGGGCTGGAGCAGAGCTGCGTTATTCATCCATTCCCTGTTAAACCATACTCTCCGTTCCTTCCCATGGCAGGCCCTCTTCCTGATTACATTCCCCCAGAAGTGTTCTCCTTCGAGAGCTCCACGGGGTTTACGCTCTATGGGATGATGTACAAACCTCACAATCTGCAACCTGGAAAGAAGTACCCCACTGTGCTCTTCATCTATGGAGGTCCTCAGGTGAGCGCAGCGCATTGGTGAGCAGTGGGGTGGGCTGGCCTGAGTCACTCCACTGCTCTCCTGTATGTTCCTGCTCTGTGCTGAGGGTAAGGTGCAGCTTTTTGCTTGTTTGGTGAGTCTCTGCTTGGCCAAAGTTGCGGTAAGTGATCATGATTCCCAGGTCGTGGACCAGGGCACTGCCACTTGTCTGAGAACTGGTATGGAGGAGCAGAGCTGGAACTGGGAGGAAAGGGACTGCAGATAGTCCCTGTTACCTGTGTTGTCTCCTCTTCAGCGGCTCCTGTTCTTTGTTTTCACTTCCCCCAAGCGTATGTGAGGGGAGCTCTCTGTTAGTACTGACGACTACCAGCGTGTGTTTTTAGGAGGGCTTTTTCCCACTCATGGATAGAAGGTGAGTCCCTTAGCCCTGCTTTGGTTCCCACAGCTCTGCTGTGCCCTGCTGTGGTCCAAGGCAGCTGGAGTGAGACTTGGTGAAGGGCAGGATTTTGTCCTGGGAAGGATCAGAGAGAGAGGAGAGCAGAGCTGCAGGCTGGGGGTTGGGTTGTGCTGTCAGCAGCTGCCCCTCTTGCTCTGTGGCCATTGGTGCTGCAGAGGAGCTCAGTTCAGCTCTCCGTGCCTGTGACGCAGAATGGATTGTTACTGGGGGAAGAGAGTTTATTTTGCAGCAGACCACAAGCAGCGAGAGGGAATCCTGCAGCAGGGAGCAGGGATCTTGAAAACTCTACATTATAAAAATGTATAAAACATTCAGAGGAAGGTAAATACAAATAAAATCTGAAATTGAATTAAGAGTTGACCTCTGGATTCCATTACATATATGGTTGTGTCATTGCTGCTCTTTTATTCCAGGTACAGCTAGTGAACAATCGGTTTAAAGGAATCAAGTATTTCCGTTTGAACACTTTGGCCTCTTTAGGCTACGTTGTTGTTGTCATTGACAACAGGGGGTCCTGCCACCGAGGGCTGAAGTTTGAAGGAGCATTTAAATACAAAATGGTAAGCGGAGCTGTGAGTCTGGTTCTTCGTATTTTCAGCCAGAGACAGCTTTGAGTCCCAGTGTTATCCAAGCTGAAGCACCGATTTGGCACAGATGCGCAGCATTGCCTGTGTGACGCTGTCGGGGTGTGGGGAGGGGAACTGCTTATAGATGAGCAGTGTGGGTCTGAGGGAGGAGTGGCACTCGATGTGGGAAAGATATAATGTTAGGGTTTGAGGTTGCAAACCAACTCCAGCTGTTCAGGCATGGTGGGGGGGGTCTCTTGACTCCTACCAGAAATTGTTTGTTGCTCACATGAAGCAGCATAGTTTCATTCTCAGCGTGGATTACTATTTAGGGCGGTTCCTGTGTCAGGATGGAGAGGGTGAGTGTGTTTGGCCATGTGTACAGGCAGGGCAGACCTGTGCCAGGTTCTTCTGGCTTTGCAGTGTAGCTCTCTGCGTTGGGAATGGCATTTTCATGCACAGAGCTAGAATTCAGCCTTGCTTTTGTAACAGCAAAAAGCAAAAATACTGAAAAATCTTACCTGTCCCCAAGCAAGGAGACAAATGAAGAAAAGGATAGTGAAGAGGTGGGTTAGCGTGTAGTTATTGTCTTGTTGGGGAAAGAGGTCGTCTTTCTGTAACATGCCTAGCACGGTGGACGGCTGGTGTGTGGTTGGATACTGAACACACAGAAGCGGCAGAAGTCTGAAGGTGGTTACCTTTGCAAATCCTGAGAATGTAACTTTTGTCTGGAACTAACAAAACTTTACCTTTTTCTCTCCCCTCCCAGGGACAAATAGAAATTGATGACCAAGTGGAAGGGCTGCAGTATTTAGCATCCCAGTATGACTTCATTGATTTGGACCGTGTTGGCATTCATGGCTGGTCCTACGGAGGCTACCTCTCTCTAATGGCTTTAATGCAGAGGTCAGATATCTTCAGGGTATGTTCATACATTGAGTAACTATTCTGGTGGTGCAGACAGAATTTTTCCCTTAATCATGTAACCTCCCACGGGTGTTCACAGCACAAAGATATTTGAGCTTGCTCTAGACAACTGAGGACACAGTGCGCTGGCTGTTTTCTTCAGGACTGTTCCATTTGGGTGAATTCAGAGGAAATTTGCTTTTCTAGCACACATTTCTTCCACAGTATTTCTAATCAGGCTTTGGTTATTTTTTTGATACTTCACAGACAACAGACCTGAAAATCTATTCACTCTTTAAACCTAGTGCATGCCAACAAGCCAGAGTACCATGTAAAACCAGCTTTCAATGGGTATTGCAAGAGCAGTCATAAGTTGTGTGACCTTGGGTTGTCTCCTGAGTTCTCTCCGCTTGTGTTTCTGTGTGAAGCATGGGGATGAGACGCTTGTCCTCTGTAAGCCTGTGGTAACTGTTGGCTCTGAGAGGTCTCTGGGGCTGGTGTTCACATTGAGTTGAGGCTGGTACAGCTGCAGGACTCAGCTTTTCAGAGGCAGTGATAAGAGTACAGCTCCAATAATTAATACAAAAAGAGATGCCTCAGATCACAAAATTGCATTTGTGCAATTAAGTGCTGCGCTTTCCTACCTCTCCCCACAAATTTGCAGCTTTTCTGCCCAGGACAGTGTGGTGTAACCACCCCAAAGAGCGTGGTGTGACTGCACCATCGCTATGCTTGCTTCCCCCAGCTCCAAATGAGCCAGATGTAATCTTCACCTATGTGAAGGTGCAGTGTTGTCCATGAGGCTTTCTGCATTAGTGCGAGCAGGGTGTTTTTGGGCAGAACACGCTTGTGGTCCGAGAAACCTGGCGTAGAAGAGGAGTGCGGGGCTGTTCAGGTAGGCCAGTTTTACTGGAATATGGGAGAGTCTGTTCTCATGAGCTGGGGTGAGGAGGAAGAACTGTTGACCCCATTCAGCTGAGCACAGAAAGATATTCCTTCCTGTAAGAGAGCTTTAAACTGTTGGACTGTTGAGCTTGCAATAACTTCAGGGTGCTGCTATAGCTATACCACTCTCAAGTCACCTGTGCTGAAGGTACCTTACACAGTCTTAGCTGTTCCCTGCTTTGTCTCAGCCGAGCTCTTTGTGCTGTGAACCAAGGGAAATGATCCTGCTGAAAAACGACACCTCCTGCTCTTTCTCCTCCCCTCTTTCCTGCACTGAGAGGATAGTTTATTTCCAGACTGATCTATTCCCAGATCAAGTTGCCCGTGCTGCTTTATAGCAGTGTGTCCTGAAGCAGACAGGAGGGCAGCCTGGGGTTGGGGAGAGGTATTGAAAACAGGTTCTTGTGATTTCGTGACTTTGGACCGCTATAGTAAATGGCCAGACTGCTGTTGGGCAAGTCTCAGAGGTAGAGATGTGATAAGAGCTGGATATTGCTCTTGGAATGTGTTTTGTTCTTTGTGGCTGCCCTTGCTTTGTCTAAGTCCAACCTGAATACTCCTGGGAGGTTTAATAATTACTTCTCTCAAGTCCTGAAGGGTTGTTCTATTTTTACTTTTAAAAATACCTGCCTTGCAAAGGGTTTGGTTTTTCTGTGGTGTGGTTTTTTTTTTTTCTCATTGGTCTTGTTTTTACAAGCCCCTCTGCAAGCTGGTGGTAGCTATGCAAGGTAGTTTGATGAGTCCTGGGAAATCAATCCCAGTTTCTGTTAGACGTTCAAATGAGTGCAGGTTTTGCAACCTGAAAGCAGAGCACTCAGCATTTTGGACAAAATCCACTTCCCTCAGCAGGCCTTGTGGTGATATGTTCAGCGGTGCTTCTGGTTTGTCTGTAGGATCTTCCTAGCTTTCAGCAGCTGCCTTGTTTTCAGTACATGTAGGTCATAGCTGAACTGTGCTGATATGTATGAACCGTGGGAGGGAGGGTGAGGATTGCTTTTCTTTTTCCACTGCAGGCTGTGGATTGTAAACTTCTTTGGGGCAATTGTAGTTGCACTGGGATAGAGCTGTGGGAGGGAGGGACATCCCCAGGTCGGGTTTGTCGTTCCCCTCCCCATGCTGAGAGCCCTCTTGAACTTGCAGGTTGCCATTGCCGGAGCACCCGTCACGCTGTGGATTTTCTACGACACTGGTTACACAGAGCGCTACATGGGCCACCCGGATCACAACGAGCAGGGGTATTACCTAGGTTCCGTGGCCATGCAGGCTGAGAAGTTTCCTTCTGAGTAAGTATGGTTATGGCTCTTGCCTCCTCCTTTTCCTACCAGGAAAGTTCAAGCCCCACAGACAAGTTTTTATCTCCCTGTTCTTGGCAACTGAGTCCTGGAATCACAAATGCTAGTATTAAATAGTAATTAAAAAAGATAAAACAAACCCAACACTAATAAACTTAACACTTGAATGAATATTTGCATAATTACAGGCCATTCCATGTAATCCCTTTTATATGAGCTGTAATTAAAAACTATCTTTTATGTCTAAATAAATGACAAACATATCGTCAATTCTGATTAGCACTTTAAAGCCACATTAAGCTAGACAAAAATTAGTAGTTCAGGATGCTTTCTGCATGCTCGGAGGCTGTATCCGCATAGAGCTGTCTGCAGACCAGGCTGAGACCATGGGCTTTCTTGCCAAAGAGCTGAAAATCAGCAGTGATTCTGAGCAGGTGTTAAGCCATTGTCCAAGCTAGGAAATGCTTCTGAGAATAAAGAAGATAGACAGATAAAAGGTCTGACCGTGATGTGCATATGCAGGAAGAACTTTTAGAGGAGGAAAGAATAGGTTTGGGAGACATGTCCTTCCAGAGCAATTCACAATAGTGAAATCACTGTCTTCAGTGCAAATATTTTTTTTTCTGCCGAGTGCTGTTGAAGGGGTGTGTGCGGACTGTGAAACGACTGGCAGGTTCTGGGGTGCTGTCTAAAAATGTTTGTCTCTTGGTTTTCTCAGACCGAACCGTTTGCTGCTGCTGCATGGGTTCTTGGATGAGAATGTTCACTTTGCACACACTAGTATTTTACTCAGCTTTTTAGTGAGAGCTGGGAAACCCTATGACTTACAGGTAAGGCCAGAACCAGGATGTAAAGGTAATGTGTCTGTCTTTGAGGAGTCCAGAATTGGAACTTGCAACATGACTGTGCTGGGCAGCTTGGAATTCTAGGATAAAACTGTAGTATTTGAGACTAACATTCTTTCAAAAAGAAGATTTTATGAGTAAACAAAAAAAAATATTAGGCAAATGAGCCGTTAAGAGCAGTTATGGCTGCTCCTGAGGAGATCTGCAGCTTGGAGGCAGTACAGCAGAGTTTTTTCACTGTGGAACAGGGTTACGCATTTAATTAAACCCTGCTCGTTCCGTGCAGATGCAGTCCAGGTATCCCCTCCCATGCTGCAGAACAGGGAGCATGCCCATTTACGTGGTCTGCCTCTGTTCAGCCAGGCTGCTCACCTGCAGCCCAGCAGCAGC
>Ga0181612_135519_pt1 | contig 24220 bp, 16 predicted proteins | sample HoacroProtozoa21_FD_119630 | JGI IMG/M metagenome (GOLD analysis project Ga0181612, IMG submission 119630) | Hoatzin crop microbial communities from Cojedes, Venezuel. Combined Assembly of Gp0051906, Gp0051904, Gp0051908
AGTCGCTATTTGCCATTAAAGACATGCTTCCACCCTTATTTAACACTGTTATTCAACACTCTCAGCAGCAATTCAAAGACCTGGTACCAACACGCATTTGTTTGTCATTCAGAGAGTAAAATGTTTCTTCCATTGACAAGACAACCAGAATAATGCATCAAGCTTTAGATACAGCCAAACAGCAACTCAGTTTGAGACAGTTTTGCATTGATACAGAGCTTTGTGCAACATTTTCTCTTGCCCAGTATCTGACCCACTTGAAGAGTGGTGTACCAAGAATTTACAGATAAATTACTTATGCAGTTCAGTACAATGTACCTTTGTTCCACGTAATGTAATTCACAGAACTGATTTCCCACAGTGATTTACAGAGTTATATAATGCAGTTCAAGAGTTAAAATAATGGCAGAATAAAAAAGAAATTAGAACCTATAACCGCTGAAGAAGAAATATGTTTTCAACTGTGATTTGCAAATAGACAATGAACCAGTGAGGCAGAGAGTCTAGAGGATATCTCTATAGGAAAATAAGCCAGGAAAAGAGAAGTGGGCCATTGACAAGGTGCTGTGCTCCTTTGCTGCCGCTTACATAGCATGGCTTCACCAATTAATCTGCAAATTATTTACTGTTGGATCCTCGGTAAATTTATTAGTACCAGACTTTATTTGTGAGTATTTTTCTACTCACTGTAGCTATCTAACCTGATTTACTTACGTTATTCAACAGAATTTCTAGCCTGGGTAGGGCAGGGATGCTTCACAGCACAAGTGACTCCTGCCAACAGCAGTGTGACAGCGGTAGGGTTTACACCTGCCCAGCTTGGCTCAAAACGCACCTCGCCTGCTTGCCATGCCTTCACACCTGCACGCTCAATCTGAGTGCCTCTGCACCTCTGCCTCCCAATGTCTATTTTTCACTTAGGTAATTACTAGAAGTTTTCTTCATGCACAGCAACGCACTTTGAATTACACTTAGACTTTACCTGTACTTCCAAATTCATACTGAGAAATTTGAAATTATGTGTAGTAATTGCATATTAAAGAGAGGTAGACAGACAGTGACAAACACAAATGTTCTAGGTACCAGAGTCTTAATAACGTTGGTAAAAGGACTAACACGTATAGTAACACTAATTTCAGTAAATTACATGTATTTTACAGTTTAACTTCACTGGTGATGTGGCAAAGGCCAGTCTGACAGAACATGTTTAAATTTCAGGGGAAGTGTACTGAATATCGTTGGACAATAACAGACTAAGTGTACATCTTTATATTGCTGGCTACATTTAACAATAAATATTCATTCATTCACAGAGAGTAGACAGTGCTGGGAATAATCATGCCATTTTCAGAACTGCAAAATACTTCCTAGTCACATCCATCAAGGCTACTTAGAAATCACTTTTATAAGCAGTGGAAAAATTAGTTCCCACACCACTGCTCTATGTGCTTGAAAGCTGTGGGGCCACACTGCTTTTCCAAGCAAATGTGCAAAAGGTGAAATCCCAACCCTACAAAACCAATGGCAAATCTATCATCGTTTTAACCCCTGCTGCATTACAGAACATAGATACAACCATATAACGAAGACGGACCCAAGTCAATCTGACGGACTGGAATGAACTAATCTCAATAATCCTCCTACAGAATAAAAAATATATGTTTTTTTAATATCAATAAATGAAGAAAGATACAGCTTCAGGGCACTGGACATCAACAGTGTTAGGTATTGTGCTTTCCAATGGGCCTGAGAACATGCAGGAGCAGTAGTCTTGGCAGAGGTTTTCAGAATTTTACAGTGGTGTGACCTCTCGTGCGAAAGGTATGAGCTAGTGGAAAGTCAGGGATGCGGTGCCCCAACTCCAAAAATCACAGATGGATAATTTAGTTAATGCATGTATTAAAGCCCTGGATGTCTTCACCAGGATCCCTTTGCTTTGGAGTCAACTTGGTATTGCATTCAAGAGAAATGAAGGGAAAAGCAAATGTTAAACAGGATAGTGCCTATCAGAAATGTATAAAACTTTCCCCTCTGTGTCAAAGACACTGAGCTGTCAGTAGTCTAAAAATAATAAAGACAGTTCTCAGTTTCTGTCAAATCAGACTGACACAAAAAACTTGAATATCAGTGTAAAAGGAAAAAAAAAAAATCAACTTCAATCCATTTCCTCACCCAAAAGCGACAATCTAACAAGACAGATCAAGCTTTAGCACTGAAAATGATTTCTACACATTCTTTAAACGTGTTCTGGAAGAAGCTGAACCAAAGGGATTCTGCTCAAACTACTATTTTCCTAACTGAAGTCCCCTATTATTTCCAAAGACAGCAGGCATAGACCAGCAATGGATCCTCCCACTGAAGTTGCTTTTTTGAGAAAGAAGAAAGCGAGAATGACTGCAATAGATGCAAGTTAGAAAGACTTCTTCACAGGGCAGAATAACTTCTAGGGCCACCTACAATTTCCACCAGTAATATTTTTTTTCTTTTTTTTTTTAAGGCTATGTCCTTTTAGACAGGGAGAGCATTTTTCACCTCAGTGATAGCTGCTGAAGCGTTGTCTGGGTGATATTCCATAACTGACGGAGAAAGATTTGCATCACCAGAGGACGTTTCCTTCATTTATCAGCCAAGAAAGCCAAGGCGAAGTTAGGCTTTAAAGGACGAATCCCATCTTTAAAGAGTCAATAAGATCTTGATGATACCCAAAGTAAGACATGACTCTGCAGCGTCATCAATCTTAAAAATAACAAATATAGTAAGAAAAATAGCAAGAGAAGAATAGCAATTTAATAACATAGAGAGAGTTAAGGACACCAGGAGAAGCCTGTTGATTTCCGGAGTTTTAAAGCAGGTGTTCAGCACAGCACGGGAGGCCTTCAACAGCGACAGCTCCTGATGTCCGCGTGTTTTCCAAGGGATTCAGGATGCTCTTCTGCATTATATTGACCAGACTGGAGTGCAGAAGCTACCCGTTCCACCAAGTAGCCTCAGCTCCTCCTGAAAAAAAAAGCATCAGCGTCGGCCTTGGCTGCTTCTTTTCTCTGAGCAGCGAAGCTCAAGCTTTGGACGGTCTGACCTCTGCATCGCCCGTCGCTGCAAACCACCACCTGCAAACTGGGCTCGTGAGCTTTTGTCTCTACATATCCCACGGCTCCTCTCCCAAAGCGGGCGAGGGATCGCTGGGTACCTGTTGTAACCTTTAAGCTGATGTGCACAGAGGGGAAAATCTCAGGGTTGGCTAACTGTCTTGGGGTGGTGAAACACAGCCAAGCACTGCCACGTGTAACTGGAGCAGGAGATTACAGCTTCAGCAGCCCCCGTGGTGTTAAAAACAAGTTCAGATTGAATAAAGCTTAAAAATGGAAAAAATGATTGGGCAAGCCACGACTTTTCCAAACAGACACACTTCTGCACTTACTGGTTAAAGTTAGCATTAGCTGCTCAGCCCTCCTCTCCAGCCGTCCCGCGGTGGCTCAGCGTGAATCGCACAATATCTCACAGGCTGAGGTGGCCAATCATTCAATTAGCCTGACTGAACCGAAAATTGTATTTTATCTCAGTAATGCAGTATTTTGGACTATAATCATTTCCTTTGGCTGCTGGAAAGGAACTCGTACATAATAACATGATGAGTGGTCAAAACAGAAAAGTGATTTTTAACTGGCTTGTGGAGAAAGCTGTAAAAATATTATAAAATTATTTTAAAAATCCCCAGTGAACTGCATAACTTTGAAAGGTCTTGCTTGGCCAGGACTGTGGTTTTAGCTTTGGCCTTGTGAAAGATTTAATTCAATTTACCTTAGTCACCTCCAAGGGGCAACCGCGTTAAGTGATGACACAGAACCTGGTCTTGAGTCTAAGCCTTTGAAGTTGAACACAAAAGCTACTCTATTGTTTGATCCGCAGTCTATAAAATAGCAAACAAGTTAAAAAACACACAGTATTATTTATATGGCTACACTCCAGTGGAAGAAATGGAAAATTCTGAATAAACTATTCACAGCCACATGCAGTATTACTCCAACTATTGTAAATCCTTTTGTATTCTGACAACAAGCAAGAAGTAAAATGGAAATTACACCAATGGTGCTCTCCACTCGATCAAATAAAGGATATATTTAATTAATTGCCCTACCGCTTGAAGCGGAGATCAGTACAGCAGAGCAGAAAGCTTCGGTGTGCTCCAGGTTGAAAACCCAGCTCCGTTAAAAGGTCAGCTCCTCTACACGCATCATGCCAGCTGAAATACAGTTCAAGGAAAAAAGAAATGAAAAAACATCCTGTCACTGCCTGCCTCTGTCAGATTTTCTTTTGATGGAAAGTAACTTGAATGCTGCATATATATATTTATATCAGTATGTATGGTGAGAAACCTACTTATTTGGTCATTTAATTCTCAAATCTAACTTTTTTGCACTGTAGTATGTTGAGATCTAAAACATTTCACATGGTCAAGTTAGACTGAAATAGTTTTAATCACGTATTTTTCACCATGAAAAGAGCGGATTGCTTGTTTCCAAATGCCCTAGCCAAAACTTTAGGAATGTGAATCCATGAAGCTCGAACAGTGAAATTCGAAGTCCACTGAAGAACTAGTCAAAACATTTTTTTCATCTAAGATAAAAATACTACGTCACCTGAAAAAGGTGATTTAAACATATGTGTGTATATAAAAAATTTAGAAAAATATTTTAAGTTGCTTTAACTTCTATTTTAGAATCCAGTGTGAATCAAACTCAAATCAGATATCAAAACCACTTTGTGCATTCAGACCCAGATTTGACAAGGTGCATAAGTCCATGCTAGAAAAGCAATTTACTTCTTCAGGTACCTTGGACATTACTACTTCACGTGAAATATAGACGTAGCTGGAAATCTTGAAAGAAGTTTAATGTTAAGAATACGTATAAACGTCATGCTGAACTAGGACCCAGCTTACAGTCCATATTCAAAATATGGCAGGGTTTAAATGCAAATAGAAGCCATTATTGAATTCCTATTTCTGACTAAACTCAGTCTCATTGTTTAAGCCATTGGAATCAGCGATGAGCTGTTCAGAGATCTTTTCACACAGCTTTGTTATAAAACAATGCTGGAATCATGAATAAGCAAAACCTGTAGTACTGCGGTGAGCAAACAGAAAAGATAGGATATTGCAGACATATCACTCTTGACAGGGCTAAGCAATAGGTGATACAGATAAGTGGGGTTGGAATAAAATATGATTAAACCAGCCTTTTCCATTCCATTTTGATTTAAGAGTACAAAGTGCAAACTATTCATCTTCTGTCTAGAGGCAGTAAATCAACTGATAAAGAAAAGTGAAAACTAAGTGGGGTGCCAGGAAAATCAAGTCATCACGTGCTGGTAAACTGCTTATGGAAAGGAGGAAAATAGGATTAAATAAGAAGGCAGAAGTATTGACCCTAGGCATCATCAGAATTTGTGCAAGGTTAGTACAGGCACAAAAATGAACAACCACCACCAAGCACAAAAGGATGGAAGAAAAAAGTAAATACCAGTAAAGGCAAGGTATCAGGGTGCAGCTCCAGTTCTAAGGCAGGTTTCCTGTTTATTTTCCTTTTGACTCTGCCAGCTGATCATAGCAGGGATGCAGTTTAAGGCACAGCAGGAGAAGAGCTGCGGTGCTGCTGAAGTACCACCACCACGAGAGATGGCAACAGTGCTGCTGGGGTGGCTGAGAAGCAAATGCACCCGCAGCTTCTCTCTCCAGTTCTGCGAAGACAGTTATAACTAATGCTTAATTCCACTTGCCACCAGCTTGAAGGTCAGTAATTATCATTCTCAAAAGGTGGAGTCCACCACTCTAAGGAGGGCAAGCCCAGGGAGGCATCACCCACAGCAAGACCCGTGAACCCAGCACGCTTCCTGGTTCTCACTGTGTGAAAATAAGGGAGAAAGACAAAAAACAAACCACACTTGTTCACTTCAGTTGCAATTCCAAAACAAAGGCATAAATAAGACAGCTTAGTTTGGGACTGAAAATATTTCATAATCCAAATACTAAAACCTATTTTCTTTCAAAGATTCTATTTTCTTCCACGGTCAGTTGCACATGGTTTTGCTTTTGTTTGTTGTATGGTAGACAATCTATTCACAAAGAATTTGCCAAATCTGCAGCTACGTAGATTTTTACCAAAACCAAATGGTAACTAAAAGTGTTCCCATCTTCATCAGAAAACATGGCTGAGGAGCATTCCAGGAATAGCTTTCAGATCACCTTAGGAACTGTAGAAAGATCAACACCCACACAGCAGACTTTCTTGCAGCTATAGTGGATCTCCCCAAAAAACCACTCCCAACACTTGTTAAAATCATTTTTTCTCTTCCCAAGCTTCTGGGTTATGGGGTTGTACTTTGCAGCCTGACCACATGCTCGTGGCCCTCACAATGTCCTACCTCCTCCTGCATTGCCTAAGCGTGCACATCGCTGAGCAGTTGCGGAGAGGTTGGCCACCACCCGCAGCCCTATCACAGCACAAAGGGCTGGTCCCAGGGCAGGGATCACCAACTGCTTCTGTCACACTCGTTAGAGCACCGTTCCTAGAGCCATGTACCTAACCTGGGGCACAAAGCCTCTTGAATTCAAACACCCCTGCCCAGTGCCACTGCCATTCCTGCGCTTACAGAAAGCTGCTCTCCTCTGCCTCCAAGAGTATTGAAGAAAAAGAATTCAGCTGAAAAGTCTGGATGCTGCAAAATGCGTCACTATTGTGTTACCTCCTAAAAATCACAATTACATTAAAACATGCTGCTCCATGCTGCAAATGTTCCTGATTAACTACTGCTTGCGTTGGGCTGCTGAACACAGACAGCACCGCAGGAAAATGTAGCATATTTTAAACTTGTAGGATGAGAAAGTCTTAGTATAGTGATTTCACCTAAAACACTAAGGTTGGAGTATAGTACTGAACTACTGAGGAACACCGTACAGAGCCTCCTGAGGAAGGATCAATGTGTCAGCCAGGGAGGGATGGAGTCATGAAACAAAATTGGCATTCTTTAGACAAATAGCAAAGCAAAATGAGCTAGAAACAAGCTGAATGGGTGAAATGAAGGGAATAATCCTGCATTTTTCACAAAAGCCTACAAGGAGATTAGTTGCCAACACCAGCTATATTCTTCCAGCATGCTGGTTCAAAGGAATACTTGATGAATAGTTGGTAATTATTTTTCCTTCACCGATATTGTAAATCAGAAATAATAACACAAACCTCTGTACTGCCATCTCCACTGCTGCATGACTAACCGCACGTTTTTGCCCTTAGATTTTAACTACATTACAGAAGAATTATTTGAGAGAGCCAGGCTGATGGAGGAGGAGGAGGGACACGCAGGCAGGGTCACGCATCGGAAGTGGCAGGTGACTGCCTACCAGCGCTGCTGACTAGGACATGTGGTGTCCCCAGCGCCAAAGGCACAGCCAGCAGAGGAACTTCACTACCTGACAGTTACGTTTCATGGAGCAGCGTGGCAGCAGTGGTCCGTGGCCGCCAAGGAGGCAGAGACGAGTCCTCATCTGCTTCGCTGACATAGCACAGAAAGGGCTGTGATGGCAAGGGCTGATGATACACTTTGGATAATCCCTCAAGGCGGGAGTTTCTTGACCTGCGAGGCCACCTTATTGCTGGAAATAAACGGGGCATAAAGTGATTCCCAGTGCAGGACCCTTCGCTAAGACAAAATACAAAAAGATCCTTAATTGACTGAATTGGACCATAAAGCGTGAAGCTGGAGCGATGTTGCCTTGGGCATTGCTGCTGCCTGACATGAGATCTAATCTGCTCCTACGCCAAGCAGAGGACCCAGACACCGTCAAGAGCCCGCCGATCGCTTCACTGTCCTCTGCGCTCGCTGGAGAATGTAACACATTTCTCTTACAGTCGCATTTTGCAGCTGAGGTGAAATTTTTCTGAGATTGGAAGTCTGAGAAGGCAAGGAAGCCCCCTTCAGGTATATAAATCCAGTATGTCATTTGCACACTAGGTCTGTGAAACAAGCATTACTTCTTGCTGTTTCAACTGATGTCAGCAGTTACAGCGGATGGGAATAGAGAGAAGATAGGAGAAAATATAAGCATATCTGAGCCTTTCTGATTTACCTTAAATCTCTGCTTCTACTGGAGCAACAGGGTTGATACGAAAGTGGTGGCACTGGATCTGAGTTTAGAGGGATTCTCTGCTCCTGACAAAGCCAGTTACACACAGCAAATTGATCAGTTCCAATGAACTATGATCCATGTGAAGAGGCAGGTCCTGGTTCACAGCTGGAGCATTTGCTAAGGACTGGTCATGTGTGAGTTGCCACCCGAGCTCTGTGCATGTAATTTAAGAGCATTAACAACCACAGCATCTTTAAAAACCCAATTCACATTGTATGCATTTATACAGAAGGGCTTCTATGTATTACATTACTTGTCAGTGGTAGTTAGGCTGTAGTGCGTGTCATTTCCAGATTCATTCTGTTACCACATGGTTTCCTTCCACAAATGGGCCAAAACTGAAGCTCTGCATTATGGAAGAGCCACAGAGCTCCTCTTCCTCAAAGTACCTTTCCTGAAAACAAGTAGGCAGCAGCAAGGAGAGCGATAGTCCTACCACTCCACTTTCCCAGCTAATCTCTGCTCAGAAACACCTCCAAAACCCCTTCTAGAAATATCCTCATTACCCTAATAGGCTTGCAGCATCCCCAGGCAACTAGCCCTTACGGCATACACCGTAGTTAATCCTAACCCATCAATCAAATGCTAAACTAGATTTGCAAGCGTGGAGAGAGAACTAAGGTTGTAACGTGGTTACAAAGGGAGGTGGAACCACAGGCACTTCGAAGCTATTGGCAAAGGTGGGTTGCAGAAGCTCAGCTGAGAGTTATCTCTGCTTTTCAAGGGAAAGCAGCGATAGCTCCTGCCGACCGGAGCCCCACGCACCGCACCCAGCTCCCCGCACAGCAGAGGCAGCCCCCGTGCCGACACCAGCCCACGTCCAAACACAAGTGGGTCTGCACAGATAGGTGCGTAATTTTGCACTAGGTGTTACCAAACAGCCACCAAGTAGCAGAGCATTATTTTCAGTGATGAAATTGGGTTTTTGGACAGCAAATAGAGCTTGAAGCACTTTTTTCCCCCTTTGTGTATCGAGAAACTTCTGGCTGAATAATCCTATCCTAGAGCACGGTGTGTGGAGGACTTGGCATTAATTCTGCAGGCTTGTTGCCACGAGCATTCCATCAGGCTGCTCAATTACACAGCAACTGAATGCTGACACCTACTGACACACAAAACCCTCCGACTGGAACAGCACTGCAGAGACCCGACTGATGCACATCGTGCACATGATTCAGCTTTTCCCTCCGCAGCATTAGCAGCAGGGATGGGACCGTGCATCTTTCCAGAGGGATTAGTATATCTGCAGCATTCTAACCACTCAAACAGCAGAGTTTTTATGAAGTTTGTAAAGAAAATACATGCATATGCATTGAAGTCACATAGAAAATTACTCATGTTACTAAGTAGTTGCAAGTCAGTACCGTATCGGGCTGGGAAACCTGAGGAAACACAGTGATTCAGCTACCGCAGTCCTTCAGAGGTGCAGAAGCTTCAAATAACGATGTCATTTAGGCCACTCCAGTTGTGTCACACGGCTGCTTCCAAGCTCCAGGCTGCATTCGAAACAGGTGCCCGTGGCAAACAGAAATGAGCCCAGGGAGATTAGCATCAGAAAGTGAGGAATTTCAGTGAAATATTTACCTTGAAATAAGAACATGATATTGTAGTGTTTCATATGTTCTTTCAGGAATAGCGTACTCTTCCATTATGTATGTACTCAAAGATGACGCTAGGACTTTGAAATTAAAGAGTGAAATACATCAACCTTATTATCATCAGTCACTACCTGAGCAAAACATCTGTTGATCTCAATCCACACTCCAGCAACTACAAGAAAGGTTTTGCTGGATCAAGTCTTAGGAAAAACACCGAAATAAAAATCAAATATTACCGATTTACTGAGTTGGAACTAATTTTCACCATATTGCATTATCTAAAGAAATGCATATTTACACAAAAGCATATATAAAGACAAAGCAAAAATGGTTTAGAATGAAGTTTTTGACTAGACTCAATGACTTGATTTTTCAGAGATCAGTTAGGGAAAAATAAACTCAGAATATATTTTTTATTTTTTCTTAGAATATATTTTTAGCCATTGGTGAGCTAGCAAGCTCTGTTAGCCATGGAAGGAAATACCAATCTTCTGTAAGTATATTCAGAAATGTAGGTATAACTTTGTCATGCCCATGCTTTGAAAGAAGAATTACTCATCACTTTTCTGGTGAGATTTGTGCATGGGACCCCGCTGGTTTCACCAGTGGAGAGTGACCAGAGGCACAACAGGATTGGTGTGCGTGGCCATCAGTGCCGTAAGAAAATGACGAACCGCTTCATTATAATATTTTCTTACATTTGTGAAAGTGCTTCCACAAGAAGCGCTATTAGAAATGGCTGTCATTCCTTTATTTCAACAGTCATCAGCAGCAGGAGGATCAGAGCAATGCAAAATGAACTGTATTAACAGGGTTGCCCTGACCTAAATTATCTTCCATTTTCGATAGGGTGCTGGAGCCTTTATCTCGGCTGCGTGTGAAAAGCAAGTATACCAGAGTCACTAACTGAGTGCTTCCAATTTCCTTTATGTAGTGCCCCAACAATGCCAATTAAAACCAATAATAATAGTAAATTACTAGTATAGGAGCACAGAATTAACTACTAACTCCTTATTCATTTTGCCTGTAATAGAGTATTGCTCTGGGAGAAAAAAATGCTATTAAAATAACATTGAAAATAATTGACTATAATAATTATTTGACATTTCTGTACAAGTGCACATGAAAGCGTCTTCAGCTGTTACACGGGGTTTTGCTGTTATTACTGCAAGCTGCAAACGCTGACATAGAAACACACACAAATTCCTTTTTTTCCTTTCTCGAAATAGAACGGGGAAGAAGCCCTCCCTGTTCTCGAACACCTCCTTAGCAGATGGCGATGCAGCTAAACACCTCCCACACCCAGCTGGAAGGTATGTTACAGGAGAATTCCTCCCCCGTGTCCAGCTTCAAGAGAAACCCGCAGAGCAAAGCGGGGAGGGGTGATAACCCCCACGGGGATGCCCCCCGCATCGCCACCGCCTCTCCGTTTCTGTTTGAGCCTCCTCCAACTTCAGCGGCTCTGGACCAACCCTGTTCTCTCTTTGCTCGTTTGGGAACTCAAAGCAGCTCTCGGATCCCCTCAGTTTTCCCTTCTCTCCCCGCCTCCATCAGCCCATTTCAGTTCAGCTCTGTCCCAGGCGGTGGACATTGCCCCTTTCCCTCTTCACCTCCATCCAGCTTGATCCTTCATGGAAAGGCTTAAACTTTTCTGCAAGTTCTCAGAATCACAACCTTCTCTACCGTGAGACAATAATTTTCTCCCTATAGAGACCAGAAGATTCAGGGCAGGGAGCAAAGCATCGTTCTGCTCTCTAAACTCCCATTTACATTGGAAGAAAGAAAGAGAAGGTAGGACCGGCTCCTGATGCTGCTGCTGAGGCTGTCGCCCAGAAAGACAACACGACCTAGGGCACAGCCTGGTGAGAAATCCTCTATTGCTGTGGCTTAAATTCCTCTACTACGCATGTTTAATAAGGCAAAACCAAAATACGCTTATCAGCAATTGAGTTTTCAGCCATCAGATCAGGTGAATACACAACCTGTACCCCCCAAAATCAATCCAGGATGAAAAGCAGTGCAGTCTGGGAATGGTGATCCAACCATACTCCAGCAGCAGGAGGAACTGCGCGTGAAGTCATGCACAGAATGAACGACTGGTCCAGACCATTGGCCTGGACATGTTCAAGTCCCACTAAAGCTCAGTAGTCTTTTGCTGGGAGTTTTCCTGTATCTTTCTAAAATGATGTTAAAGCAATAGCTGCTGGCTCTGACCTCCGCATGACAGAGAGAAGACCACATCCAAGCACTTTAAGAATATTCTACATTCTGCACAGCACAAAGGTTTTTAAGTAGATTACAGCACCTGGTTTAGGTAATAATTATCCATGAATATAAATTATCCCTCAACATTTGTTGCTACTATATAAAAGGAATTCTGCCACGATCAATAATTAGAAATCAATTACAGAGCTTTGTGTGCAACAGAAGATTACTCTCCTGACTTGGGTGCCTCTATGCCTCTGTTACCAGCATCTGTAAGGGTGGTAATCTATCTTAATAATTCTTGTATCATGTATGAATAGAAAAGTGCCTATGGCATTATTCAATTCCTATTTAAGTCCAAGGAAAGCTGCTTGTTTAAATTCTACAGAAGTCCTATTTCTCCTGAAATGCACTTTGATGTGATTCTGTACAAATACGTGTTAGCCATGAAAAAATCTTGGTTTTGAAGCAGGTAACTTAGTAATGCTGATTATTTACTCAGGCTACGAAACCAATTCTGCTTTTATTCTTCCCAAGATGCGATTTATAATTTTTACGTTTCTTATTAATAAATTCCAAGGAACAGGGTCTCTATCAGCAGGCCCCTTTCTCCAGAACGATCACAGGTCTGCAGTGATGGATGCTAATGTGATGGTTTCGTATTTCAACCTTGCTTTCAGCCTGGGACTATTGACCCACTGCTCCTGAGGCACAAATCAATTTTTTCTCACTTCCATGGTCTGCTTCATTCTTAATTTCTCATTAGAGAAGTTTTAGTAGACCAGAAATACTGGAGTATTGAGCAAAGTACATTTGGTTGTAGAGATTTCCCGCCCCCCAGCCCCCCTCTTTTTAGTCAAAAACCACGTCTGAATACAGATCCCTGGTGAAGCCTGCGGCTCGAGCGGTGACAGCCAGCACTGTTAAGCTCTGGATGGTGATGTCCTTTTTCCCCTCATTTTCTGCAACATACCTGGGAATTTCTGTGGCCTATTAGAGAAATTTCAGGCCTTCTTTTCCCAATGAATCAATACATTTTCAGTGTATTTTAATATTTCAATGTACATTTTCCTATGTCTGTAGGATGACAACCTTACCATACTGGAATTCTAAGATATTGGAGGTAACGCCAACTAGTCCTCAGGCTCCAACAAAAAAAGTAAAAACTGGTGTTTGGGTTCACTTTTCAGTAATACAGACTATTGTCCAAGTGGTGGTTTTTAATCCAAGTACAACACAATTTCTGAAGAAGTATCTTACAAAACCAAATTTAAATGTAGCATGAACTGGTACAAGCCCAGTAAAGTTTCTGCTTCCCACAAAACAATCAATCACAGAATAAAAGCTGAAGTGTGCAAGTAATACTGCTCACCATTCAGAAACTCGGACTGCGTCACACACCGGGAAGGCACGGAGTGTTTTAGTAAGAAAAAAAGATTACGGGCTGACAAAAAAACTACACAAATATCAGTGAATTTGCTTAAACAAGACACCACGTTTTGGAGGTACCATATTTTCTGCAGAAGAGATAAAAACAACATCAGCAGTGCCTGCTGTGTCCCAGGTGAGAGCGCCCGAGCAGTGTCACCTCCTGAACCATTTAACATTAAGAAAACCTCATCTGCTCTCTTCCCTTGTGCTGTGCAAAATGCAGAAAGCACAGTGAACTCATTGGGACTTCTGTTTAACATGCTTCACAACAATCACCATTTCATAAATGTGTCTCTTCACATTACTAGTTCCCAATAATCAAGCAGACAAATTCGAAAACATCCCAAGAATAAAGTGGTGGTGGTGGGAGGGATCCTAGAGAGTTTTGGAGAAGTCAAATCGTTGTTTTAGTGGCTTTGCACCAAAAATTTTTTGTTGCTTTAAATTAGTTCAAACTCAAATTCAAGATCTATAAAAAAGCCAAAGAAACTCTTTTAAGTCAGTTTAGAGAAAAGATTTAATTTGGTTCAAAGCTGTATTTCTAACAAAACAAAAATAAGAGAGAACCTATTTCCTTGTCCCTTTCCAAACTTCAGAAGCCACAACCTTTTTCTATAAGCACAGAGAAAATGGGAAGCAAAAAATAGTAACTTTCCCAGTTCAACAGCCGAGACTGGGAGGGTCGGTCCAGGTTTGTGATCAGCAGGTACAGCCCGTGCGATCACAAGGGTCGGTCCAGCGTAATAAAACCCTGCTTTGCTTTTCCTTCGAGACCCACGTTTCAGTGCGGATGAGCGAGCATCCCCTTCGCCGTCACGGAAAGCGAAGGGAGCTTTCGCTTTCCCCGTAGCAGGTTTCCTCAAAGCTTGCAGCAGCTCTGTGACACGAGGTCCTGCGTGACTGGCTGACAAAGCACTAATTCCTTCAGTTCTGCTTTGGAGCAGAGAAGAGATAGAGAATCATCTCACTGAACTACGCAAAGTTGTTTTTAAATACAAGGTTTTTAATGTGCTTTTTCTTATAAAGAATACTGAAAATAAGAATGTCTACCAGGCTGCTTACCTCTCTAAATTACTCTTTGCACCTTCTCAGCCACCTTTGCTTATCTATATTGTTTCTCAGAAAAACCTGTTCGTTTACCAACATCTGTAACTGTGATAAAGTTGATTGAAAGCTTCGTCTGTCACATAGAGAGCGGTTATCGCAGCTTGATTTTGAGCTTGGAATTATATTATATAATATCCTCTGCAAACAACATAGCTTTAAAATGAATTTATGAATGGCCTTCACCAGATCTGAGGATAAACTTCTGGTAATAGAAAAGAGTATATGAGCTGGTGGATGGCCTTATCGTTGATGAGGGTTAGATACATTTCTGCTGCACTGGGAATTTCATGGATCAGGAGAAGTCCCTTTACACTAATTAAATGTCATAGATAAATGTCTTCAATTTCCAAATAATTTATCCTTCCTTCCATTCAATTTGAAACCAGGGGAACTGAACTGATCGAGTCTAGAAGCGCACGAATATTTAGTGTATAATTGCTTATGGGAGTAAGACAAAGCACTAGATACCACTTCTCAGCAGCAACGCCCTCTTCAACCTCCCATCCATACCCTCACCCATGCTCCTACCCAAAGACAACTGGGGGCTGTGCCCTGGAAAGAGCCATCAGCGAGCTGTATCCTGTGATGATGACTTTGCATTACGCTAGCTGTAAATTCACAGTCCATTGTGACTTAACTCAAATAATTACTGAGAATAGAATGAATTTAAAATTTGTTCAATAAGCCAACCAACTGCAAGGCAGGCTCAAAATCTGCATGGTATTTTAGCTAAACCTTGTGGCCATGCCAGGGGGTTTGTTGTGGTTTGCTTTTTGTTGCCTGGTCAGTGCACGCCTCTGAGCCCCTCATAATTTTACAAGCAGCTTGGGTTGTTTTACTATGTTTTTGATTTCACTTTCAATTACACTCAGGTCTCCTGTTATGACATTATACAGAAGCAGGCAGGGGGGAAAAAGAAAAAATGTATACAACACAATTGTAAGCAACAAAGGCATTTCAGTCCATTTAATTTCAGATCTTGGTTTTCCTTAAATACAAGGATTAATTTTTCAATAATTGTCCAAACCTCCAAAGATTTGGGATATCCGTTCTAATCATGTTTTCAATTAATCCATACAAGATTCTGTTTGATACTCTATCTCCATCAACTTGTGCACAATTTCTTGTATTACACTTTACTGATTCTGTGATTCTGACTCATGTATTGTCATAAATATTATGTTGAGGTGCTTTTCAAAGTAAATTAACATATAATCAAATATAATACTTTTAAACTTCAGAATGAAGTCTACATTAAACATCAACTGATCAGGAAACCAATTAGAAAGAGCTATGTTCCTGTCTTTCTTTTCAAAAATGCAGTACGTGAGCAAGAGCACCAGGGCCAGGCAGGGACAACGGACCAGCCATGGGTGGGCAGGCGCCTACGCTGCCAGAACAGGCTGCTGTCGCATAAAATTAGGATGCTTTACAGGAACTAAAAACGCAGGTAGGAAAGGAGTTTAAACATTCATAGCTAACATATCTGAAAATCAAACTGGCAGGTTGGTGGCCTACCTTGCCTCAGAAGATTCAGGAAAGAATCGTCACTAAAGCAGCTAATTCAAAATGCCAAGTGCAAGAGGAATCGAGCAATTATGCCTATGTAGCATGAAGGAAAAACAAACATACTTCATCTTCTGCAAGTAATGGAAAACTACAATTCTCTCTGTGCTCTTTGTACTGATGACTCAGCCATCGGATTGCATATGCTGATCCCATAATTTGATACAACATCTCCTTTGGAAACAAAGGGAAAGCAGGATTACTTTCTTTTAAAGGGAAAATATAATTTCATAACAACATTAGTTTCTTTACAACCTCATTAGTAACTTAATACACTAAAAGAATACAAAAACATATGGAGTATTGGCACTTTTGCAGCTGTGACAGCCAAAGACACAGTGAGGGGAAGGCTGCAGGAAAAGGCAGTCAGTTTTGCTAGACCAGTTGATGCAGCCAGGTAGGGAGGTAAGTCTTCGAGCACCCTCATTCTGCTTTGCTTCAGAATATACATGTGAAGAAATGAAATTGAAGCCTTTGGTAGATCACTTGTGCATGACGTACAAAGGCTCCTACAAAATACTGGAGTGAAGGAAATTACAGCCTTATTTTAAATAGATACATTCCTCTACACTGAACCATAAACCAGATGTTTAAACTGGAAAACAAAGAGTTAATCTGAGTAAATGATGTCTTAATATAGCACAGCAAATGCATTAAGCTTATCAAAGTATGGAAGAACTCTCAGAATTGAGCTATTGAGGAATCAAGCTGGTATCCAAGAGCTGTACAAATGGATATAAATAGCAGAGGTAACAGTCTTAAGACTTTCTCGTTTTCAAGTTATCTGTGTGCTTCCTGTAATAACTTAAAATTCGAGGGATTTCCAAATGACATGTGCTTCTGCCATATATTCAGACATCTTTCATGCTGTTTTAATCATAAGAACAAAGGTATGCAAAAGCAATTGAGACATCTATTTCAAAGGTTTAGGCATTACTTTTTTAATTGATAGAGAAAAACGTTTCACTATACAAATAATTCATTCCATTTTGGGCAATGCCACCAAGTTTTCATTCTCTGATAAAAAAAGGGATTCAGACTTCTCAGCTGCTACATCAGAGGCAATACTTAGCCTACCGCATATTTCCTATCAGTATTTTGAAATCTATGTGCAATCACCTAGCTTGCAGGTGGCTCCAGTGGCTGAACTTTTATGCATCTAATATCATCACAAAAATGCCCATGATACTGGTAGAAGTTCAAACTCTAAACTTCACATCCAGAGGCCAAACCCACCACTTAGTACCCAGATCCAGAAGTTCAAACTTCTCATTTAAAACTCTGCGACCATCACTGACAACCTGCTCAGAAGATGCCTGAACGCCCCCCTGTCGTGGTTTTTATCCTCCCTTGTGGGCAGCCTGTCTGCGAGGAAGGACACGCACCTTCTCCCCGCTCCCCTGGTTCGCCACCCAGGCATCTCTCTTTGTGGTTCACAGAAGAGGATCACAGATGTTGCGTAGGAAAATGCTGCCAAAAAACCAACAAAGGGACTAAACAGCTTTCCATGTCCACAGAGGAAAGAGTAACAACACCACGAGACTACGTACTGTACAAAGTGCTCCAACCGTAGTACCAGCCAGGCTCTGGAGCAACAACGGTTACAACCCATCACTGGCAGGGTTTTTTTTGGTTTTGGATGGTTTAAGAAGCAGCTACACACTTATCAGTTCGAAGCAGTTTTAGTGTAATTAGAGCAAAAGGGTAAATTAGAACAAGCTTCTAATAAAATGACCAGCCAACCAGCTTTTTGAAGAGGAAGAAAATCCACAGATCATAGAGTGGGCATAATGAAGTACATCTGTGAAATAAGATATTACTTGTCTAACTGTGCTTTTCCTGCTACGGCTAAACATTCTAATAATGCTGCAGTAACTGCCTAGTGCCATCTTCTACCTGCAGCTCCCCCAAAGCTGACATACAGAATGACCAAATCTACACGAGATTCTTTTCCTCATTTTTCTTAGTACTCTGATTTCTGAGAACTACCAAAAGTCCATAAAATATGAAGCTGAATAAACTAGATAACTTGTAAGGGACCTTGACAATCCTCTTTTGTTTGATGCGGTGATTATGAAATACTTTAATACATTGGCTGATATTTTTCCTGGTTTTCCACACTGCAGTGTTATGTGAATGCAATATTACCCCTGTCTACAAAATCCCATTTTTCTTGAAAGAAGGGAGGAACAAATATCACCCAGCCACAAGCAGGAACAACAGACTTCTTACATGGGTTTAGTCTTTAGATACCTGGAACAGGAGTCAGGCTTGTGCTGGACAGCAAGACACTGATGTAATGGACAGAAATAGTCCGGTTTCCAAATGCCACCAGAGACCCTGCAGCCTTCAAGTCTGGTCCTCTCCGAGGAGGTGGGCAATGCAGCAAAGAGGAAGGACTTGTCTCAGCAGCATCACCAAGAGCACACTCAGACCTGCGTGATGACTGGCTGTACTGGCTTAGGAGAAGATACAGTCTCCATTGCTTTGTGTCTAAGCCCAGCCTTCACCATGCACTGGAATGTCTCTGCCCCACAGCCCAAGTCCCAGTGTCCAGAGCAGACTGACCAATGCATTCCTGAGGGCGTGCAGATGCAGAGCTTGAGACCCACAGAATGACCTCTGAGGTTGAAGGAGAAGCTACGTCAGGAATTCAGGCAGCAGCTGAGTGGGATTTTCATAATCACAACTTTGGGCACAGCTGCCTAAGTGCCACCAAATATCCTTTTCTCATCTATTCTTTCTATTCCATCCCTCAGTTTTCCCAGCTGCAAAATGAGGTTAATTTCTCCAGTGCCTTGCAACAGTACTGTGAGGATAGCTATGATACCACAGATATGCTGATGAATTACTTGCTTAATAAGATGCTCAGATACAACATTAATAACATCTGACATCCCATGGAGAAAAACAGTGATGCTCCAGAATTTTAAAAAAGAAGCCATGAAGCCTTGAACAAACTTAAGACCTCCGTGAAAGCATGACGGCTCTGCTCTTTAAGACTCTGCGTGATGTTCTCCTGGGGCAAATTTGCATACTGCTCCCATACGAGAGCTGAAAGCTCTACCAGGAGGTCGTCCAGACCATCTCTTCTGCACTCCAGCAAGAAACAAACCATCTTGAAATTCAACAGTGAAAGATATTTCACAGCTTCTCTACTCAACTAGAAATTCGCTCAACACGTTGAAAGCCGTGAACTCAAAACTTCCGAGAAGTTTTCCTTGGGCCCTAAATAAAACTTATCAGCACAAGTAATACTTTAGGGTTATTTGATAACAGGAGAGTATTTATATTTATACACATAAGAATGAGTTCACACAAGTGGTCATAGCTGACTGAACGAAATAGCCTACAGCTAGGTACGTAATTAATACTCTTATTACTGTGATGAATCAGCTCTCTTATCCAAAGCACAAACACCCTTCACCACCATTTTATTCTGCAGAGCAGGCCACACTGGCACATTCAAACGGAGATCAAGTGTACTCACCTACAACTTTGAAATTACATCCAAATAATGCAAACACCACCCCCCCCGCCCCGAGTTTCATAAATATCTGTGAAACCTGAATGTTGAGTACTTTTCATTGGCTTGTAGAGGCCAGACTCTCATTTAACACGGGCATTTCCAATATGAGCCATTCTTCAAACTTTTCATTGCTAAGGACAAGTCAAGATGCTTGTAGGCGCAGCTGGAGAAGCAGAGAAACCTGCACAAACACTTCTACTAATGGCTACAGTTAAAACTTTTCTCAGACCAGATGTGAGACTCAGACAGTATTCTAGTCCGTGTCCTAGGAGGAAGGAAAGAGCATACTGGAGACGAGGGGCAGGAGGGACCTGTGAAGCAGAGGCTCTTGAATCAGGAATCAGAAGCCAAGGCACAACAAAGCACAGGGAACACGAGCGAAGGCAGGAGAGCCGTGGAGGAAAAGGAGATACAGCACTGCAGGTAATAAAAGAAGAGCAAGAGAAAAATACAGCATCCCTTCTCCTATTCTCCTACTAAAAGTAGCTAAGAAATACCATGAAAATACCTTCATAAATTTTGCAATAAAATGTTTGCTGTGGTTACTACAGCCATCAGGCATTACTAGGTCAGGTAGGAGAAAGAAAGAGCTGTCGCTTTGCTATGATGTTGTCCAAAGTCTGAAAATATTTTAGAAAAACTATACTACAGTGAAGATTTCCAAACACCTTAAACAGTTTTCTTAGGAGGAGCCGTAGTAAACATCACTTCGCTGTCTAACAACCTCCTGTTAAGTTAGATTTATATAGCAAATCTCAAGTGGACACTAGCAACCCGGTGGTTTTCTGCTTGCTCCTTCCCCCAGTCCTGATTTAAGAACCTTCTTCATGGAGAACGAACACTTGCATTTATAGCAAGGTCATTAAAAAAAAAAAAAATGCTTTAAAGTTAGTCCATCTCTGGCTTAGCTAAATGTCTTCACAAATACGTTGCACCGCTGAGCATCTTCTCCGAAGGCGCCCGCAAAGCCTCATCACCAGCACAGCAGGCAGCCCGGTTACAGGGGCAGCTGCACGCAGATGGAGTGGCTGAAGTACCGAGTCCTGACATGTTTTATGAGTTAATTTGGTGTTATTTAGTGCACTGCATAGCAGCACTAAATCTTCACATCCCTTTTACTGCTTTAAGTAATGCTTTAACTTCTTGGTAACCACACAAGCTGGTGTTAAACCTTTTATATTTATTTGTTTAATACACAGGGGAGCTGCAGAGTACATTCTCTGCTAGAGGACGAGTGATCCAATCTAAGTTATGAAGCTCTTTTTCCAGGCACTTTACCCAATCAAGTACAGAGAAGACACAGGAAACAACTGAAAACAACATAAAAATCCCCAAATCCATTAAATGTTCTCTCTTTACAGATGGCTGTTTTATTTGACAACCAGATTAATAGCTCTTCCATGGAGCATGCAGCATCTTGAGTCACCCAACACCAACACAAACTCGGGGAGAGGCAGGGCGACTCCTGGAGCTCCCCCTGCCCCTTCCCTTTTCTGAAAATACCAAGATCATTTCCTCCCAAAATTCTGTAGTCTCCTGAAGCAAAACATATACCTTCAGAGATATGTGAATTAGTATACGATGATCAGTCAGTAAGGAAATAAATTGCCGTAGGTGTTATTTCAGATTGTTTTACCAGAACACTGAATATCGAATGGTACAGCTACATAACATCCCTTAAGTTAGTCATTAAGATATACTCCTAATAAATGATAAAATTCAAGATAACACTTGATGAATCACAGAAAATGTTCTCAAGTGTGAACTAGCAAAATCTATAAATACTATGAAACACCTCTGGCATTTAACTATGCTGTTTGAAGTCTTGAGTTTGAAGTGTTTCCTTAACTAGGGAATATTGGATAGATCAGCTAACAGATGGACACAAAGGTCCATCAAGTACATTATCGGCTGCCGTCCCGTGAATGGCAGGCAGCTAATATAGCGCTCGAGGGAGATTTCCACCCATCTGTTCTTAATAAAAATCACATGATGATGTTCTGAATCTAGGCTTTTTAATTTTCAGCTCCACTGTTCAATAGCATAGCTAAAAAGTTTATCCTGGAAAAACCCGCAGCTTACAGACTGCAAGAAACTCATGACATCACTGGTGTTTTTTTCCATTAGACATACAATGTGCGAATCTTTTACTTTTCCTTTTCTAGTTTATTAGCAGGAGTTATTACGCTTGAAAAATCTTAATAGAACAATCTCATTGTGCTATCGCTAGCAATGAAACTAGACCGTTGTTGTTCTGTGGCACTGGTCTGATGTTGAGGAAAATATACACTGAGGAAATTCTGCTTTTGTCCCAGCAGCTGCAGGCTCCTGCATCACCCACAGCACATCCCGCGTTTAACGCTGGGTGGATCTGACACTCTGCAAGAGGTCTGCGTTAGAAGGGAGAAGGGGGTATGCATCTTCTGCTCCATAGGGACAGCAACAACAACAACAAAAAAGGGTAATACAACTACATTTTGCTCCTTTTACCCCCTTGGAGTGCAGGTAGCACTCCTGTACCCCCAGTCCCCTGCGAGAGGCGTCTCTTACTCCTTATTAGCTCAACATTTGTCCCAATTCTGCCTCAGATCCCCATTCCCTGGAGTGGTACAATCACCACAAACATAGGGTACAAAAAAGTCAGTAGTAACTTCAACTAATATTTCAAAAGCTTTTGAAAACACCATTGTCTCTAAAAATTAACTGAAAGCACCAGTTAGGGACAAGAGGAAATTCAGCCTGAACCTGTACAATAACAGTGATTTCCCCAGGAGCTTCTCCTTTTGGTTTTACAATGGTTTGAAATAAACTCATAAAAATCCAAACAAAGAACAGCAGAAAAATGATTTTTTTTGATGAGGCAATTTTAAAAATTAGCTTTGAAATGCAAGTCTTTTATTTTGCACTCATGACTGCTGGTGAAAATGAAAGAAAATGCTGATATCTAAACAACCGATTAATATCATTAAAAAAAATCACCCCGCCCCTCAGAATTACAGGGCAGGTGGCAGAACCCTGGCAAAATTCCGTCTTGTGGCTCCAAGCTATACATTGGGAGCTTTTGGTTTAAGCTCTTCTATGTTTGGTTTCCTTAATCTTTGCAAATTAAAAAAATTTATTTGCAATTAAAAAAAGCAAACGAAACCAAGATTTGCAAGTGACAAAATTTATCTGTCACATCAGATATTAATAGTGTATTTTAACACTTAAAATATGCAAAATCAGAGAAAAATTGGCAAGTATAGTGTCCATTTATGTAAAACATCCTAGAAAAGTCTTCTAAGCAGCTTCATTTGCAGCTGTTAGGCTCTCACAGATACAATATTCTCCCATTCAATTAACCAGCAGCAGCACTGCTGTACCTCAGGTTCTCTCTCCGGGCCCGTCCCACTCAGCTGGAGCCCGGGACCACAGAGGTTTGCCCACGGACGTTAGCGGCCGTGGGAGCACCTCTCCCTGCTCGGCCGGGTTCAGGAGGAGTATTTATCATTTGCTCTTTGATTTGAGATGCAAATCCCATCCAACTCCATTCTCCTACTTTGACTGAGTGAACATTATTTTTATGAGCAGAAAAAAGACCTAGCTAATTTACTGGAGCTCATCCTGTGCTACCAAGAAGACTAAGCCATAAACGCACGCATTAAACGGGTTTATCAGAGCTTAGCAGAAATTAAGCAAACTTCAGAATTTAAGCTACTACTAGACTCCTAGAGAGTATCTAGCAATGAAAACAGCAACACCAGAAGAGTCTTCTCCACAAAGGCAGGCAGTGACCGGTGCCTGGGAGCAGTTCAGCTGCAGACGTGAACGCCCTGGGAGCTGACGGCCCGTTCCTCGCTCCAGCGCCTCGCCTGCCCTCCCCTGCGCCCGCTGTCAGCCCTGGCACAGGGACATCACCACACATGGGGTGGCTTGCGGTTCGTAGACAACGCTGTCGCCAGGCGGCTGCTCTCCCCATGCGGCAAAGCGCACCGTCAGAAGATGACTTCTGTCATACCTCGCTATACCACTGAGATCGGTCAGTAACATCAGTGCGTACAAACGTTGCTTTAGATCAGGGTCACGCACACCATGAAGAAATATGCATTTATTGAGCATTTCTTTAAGGGATTTAAGAGCCACATAACTTCATTAAAGAAAAAAAAACAATTAAAACATCTTTTAACTGAACAGCTACATGAATTTTTTTGCTTAATAAAGCACAAGACTTAGATTTCCTAGTCAAAGTGCTGTACAGATAGAAGGAACTTTTACCATTCTTTTTATTGTCTTTCATGATTATTTCTATATTACTTTTAAAAGACTGGATGGAAGAACACTAAGTTGGTACCAAACTTGTAAATAGCTACTCAAAATGGGCACAAACTGAAGCAGAGGAAGCTCCAGCTGAACCCGAGGAAGAACTTCTTCCCTCTGAGGGTGACGGAGCCCTGGCCCAGGCTGCCCAGGGAGGCTGGGGAGTCTCCTTCTCTGGAGACATACCAGCCCTACCTGGACAAGCTCCTGTGCAGCCTGCTCTGGGTGACCCGGCTTGGGCAGGGGGTTGGGATGGGTGACCCACAGAGGTCCCTGCCAACCCTTACTATTCTGTGAAAATATGTA
>Ga0181612_171830_pt1 | contig 24219 bp, 25 predicted proteins | sample HoacroProtozoa21_FD_119630 | JGI IMG/M metagenome (GOLD analysis project Ga0181612, IMG submission 119630) | Hoatzin crop microbial communities from Cojedes, Venezuel. Combined Assembly of Gp0051906, Gp0051904, Gp0051908
GATTTTGAGGTAACGGAAGAGCGGACGGAGATTTCTACCACCCGTCTTTACGGAATGGCCCGCAGCTTTATAGAGACCTTAGGTGAGATTTCCTTTGCATAAAGGGTTCAGAAATGAGGCAAGCTGTCCGATATTAACTTTGTCAGACAAGGATGGTCGGCAAAATACGCATGGATGCAGATGATTTTGAATTAGTACAGGAGAGGTGCGTATATGAAAGTCAACCATAATATTTCTGCAGTCATTTCCAATAAGCAGTTACTTCGGACCGAGGATTCCTTATCCGCTTCCATGGAGCGTTTATCCTCTGGTCTTCGTATTAACAGCCCGGGAGACGATCCTTCCGGAATGGCAATTTCCACCAAGATGCAGGCACAGATTGACGGTTTGGATCAGGCAAGCCGTAATTCCTCCGACGGTACCTCTGTTCTGGAGACTGCGGACGGTGCACTTCACGAAGTGACCCAGATGATTCAGCGTATGCGCGAGCTTGCTGTACAGGCAGCCAACGACACCAACAGTCTGGATGAGCGTGAAGCAATCCAGCTGGAGATTGACTCCTTAAGAGACGAGATTACCCGTGTGTCTGAGACCACAGAGTTTAATACCAAGAGTCTCTTAAACGGCTCTCTGGATAATCGTGTATATGCAGATTACGTATCCAATGTATATGTGTCTGAGGACGTTGAGTCCGGTATTTATAAGTTTTCCATTGACGAGGCAGCTACCCAGGCAGTGATTTCCGGTGGTGTGACTTTGGATTCCACCGATACTTCCGAGTTTATTACAGAAGATACCGCCGGTGTGGTAGACATTAACGGATATAAGGTGACCCTTACCGCCGGTATGACACAGGCAGAGGTTTACGAAGCCCTTCGTGACGGTGCTGAGATTGGTGAGGCTACCATTAGTGAGTCCGGAGAGGCGCTTTCCTTTACCTCCACCGCATATGGCAGTGAGGCTTCTCTGACCATTACCATTGAAAATGAAGAACTGGCATCTGTTTTAGGACTTTCCGCAGAGCAGACTGCTTCGGGAACCAGTGCACAGATTACGTTGGATACAGATTCCGATTTTGGAAGCCAGGCCACCGTTTCCTATGAAGGAAATAAGGTTACCATCTCTGATGTTAAGGGGTTTGAAATGACCATGGTACTGGATGCCGGTGTTACTACCGATGATGATAATCCCGTACTTCTGGAAGTAACCGATATCGGACCTATGAAGCTGCAGATCGGTGCAAACCAGTATCAGCAGATGGCTGTTAAGATTCCCGACATGAGCTCCACCAGCTTGTATTTGGATGATGTGGATGTTCGTACCGTACATGGTGCCAGCAATGCGATTACGGATTTGGATGAGGCTCTTACCTTTGTAAGTGCTGTTCGTTCCAGCTTAGGTGCTTATACAAACCGTCTGGAGTACACCACCGAATCTCTGGATGCCGCGGAGGAAAATATGACCGCAGGTCTTTCCCGTTTGGCAGATATTGATATGGCAGAAGAAATGACCGAGTATACTCGGTTAAACGTATTATCCCAGGCAGGAACTTCCGCTTTGTCCCAGGCCAATGAGCTTCCGGAACTGGCACTGCAGTTACTTGGATAATTTGGTTACAGAGTAAAAGGGAGAACTTCCGATGACAAGGGATGAAAAAGCGGCATTTAACCGCCGCATTGTACAGAGTAATGCCACAGGAATCATTGTGGTACTCTACGATATGATGCTTCTGGATTTGAAGCGGGGCATTGAAATCTTAGAAAAAGACAAGGCAGATTATAAGGCAGCCAACGAAGAGCTTCGTCATGCCACCCAGGTGCTGGAGCATCTGAAGGATGCCTTGAATTTCAAATACGAGATTTCCCCTAATTTATTTTCGCTATATGATTTCTGCCAGCGGCAGATTTCACAGACTATGTATAAGGCCACTACGGAGGGCGCAAGAGAGGCAGAGAAGATTCTTTCTTCCCTGGGGGAGTCCTTCCGAAAAGTGGCAGAAGCAGATAAGTCCGCACCTGTGATGCAGAACACGGAGTCTGTGGTAGCCGGCATGACCTACGGCCGCAACGACATCAATGAAGCCATGGAAAATTACGATCGTAATCGTGGCTTTACGGTATAGAAGATACAAAGCGTAGATTCGTACCGTTTATATATGAGCATCTCTTCCTTGGGGAGAGGTGCTTTTTTTAGCGGTTTTTGTGCAAAGTCACAATGAAAATCCGCAAATTCCCTTAAGAAATCCTTTAGAAAATTGGAAATTTCCATTTGTTTTCCGAAAATTTCTTAAGAGAATCTGAAGAAAAAATAAATTGGTTTCGAAAACGGGCGTAAGATACGAAGAAAAAAATAAGATGTCTGGATCCGGTTTCTTAAGAAATCAACTTTGTGAATCTGCACAAAAAGGGCAATTTTTTTGTTTCCGTTGAGGGGCGAAATTTTCGAAACTATGATTTTACACATATCACACTTGCTCCGGGGAGTTGGGTAGAGCTCGAAGGACCGGACAGGTACAAGGGGGTGGTAGCTTGAATGTCTCCATAGCCCTTCTCATTTATCTTTCGGCAGCGGCTTGTATGGATCTAATCCGCCGCAGAATCCCGAACCTGTTGATTATATTGGGGTACGCAGGGGGATTTTATTATTGCCTGGATACTTTGGGAACGGGAGGAATCGGCTTTTTTCTTTTTCGCGGCCTTTGGCCGATTGTTCTGTTTTATCTGATGTTTTTAATGGGGGCCCTGGGAGCCGGAGATATTAAGTTGTTTTCGGTTCTCTCTGTTTTTTATCCTGCCGGCGTAACTTTTTCCATCATAGGCATTTCTATTTTAACGGCAGCAGTATTTGGACTTCTTCGAATTCTCTTGGACGGAACATTTCTTTACCGCATACAGAATCTTAAGACGTATGCCGGTGCATTTTTGTCCGGATCCGGACAACTTTCCTATAAGACGCTAGAACGTGACAGCAGTTATTTGCATTTTGCAGTGTTTATTTTTTGCGGCTATTTCATAACGGTAGTAAAGGAGGGCATTCTTTGGGGTTAAGTGTTTTACTTTGTGATACAGACAGTAGTTATTTGTCTGCTCTGACCAGGTATTTGCTGGCCAGTTGTAAGGGAATCAGTGTGACAACATATTGTGAGGTGGAGCTGTTTTTAAGAGATGATCGGCAGTTTGATGTGGCGGCTCTTACCACGCCTTTTTTGGAGGTTTTAGAGGAGGGAGCATCTTCCGTAAGGAAACTCTACCATCTTTGCTCCAGCAATGAGGTGTGGCCTGCTGATGGTGCGGTTTCACATAGCAGTACCGATGGTGCGGTTTCACATAGCAGTACCGATGGTGCAGCTTCATATAGCAGTGCCGGAGGAGCGGAAACTTTATATAAGTATCAGGACATGGAGAAGTTTCTTGCAAAAATTCTGGGGCAGGAAAAGGATCGTTCTTCGGAGAAGCAGGGCAGTCCGCGAGTGCTTTCGGTGGTATCTCCCATTCATCACGATATGCGTCTTCCCTTTTCTCTGGCCCTTTCCAGTCAAATCGGGAAACGGGAACGGGTACTTTTCCTGGACCTGGATGAGGAGTCTTTGCTTCCGGAGATACTGCAGGAGGGAGACAGGGACTTAATGGATCTTATGTATGAGATTTTAAGTGTGCCGGAGCAGGAAAGGCAGCATGTGCTGGATAAGTATATGGGATACTCTCATGGCTTTTATTACTTACCCACCTTTCGGGATGGTGAGCAGATTTGCTATGTGAAGGAAGAGGATTGGATGGCCTTTTGGAAAAGTATTCTTTCCGGGGGGTTCGATACTATTGTGGTGCTGTATCATCAGCTGTTTCAAGGAATCTGGAGTTTGCTGGGAGACAGCAGTGCCATTTATCAAATCAGTCGGGAGGGGGATTTCTCAAAGCGCAGCAATGACCGCTTCGCACATCGTCTGAGGAGTCATGAGATTCACGTTCCTTTATCGGATCTGTTGCTCCCCATGAGCTCTGTGAAACTTCAGGCCGGAGAATATTCTGCAGAAGACTTTACGGAAGGGGCTCTGGGACGGTTTGTGGAGCAGCATGTGGGGGTATCCTGAAATGTTATAGAACCATGTGGATGTGTTTCGAAAGAGAAAGGAGAAACCATGGCAAGAGATTCGCGGAAAAAGGATCGGCCCCCAATCCGGGAGCCCTGTTTGACTTCGGAGAATTTTCCGATTCAGGAATTGCGAAACCGGGTGCTTCGTAGGATTCCTATGTCGGAGGAACTACCGGAAGAGCATTTAATGCAGATGATTCGGCAGGAGGTGCTTTCCTATTCCGGGGAGCATCCTCTGGATTTAGGTGCCCGTAGGGAGTTGGAGAAAAATGTTTACAACGCCCTTCGGAAACTGGATATTTTGCAGGATCTTCTGGATGACGAGGATTGTACGGAGATTATGATCAACGGCTTTCAGAACATTTTTGTAGAGCGAAGGGGACGGGTGGAGAAGGTGGAACTTGCGTTTTGTGCTCCGGAAAAACTGGACGATATTGTGCAGCAAATGGTTTCAGCCAACAACCAAATCATTAATGCATCATCCCCTATTGTAGATACCCGGCTTTCCGACGGCTCACGGGTAAATATTGTAATCCCTCCCATTGCTTTAAACGGTCCCGTGGTTTCTATTCGAAGGTTTCCTAAGAATCCTTATACAATGGAAGATTTAATTTCTTTTGGCAGTTTGTCCCGGGAGGTTGCGGAGTTTCTTCGGAAACTGGTGGTTTCCGGATATAACATTTTTATATCCGGAGGCACGGGAAGCGGAAAGACCACGCTCTTAAATGCCTTGACCGGATATATTCCCAAGGGAGAGAGAGTAATTACCATTGAGGATGCTGCGGAGCTTCAGATTATTGGAGTGGAAAATTTAATCCGCCTGGAATCCCGGGGTGCCACCCTGGAAGGAAAATTGGAAATTACCATCCGGGATTTGGTAAAAAATGCCCTGCGTATGCGGCCGGACAGAATCATAGTGGGAGAGTGCCGGGGTGGGGAGGCGCTGGAGGTGCTACAAGCCTGCAATACCGGCCATGACGGGTCTCTTAGTACCGGTCATGCTAATTCTTGCAGAGATATGATTTCCCGTTTGGAAACCATGACGCTTATGGGAATGGATTTACCAATTCCGGCCATTCGCAGGCAGATTGCCTCTGCCATAGATATTCTGGTTCATGTGGGGCGTATGCGGGATCGCAGCCGGAAACTTATAGAAATCTGTGAAGTTACGGGAATGAAAGACGGGGAGGTGGAACTTCAGTGTCTGTATTGTTACAACCAGGAAACAGGAAATTGGGAGGAGGAGGCACCTCTTCAAAATCGGGAGAAACTCTACGTGGCCGGCCTGGAGTAAAAAAGGGAATGATCAAGGGAATTTTTATAAAAATCCAAAACCTCTTGTTGGGGGAATGTGCAAAAAGTCCCTTCCTAAAATTGATTCAGTGGAATATCCGGAATGTTTTGGTTATTACAGCAGAATGCGTGGGGGTGTTGATTTTCCTGGGTCTGGTGCTTTACGATTCGCCATTGGTTTTCTTAATTTTCCCCGGAATCTTATGGCTTAATATTTGCCTTCATCAGAGGAAAAAATGTGAATCCATGAGAGAAGAATTTTTGGAAGAGTACAGCGGCATGCTTTCCTCCCTGGCTTCTTCTCTTCGGGCAGGTCAGTCTCTGGAATCCGCATTTCGGGAGTATGAAATAAGCTCGGATCAGCTGTGCAGAGACCGGAGTCTTTTTCGGGAGGGGATTCGTGAGTTAAACAGATCCGTATCCCTGGGGATTCCTGTGGAGAAAGCCTTTTTGAATTTTGCCAATCGTTTTCCCCTGGAGGAGGTAAAAGATCTTTCTGAAATTTTGATTTTTGCCAAGCGACTGGGAGGAAATTACATTCAAAATATTTCCTATACCGCAGAAAAACTTCACGATGCCATGGAGGTGGAGCGGGAAATTGAATCCATGACAGCGGAGAAGCGATTGGAACTTCGGGTCATGGCGGTGCTGCCGGCAGTATTGCTTCTTTATATCCGGCTTACATCCCCGGACTTCTTGCAGGCAATCTATCATAACCTGCCGGGAATTGTGGTTATGACCACATGCCTTCTTGTATATGTTTTTTCAATTTTGTGGGGCAGGAGGATTGTTTCCGTTAATGTGTAGGTCGTATGCCGGTTATACCCCGGGGGATTGAGGGAGGAAGTTTATGATTGCCGTGCTGATACTGTTGGGAACTATTGGGTTCTTTATCTATAAGAAAAAAACAAAAAAACCGGTGGATACAAAAATTCGCCGGTTGATGTTGGCAGTAGAGATTCTGGGAGTTGTTTGTTTTGCTCTGGATTACAGCGAAAGCAAGGACTTTTCCGCGCTATTAAGAAATGCACCGGGGGAAGGAAGTTATGAGGAGAGTCTCCGGGTGGAAAGCAATCAGGGAACGGAAGAAATTACCGTAGAGGTAAAGGAACGCAATCCTACAAAGGAAGAGGCAGAAGCGTTTTTTCGGGAGGCTGCGGAAGAAATTCAAAGATCCTATCTGGGAGAGAATGAGTCGGCGGAAGAAATTCTTTATGACCTGAATTTACAGGAGGAATACCTGGATGGGAAGGTGGAAACTGCCTGGACTTCGGAGCCTTATGGCCGGATTGCGGCAGATGGTGTTTTAAATCAACAGGACATGGAAGAGGATGTAGTGGTCAACCTTCTTTGCACCATGTGGGTGGGAGACTATGAGCAAACGGAAAGTTTTCCGGTGCGAATGGTCTTGCCGGAAGTGGATACGCCTCGGGGAATCCTTTTCTATATCCGGCGTATTCTTCAGCAGGCGGAGGAAGGCGGAGACGAGGAGGAGATTGTTTTGCCGGGGGAGGTGGAAGGAATTTCTCTTACATGGTCTAAGCCCGTGGACAGCAGAGGTCTGTTTCTGGCAGCCTTGGGTCCGCTTTTGTATGTGTTGTTTCTTCTGAAAGATAAGGAAGATGCGGCTAAAGAGCAAAAAACAAGGCGCAGGCAGTTGGAGGAGGATTATGTGGATATTGTTCGAAAACTGGCGCTTTTTACAGGGGCCGGGGTAGGCATAAGGGAAGCATTCCGTAAGATTCTGGAAGGACAGAAGATGCCGCTTACGGCGGGGTATTTTGAAATTTCCGTAATGCTACGGCAAATGGATGCCGGAGTAGGAGAAGTGCGGGCCTATGAGAATTTGGGAAGACGAGGATTCGGGGGAGATTTCAGGCGTTTGTCCCTTCTCCTTACGTCGAACCTAAAAAAAGGGGATGCGTATTTTCGCGCGGAGCTTCAAAAGGAGGAGCAGGAGGCTTTTGAACGTCGGAAAAACATTGCCCGAACCCGGGGAGAGGAAGCTTCTGCCAAATTGGTTTTTCCCATGATGGGAATTTTGGGAATCGTGATTGTGATCTTGATTTATCCCGCCATGGTCAGTACAGGACTGTGATGACATGTGATGGGAGCGCAATATCTATGGGGCATAATATGTTCGGATGATGAGACAAGGAGGTTAATTATGCATATTAAGGAATTTATTTTAGACGAGGCCGGTGTAGGCGTAGTGGAAGTGATTTTGATTTTGGTAGTGGTGGTGGCAGTGGTGCTGATATTTAAGGACCGACTGACGGAGTTGGTGAAGGGGATCTTTGATACCATTGAGAGCCGCTCATCCAAAGTATGAGAAAAGGAAGTGTTACGGTTTTCCTGGCCATGATCCTGGTGTTTGTACTGGGGTTGGGATTTACCATGTCGGAGGTGCTTCGTTTTTATTGCATGAAGAATCAATGCGCCGCCGCCTCGGAAGTGGCAATGGAAAGCGCCCTGGCCGGATATGTCCGGCCCCTCTGGGAGGATTACGGGATTCTGGCCATAGACGGAAGCTTTGGAGGGACGGAAATGAATCTTTCGTCCCTGGAGGAGAGACTGCTTACGTATATGAAAAAAAACGGATCCTCTGAAGGAGTGGATTATCTTCGGACGTACGGGGCGGATGCTGCTGTGACTGCCTACGGGCTTCTTACAGATGATGATGGACGGGCATTTATTAAGCAGGCAGCAGCCTATGTGGAAACATCCATTCCGGAGACAGCCGTGGATTTGTTGCTGCAGCAGGTAGAGTCTACCCGGGAGGATACAGAGAATTCCCAATCTTCGGAGGAGTTGGTGGAAGCCGGGGAAAATGCCATGGAGGAAGCCAAGGAGGAAGAGACATCGGCTGCCTCTGCTCAGGATTCCATATCAGATCAAAGTTCTTCACCCGGGGAAAATATCGATGGCCTGGATATTCTGGAGACCTATCATGCCTGGAAGGAAAAGGGGATTTTGGGCATGGTGCTTCCGGAGGATGCAGAGTTGTCAGATAAGACATTTCAAACAAGTGTATCTCTTATGGACCGGGACCTTTTAAAGGGAGACATGGCTTCGGCGGAGGTCACAAGTCAGGAGAGGATATTATTCGGCGTGTATTTGTCCCAGTGTTTTTCAGATTTTACGGATGTGAAGGATCGGGCCGGCCTGATCTATGAGAAGGAATATCTGCTTTGCGGAGAGGATTCCGACCGGGAAAATTTAAAGGAGACCATAAACCGGCTGCTCCTTATTCGGGAGGCGGAGAATTTAATCAGTCTCTATATGGATTCCGGCAAACAGGAAAAAGCAATGTTGATTGCCACAGAGCTGGCAGGTGCCACTGCGAATCCTGCCATTGTGGAAGCAGTGAAGATTGCAGTGCTGGCAGCCTGGGCTTATGTGGAAAGCATTCTGGACGTGCGGCTTTTGTTAAAGGGAGGAACCGTTCCGATTTTGAAAACAGAGGCATCCTGGACGTCGGAACTGGGTAAACTTCCCACTTACCTGGATGTAAATGTTTGTGCCAAGGAAAGTACCGTAGGCCTTAATTACGGCGGATATTTATTTTTGATGCTGGAATTATCGGATTCCGGGAAGATTGCCATGAAGACCCTCGGTCTTATGGAGGACAATATCCGTCGGGGAGAATACTATGAGGCGGTGCAAATGGATCATATGATTGTATCTTTCCGGGCGGATATGACCTATGAAGCAGAGCCTTTGTTTGTAAATTTGATGCCCCTTGCTGTGGGCACTGTGGAGTCTTATTCCTTTGAGGCACAGCGGGAGGCACAGTATCTGTCCGCGGCATAGGAAGTACATGCCCGGCGACGTACACTGCAGAGAAATGGATGCGGGAAGGGTATCGAATATAGGTAGAAAGGGGGTACAGTGGGGTGTCTCTTATTTTCCATAAACAATGTCATTTCGCCTTGAACGTGGTTCCGTTCATAGCAACCTCTCACAACGCTTTTCGTATGTCTCGTCATCAAGAGACTTCAAATAAGAGATGCCTCACTGTACCTCCTGAATATAAGGCGTCTTATACGGTGGAGGCTGCAGTATGCTTCCCGGTTTTTATCTTTGCCTTTTTGTGGGTGCTTTTCTTTCTGCGGATTTTGTCGGTGGAATGGGGTGTGCGTCAGTCTATGAATGAGACAGTGCGAACCCTGGCCCTTATGGGAGAGGGAATTTCCCTGGAGGAGACGGAGGAAAACTCTGACCTTGAGCAATTTGCAGAGGAAGGTGTTCTTCGGGTGTACTTTCGAAAGACCTTGGGAGAATCAGAAGCACCACTTTCTTTTATAACCGGAGGAGTGTCCGGAATTTCTTTGATGTCATCGGAAGTGACTCAGGGGGAGATTACTTTGGTGGCAGAGTATGACATTGGACTTCCGGTGAATTTTTTCGGAATGGGGGATGCACATATTACCCAGGAGGCATCAGCTGCCCGGTGGGTAGGACGGGATCCTGCGGCGGATGATACGGGAGAGCAGTACGTTTATGTGACAGAGTATGGAACGGTATACCATAAGAGTTTAAGCTGCACGCACCTGGATCTAAGCATACGATGTATCCCCAGAACAAGCCTCTCCACAGAGCGAAACGAAAGCGGAAAATCCTATTCCTCCTGTCCTTTATGCAGGGGATCATCCTCCGGAAGCGTTTGCTATGTGACGGATTACGGAACAGTGTATCACAGCAGTTTGTCCTGCAGCGGCTTAAAGCGAACCATAGAACGGGTCAGTATCAGTGAATGTGAAGGGATGAATGCCTGCACCAAGTGCGGGGAATAAAAGGCGCTTGTGACAATACGGGGTTTATATTGAGTAAGAATGGAAAAGGGGTAGTTATGAAAATGGTAGCGCTGGGTGGAATGTTAGTGGGAATGACAGTGATGGATATGAAATGGAAAAGAGTATCGGCCATGGCTCTTTTGGCGTGCTGTGCCCTGGGATGGATCTTTGTGTTATACAGGGGGGATGAACTTTCGGAGCCTTTGATGGGAATGATTCCGGGAGCAATTTTGTATTTGGTAAGTGTTTTAAGTCACGAGAAAATCGGAAAGGGAGATGCGCTTTTGTTTCTTTGTGCCGGTATTTATCTGGGATTTTGGAAAACCATATCGCTGCTTTGGATTTCCGTGCTGCTTTCGGGAATTTTTGGGGCATTTTTAATTCTTGTAAAAAAGAAAAGTCCGGAGTATGAAATTCCTTTTGTGCCCTTTGTACTTTGCGGATTTTTATTATGTCTTCTTTCCTGGGAGGTGTGGAATGTGGTATAAGGGGGATTTTTGGCTAAGGGCATCTTATACGGTGGAAGGTGCACTGGTTTTTTCGATTTGTATTTTACTTTTGTTGTATGGGATTATTTTTGCCTTTGATTTGTTCCATGAAAGTATTTCTTTTGTGACAGAACATCCGGTGGAGGCATCCGAAAATCCGGCAGATTCTTTTCGGAAGGCTGCCGCATGGGAAGGGGCTCTTTCGGATTTGGCAGATGCGGTACAGGGTGACGAATAAGGATTTGGCAGACGCAGTTAGAGGAAGAGAATAGAGGAGTACGATATGCAGGTTTCTTACGAGCGGGATTTTAATCACAGCTATATGATTTTGGAAGGGGATGGATATGAGCCTACCTATGAGGAGGAAATGCTTCGGCAAAACGAGGTGCGGTCACTGCTTATGTTCTTTTCCGTGGAGATGAACCGTAGGATGCAATTCTGGTACGACATTTCCGGTAAAAAATCTTTGGAGGATTTGCTGGAGGGAGGAGTGGTGCTTTCTGATTTGACAGAAATATTTTGCGGTATTGAAAGCGCCTGCCGGGCAGCACAGCGATTTCTCATAGCCCAGGAGCATTTGTGGATCAGTCCGGGCTCCGTATTTGTGGAGCGCCGATCCGGAGAATATAAAGTCTATCTCTGTTATTGCCCCATGGAGCAAAGGAGTCCTGCGGAAGGAATATTGTCTTTGGCAGAGTCTTTAATTGCTCATACGTCTCAGGTGGATGAACAGACAGGAGAACTGTATTTTAAAATTTATGAGGCAGCAGCCTCCGGAGCCTGTGACCTGGAAACGATTATTTCTATATTGTCTGAGGCTGTAAATTCCCGGGAAGATTTCGGAGTGTCGGGGGCCTTATGGGATTATGAAGGGGAACCGGAGCAGACGGCATCCGAGGTGGATTGCGAAGGTGCACGGGAGCAGTCGGTACCCCGGGGGTCCCATAGAGATAATTTTTACCGGGATGAATCCGACTGCCGGGATGATATTTCCTGCTCGAAGGAAGTCCCCCGTCGGGATATATACGGAGGCGCAGAGGTTGAGGCCGCCGAGAATTTCTTTCAAAACTTGAAGCAGAAGATCATGGAGATTTTCCGGGAGAGCCTGCCTCTTAAGAAGGAGGAGGGAGTTTCTCCGGGAGGAAGTCCGTTTTCATTTATTACCGGAAAAACTCAGCCGACCCTTCCGGAGAAGGAACTTCTTTCCGGAGAATACTTTTACGATGGCGTGGAGGAGGAGCATCGTACGGTACTGCTAAAAAGTCCCGGCACCTATCCGGAAGTGCCGGCACAGGCGGTGACGACATCGGGACGAAGGGACGCCGTTTATGGTATCGGCTCCGCCCCGGGAGAAAATGATATTGTTATTCCCTCCGATGCTGTCTCCCGCCGTCACGGGAAACTGACCATTCGGCAGGGGGAGTTTTTCCTGGAGGATTTAAATTCCACCAATGGCACCTTTGTGAACGGAGAGCCTCTGGCCTACCGGGAGACCAGAAAATTGTCTCCCTCTGACCGGATCCTCTTCGGTGACGTGGAATATACTTTGCAAGATTTGGCTACTTTTTTCTGAGAATCGGCAAGCATACCGTAAAACCGGGGTGTATAGTACAAGTGAACTTAAGGAAGAGCGACAGATTAGCGAGACTACCGTCTGCGAAAGCAGACCTTCCTTAAGATCTAAATATAAGAACAATACATCAGACGATTTTAAGAAAGAAGGTATGGAGTATGTTTAAGAAGCTTTGGAGCGAATATGTAGATTTCTGCGGTAAGTATTTCGTAAACAACAATCCTTTCATTTTCTCCTAATTCGAAACGGTTTCGAGGGGACGGCGCAAGCCGTCTAAGGAGAGAAGGGATTACAACCGAAGAATGAAAATGAAAGGCCCTCACTTGTTGAGAGTCTTTTTTTGTGCCTTTCTTTACTTTCCCCCGGAAAAAAATTATACTTTTCACTATGAAGATTAATATTTATTACGGCGGCAGAGGCGTCCTGGATGACCCCACTCTGTACGTCATCGGCAAAATGGAAGAGGTCCTTACCGAGCTTCGCGTGGAGGTGGGCCGCTACAATATTTACGAAAATAAAAACAGCATTTCCACCCTGCCTCAGACCTTTCGGGATGCGGACGGCATTATCCTTGCCACCACTGTGGAATGGCTGGGCATCGGCGGTTATATGAATCAGTTCCTGGATGCCTGCTGGCTCTATGGGGATAAAGAGGCCATCTCACGGATTTATATGCAGCCTGTGGTTATGTCCACCACCTATGGCGAGCGTGAAGCCATGAGTACCCTGGAGAATGCCTGGGAGATTCTGGGCGGCCAGGTCACCGGTGGACTTTGCGGATACATCGAGGATCCTTCTTCTTTGGAAGGCAATGTGGATTACGCCCGCATTATGGAGAAAAAGGCGGAGAATCTTTACCGCACCATTTCCCAGAAGGCCATGTCCCTTCCCACCAGTAATCAGGCAGTGACCCGTACCGTGGGCCGCACCAGCAAGCTGGAACTGACACCGCAGGAAAGCGAGCAACTGTCTCAATATGTATCCGACGACGATTATGTAAAGCAGCAGCGGGAGGATATTATTGAATTGTCCTCCATGTTCCGCAATATGATGGGTGCCGGCAGTGAGCCTACGGGAGAGGAGTTTATTTCATCCTTCCGGAATAATTTTGTCCCTCTGGACGGCGAGGCGGTGACCTATGTTTTTGCGGTGACGGATTTAGCAAGAGATCTGGTGCTTGAGATTCGGGCAGGAGAGCTGTCTTGTCACTATGGCAAGGAAGGCATTACGGAAGATGTTTATGCTCGCATTACCTCTCAGGTTATGGAAGAGATTGTCAGTGGCCGGGAGACTTTCCAGAGAGCGTTCAGCGTGGGAGATATGACAGCCAGAGGTACTTTTTCTTTGATTCGTAAGCTGGATTCCTATTTTCCCTTTTCATAAGGCAGAAAAGAATTTGCAGTATTTAATCAGGAGGCATACATGAAAGACGCAGATTGTATTTTTTGTAAACTGGCAAACGGAGACATCCCCACCAATATGATTTATCAGGACGAGGAGTTTTCCGTGATTATGGATGCATCCCCTGCCACCAAGGGACATGCGCTGATTCTTCCCCGGGAGCATTACGCTAATATTTACGAACTCCCGGAGGACCTTTGCGGCAAGACCTTTACCCTGGCCAAGAAAATGGCCACCCATATGACAGAGGTGTTGGGTTGTGACGGTTTTAACGTTGTCCAGAACAACGGTGAGGAAGCCGGCCAGACGGTGTTCCATTTTCATATGCATCTCATTCCCCGGTACAAGGGTGGCACTCCTATCTTAGGATGGGATCACCCGGAGATTTCCCCGGAGGAGATTGCAGAGATTACCGAGCGCCTGAAATGATTGCAGAGATTACCGGCCGTTTGAAGTAATTGCCGGGATTGGTGATTGGATTAGATAAAAAAAGCATCCCTTCTATATAAGAAGAGATGCTTTTTGTATGTCTTGCTATATTTCGTGAATGGTTTTTGGATGCGTCACTTGCTTACGGACTTAATCAGATCCAAAACCTTACCCACAGCATCCATCTGTCCGCTTTGTTCCATGGTTTCAATATAGGAAGCCCGGTTGTCGTAAACTTCTGTTACGGCAGCCCAAAGAGTATCGGAGGTAACATCTTCCTCCTGCAGCACCTTGGAGAATCCCTGTTTTTCAAAAGAGGCGGCATTTAAAATCTGATCCCCGCGGCTGGCGTTTAGGGATAAGGGAATCAATACGTTGGGCTTTTTTAATAGAAGAAGTTCGCAAATGGCATTGGCTCCTGCCCGGGATACCAGAAGATCAGCCGCAGCAAAAAGATCCGGCAGTTCCTCGCTGATATATTCGTACTGTACGTATCCTTCTCTGCCTAAGAGACTTTCATCCAGATTTCCTTTTCCGCAAAGATGAATAATGGAAAACCGGGATAAGAACCGGTCTAAATCCTTCCGAAGAGCCGTGTTAATAAACACGGAGCCGATGCTTCCTCCCATAATCATAAGGATGGGCTTGTCCCCGGGAAGTCCTGTAAAGGCCAGGGCTTTTTCTTTGGAGCCCTGGGACAGTTCCTTTCGGATGGGGCAGCCGGTTAAAACAGCCTTGCCCTCCGGCAGATATTTTAAGGTCTCCGGGAAGTTACAGCAGATCTTGGCGGCGCCCTTCATGGCAATACGATTGGCCAGCCCGGGGGTCATATCCGACTCATGAATAATGGCGGGGATGTGACGCATTTTTGCAGCCAGGACCACCGGCACAGAGACGAAGCCTCCCTTGGAAAAAACCACATCCGGCTTTAATCTCCGAAGCAGGGAAAGAGACTGAAAGTAGCCCTTTATAACCCGGAAGGGATCGGAAAAATTCTTGGGATCGAAATACCGGCGCAGTTTTCCGGAGCTAATGGGATAGTAAGGAATGCCTGCGTCTTCAATGAGACCACGCTCGATGCCGTTTATGGAGCCGATGTAGGAAACTTCATATCCGGCTTCCTGTAAGGCGGGAAGAAGCGCCAGGTTTGGGGTGACATGTCCGGCGGTTCCGCCGCCGGTTAAAACGATTTTCTTCATATAATATAGTCCTTTACTTTTTTCTCGGAATATCATACTCCCATCCGCCCTATTATGCAAAATTTGACAAAAATTATTACGGGTGCTATGATACCTCTGCAACAATTTTGTAACAAACGTAAAAAGAGCGACAAGGTTTTTAATATGAACGCAAATCGTAACTTGAAGAAAAAGTTAATTCAGACTTCCGCCATTGCCATTGCAGTGGCAGCCATGAGCGCCAGCGCTGTATATGCACATACGGAATATGAGGATCAGGTTGCACAGCTGGTTACCTCTGAGAATGCAACGGCAGGTGTCAGCAGTGCCATCAGTGGAATGCAGACCACAGCCTTAAGTAACGCTAAGGCAACGGTTACGGAGAGTTCTTTAGTTGCAGTAAGCAGTACCGCAGCAGAGGCTGAGACCCTTTCCGTGGAGTCTACCTCCGTTGAGACTGAAAGCACCGACAGCGAGTGGACCAACCGGTTAATGGCAAATGTAGATGAGTTTTTATATGTAAGAGCATCTGCAGACGCAAATTCCGAAATCGTTGGTAAGCTTCGCAAGGGCGATGTGGCAGAGATTGTTTCTGTATCCGGAGACTGGACCCAGATTACTTCCGGAAATGTATCCGGTTATGTCAGCAACGATTATGTTGTGGTAGGTGATGACGCTAAGGCATTGGCAGCTGAGGTATGTGATACCATTGCAACTGCTACCACCGGCGGACTTCGTATCCGCAGTGAAGCCAGCACCGATGCTTCCGTTGTTAAGACCGTATCTGAAGGCGCTGAGCTTACGGTAGATACTTCCGCGACCGTAGATGGTTGGGTAAAAGTTTCTTACAACGGTGTATCCGGTTATGTAAGCAGTGAATATGTTACCGTAGAGCAGGAATTAGGAAGCGGTATTACCACCGAGGAAGAGGCGGCCATTGAGGCAGCTGAGGCTCAGGCTGCAGCAGAGGCAGCCGCTAAGGAAGCAGCTGCAGCATCTTCTCAGACCACCACTACCACCACCACTCAGAATGCTGCTGTAGCAGCAAGCTACGATGATGTGACTCTTCTTGCAGCACTGATTCAGTGTGAGGCAGGCAGTGAGAGCTATGAGGGTAAGCTGGCCGTTGGTGCCGTTGTGGTAAATCGTCTTCATTCGGGATATTCTTCCTCCATTTACGGAGTAATTTATCAGAAGGGACAGTTCGGTCCCGCAAGCAGCGGTAAGGTAGCATCCGTTGCAGCCAGCGGTCCTTCCGCTTCCTGTATTCAGGCAGCCACTGAGGCACTTTCCGGCGTGGATAATACGGGGGGAGCTACTTCCTTTAAGAGTGCGTCCAGCGGACATGCCGGCGTTGTAATCGGAAACCACGTATTTTTCTAAAATCCGATTTGCTTTTATAAGAGACTTTAGGGACCTGCCCTTTGGCAGGTCCTTTTTTGCGTTGATTTTTGCCTAGAACCTTAAAATATAGTATGATACAGGAAACTGTATTTTGGCAGATGCCATAGAAAAGGGGTTATTATGGTTGCTATTATTTTGATCGTGATTTTGTTGGCATTAATTATCCCAAACATTCGCATTGTGCCTCAGGCCCATGCGTTTGTAGTGGAGCGTTTGGGGGCCTACAAGGAGACCTGGTCCGTGGGACTTCATGTAAAGGTTCCCCTCATTGACCGGGTGGCCAAGGATGTGAATTTAAAGGAGCAGGTCATTGATTTCCCGCCCCAGCCCGTCATTACCAAAGATAATGTTACCATGCAGATTGATACGGTAATTTATTATCAGATTACGGATCCCCAGCTGTATTGCTACGGCGTGGAGCGTCCTTTAATGGCAATTGAGAATCTTACCGCCACCACCCTTCGTAACGTCATTGGTGATCTGGAGTTGGATGAGACCTTAACTTCCCGTGAAACCATTAACAGCAAGATGCGTGCATCTTTGGATGTGGCCACGGATCCCTGGGGTATTAAGATTAACCGTGTGGAACTTAAGAATATTATTCCTCCTGAGGCAATCCGTGTAGCCATGGAAAAGCAGATGAAGGCAGAGCGTGAGCGTCGAGAGGCTGTTACCATTGCAGAAGGTGAGAAAAAATCCACCATCCTTATTGCAGAAGGTAAAAAAGCAAGCGCCATTCTGGATGCAGAGGCCGAGAAGCAGGCAGCAATCCTTCGGGCAGAGGCTAAGAAGGAGGCAGCTATTCGTGAGGCAGAAGGTCAGGCTGAGGCCATTCTTAAGGTACAGCAGGCAACGGCTCAGGGTATTACCTATCTGAAAGAAGCTCAGTTGGACGACAAGGTACTCCAGTTAAAGAGTCTGGAATCTTTTGAGCGGGCAGCCGACGGAAAGTCCACCAAACTGATTATTCCTTCCGATCTGGCTGGTATTGCAGGATTGGCAACCACCCTGGCAGAGGTTGTTAAAGAAAAATAACAGGGAGATGATTTTATGAACTTGCAGGGAAGAGACTTTTTAAAATTATTGGATTACACCCCGGAGGAGATCCGGTATCTTATTGATTTGTCCGCAGAGTTAAAGGACAAGAAAAAGAAGGGCATTGCCCATGACGAGTTAAAGGGCAGAAATATCGCTCTCATTTTTGAGAAAACCAGCACCCGGACCCGCTGTTCCTTTGAGGTGGCAGCATATGATCTGGGAATGCATGTGACCTACCTGGATCCCAGCGGATCTCAGATCGGTAAAAAGGAGAGCATTGCAGATACCGCCCGTGTTCTTTCCTCCATGTTCGATGGGATTGAGTATCGCGGATATGGCCAGGAAATTGTGGAGACTTTGGCGGAGTATTCCAAGGTGCCGGTTTGGAACGGGCTGACCAATGAGTTTCATCCCACTCAGATGATTGCGGACATGCTTACCATCAAAGAAAAATTAGGACGTCTGGAAGGCGTGAAGCTTGTTTATATGGGAGACGCACGCTACAACATGGGTAATTCCCTTATGGTTTGCTGCAGTAAGCTTGGGATGGATTTTGTGGCTTGCACGGATCCTGCGTACTTCCCGGAGGAGAGCCTGGTACAGACAGCCCGGGATATTTGTCAGGAGACCGGCGGTTCCGTTACCTTGGAAAGTGATGTGGCAAAGGCCTGTGCCGATGCAGATGTGATTTATACCGATGTGTGGGTATCTATGGGAGAGCCTGCTGAGGTATGGAAGGAACGCATTGAAAAGTTATCTCCTTATCAGGTAAATGCCAAGGCTTTTTCTTATGCCAAGGATTCTGCAATTTTTATGCACTGCCTGCCGGCATTCCATGATTTAAATACCACTGTGGGTCAGGAGATTCATGAGAAGTTTGGTTTAAATGAAATGGAAGTTACGGATGAAGTCTTTGAGGGAGAGCGTTCCGTGGTCTTTGATGAAGCCGAGAACCGGATGCATTCCATTAAGGCAATTATGTATGCCACTCTGCCCCGGTAAGGATTAAGAGGACTTGTTTCATGATGGCAGAGTTTGAATATGTGGAGGAAATCGACTCCACCAATAATGAATTAAAACGCAGATACGAGGTGGATCCTCCCGGGGAGTACACCGTCCTTTCCGCCGGCACTCAGACGGCTGGCCGGGGAAGAAGCGGCCACCAGTGGTCGTCGCCGGAGGGGACCTCTATTGCCACTAGTATGATTTTTTATCCCAAAGATGTGCCTACGGAGGCCTTAAGCCGACTGACACTTTTATCTGCTTTGGCAGTAAGCCGGGCGGTGGAGGAAGTGACAGGCCTTCCTACGGAGATTAAGTGGCCCAATGATGTGTTGGTTCACGGGAAGAAAATCTGCGGAATCCTGACGGAACTGAAAGCTGCCGCCGGAAAAGCGGAGTATGTGGTGGTAGGCATTGGAGTAAATGTCTATATGGAAAGTTTTCCGGAGGAGCTTTCGGAAATTGCGACTTCTCTTTTCCTGGAGGGAGGAGCGCATTTATCCAGGAGAGCCATTACAGAAAGTATCTGGAAGCATTTTCTTGAGTTATATGAAGTGTTTTTGCAAAGTGCAGATCTCTCCGGACTCCGGGCAGAGTATAACGCAAAGTTGGTAAATCGTGACCGACAGGTGCGGGTATTAGATCCTGCGGGAGAATACGAAGCCACTGCCAGAGGCATTGATGAAGCGGGACGGCTTGTGGTTATAACCACATTTTCAGAAGAACGGCACATTGATTCCGGAGAGGTAAGCGTCCGGGGAATCTACGGATATACCTAGGATGGGGCTTGATATGTGGTCGGATTGAGAGCATATTGCAGGGCGTGAACATTCTGCGGGACCAAGCAGACAAATTTCAGGAATATATAAGGAGACAGGATGATTTCGGAAGATGAAAAGGACGTGCTGTGCGCAGCCAGTTCTTATACCAAAAAGTTTTATTTAAATCCCATGTTTGACGGTCTTCCTTCGGGAGTGAAGCAGGAACTTCAAATTATGTGTGTCATGCATACGGAGGATGTGGGAGGTACCATTACTCTTTATTTCGAGGAAGACGGAACTCTTTCCGTGGAGACGGATGTGGAAGAGGATGACCTTCTTTATGACGAGATCGGCAGCGCCTTAAAGGTGAAGCAGATCCAGCGGGAAAAGAGAGATCTTTTTGAAAGTCTGGAGCAGTACTACCGGGTGTTCTTCCTGGGAGAGGATGCCTGAGTTCGGGGAAGAGTGTTTGGGTGAATTATAAAAATATACCACCGAAATAGAAAGGGAAACGATGTTACTTGCAATTGATGTTGGAAATACAAATATTACCATTGGTGTTTTTCAGGGAGAGGAATTGATCGGAAACTTCCGTATGAATACCCGCATTGAGCGGACGTCCGACGAGTATGGAATCGTGCTTCGGGATATTCTGGAGCAGAATCACATTTACCATGACGGCGGCAAGGAAATTTCCCATTGTATTATTGCCAGCGTTGTGCCGGCGGTAATGCACTCTTTGACCAGTGGAGTGATTAAGTATTTTGACGTGACTCCTATTATTGTGGCTCCCGGTATTGCGACCGGCATTACGGTAGTTACAGAGAATCCGTCTCAGATTGGTTCCGATCGTATCGGTGATGCGGCCGGTTGCTTTGAGTTATACGGAGGTCCCTGCCTGGTACTGGATTTTGGTACGGCTACGACCTACGATTTGATCGGACCCAAGGGAGAATTTATTTCCGGTGTAACGGCGCCGGGCATCCGGATTTCCGCTAAGGCTCTCTGGGAAGATGCCGCAAAACTTCCCGAGATCGAGATTAAAAAGCCTGACAGCATTCTGGCAAAAGAAACCATTTCCTCCATGCAGGCAGGTTTGGTATACGGTCAGATCGGTCAGACGGAATATATCGTCTCCCACATGATCGAAGAAAGTGGTTATGACAACGTAAAGGTGATTGCCACCGGTGGACTGGGCGGTATGATTGCAGCAGAGACCGATTGCATTCAGGTGTATGATCCGGATTTGACGCTGCATGGCATGCGGTTTATTTTTGAAAAGCAGAAGGTATAACCTATGGAGCAAATTATTCATCCCCTAGCAATAGGGGATGTTCTTTTGGAAAACAATCTAATCCTGGCCCCCATGGCAGGGGTAAGCGACATTGCCTTTCGGCCTTTGTGCCGACAAAAGGGTGCCGGCATGACCTGCATGGAAATGGTCAGTGCCAAAGCCTTAAGTTATCGGAATCGTAACACTAAGGAACTTCTAAAAGTGGAGGAGGGAGAACGTCCCGTGAGCCTTCAGCTTTTTGGCAGCGAGCCGGAGCTTATGGGTCAGGTGGCAGCGGAACTTCGTGACGGGCCCTTTGATGTTTTAGATTTAAACATGGGCTGCCCGGTCCCGAAAGTCGTAGGGAATGGCGAAGGCTCCGCCTTAATGAAAGACCCTCTTCTGGCCGGTCGGATCGTGGAGGCTATGGTAAAAAATGCCGGTCGCCCCGTAACGGTGAAAATTCGAGCCGGTTTTGACGAGGACCATAAAAACGCTCCGGAGATTGCCCATATTGCCCAGGAGTGCGGCGTGGCTGCCGTGGCGGTTCACGGCAGGACCCGGGAGCAGTATTATTCCGGGCATGCGGACTGGGAGATTATTCGTAAGGTCAAGGAGAAGGTGTCTATTCCGGTGCTTGGGAACGGTGATCTGGTGGATGGTCCTTCCGTGGAGCGCATGGCAAAAGAAACCGGCTGCGACGGATTTTTGGTGGGCCGGGCCGCTCAGGGAGACCCCTGGATTTTTAAACGAATCCATACTTATTTCGAAACGGGAGAAGTGGGGGAAAAACCGGCGCCTTCCGAAATGATGGACATGATGCTTTTACATGCCCGCCGTCTCATAGAGGAAAAGGGAGAGCATATCGGTGTTCGGGAAATGCGAAAGCACGCAGCCTGGTACACCACCGGCTATAAAAATTCCGCAGCTCTTCGAAAGGAAATTAACAATGCTACGGATTTTGAAACTGTGGAGGCGTTGTTCCGCAGATGGGCGGAGAAAAGTTGACAAGAAGCCCCTGAAAAGCCTATAATACCATAGTTGCATTGGAGGGATGTTACGTTTCCTCCGGAAAGGAAAAACCATGGAAGCAAAGAAAAAAATCTTAACCTATGAAGGATTAAAAGAACTCCAGGACGAGCTGGAGGATTTAAAAGTAGTCAAGCGAAAAGAAATCGCTCAGAAGATTAAAGAAGCAAGAGAGCAGGGCGATCTTTCCGAGAACGCTGAGTATGATGCAGCAAAGGACGAGCAGAGAGATATTGAGGCTCGTATCGAGGAAATCGAAGCCATCCTTAAGAACGTTGAGGTGGTGGACGAGGACGAAGTTGAGTTAGACAAAATCAACGTAGGCTGTAAAGTAAAAATCTTAGATATGGAATTTGACGAGGAGATGGAGTTTAAGCTGGTGGGTTCCACTGAGGCCAACAGCTTAAAGGGTAAGATCTCCAATGAGTCTCCCGTAGGTCATGCATTGATCGGTGCCAAGGTAGGAGATGTGGTAAAGGTTGAGACCGAAGCCGGCGAACTTTCCTATAAGGTACTTGGAATTCAAAGACACAAGTAAGATGCAGCTTCCGGGCCAACGTGCCCGGAAGATTTTATGTAAAGGAATCATTATGAGCAAGGAAAATACACAGGCAAATCAGGATACCAATCAACTTTTAAAGGTCCGCAGAGAAAAACTCGCCGCTCTCCAGGAAAAGGGCAAGGATCCCTTCCAGATTACAAAGTACGATCAGACCCATCACACCGATGAGGTAAAGGCTCTTTACGAAGCTCATGAGAAGGAAGTTCTGGAAAAGGCATCTTATGTGGAGCCGGATCTTTCCGGAATCACCGACGAGACAGAACTTCGTCAGGCGAAGAAAGAAGCATACAATGAGCGCCGGGCTATTTTAGATGCGGATGCTATTACTGTTTCCATTGCAGGCCGCATGATGTTTAAGCGTGTGATGGGAAAGGCATCTTTTGCTAATATCCAGGACTTAAAGGGCCGGGTACAGATTTATGTATCCAGAGATGCTTTGGGCGAGGATGACTATGCCGATTTTAAAAAGTCTGATATCGGAGATATTTACGGCGTAAAGGGATATGTTTTCCGTACCATGACCGGGGAAATTTCCGTACATGCCACGGAGATGACCTTGCTTTCCAAGAGTCTGCAGATTCTTCCGGAGAAATTCCACGGACTGACGGATGTGGATATGCGTTATCGTCAGAGATATGTGGACCTCATTATGAACGAAGAGTCCAAGGACGTGTTTATAAAGCGTTCTCAGATTATTAAGGAGATTCGTAAGTTCTTAGACGGCCGCAACTTTATGGAGGTAGAGACCCCCATGCTGGTAAGCAATGCCGGCGGAGCTGCAGCAAGACCTTTTGAGACTCACTATAATTCTCTGGATGAAGATGTAAAGCTTCGTATTTCCCTGGAACTGTATCTGAAGCGTCTCATTGTAGGCGGCATGGAGCGCGTGTACGAAATCGGCCGCGTGTTCCGAAATGAGGGTGTGGATACCCGTCACAATCCGGAGTTTACCTTGATGGAGTTATACCAGGCATACACCGATTATGAAGGCATGATGGAGCTCACTGAGAGCATGTTCCGCCACCTGGCAGAGACGGTTCTTGGCACCACTAAGTTTATGTACGGCGACGTGGAACTGGATTTTGGTAAGCCTTTTGAGCGGATTACTATGACCGATGCCATTAAAAAATACGCCGGGATTGATTTTGATACCATTACCGATGACGCTGCGGCTAAAAAGCTGGCAGACGAGCATCATATTGAATATGAGGATTACCACAAGCGGGGCGATATTATTAATCTCTTCTTTGAGGAGTACTGCGAGAAGGAGTTGATTCAGCCCACCTTCGTAATGGATCATCCTTTGGAGATTTCTCCCCTTACCAAGAAAAAGCCCGCCGACCCCACCAAGGTGGAGCGCTTCGAGCTTTTCATTAACACTTGGGAAATGTGTAACGCGTACAGTGAGTTAAACGACCCCATCGATCAGAGAGAACGGTTCGCCGCACAGGATGCTGCTGCAGCCGCCGGCGACGAAGAGGCCAACCACACGGATGAGGACTTCTTAAATGCTCTGGAGATCGGCATGCCTCCCACAGGCGGGATCGGTTACGGTATCGACCGTTTGGTAATGCTTCTGACCAACAGCTCCGCCATTCGTGATGTGTTGTTGTTCCCGACGATGAAGTCCCTCCCTAATCGTCAGGACTCATAAAGCATCCGGTCAAATCCGTGGAAACCGCGTAAAATGGGAACGGCTCACATCGATTTTTAAGTCAATAAACGAGCTTGAGGAACAGCCTTAAGCCGAGTGCAAAGGCGCTTCGTTACTGGTAGAGATACCGGTGATGAGGTGCCTTTTTCTGTTATCAGACCTGTGCCAATCAGAGAAATCCATCCTTGCACATTGAAAAGAACGGCAAATGCTGACGGGCTTTATTTTTCTTTTTTTGTAGAGGGAAGA
>Ga0181612_114767_pt1 | contig 24212 bp, 19 predicted proteins | sample HoacroProtozoa21_FD_119630 | JGI IMG/M metagenome (GOLD analysis project Ga0181612, IMG submission 119630) | Hoatzin crop microbial communities from Cojedes, Venezuel. Combined Assembly of Gp0051906, Gp0051904, Gp0051908
AACAAATGTTTTAAACAATATTTATTATTAATACTAATATTTATAAATATAATAGGAATAATAACTCCAATACTTGTAAATGCAGAAGAAAACACATATTTAACTATTACTACTAATATAACAATAGATAACAATGTTGTTTGTTGCTCATTGGGACAAGAAGATATACTAATTGGTAAAGTTGGCGATTTTTGGACAGATAATAATGAGTTTTTGAAATTTATAGAAGAATATTGTAAAGCCCCTCATTCATCTTTTGGTTCTTCTATATATATGAATAATGAAGAAAACGAAATAGTATATAAGACTTGTTATAATGATTTAATAATTCATAAAATTTATATTGCACAAGGAAAGTATCAATGTATAGTTCCTCCACCTGTATATTAAAAAGCAAAAAAATTATAAATAAAATGTTTAATATATACCAAAAAACCCTTGATATATATATATATACTAAAATGAAATTAAGATAGATAGGGTTTATGGTTGATTTACATTAATTATTTAAGTGATAGTAATCTTTTGAGTAAGGAGTTTTTATTATGAAAAAATATTTATCATTTTTAATTGTTTTATTATTAAGTTTTTGTGTAAGCGTTAATGCAGAAAATGATATAGTTGTCGAAAATGTAACAGTAGATTCTAAAACAATATATAATAATTCTGATAAAATTATATCATTAAACAAATGGTGTGTAAAAGCAAAAGATGGCTCTTGGGATTCTTGCGAAGAAAATGACATACGCTATATATTTGCTTCAGAAGATGAATGTATAAAAAAATTAGCAGAATATGATAGCGTTGATGACACGTGTTATGAAAAGATACAAAATTATAATGGGAAAGTTACATATGAAGTTGAAGATGATTTGTCATTTAATGAAACACAAATAGATTTATCAATAAATTTACATGAAGTAGAAGATTATATCAAATATAAAATAGAACTAAAAAATAATACAAGTAAAGAAGTTACTATTACTGAATTAAATTTAGGATTGAAAGATAGTGACTATATTAAGTATGAATTATCTGGGGATACTAAAATATCTGCCAATTCCACAAGTGCAGTATATTTGACAATCACATATAGCAATTATGTTGAATTAGGTGATAATGCTTGTATGGAAGGTTATAACGAAAATCAAAATTTAAAGTTGAATTATGACGAATATATGCCGGAAGCAATAATAACTGATGAATCAGAAGAGATTGAAAATCCTAAAACGAATACAAACACATTAGTATTAATAAGTTCTATTTTAATATTGTCTATTCTAGCAATCTTATTAATATTAAATAAAAATAAATATTTCAAAAAATACTCATCAGATCTATTAATATTTATAAGCATTATAGGAATAATTACACCATTACTAGTAAAAGCTGAAGTAGAAACAAATTTAATTATAAATACAAATATAACAATAGATAATAATATAGTTTGTTGCACTTGGAGGAACTCTTCGGGGCACGAAGATTTAGTAATTGGTAAAGTTGGTATGAAATGGGAAGATAATCTTTTTACTGCTCGAAAAGGTTATTGTGCTGTTCTATATTTAGGGATTTATGATGAATATGATAATGATATAGTAAGTATAGATGTAGGTTGTGAAAATTTTCGTAGTGAATACTCTTATATAATTCAAGGAAGTTATAGGTGTGGTGGTGTAGGGCTTTATTAATTTTAAGAGGATTTTTCCTCTTTTTATTTTGAAGGAAAGGAGAATATATGAAACCAATAATAGATAATTTATATATAAAAAAAGAAAAATATTTATGTAATGATAGAGATTATTTAGCTCTAGTAGATAATGGAAAATATTTAAATAAAGAAGTTGAATTGTAATTATAAAAAAGAAAAAATATAATTTTATATATATGCAAATATAGGTCAAAAATAACAATTGTATTATAATATAATCAGTGATTAACTAGTAGTAAAGGAATTAACAAAAAATGGATGCAAAAGAAATAAAAAAGGCTTTAATTGAGCAAAGAAAAATCAATTTATCTGGAAACTTATATCATAAAACACAACTCGACTTTGCATATAATACAAATCATATAGAAGGATCTACAATTACTCTCGATGAAACATCAAGTATTTATGATACTGGTACTATACTAACATCAAAAGATAAAGTTATTGTTTAAAAGATGCTACTGAAATTAAGAATCATTTTACATTATTTAAATATATGTTAGATGCTATTGAAGATAAATTAACAGAAGATATGATTAAAAAATTTCATTTTATTTTAAAAGATGGAACATTGACTGATGAAGAAAAAGAATGGTTTAATGTTGGCAATTATAAAAAAAGAAAAAATTTTGTTGGTGATATAGAAACAACATTACCAAAGATGTACCAAAAGAAATGAAAAAACTTATAAATTGGTATGATAAAATTGATAAAAAAAATATAAAAGATATAATTGAATTCCACGTTAGATTTGAACACATTCATCCCTTTCAAGATGGTAACGGACGTGTAGGACGCATGATTATATTTAGAGAATGTTTATATAATGATATAATGCCTTTTTATATCGAAGATAGAAATAAAGATTTTTATATTAGAGGTATGAAAGAATATCAAATTAATAATGAAAAAGGATATTTATTAGATACTTGTTTAAATAGTCAAGATAACTATGAAAAAATGGCAAAATATTTTTTAGAAGAAGATAAATAATAAAAGAATTATTTTAGAAAAAACTTAAATTTGCTAAACTCATCTAGATAGAGTATAATTCTCTTGTTAGGTGAGTTTTTATGTCAAAAGAAAAACTATCATTCTATGAATTATTCTATATCTTTATATCTGGATGTTTAATGGGATATGTCGTAGAAGGTATATGGTCTTTATTTAAAAGAGGAATCCTTATTAATCATACTTCTTTAGTATTAGGACCATTTAATTTAGTATATGGTTTTAGTGCTGTTATCTTAACAATATTTCTATACCGTTTTAAAAATCGTAAAAATATTGAAATATTCTTAATGTCTTTTTCTATTGGGACAATACTTGAATATATAATGAGTTTTGGTATGGAAAAAGTATTTGGTTTCATAGCATGGAACTATAGTAAAAAACCATTTAATATAAATGGTAGAATATGTTTATTATATTCAATATTTTGGGGTATATTAGGTCTTATTTGGTTAAAAAAACTACTACCTAAAGTATTAACATTTATAAGAAATGGTAATAAAGAATCTAGTATTAAACTAATGAAATACTTAATAATCTTTTTAATATTTGATATTGTACTTACTCTAGGTGCTATAGATAGAGGACATGAATATGATATGGGTATTAAACCTCAAAATAAAATAGATGAAATATATGATAAATATTTTGGTGTAGATTACTTAAATAATATGTTTAATAATCGCTGGAATAAAAAATAAAAAGGAGTATAAATATGAAAGATATAATAATAGATACACTATTAGATACTATTAAATTAATACCATTTCTTTTAATAGCATTTATAATAATTGAATATATAGAACATAAACTATCTAATAAATCTAAAAATATAATAAGTAAATCTAATAAATTAGGTCCTATTCTAGGTAGTATACTAGGTATCATACCTCAATGTGGTTTTAGTGTTATAGCTACTAATTTATACTTTACTAGAATAATATCTCTAGGTACCTTAATAGCTATCTATTTATCTACTAGTGATGAAATGTTACCTATCTTAATATCTGAAAAAGTAGATATAAAATTAATATTATTAATTTTAAGTATTAAATTAATAGTAGGTATTATTTTTGGTTATTTAATAGATTTAATATTTAGAAATAAGAAAAAAGAAACTACATATGATATCTGTGAAAAAGAACATTGTCATTGTGATGAAACAGGTAATATATTTAAATCTGCTATTATTCATACTATTCATACATTAATATATTTATTAATAATTATCTTTATTTTAAATATCTTATTTAGTTACTTAGATAGTTATTTAATAAGTAAAATATTCTTAAAAGATAGTTACTTTGGTCCATTTATAACTAGTTTAATAGGACTTATTCCTAACTGTGGATCATCTATAGCTTTAACAGAACTATTTATAAAAGATGCTATATCATTTGCCGATATGATAGCAGGACTTCTAACTAATTCAGGAGTAGCTATCTTAGTATTATTTAGAAACAATAAAAATATAAAAGAAAATCTTACTATAATAAGTATCACTTATATAATAGGTGTCTTAGTAGGACTTATTATAAAAATATTTATTTAATAATTAAAATAGTTTATAATATTACTAGGAGGTCTTTATATGAACTTAGGATTAGTTTTAACAGCAATTATTGGTATAGTAGTAGGTATCTTACTAGCATTCTATGGTTACAAATTAGAAAAATACTTAGTAATAATAGCAGCTTTCGCTTTAGGTTTTACTTTAGTAAAGGACTTTGGCCCTCAATTCATTACTGATAGTAAAGTATTACTTTTAGTAGAAATCTTAATTGGTTGTGTCTTTGCTTTAATTAGTATTAAGATTGAAAAGTTAGCTATCTTTTTAGGAGTAACATACTTAGTATATATGGCTATTGGAGCATATCTACCTATTACAGATGTTATCTTATATACTGTAGTTAGAATAGCTATTGCTCTAATAGTAGGTGCTATAGCAACTATGTATATTAAACCAATACTGATAGTTGTAACAGGTATCGCAGGAGCAGCATTTGTTCAACAATATGCAACTCAATTATTTAGTATACCTACATTAGTAATTACAATAGTTACAGTATTAATTGCAGTCTTTGGTATTATATATCAATTTAAAAATAACTAAAATTAGAATCTATAATAAGATTCTTTTTTTTATGTAAATCACCTTGTAAATATAAATTATTACCATTTATATAATAATTTAATAATGCTATTATTATTTCAATAGAGGAAGTGTTATAATGAAGAAAAATTATTTATTTTACTTATTATTCATACTAGCAATTATTCTAGTACCTAATGTTAATGCTGAAGATATTGAATATAATAAATATTATTCAATAGACTGGACTAAAGCAGCAGGTGAAGATGCATACTTTGATGAAAAACTAATAGATGATAGTATCTATGTCTTATCAAATAAAAAAATAACTATCTTTTCTAATGATGGTTCTGTAACAACAAAATCATATAATTTGGATTTTTCCAATGAAGAATGTAGTTATGATTGGTGCCCTCAAGAAATTACAAATGCTGAAGATGGCTTCTTTACCGATGATGGCTTTATAGTATTTGATAGTGGTTATTATATCGCAGTTAAATATAATATGAATTTTGAGTTAGAATATATGATAGGCATTACTCCATATACTGTAAAAGATGGAAGTAGTTTTGGAATTAATATCGATTTCATTAGAGAAGATGACGATTATATTTATTTTATTGATTTTACAGATAGATATAGAGTTTATATTTTAGATAAATCATACTTAAAAGATATGGGTGATTATAAATATTATTCATATTGGTATTTTAGAAATTATTATTATTTAGATGATTTAGAAGAAACAGAAAAGAAAGAAGTACTAGGAGAATATTATGTATGGGATTATATAATGAATAATATCCCATATGCTGCTCCTATGATAAGTGAATATAGTAATGGTAAATATAGTGCTGGTTATTTAGATTATGAAACTATGTCATTTAAAGCATTAATATTAGATGATACAACTGGTGAAACAGTAACTAAAGATATAACAGGTAAATCATTCTTTAGTGTCGTATTAGATACAGATAGTTTCTATATAATAGATAACTATACAGATGAATGCGAAGATGAAGAATGTAAAATATCTAAATTAACACAATATGATTATAGTGGTAACGAATTATTAACTGACTATGTAAAATCATCTGATTCAACATTTATGGGTACATCATTTGGTTATAAAACAAGTGATGGTATTATAATACCTAGTGGTGTTAGAAAAGATGGTGAAACAGCATATACAACATCATATATAAAATTAGTATTAAATAAAGAAGAAAAACAAGAAGAAGTAAAAACTATCGTAGCAGATGTATCTGAAGAAAATCCAAATACTAAAGTAGGATTATCTATTATAGTATCTTCTATAATCTTCTTAGTAACAATAACTACTATAACTATTTTAAAAAAGAAAAAAACAAGAAGATATTGTTAAGAATCTTATAATAAGATTCTTTTTTTATGTAAAGTAAATATAAATGTGAATGTTATACATAAGTATTAATGATAAAATATTATTATAGGGTGATATATTAATGAAATATCGAAGAAAAAAATGGCAATTGTTTTATAAAAAAATAAATGCACCAAAATCCATATTAAAAAAAATATATAATAATAGATTATATCTAATAGAATATCTCGAATATGATTTAATAGATAAAGTATCAATTGACTGTTTAATACCTGACGATAAAAAATTAGTAAAAAAATTTGGTATAGAAAAGTTTGAAAATTTTGATTTGGAATTATTAGAAAATTTTTGGGATTTTGCTGTAATTAATGTAAGAGAAATATTAGAAGAAATTCCATCAACCACAGAAGATTTAAATAATACTATTTACGAATTAATTAAATATAAAATAAGCCCAAATGATTTTACATCTAAAATGAAAGAAAAATATAAAAATTTATATTTCGAAATAACAAATAATATGAATGACTCTGAAAAAAAAATAGCAGAAGGATATAATAGAGGATTTTTAACTATTGAAGATATAATAGAAAATTGGGACTTTATAAAAGATAAAGATTTAACTTATATCTTAATAGAGAGTTATAGTTGGGAAAATTATACAGAAACAGACTTAAGAGAATTTATGACAAAATATGGTGATATATTTTTATTATATGATTCTAGTAATTATCGTAGTATTTTAAATAAATATGCCAAAAGTGAAAATAAAGAAGAATATATATTAGAAATAATAACTGATATTTTAAATATTAAAAACTTAAATGAAGAACAAAAAAGAATAATAAATAAATATTTACAAATTGATAAATTACTTGATTGTATGAATATAAATGAAGAAATAAAAAAAGAATTAAAAAATTATTCTAAAGAATACATATTAAGTCTTAATTTGCCATTATCAATTTTTGAAGACTATAATGTAGAACAAACGTTTATCGCTTATGGTTTTAAAAATGTTATGGAATTTGATAGAAAAAATAATAACTTTCTTACTAAAGATAACTATAATATGTTAAAAAATATAAATATATATTTTCTTCATTATGCGCCTTATTTTGGAGAGTCAACACTTTATGATATTCCAATAGAAGAAGCTATGAAAAGAATGATTATATATGGACCAACTGATGGAAAATACACTCATGATTTTGATTATAGAGATTTATACGGAGATTTTAGAAACAGTCATCCAGAACTTTTTATAACAGACGATGCTCCAGAAGAATTGAAAAATCAATTTTATACAAGAACATTAGATTTAAAAATATTATCAGATCACCCAGAATATCTAAAATATTTGGAAAATAAAAATCTTGCATGTTGCGTAGATAGACCTTTATTAAGCTTAAGTTATGGAACATCTCCTGAAAAAATGTTTGATTATTTATATCAAAATGAAAAATCAGATAGAATAAAAACGTTTTTATTGGAATATAATGAAATAATCAATATAACTTCTCAAGTCCATTTAAATTTAAAATATGAAGAAATGCTTCTTGAAGGTAAAGTCTTAGATAGTATTAAAGAAGAATTAAATAACATTTTATATGAAAAAATAACAAAAGAAAACATGCTTTATCCTAAGACTATACCTACAGAATTTAAAAATAATCATCCGGGATTGTTTTTAAGTGAAGATGCTCCAGAAGAATTAAAAGAAGCTTTTTATTCAAGAAATATAAATACAGAATATATGTTAAATCATCCAGAATATTTAAAATATTTAAAAGAAGTAGATTTAAACATTTTATATAAATATATGCCTGTATATATTAAAAGTAAAGAAAAAAATTTTATTAATTTAATTAAAGAATCATTAAAAGAAGATACTTTTGATTTTATGCTTCTTTATGGTAAATATATTGAAATTTTACACGAAAGAAACTATCTACAACATTGCATACCTAATTTCGTAGATGATTTTAATAATCCTATTTATAAAGATGATAAAAATATAATTATTAATGCTATAGAAGATGAAATTTATGCAACTATAATGACTGGGGAAATCTTCTATAACAGTGATATGCCACTTCATTTTAAAAATAAATATCCGGAATTATTTGTATCTGAAAGTTTACCAGATGAAATAAAAAATAAATTCTATAACAAAAAATTAGAAGTCCAAGACTTTATTAACAATCCAACATTAATAGATGAATTTGGTGTAACTGATATATTACTAGGTTTTCCTGGTGAATGTATGAAAATTAATAAAATATTTAATTTTTCTAAACCTTCCAAAGAAATTAATGCAAAAAAAATTAAAATATTATTCGAATACTCTAAAATAGAAAATTATGAATTAAAAGAAATGTTTATGGACTTTGTATTAAATGAAGATGAAAATAAATTATATGATAAATTAAAATATGTATCAGAAGTCTTAGAAAGATTAAGTAGTTCAAATTCTGCTGAAATGATTAGATTTGCTAAACAATTAGCAAGTCAAATAATATATACTGATAATCCTATAAATAACTTAAATAAAATAGAGAATATATTTTTAAAGAATAATATTCCAACTGTTGGTAAAATATTCGCTTGTTTTAAAATATTACATCCAGAATATAATGATTTTCAATTTTATACTTATTTATCACCAACTTTAAGAAAAGGTTCTAATTTAAGTAATGATATAATAATATTTTCTGACTTAATAAAAGCTGCATTTGGTTCTAATAATAGAGCTGTCTTAAGTTATATAGAAAATATTGAAATAGGATATAAAATATATCAAAAAGTATTAAATAATAATTTAAGTATTAATGATTTAAGTACAGAAGAACAAGAAGAATTATTAATTTTTAGTAAACACTTAGCAACTTTATATAATAATAGTATGAAAGGTAAAAAAGATGATGTATTTACCAATACAGATGATTTAATAAGTGATATAAAAAAAATAAGTGAAAAATTATCACTTAATGGCGAAATAGATTATTATATACCTGATAGAATAATAAGAATGTTCTGTGGTTTTGTAGGTATTAGTACATTAGAAGAAGCAAAATCATATATAAAAACGAAAATATCACAAGCAGATAAAAGAAATAGAGAAGCTGCAAAAAAACCAATTACTTTTGAAAAAGGAGATTTAGTAAAAGGAATTGGTGGAATAAAATATCTTGGTTCTATTTTACAAAATGGTAGTGTAGCTAAAGAATTTTTAGGTGAAAGCGCAACAAGTGATTCAACACCATTAGATACAGATGTTTGTGTATTAGAGCATGATGGTATCGAAAATGCAAGTTCATACCATGGTTATGGTCCAATATTCTTTGTTTTAAAAAATAATGACCGTTTTATTATAACTAGAAATAGAGAAGGGAATATAGATGTTAAAGATAAATCTAAAATAGAATTATTCTATACTGGTACAATTGGTATTGATCATTATGGTATAAGAACAGGTTTTGCATCTTCTGAAATTGATTATATAGTAACAGAAACATACGATACTAAAATTGGTTTAGAAATAGCTTTAAATGGTTTCTATATTCCAGTTGTTAATAGTAAAGGGGAAATATTATTTAGTCCCAAGGATTATGATAAATTACGTGAAAAAATGAGTGGCCTTTCTTATTATGGATTAAATGAATATAAATTTTCTTCTAATTTATCAACTCCAGAAATTGATTTGATTGTTGAACAATTGGAAGAAAATGATAAAGATATCTATAATAAGAAAAGAAAAATATCTTCAGCCATTGCCGAGGTTTTAAAAGAATTTAATTTAGAATTAAAAAATGAAATAGATGGTGATTTAACAGAAGGTACTGTAGAATTAATTGATACAGGTTCTACTGCTCGTGGTACTAATAAACCTGGTACTGGAGATTTTGATTATATGTTAAGATTAGATAAAAAAATATTTAAAAAACCAGAATTATTACAACAAATTAAAAATGCTTTATCAGAAAAATTTAGTAAAAGAGATTCTAAAGGTATTATTTCATCAGGAGACTTTAGATTTAAAAATGTTATTATAGATGATGAAATACTTGATATAGATATTTCTTTTACTGAAAAAACAGATAAAACATTATATTCTACAGATATGTCTTTAAAAGATAGACTGGAAACAATAAGAAAAAATGATTATGAAAAATATAGATATATTCAAGCTAATATCATATTTGCTAAGCAATTATTAAAAGAAAAAGGTTGTTATAAAAAATATAGTAGTGACAATACTCAAGGTGGATTAGGTGGAGTAGGTATTGAAAATTGGATATTACAAAATGGTGGCTCTTTTATTGATGCAGCTCGTGATTTTATGAATTCTGCATCAGGTAAGACTTTTGAAAAATTCAAAGAAATATATCAAATATGGGATTTTGGTGAAAATCATATGGCTCCTGAAAAAGGCCTATATCCGCATGATAATTTTGTTATGAATATGAGTGAAGGGGGCTATAACAAAATGAAAGAAGCTTTAAAAGAATTTTTAGATAAATATGATTACACAGAAAACAAAAGACGAACTATGTAAAGTAAATAAAAATAAAAATATAGATATTGCTAAATTAAATTAAATTTACTAAAATTGAAATAGAAAAGGAGTTTATATTATGGAAAAAGAAAAAAAGGGTAGTAAATTAGGATTAATATTATTAGTAATAATCCTTGCATTTGGTTTTGGAATCCTAGGTTCATATGTAGGTAATCGTTTATTTAATGAAAAAGATAAAGAAGAAAAGAAAGAAATATTAGTAGATGGGGAAACAGAAATTAAAGCTCAAGGTGTAATTAATGCCTTAGATAGAAATATTGAAATTCTTGAAGAATTTAATATTGCAACAATGTCTTATAATGAAAACATCTATTTAGAAAAAACAGGTACTGGCGATGAATATGAAAAGTCATCATATGACTTTATAACTAAAAGAGATAAAATAGATTCAGATACAGCTAGACATTATGTATTATTATATATGGTAGAAAATCAACTTAATGAACGTAATGATGGAACTGACTTTGTAACGGAATACAAAGATAAATTAACAGCATTTGATCCAGAAATGGGTGAAAATATTATCGATAGTCAAGAAATACCAGGAGTAATTCAAGTGTCTAGTTTAGAAGAAGAATATTCTACTATCTTTAAAGGCACTGTTACTCATGGAGATTCATTAAGTGGTTGCCCAGCTTTCAAATATGATAAAATTAATAACTTATATTGGGAAATGGGTGCCTGTGGTGGTACAACAAATCTTGGCCAATATGGATATACATATAAATATACAGAAGATGATGATTACGTTTACGTATATAGAAGTATAGCATTTAGTGAAACAGTAGAATCTGGTGATAAATATAATTTAAAATTATATAAAGATTTCTATAAAACAGAATATAAGACCATTACAGATGAAGACACTTTCTTCTATCTAGATGGTACAAACTATGAAGAATTTACTAAATTTGTATATACATTTAAAAAAGACGGCGATAACTATATCTTTGTAAGTTTAGAAAAAATATAATTAAGAGACAAGATAAAATCTTGTCTTTTTAATTACACTAAAATTTCCATTACCAAAAAGTGTGCATTTGCACGTTTTTTGGTAGTAGAAAATTAAAATTAAACTTTCACAAAGAATAACCAATACCATTTTTCTCTTACCCAAAACTCCAAAATATGCTATAATTAATACAGTAATATTACTTAGTAAGGGGTGAATTATCATATGTACAAAATAAATGATTACTTACTATATAAAAGACAAGTTTGTATAGTAAAAGAAATTAAGAAAAAACTATTTAATGATAAAGATTACTATATAATAACACCATTAGATGATGAAAGCTTAACTATTAGTGTACCTACTGATTCACCTGTTATTAGAGATATCTTAACTAAAGAAGAAGCAGATGATATTATAAGTAAAATTGCTGATATAAAACCTTTATCTAATAAAGATAAATCATTAGAAAATATATATAAAGAATTACTATCTACTGAAGATGAATTAGACTTAGTAAAAATAATTAAAACAACATATCTTCGTAATAAAAAAAGAGTAGATAACGGTCAAAAAATTGGTGATAAAGATGATGCCTACTTTAAAAAAGCTGAAAAACTACTATATACATCACTAGGTACATCACTTGGTATGTCATATGATGAATGTAAAGATTACGTTGTAAAAATAGTAGAAGAAAGTAAGAAAAAACATGTCTAGTTTAACAGATGATATAAAAGCTTTAGACTTATCACCAAAAATAAATAAAATTCTTTATGATAATAATATCAAACTAATAAATGATTTATGGTTACTAAATAGAAAAGAACTAAAAAAACTAAACCTAACAGATAAAGAAATAAAAAGTATAATAATCTCCTTACAATTACAAGGATTAGATTTAAATAAGAAGATATACGACTAGTATATCTTCTTATGTTATAATATAAAAGGTGTTTAATATGAAAGCATTAATAGCAAGTGATATTCATGGTAACTTAGAATATACAGAAAAACTAGATAAATTACTAGAAAAAGAACAAGTAGATAAAATAATATTATTAGGAGATTTACTAACTAACTATTACTTCTATGATCAAGAAGAAATATCTAGAGTAATAAAAATACTTAATAAAAGAGCAGGTATTACAATATCTGTTTTAGGTAACTGTGATAAATTAGAAGATCAAAATAAACTAAACTTCAATATAACTAAAGAATATCAAGAAATAGAACTAGATAATATAAAATTCTATATAAGTCATGGACACTTAAATAATAAATATAACTATTTATTTAAAGATAATTACTTACTTAGTGGACATACTCATATCTATAACTTAGATGGTACTAATATAAATCCAGGTAGTGTAGGATATCCAAGAAAATATATAGAACATACTTGTATAATATATAATAATCATAAATTGTACCTAATAAATTTAGATAACTATCATATAATAAAAAAAAGAAATATCTAAAAGTAAACAAAATAATAAAAAATGTTTAAAATACTTAAAAATATAGTATAATATGAGTAGGTGGGGTGAATACATGAAACCAAAATACATAGATGGTCTTATGGGTTTTGTAGTTGGCGATGCTATGGGTGTACCATTAGAATTTAAAACTCGTAAAGAATTATTAAAAAAACCTATTACTAAAATGTTAGGTCATGGTACATATGATTTGCCCGAAGGAACTTGGTCTGATGATACATCCCTTATGATAGCAACAATAGATTCTATCAATTCTAAAAATAATATAGATTTATATGATATAGCATTAAAATTTGAATCCTACTTAGAACATGGTGAATATACACCAAATAGAGAAGTATTTGGTGTAGGTAATACATGTAAAAGAGCTATCAATAAATTTTCTGAGAACCATGATAATCCTATCTCATGTGGATGTAGTGAATTTGAAAGTAATGGAAATGGTTCCTTAATGAGAATCTTACCAATAGCATATTATGCTTTAGAAAAACATTTAAAAGATACTGAAGTATTAGAACTAGTTAAAGATATATCATCTATTACTCATAAACATGAAATAAGTATAATGGGATGTTATATCTATGTTAGATATGCTATGTTCTTACTTACTGGTAAAGATAAATTCTCTGCCTATAGTATGGTTAAATGTGTAGATTATACTATGTTTAAAGAAGAAACTAGAACATACTATGATCGTCTACTTAATAAAGATATAAATAAACTTAACATAAATGAAATATATTCATCTGGTTTTGTAGTAGATACTTTAGAAGCTTGTATATGGGTATTATTACAATCTAATAATTATAAGGATGCTATAATAGGAGCTATTAACTTAGGTAATGATACAGATACAATAGGAGCATTAACTGGAGGATTAGCTGGTATTATATATGGATATGATTTTATACCAAGTGAATGGCGAGATAAAATACTTAGAAAAGACTATTTAATGGATATATTTGAAGAATTCTCTGAAAATAAATATAACTAGACTTAATAAAGTCTTTTTTTCATACATTAAAAAAGAGAGATAAAACTCTCAAATTATAATTTATAAAAACATTGCCATATAAAGTGGTAAATAAACTATATCATTTTCAATTTTTAAATCTTTTGTATGAAGAACATATCTAGTACCAACATTTTTCTTAAATTTATCTTTAAATCTATCAATAGAAGTATGTTTTTTATAATTACTAGATTTTACTTCTATAGGATTTATCTTTTCATTTTGAACTATTAAAAAATCTATTTCCATATTATTATCTATTACTTCATTATCATTCTTTATATAATAATAAAGTTCATATCCATTTGTTTTTAATGTTTGCGCAACAAAGTTTTCCATTATCATCCCTTCATTAACATTTAATTTATCAAATAGAATTGATTTATATATATCATTATCTACAAATGGTTTATTAATAAATGCTTGTGTAACTAATAAACCAACATCTGATTGATAACATTTAAAGTTATTTTCGTCAGCAGTTAAAGAAAGTCCAATACCTGGTTCAGTTACGTTATAACAAAGATTAATCATTTTTGCTTCATCAAGCCATGTAAGTTCATCTTCATAATTTTGATTTCTAGCATTCTTATCTATAGAAGATAATTTATATTTTTTACTTCCGTTTGATAATTGACTAGGAATATTATCAAATATTTTTAATATCTTTTTATTATTATTACCATATTTATTTATATCGTCATGATATAAAGATAATATATCTCTTTTTTTATCATCAACTTTATCAAAACTTTTTGAACTAACATAAGCTTCTACTGCTTGAGGCATTCCTCCAACTAATACATAACTTCTAAATTGTTTCATTATTCTATTATGTGCTATACCAACATTTTTTTTGTTTTCATAACAATCTTTTAAATAAGGTATTGTTGTTGTATCTCCTAATGCCCATAAGAATTCTTCAAAATCTAATGGAAACATATGTAGTTTCTTTTCTTCAGAAGGAATATTAATATTTTCGACATTTCTTTTTATAGATATTAAAGAACCAGTCTCAAGATAATCATATCTTCCATCTAATACTAAATATTTTATTAATGACCTAGCTTCTGGACAAAATTGAACTTCATCAAAAATTATTAATGATTTTCTAACAGGTAATATTTTATTATAATAAGTTTGTAGCTTTTGTAATAATAAATCTATATCATCTCTTTCATGAATAAATAAATTTTTAATTTCATCAGGAGCTACGTTAAAATCTATTAGAATATAATTATCATATTCATTTTTAGCAAATTCTTCTGCTATAGTACTTTTACCAATACGTCTTGCGCCTTCTATTAATATAGCAGTTGAGCCATTACTAGTATTTTTCCAATTAACTAATTCATTATAAATTTTTCTTTTAAAATAGACTTTTTCCTCCATAAATAGTCCTTCTTTCTATAAAAATTTTATCATCTATTTAACGATTTGACAAGATTTCCTATAGTACTCATTAACGATTTGACGACAAAAAACAATCCAAAATTAACGGTTTGACGACAAAAAATGGTCTAAAATTAACGATTTGACGAGATAAAAATCTTTATATATCATAATTTCACTTAATAAAAAAACTGCAAAGCCTTATAAATAAAGGGAATGCAGCTATTTTTTAAAATTCACTTAATAGTTTTATTAATCGAGTATTTTTATATATACTTTCTCGACCAATTTTTTCATATTCTAAAAGACCAACATCAACTAATTGATTTAAATATGTAGCAGCTGTTTGTCTTGTTACACCACATTTATTTTCTATATAATTAATTCTAGTATATACTTCAAAAAATAAAGAAGTTAATAATTCATCAGAATATATTTTAGGTAATTTAGTCATAAATTCTTGTTTATAAGATTCCATTTCATTTTGAATTAATTTTATTAATTCAATAGTACTTTTAGAAGTTTCTTCTATACCTTTTAAAATAAATATAATCCAATCTTCATAATTATTATTCTTTCTAAATTCATTAAATAATTTATAATATTTGTCTTTATTTTTATTAATATAATTACTTAAATGAAGAATAGGACTATCTAAAAGATTATTTAATACTAAGTATAAAACATTTAATATTCTACCAGTTCTCCCATTTCCGTCATAAAAAGGATGAATAGATTCAAATTGATAATGAATTAAAGCCATTTTTATTAATGGATCTACATCGTCATTACTATTATTAATATAATCTTCAAGATTTTTTAATAAATCTCTAATTTCTTTTTCATCTTGTGGTGGAGTATAAATAATTTCTCCAGTTTTACTATTAACTAAATTGGTTCCTGGATTTTTTCTTATACCAGCTTTATTATGTTCAATCATTCCTTGGATTTCTACTAAAATATTTGTTGAAATAAAGCCTTTCTTTTTTATAATTTTATATCCATGCCATATAGCACTTCTATAATCAACAACTTCTTTAGCTGATTCATCCTTATATCCGCTTTCTGTTAATACTTTATAAATACTATCATGAGTAGTAACTATATTTTCAATTTCACTACTATCTTTAGCTTCATTTATTGTAATAGAGTTTATTAAGATATCTAAGTTAGAAATTGAAATAGTAAACCCTTTTAATTCAGCGAGAGACCTAGAAGCTTCATTTAATGCATCAAGTATTCTTGGAGTTTTTAAATCAAAATCATTAAATGGTAATAACTTCATATTATCATCTCCTCATACATAATAATACCTCATTTATTTAACATATACAATAAATATGTTAAAATTTCACCTTTTTTTTAACATATTAAAATAATATGTTAAATTTTTTCATTTTTTATAAACCCTTTTATCAATAATTCTTTAAATAAAATTTCTATAAAACATGATTAAGATTGGTTTATTGTTTTAAAAACCATATTTTGTTATAATAAAAATAACAATTAATTAATAAGTGGAATTACACTTATTATTTTTATTAAAAAAAGGCGTGATATATATGAAAAATACAATAAAATCTAAATTAAAAAGAACTAAAAAAATACTAATTAAATCATATAAAACTAAACAACCTATACTTATAGATAATAAAAAAATAGATATTAAAAATACTGATAAAACTAAAGTATGGGCTTTTTGTGCTGGTCAATATAGTAATGACTTTCGTGGTAATCCTAAATATCTATTTATCTATGTAAATAAATATCGTAAAGATATTGATGCTTATTGGCTATGTGATAATAAAGAAATAATAGATGAAATAAGAAAATTAGGATTTAAAGCATATCGTATAGGAACAAAACAAGCAGAGGAAGCTATAAATAAAACAGGAGTTTTAATAGCAGAACAAGTAAAACAAGTAATTCCAGAAGGATTAGAAAATGCTATCTATGTTAACTTATGGCATGGAGTAGGTGGCGTAAAAAATGTTGAAAGAAGTATAAAAGATGGTCGTTTACTTCAAGAATTATCTAAAAAATATATTAAAAATAATGCTTATTTTAGACAAAATGAAATGTATCTAGCACCTTCTAAGTTTATTGAAAATATTGCTATTGAACAATTAGGATTACAAGAGGAAAATATTATAAGAGCAGGATATCCTCGATGTATTTATCAAAAAAGATATGAAAAATTTAATACCTATGATAATGACTTTATTAAAAAAAGACAATTGCCTAAAGATACAAAAATAATAGCTTATACACCTACATATCGTAACGAAAAAAATGGCGACTTCTTTGTATCAGCAATACCTGATGTTGAAAAACTAATAAAAGTATGTGAAGAAAATCATTATCTATTTATCTTTAAAATGCATCCAATACTAGAAAAAGAATCCGGTTTTATTAAAGCGATGGAAAAATATAAAGATAATAAATGGGTAATATTTTGGGATAATAAATATGACTTCTATGAAATGATGTCTGATATTGATCTATGTATAATGGACTTTTCATCTATCTATACTGATTTTGTAGCACTAGGTGTAAAACATTATATAAGATATCTATTTGATAATGATACATTAAACTTAGATTTCCCTATGGACTATGATAAAACTACCCTAGGACATAAATGCTATTCATTTAATGAACTATTAGAATATCTACCACATTTTGAAGAAGAAGACTTAACTGATAAAATAGATTATATTAATAACTTATATTGGGAATACTCTGATAATAAAGATTTTGATAGAATAATAGATAGTATATTAAACTTTAAAAGAACAAAATCTAGTGAACAAATACTATATAGTTTTGATATCTTTGATACCTTAATAACTAGAAAAGTATTAGTACCTATTGGTATTCATTACTATGTAAAAGAACAAATGGAAAAAAGTAATTTAAATTTCCCTGAATACTTAGTAAAAAACTATCCTAAAATAAGAGAAAGTGCGGAATTAAATGTTCGAGAATACTATGTTAGAACTAGAGATGAAAGAGAAAGTTTAAAAGTAGAAATTCAATTTGATGAAATATTTAAAAGAATAAATGATGTATATAACTTAACAGATAAACAAATTGAATTTCTAAAAAAAGAAGAACTTAAAATAGAATTAGATAACGTAATACCTATCAAAGAAAATATAGATGAAATAAAAAAATTAATAAATAGAAAAGAAAAAGTAATCTTAGTAAGTGATATGTATTTACCAAAAGATTTTATTAAAAAAATGCTTACTAAAGCAGATCCTATCTTAGGAGATCTTGACTTATATCTATCTAGTGAATATGGATATCAAAAAGCAGATAAAACATTATTTATAGAAATATATAAAAGATTTGGTGAAAAATATGATTATCTAAAATGGATTCATACTGGAGATAATCCTAAATCAGATAATAAAGTACCTAGAGGACTATGTATAGAAAATCATAAAATAAATGCTATAGAATTTAACGAATTTGAATTAGACTTAGTAAATAAATTAAATTCATATGATGCTTATTTAATAGCAGCATCTATAGCAAGATTTAGAAGTAAACATCCTAGTTCAAAAGAACAATTTGTCTATTCATATATATCACTACTATTTGTACCATATGTTGAATGGGCGCTAAATCATGCTAAAAAAGATGGTGATAAAGCTGTTTACTTTGTATCCAGAGATGGTCATCAACTAAAAAGAATAGCAGATGTTATAAATGAAGAAGAAAAACTAAACTTAGATTTAAACTATATCTATGCTTCTAGAAAAACATGGCGTGTACCATCATTTATAGACTATATAGATAACGATTACTGGGGTAGTGGACATGGTAACTTTACTGAAGTAACAAACTATAAAAAACTACTACAAGCACTTAACTTAGATGAAAAAGAATTTCTAAAAATATTTCCTGAATTAGAAAATCTAAAAGATGTTCAAAAATTTACTAATGAAGAAATAAGAGACTTAACTCAAATGTTCCAATCTAAAGAAGAATATAAAAAATATTTATTAAACTATGCTAAAGAAAAAAGAGAATCTGTATGTGGATACTTAGAAGAAAATATCGATAAAAAGAAACAATTCTCTATAATAGAATACTGGGGTAGAGGATATACTCAAGAAAACTTTACTAGATTATGGAATCATATAACAGGTAAAAAAGAACCAAGTAAATTTTACTATTCAAGAAGTACTTTGCCTAGTGATGAATTAAATATCAGATATAATTATGTAGTAAATCCCGAAGCTCAACAATTTATAGAATCCATATTTGCATGTATAAACTATAAAAGTATTACTGAATACGAACAAAAAAATAATAAATGGGAACCAGTAATAGTAAAACAAAGCTGTGATAATGTCTTATTTAGAAGTATGGAAGAATACTTACCATTATTTGCTAAAGAATACTGTACATTAGAATTACAAAATAAAGATAAACTAGGTAGAGAACTAATTGATTTTGCAATTAGTTACTATACCGAAAAACCTACATGGAAAGGCTTTGTAGAAATACTATCTTCTTTAGAAGATTCAGTTCAATTATATGGCGAAAAAATAGAATATGCTAAAGTACTTACTAAAAAAGATATTGAACAAGTAAGATTTAATAAAGTAAAACTAAATCAACTTACTAAAAATCCTGCTATGTCTATAGCAAAATCAAGTGATGAAGTAAAACAAAAATTCTATGACTTATATCTAATTCAAGATAAAAATAATATAGATGTAACTAAAAAATATAAAAGAACAGAAATAGAATTTAGTAAAAAATGTAAAAAAGAATTAGAAGAAGAAAAAGATATAGCATTTAATTTCTATTATACATATAAAAAAGCTTGTAAAAAGAATAAACTAGAAAATAAAATAGTAGTATTTATAGATAATAACTTTAAGTTATTATATAAAGAACTAATAAAAGAACTTAATAATCAAAAAGAATTTAATGTAACATATATCGATTTAAATAATAAAAAATATGAATATATAGCAGAAGAACTATCTAAATCTAAATATATAATTATGCAAGAACCATACTACTTACTTAATGAAATAAGATTAAGAAATAATAGTAAAACAATAATTCTTTCTACAGTAGCACTAAGTTACTTCTCTAAAGGACTAAATAAAAAATCTATTTATTATCAAGAAGAAGAACTAATACAAAATAGATATAAAATGAATACATCCATCTTATGTTTACCAAATAAAAATACTAAAACTATCTATAATAATATATATTCTACTAATGTAGATACAGAATATTTATATGGTATAACACCGGTAACCGACTGTTACTTTAATAAAGAAGAAATAAATAATATCAAAAATAAAATATCTTCTATAATAAATATAAATAATAAAAAAATAATAGGTTATATAAATTATATGCGTTATCGTAATTCAACTAGTGATTATATAGAATCATTAAATTTAGAAGAACTAAAAAAATCTTTAGGTAAAGAATATATTATATTAATTTATAATATAAAAAATAATAGAGTAGACTATGTAAGTAACAACTTTAATATACCTAACTTCTCTAAAGATATAACAAATAAACTATCTATAAGAGAATTACTAATAATATCAGATATTATAGTAGGTGATTACTCTAATGAATTATTAGAATCTCCTATCTTAAATAAACCTATCTATATAACTAAATGGTCTAATGATAATATAGAAGATATAGAAGATACTAACTTTAAATTAGAAGTAACACCATATGGTAAAATAATAAGATATACAGATGAATTAATAAATAATATTAAAAATGATATATCTAAAGAACAAGAACTATTTAAAAAAGAATATCTATCTAATATAGAACCTAATTCATCTAAAAAACTAATAGAATATATGCTTAATAATAAATAAAACTTTCATAATTTTGAAAGTTTTATTTTTATTTACTTTATTTTAATTTAAAACTATATTACAATATTACATAAGGAGTTTGATTATATATGAAAAATAAGCAAAAAATACTAGCTTTAATAATATCTTTTTTTATATTATTTGCATTAGCTATCAATTTGAAATACGTTCCAGATAATTATGCTGGGAATATAAAAAATAAATTACCAGGTATGTTTTATTTAATATTATATATAGGTTTATATAATTTATTATCTAAAAGAAAATCTAAAAAAATAAATGTATTTAATTTAATATTAAGTTTTATATTAAGTATTAGTTACATAGCCATTTATTTTATAAATGCTTATGAAACTATTAGATATGCTTATATAAATTATATTCAAATATTTAAATCAATTATTGTATTTATTGGTTTTAGTTATTTATTTTATTATACATTAGATTATTTATTTAATGGTTTAGATAAAATAAGATTTAAAGAAACTAAAAATAAAATAATAAAATTTGTATTTGAAGAACATCCTTTTATATCTTCATTTATAATTATTATTTTATGTTATATACCAGTTATGTATATATTTTATCCTGGTGTAATGATGGCTGATGGTTTAGATGTATTAAGACAGTACTATTGTAATACTACTGCTACTAATTTTTGGATTAATTTTATTAATCCAAATGTCTGCATTAATACCCATCATTCTGCATTCTATGCTTATATTTTAGGTTTAATATATGATTTATTTAATAATTTAGGGCATCCTACTTTTGGAATATTTATGATGGTATTAATACAAGTAGTATTACAAGCATTAGTACTATCTTATACTATTAAATTATTAAAGAAATTAAAAACAAATTATATAGTAAGAACTATTATCTTAATTATCTTTTCTATAAGTCAATTATTTAGTATAAATGCAGTAGGTATCTTTAAAGATATTCCTTTTAGTTTTTTCTGTTTATTACTAACTGACTTCTTAATAGAATATGTTTATTTAAAAGAAAAAACTAAAAAGAAAATAATCGAAATATTATTATGTTCACTTATAGTAGCATTATTATCTAATAAAGGATTCTATATAATAATATTCGTATTATTATCATTAATAATATCTGAATTAAAAAATATTAAATGGAAATCAATTGTCTTTATAACACCAATAATCATATATGTTTTATATAGTTCTATTTTATTACCAACCCTTGGTGTAACCAAAGGTAGTGTAAGAGAAATGTTCCCATTACCATTTCAACAAATTGGTAGATATGTAACTTATTATGAAGATGAACTAACTGATGAAGAAATAGAATACATTTCTGGTGTTTTAGATTACAGTCAAATAAAAGAAAAATATAAACCACAAAATGCTGATTATGTAAAAGACTTATGGGATAAAGATTATACTGAAGAAGAATTTAAAAACTTTATAAAAGTATATATAAAATTATTTTTTAAACATCCAGGAGTTTATATAAATGCTTTCTTTAATATGACTTCTAAATACTTTGACTTTGATAATTTAAGTGAAATGGTCTATTATTATCCAAATAAAAAAACATATGGAGAAGATCATATAGTAGAAGATTCAACTCAATTACATCCAAGAATGATAGGATATACTAAAGCATTTTGGCTAAGTACTAGATATTTACCAGTAATAGGATTAATATTTAATATTGCTTTTTACTGTTGGGGCTTAATTATATTAATGATATATCTTATAACTAAAAAGCAATTTAAAAATTTAATCCCATTTATTCCAGCATTTGTTACATTACTATTTTGTTTATTATCACCAATAAATGGTAATAAAAGATATATATATCCAATATGTTATTGTATGCCTATTTTAATAGCATATTTTATTACAATAAAAAATTTAAAACAGGAGAAAAGCCATGAAAAAAAGAAAAATTTTATATCTAATAATTAGTTTTTTAATATTGTTTTCGATAATCATAGAATCTGCTTATAAGACAGATGATTATTTAAAAAATTTAAAAAACATTATATGTATATTCTATCCTATTGCATATTATGGAATATATAATTTATTAATTACAAGGAAAGAAACAAAAATAAATAAATATGTGCTTTTGTTTTCTTTATTAATGAGCACAGTACTGTTAGTAGAATATTATATTGACACATATGATAGCATTAGATACTTATATATTTCCTATATTCAAATTATTAAAAACATTTTTTCTTTTATTGGTTATAGTTATATGTTTTATTTTTTAATCGACTACATTTTAATTGGAATAAAACAAATTAAATATAAAAAAGCAAATAATAAAATAATAAAATTTATATTTGAAGATCATCCATTTATATCATCATTTATAATTATTCTTATATGTTATATACCAATTATGTATATATATTATCCAGGAGTTTTAATGAATGATGGAGCTGATGTAATAAGAGCTTATTATTGTCATAGCACATTTAGTACAAATTATATTAATTTAATAAACCCTAATGTTTGTATTAATACTCATCATTCGGCATTCTATTCATATATAGTAGGTTTTATTTATAATATTTTTAATAATTTAGGATATCCTATAATAGGTTTATTTGCATTAACTTTTATTCAAGTAATATTACAGATAGTAATTTTATCTTATACTATTAAATTATTAAAAAAATTAAAAACAAATTATATAGTAAGAACTATAATATTATTTATATTTTCTATAATACCAT
>Ga0181612_112750_pt1 | contig 24205 bp, 12 predicted proteins | sample HoacroProtozoa21_FD_119630 | JGI IMG/M metagenome (GOLD analysis project Ga0181612, IMG submission 119630) | Hoatzin crop microbial communities from Cojedes, Venezuel. Combined Assembly of Gp0051906, Gp0051904, Gp0051908
CAGCCTTGTAACCTTCTTTGAGGAACACCCCTTCATTCCTTTGAGGTATTTCACTGGTGTTTCCCTGTTGGCCCCTATTACCTCAGGAGCCCCTGGCTCATCTCCGTAAGACTTCAAGTGTGCTGCAGTGTAGCCAGCAGATCTCAGAGCAACAAGCTGACGGCCCTCGCTATAACTCCATCCCTCTAACCTTGGCATGTCATCCCACATTGTCACAGGCCTTTGTTCCCAAAATTTGAATGGAATTACCATTCATCCTCTTTATCATGTTAATAGGTACAATAAGAGCGATTTCCAGTGATTTCTCAAATAAGTGCCATGTCCATCACAGAACTGGTCCGTGGAGATTTCTTAAGGGTATTGATATTAACTTACTTCAACTGTGATTCTTGCCCTAAGGGCAAATAACGTAATTTCACTGCAACATACATTTGGCCTCAGCTTGCTTTTGCTCAGCTTGTATAGTTCTGCACTTTCTTATTGTTTCTATTGTATAAGATGTCACAGCACTACTTTGATAACATGTCTTAGTATATCAAAGGCCAAGGGAATTCGGTTATGTAAACACATCATTTATTACTGTATACAGAAATGATTACCTGACATCAAAGCTAATCTAGGAGCATGCTGTGTGACTTCAGAGGAGGTGGTCTTACTGTTAAAAAGCCCTATCGATTGACAAGAGCATGGAGAAGGGACAGTGAAGGGGAAGGGTGTTCTATCAAAACCTTCACCACAGTAACAAAGGAGCCTCCCAGTCAACACACAACTTAAATATGGATGTTTTCCTGTCCCCATCTCCTCCAAAACTGCAACAAAACCGCAGAAATGGCTCTCTTGGGAGCCCCAGCAGACAGGGTAATAGCTCTGTTCTGTTTTGCTTATCAGCACCAAAAGAGACTAGAGGACGTAGCAGCCTGTGGTCGCAGATAAATCAAGGATGGTCTCTCTCTCACAATGTTCACCGGCTCTACCCATGTGAAGAATTACAGGGTTTGGGGAAGATAAAAGATAATCACTTTCTCACCATACAGGCAACTGAATTAAAGATGGTAGTCCAGAGACCAGATTTATTAATTCACATAGAGTAACAAGTTATCACAGTAGTACCAAAAGGACTGCAATGGAGATTTAAGGAGTGGATGATAAAAAGGATCATTGTACATTTGAATAGTTAAGTGATTTTTCCACGTAATCAGATTCAAATTCATCATCTTGAGAGAGAAGAGGTATGAAACAGAAACTATCTGTACTGGCGTAAAGAGTTGTTAGATGCACAAAGACATACTGTATTATAAGGAAAAATGTATGCAAACACTAAGACTTTCCCACTGCACTTAACCAGTATCTCAATCAGGTACTAACCTGTACAGTTTGCATATATGTAAATATAGTCAGATTTCTCTTTTCACCTGGTTGGCTCCGTACTAATTCTCTTCAGGATTTCTCTCACAAACCAGAAGATTGAACTCTCATGCACTGACACTGGGTATTCTCCCAGTCCTTCCTTTTGACTGTCCAACAGTTACAGGAGCAGCTTCCATTTCATCAGACAATATATTCTCAACTAAAAAACTCACTCCACAAGAGCAGTTGGAGACACCATCACTTAAAGTGAAATACGTTTTTAAAAAGTCTGTGGATGACACAAAGGAAACATAGTACATAGGCTTCATTCCCGCAGAAAAAAAATACTGCACGAAAAAACCCCAAACCTTTAAAGAGAAACCAATTCTGATGAATAAATATCACCTAGAATAAAAATTCCTGTAAGCACAATGATGTCAGATTTTCATGTAAAATAGGTACCTGCTTTAGTACCACATCTGCGTAATTTCAATGAACTTAACGAAAGAAACCCATTTTAAGATGCTTTCATGCCTTACCGAGTTCAGTCCAAAACAGACATCACTCTTGCACTTGACACTACTTTTAACACTCTCACAGGCTGCAAGAATTTACATCAATTGCCTGAGAGAAAACTAAGATTCCTGGAGCCACAGTACTGGTTGCAGGCTACCCAGAAATTCCACTTTATGTGAAAGCCCAACTCCTAAGAAAGCTAATTAATATAGCTTCTACTGACCAGATGTCCGAGAGAAGCAGCGAGGCCATACTGAAGGAGGACATTGCTCTTTAGAGACAAACAAAAGGTGGCATGATTCCTACTCACCAAAAATTTACTAGACCATTTGCAGACAAGTTGAAGTAGCTTAGCACCTGGAAAGGGGGAGCTGAGAGGCTATATGCAATGAATCTAGAATCCTACACCAGGTTCATAAGGGAAGCTTTAAAAATAAAGTTCGAGCAAGTGAAAAGAGATTCAGTGTAATAGAGAGCACCATAGAAGCAAAGAGTGTGAGCAAGGGTACAGCTGATCTGAGATGCAGACTAGAGCAACTCTCAGTACAATGTGAATTTTCAATCTGGGACCTGATAGAGTAAGAAGAAAATCTTCTTACCTTGAAAGGGCAAGCAAAGAGGAAGACTCCAACACATAGGAAAAACATGTTCAAACTGTGGTCAGGAATTTTTTTAATGGGTTTCAGAGAGGGGCAGTGGAAAAGAGAGTTCAGAGGTGAAAACAATAAAAGTAGTTCAGGTAACTGTTATAAAGGAAATAGGCAACAATTCTGGCAAGAATAAAAAAGGAAAATGTGGTGTCTGCTGATACGAAGCACAGAAACAGGGCTTGATGATAACTTACACTAAAAAAAAAAAAGAAAGAATAGCCAAAGTTTATAAAGCTTCTACGATGGGGCAGGGAGAGTTGGAGGATGGAGAAGCAGCATTACTTGGCCCTGAGTGTGAGCAGAATTGGCAAGCCTTGACTAAGCGGAAAGAGTGTCCTGGGAGATCTGTCTTCTATTTATTTTCTTCTGTGGGCTAAGTTCTGCATTGTGTACGCTTTTCTCAATATGTGTATTGGCTATTAGTGCATTCTTTCTATATTTTTTTAACTTCTGAAAGGGACTGTTGTTAGATTTTAGGAACTTAAGCTGCAACAGCAAAAGAACATGAAAGCTATATAGAGAGCCGTAGAAAAATCTCAAAAAACTCATTATTCCATGGCCTTCCTCTTTTTGCCTTCTCCAAGAAAACTCACATAAACAAATTATCCTCAGCTCAGCTGTAACTTCTTTCAAACACGTCCTTGATCACCAGGAATAATAATAATAATAAGGTACTCCACCCTCTCATTTCTCTGGGCAGTGTACAGAAACTGTCTTCACTGGGACTACTCTACTTCCTCCCCTTATACATTCAGCAATCCTCCAGTAAAGCTACTAACATACAGGATTTATGGGTCAGCTCAATAATATATTACTGCTCAAAATACAGCAAGACTATAGTTGTCATAAAAGTAGGGCTTAGAAATTTCATATCGCCCAGAACAAGACCTTCCAGAAGGGCTAAATTCTGTTATTAGAATGTGAGCTGGGATACAGACATTTTCACCAATACTTAAAGGCCTGGCATTAGTCATCACATACAATCTGGGTAAGAATCTGACAGAAGAGTAAATATGGCAGTCTGTAACCTTTCCCTTTTTTGCCATGGTAAGCTCATTTCTCTCTAGCAAATGCAGGAACTGTACAGCTTTTGAAACAGTATCTTTAAAGTATTAGCATTTTTATTTATAAAGGGCTAAGTGCTCCAAGAAGAAGACAAGGAAAATAAGGTAGAAGTAAAACTTAGTATTGAGACACAAAGGAGGAAAACAAACAACGTTCCTTAGACCCATATGTCTATAGTAAGGTATTATTTTTATGACACATGCATCCAGAGATATGTAGAAGCTACCTGCATTCATCCAGAATTGTGGTCTCTCGATAGAGGAAAAAAAAAACCCAAAATCATAACAAAGCTGCTTAGGAGGATTCTGGAAGTTAATTCACTCATCTGACAGCAGGAAAAAGAGAAAAGAATGCTTAGCAAGTTACTAAGAAGAAAAGGCTCGGTGCAGAGAGAAATTTTGCAATGTAGTTGTAAAGTTCTCATGCTACTTGTAGACATTGATGTTGTACCATTTTGTTTCCAGTCAAATGCCTGCTTACTAAACAAACAGCTAGCTTAGTCTTTCCATATCTCAAGTCACTGATATCAATGCGCAATAGCAGTGATACCGAGATGTCCAGTATAATTAAATATCACATCTAAATTATACAGTGAAGAAGGAGAAGAGATAGGGGTGATCCACCAAGAAAATATATAAGCTGTTTAGAGTGCTTTTAAAGTTTTGGAGAATACTTGTTGTTATAAGTAAATGTGAGATGTATTGTTAGAGAGAATGAACCGAATTTATGCAACCGAACAATATGAGAAGAAAAATTTTTCTAGAATTAGATTTTTGAAAGACAGCTTTTGGTGTTTGATTAAAATAATGTGGGAACGGGTACCAACAGGTAAGATCAATTAGTGCTACTCAGATATGAAGTTTGTGATGACTATTCACATGCTGCACGATATCTGGAAACTTAAGTTCAGCTCACTGTAAATGGAAAAGCTATAGGCAGAGAAGTGCTATAAATGCGTGTACTTTGCTAGGACAGAAATATCCAAACAGATGAGACAGTGTACTAGAGCAAAAGAAGCAGCATTATTAATATGCATATATATAGTGTTACACTCAATTGTAAAGGAATGTATTGGACTCAGTATCTTAAGGACTACAATCTATATTCTTCGTGAATCAGTCCATATCTATCCCGTATTAGTGTGTGTGAAGTTCTGTTGACATCTCATCTGCACAGATCACAGCATGCAGCCCTGCATGTTTGTTTCCTGAGTGACCCGTCAACTGATGCACTGGCTTCCTGAAGCACTCTTATATTTCCAAGGAAACTGTCCTACTTCTGCAGTGTAGGAAGTTAGAGCATCAAGAGTGCTACCGGCAGTGATAATCTCAAATGCCATGTAATGTTTAAGATGGGTTAAACCAAAGAAAGAACAATCTGATTATTTGAATATATTCTTTCCAGCAATGTGCTACCACTGTAAAACAGAATATGCTCTGTGTCACCTTTGGCAAATAAGTTTGTGTCAGCTGAGAAATTACCACTGTATGAAGAGAGGGACCCAGAAAAGCCACTGGGCCCGAATCATGGCAGTCAGCAGGAGTTTGCCTCAGATTGCAACTGAGTTGGATTGTGCCTGTTATTGACATGGAGATGCAGGGCCTATAAAGCATTAGAAAAGTAAATTTTTATTAAATGAATTATCTCAAGACCTTGAAAAAATGTAGAGCGGTCTTTGCTATTTATTTGTTCTTTTACTGGAAGTAGTAAATGAGAAATATTTCCTGCACAGTTTATTGAATGTGTTTGTGCTTAGTGCTCAAATAGGATATGTCGCAAGGTAACCAAGGCATTTTATAAAATGTTATCGACCTTCTGGGGGCGAAAGTTAACAGCAAGAGAAGAATCAGAGAAAGACAGAGGAACAGCAACCGGTGCACGTTTCTGCTATTAACATATATGGTGGCCAAGGAAAGCATCACATGCAATTAACAATACACAGCTGTAGTCACACAAAGTATCTCTTCTGTGCAAGAGTCGAAGTTTATACAGCTGCTGCTAGCTACTCAGGAGTCACAAATGCAAACACATGGTTGCATTATGTTTACAAATTCCCTGCAGAACCTTCTGCATTTGTATGGATTATATTACATTCACTCAGAGCCTGATGACAAATTACTGTAGATTAATCTCTTCTTAAAAATATGCGGAGCTTTTAACAAAGTGTACATAAAACAAGCTGCTAGTAGTTTTTCACTGTTAATAATGATTCCTTTTAAAATCCAAAGTTTAGAAGTGTTACAGGGCTACTGGGCTTTCATTCAATATACTAATAAAACTCCATAAAGTAGACTGTTGCTGCTGCAGGGTATTGCTCCTTTCTGACAGGTACAGTGACAGACACAAATTTTCTACCTCTGAGTAGTACTATAGATACTATCAACTGAGACAAAGAAAACACAATGTATGACAATCTTTCAGTCTCACAGCAAAGAGATTTGTAGCTCGCTACAAAGTATGCTTCTCAACAAACAGACTATATTGTCCTAGGGCTACATGGAGGAGTTATATTTTCTTTGAAAATTCAAGAGCATTTGGTTTGTTTTCACTCGAAAGACTGTTTTGTTTGTCAGTAACAGCTAAACAGGTGTGCGGTCCAGGCTTTTTATTTTTGCCAGCAAAATGACTATTAACTGACCATTTGTTCTAGAACACAAACAATATAATTTGCTGTAAATATTTTAAATAAACATTTTTCTCAGGTCAGTTTTCAAAAATCCAATAAATAATATCTAAAAATGAATGCAACTCCCTCTCCCTCACTCAGTACTGGCATTTCTAAAATGCCTTTCCCAGTGATAAAACAGAAAAACCTTGGGACGAGTCCAGTGAGGACAGGCAATTCTCCTTTTTCCTCTAAAGTTTAATCTCTATGGCTTCTGGGCCAGAACACCTATTTAGATTTCCCAATAAAGAAAAACAAAAGAAAACATTTTGTTAAAGATGCAAAATATTCAAGGCAGCCTACAGAAGATGGTGATAGCACTCTGCAAGCATGGTTCCCAGGCTTTGGCCCATTCCTTGCATCACTCCTAAGACTATTTCCCCTCTTGACGACCCCATGACAGTTAATCTGGGGTCTTCTAGCTGATGACTGTAAATACCACAGTGGCTTCTGGAAGAGGATGAAGCTCTTGACCGCAGTCCGTTACAGTCCTTTACAACAGGGGACTTTGAAAATCAGAATCCAGGGCTGGATCCAGTAATGAATAAACGAATGGTACAGTTGATGCCATAATCTCCCTTTGCTATGTCCCACTGAGAAAACAGATTATTGTAAGTGCAGGATTTATTCATATTGCCTTTTCTAGAGCCATGTAAACTGAAATCCAGCAGTCCAGCAAAGAGAGAAAACGCATGGGCTGCTTGCAAGAGATCCTCCCAGCACTGTCAGTCCGGCAAAAGGACTAGAACATTTTAAATCACCATTTGTATTTGAAGAGATCACTATCAGCAGTGGGTTCATGAGAACTCCCCTACTGAGCCAGACCCAAGGTTAATCCAGTTTAGTATCTAGTTTCCAAAAGCAGTACTAGGCAGATGCCTAAAGAAGTTTAAGAGCTGGACAAACATATATGATTTTTCCTCTTAATAGTCTTCAAACCTCGAACTGTTTTCAGCTTAGAGGACTTTGTAAGCCAGATGTGGTTATGGTTTTTTTGTAACTCCCAATAGATTTCTCTTCTGCATGTTTTACGAGCCTCGCTTTAAGCCCACATAAACTTTTAGCACCCACAGCATCATCTAACAAAGAGTTCTCTAGTTCAGCTAGATAATAAGGCTACTACATTGTTTTGCTCCTCATTTACCTGTCTGTAGCCTTGTTTGATGCCTCCAGCTGTTCTGTGGAAAAGATGGAGGTTAATCTCTCCAAGGCTTTTCTTTCCAACTCTTACTTTATTCTTCAGATTTGAGTAATGGAAATTCACACAGTATTCAATGTGTTTATGTTGCAGCCAGACTCAGATGACAAAAACTATCACAATTAGCGGGCAGAAATCCATAGAGTTGGAAATTCATCATTTCCTCTGTGAGCAGATTTCAATCCTCTCTGATTAAATCTAAATTACAATAACTCTGCAAACCGCTATGTTGTCCCAGCAACTGACACCCATTCCAGAAAAGAATACTTCAGCCCGCTATTGTACTGAGATTCACCCTTTTAACTTTCAACACTGACCACTAAGGTCAGTTCTAGATTATCCTGTTGTTGCAGAAACAAATTCTGAGTTCACTTATAATTCACTTTCTCTAAAATTAACCTCAAGCCATCCAAAGGCTCTCATTCTATGAGTCAATTCATTGCTACTGGCACCAGGGCTAGGTTTGTAACTATAACTATATTGTGGTTTAGTGCCAGCAGCTCCATTTATTATGTTCCAGACATAATCAAAACCTTTCTGAATATTTTTTTTCACTCTTTTCATTGTGTTTAACTTTTGGACTCATCATGTAATTTGAGATTCCAAATTGGGAATTCTACTGGGCAAAGGCTATTGTTACTAACATTCAGAGATTTCCCAAGACTACGACAATCAAAATGGAACCACTATCAGAGTCTTAAGACAGAAAAGTGATCTTGTCACTGAATTTCCAACATTTTTTAACTGAACACTGAGCTAATTAGGGAAAACACTGAGTGGTGCAATTAACCAAAGAAGTACAAGTGTCAAATGACAATGGATCCTTCACAAGATCAAAGCAAGAATAAAACTGTAGTGCCTTAAAAGCCTCAGTACTATTGAAATCCATTTTTTAATAGTCATGATGAAGATACAGTACTCAACAATGTTGCTATGCATAACCATAATGAGATGTCCTGGGTTTGGCTGCGATAGAGTTAATTTTCCAGTTAAAATTCCAGAGTTGTTTTTTTTTTTTAACCAGGACATGAAACTATTTTAAAAGCAAATCATTTGCAAAAAATGCAAGCAAACAGTTGCTTTTCTATATGACATCTACTTGCAAGATAATAAACATAAGTAGTAAATGAAAATATAAAAGAGTCTAAGTGCAGCACAACCAAGAAAGTTTTCAAAACCTAATCACACACATGCACACAGGTATGATGCACTGTTTCCATCACACTAAAGAAGGACCTGATAATCTCTGGAAAGCACATCTCTCTTCTTGCATATGCAGGCACAGATGCCTTCCTTCTCCCTCTTTGTGCACTTGGTGACAAGTTCCTCTCCTTCCCACCACCTGTTCCTCATATGCATTGAGTTCTCTGTTGCAGCTCACTTGCACCAGCCAATCCAGATTGAATGCTCAGTGTCAGGAGATATGGTTTCTCTAAGAGTTTTACTACATTTCCTGAGAAGCAGATATCCATATTATAACAAGGAACTTTGGGTGATATTAGGAAACTATGATCACTCAAGGAATTTGAGTTGAATTTCTGTGTGTCCATTCTGATAGCCAAAACAGACCAGAAAACTTTTAATGGAAACATCCCTAATCTTTGCTGGACACTTCTGTAATATGATCAGAAAAAATTTAAGGTGAATCTCTCTAATATCTGTGAAGGTAAGTTCTTACATACTAGCATTCCACAGATACCTGAGGGACTCAGAAAAAAAATTAATAAATAAGAGGTGCTTCATTATAAACAGTTAGGGTCATTATATAGACTAGCTGATACATCTCTTAAGGTCAAGATTGGTCCAGGAGGCAGGATGCCAGCTTCCTAATCTGGCCTGTTTGAACTCTGGCAATCTGAGGCAACAAAGGCTGTCACTATTAACACACAACCAACCTCTTGGTACGTGTTTAGGTTCAACAGATCCAAGGAGATGATTCAGAAACCTATATGGACATTATCTTTAGGTTTTATTCATGTTACTCAGAACATCTCTTCTAATAAACATACACCAGAAGCCTTGCAAGAAGCATGTCAAGCTCCTTTGCAGAACACCAATCAATACTCAAATGTCACTTGTGCGGAGGAGAGTAACTGTGTCATGTTGGTGAATAAAGCAATTTCTTTCTTTTCTTTACTGTCTGTGTTAGAAAGAACCGCTATGCTGATACAGTAGTTGAATTTCAATTTTAGATAAGGTGAATATTAACCCCAGCCTAATGCAAGGAACGCATCTGATAAAATAATTATTTTTCCTTATGAATCACATGTAAAATACTCATTCTGAGTCACAAGGGAATGTGCACTGCCCACATTCATATTCGTGAATCATGTTCTCATCGTCTATTTTCAGTCAATACTTTTGTGTTCTACCTCTCTCTCTAAGTACCGAACTAATGAAGACCACTAAGGGAATTACTATACCTTTTTTTTTTTAAAGCCAGATTTCTAGCATGTTCAGCTGTTACTATTTTCCTTGGGAAAAAAAAAAATCATTCATCCCACCAAGTTTGTGTTCTGGACAGACAGAAGCCTTGCATGTGTATATATAATTTCTAGTGACTTCCAGCCTAGCCTTCTGCTCTCAATACACTTAGGAGTCTTTGTGTACAGTCACCACAACAGTCAACAGATTCCCATGTGTTCTCCTTTGATAAAGTGGATGATAGCCACAGATTTAACTGTCACCTTAAGCATGCTTCCACTGCTGCTTCACCATGGAGGAAGTAACTACTGAATGCATTCCAGCTATGTGGGAAACACAGAATATATATATAATTGCATTCTTTCAAGGCTAGTACTGCAGTGAGGTTTCTTGCATTATTTGTTAAGGGACTACAAGAAAGAAATTTTACTTCTCAACATGCTTCTGTCCCATTACTAAATATACGACAATGAAGAAAAGAATGAAGCTGAATGGGTGAATTACAGAGGAACAAAACATAATCATTACTCCAAAAATGGTGATTCACTTTCAATTTATGTCAAGATTTTTGGATTGTGATCTGATTTTTTCTTTTTTTTGTGAGATACAGCCACCAGTTGTAGGCTTCATAGCATTGCCTTATCCACAGTAACTTCTAGTGCCTTCGCCATAGTGCCCTTTCCATATGCTCAAAGGAATTGTCTTTTCCATCAACCTTCTATACCACTTGTTCATATTTCAGAAATCTAGTGTTTATTCAGTTGGCCTTGATCTAAATGGTTCTCTCACCTATCTTTGTCACATATTTCTCCCCCTCCTCCATCAAGAGTCCTTTTTTTCTAAAACCAGGCATTTGTGCCATTTGGCAACTCAGGTGATAAGGCAAAGCCCTAGAAAACAAATAAAGATGGATGGCTCCTATTCTCTTTTTTCACTTCTCTTGATTTCCCATCCTTGTTTTTGAGGACATCTAAGAGAAAACACAGCAGGAGATTTTCTTTTAACAGATTCTCTGCTCTGAAAATGACAATGCCCTGATATATTAAAATGAATTCAAGTAAAATATTTTGTCCCTCTCCAAGATATTTTACAAGTACCAGAGACAGAGAGGGGAAAAAAAATACAGGGAAACTTCAGCTTAGATTTAAATATGTTCAGCTCCTTGTCTGTCTCTAACAATATCCCAGCAGTGCATTTCTCTTTGCTTACTAAGAAAAGAACTCAGTAGAAAAAGTGTTAGGGTACTGGCTTCATTAACAGAGCAAGCTAAAATTTTATCCTTTTTTTTTTTTTTTTTTTTAAATAACATATCATCAGGAATAATTGATGAGAATAGAAGACAATGACATTCCAGGTATTTCTATCTGAGCAAGAATAACAAGGCCTTAATATTCCTGTATTTCATAGTAAATTAAACAGAACAATTAAAACAAGTTTTAACAGTTCTCATTTCTTATTAAGTTTTAGCAACATTTTTTTTGAGTCCTTACATAGTTTGCTTCAAAATCTCTGTCAAGACCTAACAGTCTAAAGGACATAGGATAGCAGCTCAGAGCATGTATAGACAAAGGGATCTGTTACCTTAGTAACATGGTTGTATGACACTTTTTCCAGCTCATGTTTCCAAACTTGATTTTCATATGGCAATGCTCACTTATGTATTTCACTTATATTTACTCACAGTAGGACTTTTAAGGCTACCTTCAAGGCTTCAGGCTTGTATCTTCATACCAAGTTACCCTAGTTTAACTAAAGGTCAGATGTGAAACCATTTTAAGTAGGGAATGGGTGATGTACTTATTTCATTTGAACAAGGACTATTTGGGCTCAGATCAAGTCAAATAGGAACAGGTTTAAATTAAGTGGAAACAAGCTCTTTTTAAAAGGCAGTAATGATGTTTCTGGTGATTCGTCTAAGTGCAACTAAAATCTGTGCAAATCCATGTGCAATCCCTAAATAAAACTCAGATATCCTGGGAATATCCTTCCAATCTCAGGCCATGCACAAGCATGGCTTTTTATGCTGCCGAGCCTTGCCTCTTTCCCAGGAAATGATTATTTGCCCAATATTCCTTCACAGTGACTGTTGCCTACAGTTAGAAGTCTACTAGTATTGCATTGGTTTCATCTAATTCTGCAGTGCTTTAAGACTATTAACTATGACATACTAAGTTACTATCTAGCCTTACATTATATAGTATATTGACTTATTAGCCAACAGATCTTAAATAATTATTTTGAGCTACTGACCATGTAGCAGATTAAACTGATGAAGACAAGAAATATATGCTTTAGAGACATCCTGAAGGGGTGTTCAGCAGTAGTGTGCATGTGTTGGACTGGGACAATCAAAATGAAGTCCAATTTACATGTTGCAAAAAGGGATTGGGTGGGTAATGAGATCTGATATCTCTATTGGTATAGGATAGTCATGGCTTTTAATAGATTATCCTAGTGTCCATATAGATATTTACAAAGACATTGATTTCCCATGTTTTTGTCCCAGTGCTCCATCCTACTCCCTGATGCTGATGGGCAGAATGAGAAGCCAACCCTCATCAACGCAGCTGATACATAAATCAGCAGCATGGCAAAAACACTCCACAACTGACTTCGAGGCTCTGCCACTGCTGCGAAGGTTGACACAAATATATGTGACGTTCCATTGCTCTTTGGACAGAATTGCTGTAGCCACTTGCAATCTTGTGATACTTACTGCATTCTCCTCAGAAATATTAGAGGCTGGCTCATTTCTGGCCATAAAGCTCGGTGTCTTGAAAACCTAGGCTCTTAAGTCTTGGAAATTGGCGGGGGAAGGGTGAGGAAGAGAAAAATTCTTATACAGAAAAAATACTCAGTTTGCAATCTAACACCACATTTTTCAAAGAACTCCACATTAAACACGGATCTGATCTGCATATCATTAGAATCATATTTCTAAAATGTTGCAAAATCTGCATTCCTTTGCTTTTACCATTTTTAATCAACACAGTCATGAACTAGACTAATTTTTTTCTACCCATATTGACCAGGATGCTGCATGGGTAATTAAGAGTAATTTCACACAATCGCAGTTTTTGTTTTCAGAACCTCATGCACAAGACAACAGCAGATTTTTTTTGAAGATTATCATTCTGATTAGGAAAAAAGCCTACAAAGAATAGAAAAATAAAATCTCCCATAAAACACATAGCAGCAAAAATTGAAGAATATCAGCTTTTCAGTGATGTTGAAGTTTTCTTTCTATTTGCCACTTTGCATGGCAATAAATACTGTAGGGATAAGGAAAAAAATGCACATTCACAGAACAAAAACTATACAACTATGTATGGTTGATTACTACATAATCAACTTCAAACAAATAGAAAAGCAAAGCTAGATACTTCCCTTTAGAAGCAGCTGATTTTATTTAAAATGGAGACAAAATTTATCATTAAATGTACAAATAATGAATGTGTTCTTCTGCTGCAATCATATAAAGACTGAAAGTACCTTTTCATTCTATATTCTGTATTACAGCTCCTCTCCAGACTTAGCTGAGAATATCCCTAAGTCTAATGGGTTAAATGCTTATTATACCACTGTCTTATTTGTAACATAAGGCACCTACTACAAGCCTACTCTTCATGCAAAATTGCCAATTTATAGGAATATTCCTTGTTTAGAAAACAAGGCTATCCAAACACTATAATTACAATATGCACCAGCAGGCATAACCCTGCATTAATGCACAGACTCCAGATACATTCGTCAAATAGAGTTTTTTTTCTCTTTGCCTTCTTCTCAGGGTACTTTTAAGTTCAGGGACAGAGAACATGTCTTCATTAGAAACATTAACATTCACAGGCTGTAGTAAATTTTGACAGTGAAAAGGTCTCTGTAACCTTTAGTTGCGCAGAAATTTACTTCCCAAGAAAATTACAGCTGGCACTGTCTTAATTAATGCTAGCTTTCTTTTCTGAAAATTGTGGGCTTGTCAGTAAAAAAGGCAGAAAAACCTGAGTTTAAAAGACTGGACACAAAAGACGCCTAGAAATAAAGCCCTGCAAAATTTCATAATATTGCTCTGTTTTTGTTCTACAGTAAGGAGATGAAAAGATCTAATTTGATTTTGCCAAATGGAGCAACATATATGTAATATAGAAATGATTTGCATTCTCTTTTTTGTCTTTGAGTTTTATCATGTAAAGAGCGCTTTTTTAAGCCATTCTGTTTTAAAAGCAATAGGTCAAATAAAATCTATATCTGCAGGGGGAGGGGAATAAGGTATGACTTCATTATTTTTTTTTAGCATTGCTTTAAATGCTTCTAGTAAATCATAGCTAACACTATGAATTGCAGCAGTATTTTTCATATGATTTTTAATTACCTTACCTCTTTTTCTGATTTTTAGAATTATTTTAGTATTATCGTGCAAATTTATTTCTTAATATTTATCTTCTACACATCTCAGACTTCTATTTTGATGGTATAAATACTTTGGCATATAAAGATTATTTATTTGCTGACTGAATTTTGATTATTACACAAGATCTTTTAATTGCTTGACAAGGTTTTAAATATATACTCTATGTCTGAACAGCGTTTTCTTACCCACAGGTTGGATTATTGTTGAAAGCAAATATATCTTTTTTATTCTTTTTTTCTTAAATATGAAATGAGCAATAACATGCTTCTACATTATATGTCACCAAAATGTCCTGGATGTTGCTTATGCACATCCTCATATTCTCTTTTGGAAGAGATTTACAACATTTTGTATTTGGAATTGTGGTGCAGTTCCCAGCTCTATCACTGGAAGCAATAAAGCTCCGGTTCCGCATAAGAGTCTCGCGTATACTAGGACATGACACCACTTTGGCACTACACGAAGCACCAATACTGCATGTCAGCTGTTCAAAACATTTTATGCAAGTTTCTACAAGCACTTTAAATTAAGGTGCCCTGTATAAATGGTTTATTCATGTTTATGGAATGATTAGTTGGTGCCACTACATCCTTTAATAACTTATTGGAAGGCATGTTATAAAATGCATCATCAATAAATGCTTAAAATGCTGCCACAGCAAGGCGATAAGCTGTTACAACAATATTTTAAGAAGTATTGTTCAAATCGTTCATCCGCTTTTTCTATGCTTACTTCCAAGTTTTTTACAAGTATGTTATCAAATGCTATATAAATAATAAAATATTTATAAATATCACTTTAATTTAAAGCATTGCTATGTTTCCATAACTTTAATGTACATGCCACATAGCCTGAACGGATGTTGAAAGTACAGAAAGGTATCAGAAAAGAAACATCCCTATCTTAAATGCAAATCTCTGTACTATTACCCTAAGACAGAAAAAATCCACAGCATTCCCCAGACACAGGGTTTGTATTTTCAAGGTTTGAACCATTAACTGTTTAAGGAATTGTCAGGAATAAGGAAAAAAAAAAATGCAGGCACCTAAAGTCTGAAGTTCTCAAAAAACATCACACACAAATTGTTTTGGCTGTTTATAGCACTTGGCAATGTTACTGAAATAATTAAATCCCAGTGTGGGTTATGGAGCCCATATGGACATACGTAGGATTAGGGCCTCTCTCTACTACTTTCCGTACTGGGAAATGAACAGAATGACATTATGGACAAATGTGATAAAAGGACTACAGTCATAAAGCGGATACTAATCAGGACGTTAGCTTATGCATTTATCTGCTTCTCAGCTTAACCACAACGAACATGAAGACTTAAGTGATACTCCAGAAAGGAACATAACCTCCAGAAGAGAAAGCCAAATTCATTGCTTAAAAATCGTATACTAGAAACTACAAGAGCAGAGCAAGGGTGTCTAAAGGTCTACTTGTATTAAGAGATGTAGTCAAATTTTCCTTACTCATTCTCAAATTAATGGAACTACTTACGTAAGTGAGAAGACTCAAGGAAAGCACTTCTAGATACTGGCTCAAAACATCAGGATTTCTATTCCTCTCTGTGAGATCACCTGTAACCTTGGATCATTTATTTACAGACAGACTGTGACGGGCCTTTATTCCAGCTTGAGGGAAGGCAGCCACACAGATAACTCAAAACAGCTAAAGAGACCTAGCAAAAGGAAAACTTCACTCTTGAAGGAAAAAGGGCTAAAAGGCAACCCATAGTGAGACATCCTGTATAGTTACTCTCCATGTAAGGGAACAGCCTCGTTCATTAGTTCACACTTCCACACCTCTGGAGCAGGGTAAAGTGCTATCAGTCTGTAAGAGGGCTGTTATCAGAGTTTGGTATACACACACCAACTTCATTTAGTGGCATCTGCCATCTGTGCGGGTCCGAATGGTAACCAGCAGGATCACATTATCGTTTTGCAACCTGCACAGTGGTTGCTGAGCTCAGGCAGGATCATCTGGGGGGAGTAAACACAAACATTGGTCTGTCCTTTCTACTTTCACAGATGCCCACTGAGAATATGCAAGCCCAAACTTGTTTCCTACAGTCATAACCACAGGGATGCTAACCCATGCCTCTCTGAGCCATGCCACTCCCAGAACATACCTTATTTTGGGCTGCATGGCTAACTGCAAGGACAAGTTTAGCTCATAAAGGAGCCACTAAAAGGCTCAGTACTGATGTTCTCTCTCTTCCTTTCCACAACAGTTATTCTTCATTGGACCTGGCTGATCATAAACTCACTAAACCACTGAATATTCATCTTTTAACACATTGGAGTACATAAAGGAACTCTCAGCAATTAGCATTCCTGAATTTGTATTCTGTAAATTTATTTCCTCAAATTTTTTTTTTGCATGATTTATTAAAAAATAAAGCCTAACACTTGGTTCTTAGATCCTGACACTCTATTCACTCACATATGCGCCTGTCTCTTGCATAGGCTCTTTGAGAATCTAGTAGTCTCAAATTGTGATGTATCTTGTATTAATAATGTTTCTAGGTTTTTCGGTGCTGACAGTATGGCTCTTCAGTTTCTTTCTTGTCAATTTCCAAGTACTACAGAGACATGTCTTCTATATTTTTCTCATTTTAGAAGTTGAAACAAGATAATTTTTCAGATATTGTCCAAAATTATTGTCCAAACAGATCCTATTTAATTTCTAATAAACAGATGTATAAAATTACTTATATGGACATGTATATATGAAGATTTGTATATAGATTTGTATATAAAATTACTCATATGTTTGTTGAAGCTTTATTGCTTTTTTATCGAATGATTGCTTTAAGATATAGTGACCTATCACATCCTATTAATGTTAGCCCTACAAACTATATCTGCCTAACATAGGTGTGATCTTCCTTCACATCTCTCTGCAATCTGGCTGTGTGGCCTCTTCTGTTCTACTAGCCTGTGGGCTGGGCATAGCTAGTAGGTGGGTCAGGTTGGTACAAAGGATCACAAAGCAGTTAAGGGGATCCAAGGCTGAGCTGCAACTAGTAAGGATGTTGTGAGAGAAAGCTTAGTAGGGATCGAGATTCAGAGGAGTCTTGATGAACAGTTCACGGACACCTAGCAGTCGACTGTACGGTAACACCCTGCTGGTAAGTCTCTCTTAAAATAAGAAAACTGACCCCCATCTTTAACCTCATGTTTATGCCATTGTGTGATCAGAGGTTCGCTTTCTCTAAAGTAAAAAGAACGGAGAGGGATGATATATACACCCCTTAATTTATTAGTTTCTACTGTTCTTCTGTCATAAGCTCAAGACTGAGATCTGACAGCTGTGAAGTATTTTTACTACCAGTACCCTCTGGTCATTTGGCAGATGTTCCTAGCCATTCTGATGCAAACTTAGAGGGCTTTTTAATTTGTCCAGTGGATTTTATATGAATAAATCTAACTGGGTGCCTATTTAATGTCTTCCTGTGACTTCATTTCCAAAAACATAATACCAAAATAGATATAGGATATTTACTCATTCTTTTGTTTAAAAAGTATGCAGTTACATACTTAGCTGTTAAATCCTTATATATATGATTCAAAAAATCTACGAGTGGACTTGCACACACTGTCATTTAGCAACATACATAACTAATGCTTTATTTTATTCTTTTGTGTATGAACGCCTTGAAAATACTGATCTCTGCCTTTCAAGGAAATGGTAAATTTCTGGTGTGCGTGTGCTGCCTACAATATCTTCTTCTTAAGTAGATAGGGCCCTAGGGGCATAACAATATAGCATGGTATTTTTGCCTAACTATTGTTAACACATGACACTTGTATTTGCCCCAAGACAATGTCCAAATATTTTTCAGACGTTTTCCTAATGATACTCATGATGTTTCATCTTGCTCTTCTAATAAGAAGTTTAGCCTCCTAGCCTACCTCCTGCATCAGTGGCCCGTCCCCCCCCATTCTTGGTGAGTGTGACATTCAATTTGGAGAATCTAATGTCAGCAAGAAATCCATACGCACTCCTGAGAGTAGTAGGCATGCCCCTTCGAATTTATTTTTAGGTTTCAATAGAATGAAGTGATATTTTCTTCATTCAGTCATTTCTTTCATATGCATTTCCCACCTTTTCAATGTTTGCAAAGGAGAAATTTATGCTTCATCTTACTGAAAATATTTTTGTGTACAAATGTATACTTGTATGTACAATGACATTGATAAGATATGTTGTACAGCTATACAAAGGAGAAATTTTTGCAACAGAAGAGTCAAAAAGAAGTTTACATTTTGAGCAAGGCAAAGCTAAGACCATATACTGTAAGGATATTTATAGTTTCCAGAACAATCTGTTCTTTGGCTGTTTATAAATAATTATTTGGTTCCTTCAAAGCCAATTTACCATTTTGGTGTTGATCTTTGAGACTAAGATAACCCAACCCATAACCTAACTAAAAATTATTCAGCTTTGACAGACTATGGTATACAGGGTTTCAGCACAGATCTCAGATTTCTGAGCTAGTACCGGTCCAAAATGGGAGCAAATTGTGCTTGGCCTGTGTGGCCATCATTTTGGTAACTTCAGTCGAACACCAATTGTTCACCTCAGACCCAAAAGACTACTAAGGATGACGCAAACCTAACCCTGCCCTGGAAATCTCAACACAAAATTCCAGGAACAACTGTTTCCCAGACTGGCCTGTCTGCTCATGTGCCTGCAGTCAGCTGCCTCCAACTACAGTCAACATGCACTGGTGCGTGCTGATGCAAAGTCTGACCCTTGTGCTCTGCTGTGGGGACAAGGGTGCCAGTCATGAGAGCTGTTGACCAACACTCGAAGAGGCACCAAATGTCTAAAAAAGAAATGCAATGTCAAATGTACTTGGGATAGAACTTGATCTTCTTACTGCACCCTGATTACAGCAAACACAGAATTAACTAAGAACCTGGGTTTGTGCTCTTCCTTCCAGCACATGTTCACAGAATCTCCGTTGACTCAATTTACAATGTTATGCGGATTGGGGAAAGGCTGTTTTGCATAACGGACAAGAAAATTATGGAAAGCTGTCATCTGTGCTAGAGTGGTCTTTGTCATACCACCTGCCTATGGGTTGCAAAGCTTCCTTTGAAACAACATTTCTGCTTGGTCTTTCCCAACTGTAAATATGCAAAATTATCGTCTGAAGGAGATGTAGGCAGAGAACTGGAATCTGAACTACTCGGCATATTTCTATTAAACCTTACCTGTGTATTCACTGTCCATAGAAGGGAGAAGGCTATGGTAACAATTCCTTTAGTCTCATCTCTGATTTGTTCCACTTGTCTTCTGGGAAAGATCTCTGTGGGCTTCTGTGGATCCGATTCTCTGTCCTGTTTTCTGAATCTGTTCCCATGGCTCCCATTCTCCTTCCTCATCTTCAACAGAGAGGAGCCTGTAGGCCTTAAAAAGAAGGAATATGCTGACAATTATTACTTTGTGCATTAGAAGCAAGAGCTTTAAAACATTTTCTCCCACACATATTATTTTTAAGGCACAACATGATTTTTAGACACTCTTGTTATTTGTTTATTTTTAGCACATACCAAACCACAGCAGTTCTCCCTCCAGGCTATATTTGACAAAGTTACAGAGACTTTCCAGGCCACCTCAAAGCAGAGATTAATCCAAACAATTTAAACCTCTCACTGTTCCACAGAAGGATGGCATTCGATTGGATTATTTAGGGAGGACAAAATGTTTTTGTTGATGAGAGAGATGAAATCCTTAGAGAGGGAAATCAATCTTATGTAGAAACCCTGGAGCATTGATCTTGGTGTACATTGACAATTTCTGGTTGTTTAGCTATTTGGAATGACCGCACAAAATGAGCAAGTTATTCTAGTTTTAAGGTTTTGGTATTTATTGGCAACCCCAGTGCTCATATGATTAATCACACATTCAGAGTGTGAGGTCAGTGGAAATTGACTGCAACGCAGCAGAAACAAAGTTTTCAGTTATCATTGTGCAATAAATTGAAGCTATATCCCTAAGCAGATTTGTCTTCAAGTTTCCAATTTGCCCTGTTAAAAGTGTTGTTTATACACCAGTTAGCAAAAATGCAAGTAATTACACACAGAATTCATTCTAAGCGATTCTGTGTATTTTTTTTCCTCTTTATTGGTTTTCTATCTTCATTATCAATATTTTGTTAAACCTAAGCAGAAACCACATTCAAGAAAAATCAAAAAACGGCCAGGCCCTGGAATGGGCACTTCCTTATATTGAGGACAGCATTTATTGGATGTAATGCTACAAGACAAGGCCTTCTGAGCAAACTAATCCAAATGCAAACATCCTTTAATAAATCTCTTTTCTCTTTGTATGTGGACTCTCTGATACCTACCAGTGAGAAGCAGAACAGAAGGACAAACATTTTGGTCTATATGTTATATTTCATTTCATGAAATAATATTTATTCAGAAAGGAACATTATTTCAAACACTGTTAGGTTTTTACATGCATGCTTCGCATTGTAAGAATATCTGTTTCTTACCAAAAAACAGATGCAAAAATAAAATCATAACTATAATGGGAAATTGGAGAGCAATTTGGGGAGTACAAATACTGAGAGAATAGATTTAAAATGAAGAGTGCCAGGTAGGGAAAAGCACAAAGTCTCTGAAGGAAGAAGCTGTTCTAGCTTTGGTGTAGTGGTAGAGTCTTGTGCTGGCAAAGACTTATAATGTTTTATAGCCTTTCACACTTGCCACTGGGCTCTCACTGTAACCTTGAAGCAAGCAGTTGCTAGGATGTACTTGCTAAAAATAAGAGCAAAACTGTGGAACATAAAGGGGAAACCCTGTAAGGCTGGCCTCTTGTTTCCCTAGAGAGGTTTACATAGTCATAATGTACAGAAACTATAACCAGATCAGAGAGACCTAATTACAGAGCTCAGAGATGTTAATGACACACAGAAATTTACATGCAGCTGAAAATATGAATATCTCTAAGCCAGCAGTTGTATCTCTATGGGGCTGGCTTCAGAACCAATGTTTTATAATCTGGGAGCTTTTTCTGTACAGTGGAGTCTTTCAAATAGTCAAAACCGTGTATTTTTTATGTGAACAACACTCACCGTAAACCTCTGTAAAATTTCATTAACCAATATCTTTTTGTTCCATTTGTAATTCCTTCTCTTATGCCCTCTCTAAATAGGGCTTGCAACAATAATTCCTCACATTTATCTTTCCATCTTTCAATCTCAAAATCCTATATCCGATTTGGACACACCAATCTCCAAAGCAATGAATACCCGTTTAATTTACTGAGACCTTTTAAGGACAAAATTATTGAAGGATTTTTCTTAGGGTTCATATTAGGTACAAGTGTTTTTCTCATGCTTATATTTATTTATTTTACCAATTTGTGTAGCACTGTGGTTGCATAGTTGACTGACTTCTATTTTTCTTGTTTCTCTTTAGCTTCAGGGCAACATGCCCTATATCTTTACCTGTAGTGAAGATAAGGAGTTGTCACAGCTGCTGTCCATGCAGTCCTCAAACCAGAGAGTACTGTAATAAATCCTATTTCATTTTATGGACAAATAAATGCTGAGGTAAAATATTCGAGGATCGTTGCTTGAATACTTGCCATAGCAGCGCTACTGTAATAACCACTATGACATTAATTTACTGCAATGTGCCGTAGGAAGAAGGAAGAAGGAGGGAGAAGGACATTAAAAGAGAAAAATTACTATCCTTCGGATTTATTGGGATTGGCCTTCCTCATTTTCAGCCATCATTAGTTGATTAGGTGCTGATGACAGTATGGACAAGCGTGCTAGAATAGTTGGCTAAGAAAAGCCCTAAAGGTACTCTGTTAATTGAGATGATGTTCATATTGTACTTACTGAACATAACTGCGGACAGTGAAATAAGAGCTTAGTGTTGTGTAACAGACCACATGAACATTCACTCATTATCAGTCTGTAAAGGGGTGAAAACACTGCATACAGGCTACTATTACTACAGAAAAAGAGATAATATTAAAAACTGGAGGAGACTATTGTGAGAAACTATATTTTGTACAGCTTTCTGGGAGATACTGAGAAACCTGTCTAATGTTGCTCCATAGTTCCATTAGGGAGACATTACTGTATCAGAGGAACTGAAAATTGACTTATGCTTTCATCTCATAAGAGGTATGCACCTAAACATAACGAAACAGACAGATTTGCTCATCCACTAGAAGCTTGAATGTTACTAATACTTCTTGGTGCTTATACACCACTTACTTCAAATTTTAAGCTAATTTGGGGAAAATGGCAAAGAAATGCCACTATATCTCTTTTAATCTTGTTTGTGAATAATTAACACTATACATGAAGAGAGAAATGTGCGTACATCTGCACAGAACCTACAATGCAATAGATGCTTGGAATCAACAGTAACATTTTAGTAACAATGGTAATGCTATTACCAATAACTCCATAATGTTAAATAATTTAACATGGACATTAGCGTGCTTCGTGCTGTGGCCAGGGTGAACTTCAAATTCGGTGCCTAGACAGACAGTCACACGAAAATAACCTCTAAAAGCTTCAGCATGGAATAGACAGCAATTTAAAGGACCCTTTGAACTTTCAGGCAAATCCACAACTTTTTTCAAACCTATAGTCCTATCCAATATTATCTACAGAACAAAATTATCCCTGTATCTGAAGCATTGTGCTCTTAAAGTTCAAACTTAAAGCAACTCTTTCAGAAAAGTGAGAAAATTAAATCTGACTGTTAGCACGTTCATATTAAACACATCCAATTACAGGTAACAAGTCCTCAGCAACATCGGAAACAATTCACACGGAATGATGAAAACTCACAAAATGTCATTTAGTCATAAAGAGACATTATTCCTACTCATGAAATTTTAGTGTCAACTCTGTTAGAGATAAATATCAGTATTTACTAACCTACTATGGTGGGTCACTGGGGCCTAGCTGGTAAACATTCAGCCTGTTAGATGGAGAATGGCAAAACAGTTCTTCCTGAGCCAAAGAGGAACTCATTTCCTTTGGTCATTCATGAGCCAGAAATTTCATCTCACTATAACAAGATACATTAACATGCCATACACTGGAATTGCTCAAAAGCCTGGGTCAAAAAATAACATGAAAGTTTACGTCATGCCTATTAGGTACATCGTACAGTTTACCAGAAGAGTGCAAAAAACCATGTTTTTTGACTTAGCTAGTGCTTCAAGTGCATTGCTACACAGTCAAATCAATAATTACACATACAACTGCTCATCCATGCTCGCAGATACTGCTGTTGTCACTAATCTCCAGCTCAGTTTTCTTATGGGATGGTATTAGCATTCCAGGGCTTCTTCTGCCATCCGATTCTTCTTACAATAAACATGATTCTAGCTTTAATGTCCAGTGAGATAATAAATGGTGTTGCCTTCTTCCAGACAACTTCTGTTGTGACTGTGGCATTCAGCTCACTGGAGGAGGAGTAGTGATCGATCACATTGTTCGATATCTAGACACAATGTGGCAGCATCTTTAGCAAAAAGGCTTTGAAACTCAAGCAAATAGTCGAGGTAGCCACAAGAAAAATGAAGAATATTTGAAGAGTCAAGATAAGGAATCAAGACATCCAAAAGAAACAAGACGTTCAGGATCAGAGACGTGCAATACTCTCAAAAACGTTAGCACAAAAATACTCCCTTTAAAATGCTCTTCGAAGTAAGCTCTAACAGGATCAGGCTTTTACAGTTCATGTTGTCTGTCTGTTTCTAAAATCATTGTGATTGTGGATTCATGTATTACTGTCACGGCAGTGACAGAGAACAGATCTGTTTAAAGTGCGCTTTACCAAGACCTGTCAACATTTGAACTAGAAGAGTGATAGACTTGACAGGTTTGGGATATCCCATTTCCTGCCACTACCTTGGAGGGCTGACACAAG
>Ga0181612_176404_pt1 | contig 24201 bp, 17 predicted proteins | sample HoacroProtozoa21_FD_119630 | JGI IMG/M metagenome (GOLD analysis project Ga0181612, IMG submission 119630) | Hoatzin crop microbial communities from Cojedes, Venezuel. Combined Assembly of Gp0051906, Gp0051904, Gp0051908
AGAAGGGTTGGACTAGATGACCCACAGAGGTCCCTTCCAACCCCTACCATTCTGTGTGATTCTGTGTGATTCTGTGTGATCGATAACTGCAGCATTGATTGGATAATAGGTTGTAGGAATTGATACTATCTGATTAAATGTTAAGTTTATGTATTACAAGATATTGTCTTTATGAAAATTTTTCAAAGAGAGAAACACACCGTAATGAACCTGGTGGGTATCCCTTAATTTTTTGGAGTTTTTGAAGGCTCAGAGTGAACTCCTTAGTAAAGTCTGGACTTCATAACTCGATAGAAATCGTGCTTTTAAAATGTTCATAGCTTAGTTCGAATTCTGCTGTTTGACATAGTGTATGAGCTGATAACAGAACGAAGCCAGTGGAAGTCACACCACATCGGCAAATGGAGTGTATTGCTGAGGGGTTTGTCCCTGTCCTAAGGTGACTGAAGTAAGTCACGCGGGCTGATGCAGGCCACAGCAGAAAAATCACTAAATGTCCACATGAATGCAGCACTGCTACTGTTTCTGACATTTTTTTCTTTGTAGGTCTAGATGGAATTTTGTAGGTTGCGCTTTATAATGTTCTGGCTCCTGTATTTGTACCTTTTCAGAATTTCTTTGACACAGTATTACTTTTTCTGCATCTACAACAGCTAGGGTGAGACAACATTTGAACACCTGAAAAGCACAGGATTAGACAGATTGCATGGTATTTGACTGGAAATCCCAATTTTGGTAGAAGCAATGTGAATTATCGAGTGACTCAAAGCCAGTGGAATAGGTTTTCTATGGAGGGAGGTTGCCTGTAAGAACAGTAACTGTAGAAGACTGGCTTCAACAGCACAGGCGTTTGGTTTTTGTCTTAGGTTCCTACATGGGAAAATACAAATAAACTCTAAATTTTCATTTTGCTGTGCCTGTTCCCACAGAGGGGCGAGGAGGGTGAGGATGGTGAGGAGCTGCAGGAGGAGGGCTGCAGGGTGGGGTGGAGGGAGAGCCCTGGGCTGGGTGTGCTGTCAGCTGCTTCAGCTAATGCTTGGGCTAAAGGAGACAGCCAAGGCCACTGACACGGGTATGTGGGTCACAGCATCCTCTTTCTTCTGGCAGGAACAGCAGCCAAACTCAGCTGGACAAGGGCTTTTTAGAGAGCCCAGTGGTCATAGATTCTGTGCCTTTTAGTGAATTCTGACAGTCTGTGCCTGAGAAGACTGCTTATTGTATCTCAGTCTACTTGACCTAAGTGTCCCAGGCTACCCAGGACCTCTCTCTGAAAGGCAGCTATCGTCAGACAAGCAGGTTTGTGAATGCTGGAATCGGTCCCAGGAACAAACCTTTGCTTTTCCATGTTTCATGGCTTTTAAAACCTCCAGAGTCTTTGTTTTGTTTTAGTTTGGGGTTTTCTAACAAAAACAGACGAGGTTTTGTTTCTCTTCTTGATGTTTTCAGAAAACATATCAGTCGGTGTCCCGTACAGCAGATGTAAATAAAAGGCACGATTCTGATGCGACACAGATTATCCCTGAAGTAAGATGTGCTAAGATGTTCTCCAAAGTGCTACTTGAAATGGATGGGGTAAATCACCATGTATGACACCTGACAGCTGGAAGAATACATGGACACAGTCCTTCATCGATCTCAAATAGCAACTATGAACACTGAATGGAAATTACCAGACCAGGAGGAAAACACACAAAAGCTACCTGCAGGTACACAGGAGAGTACGAAACAAAACAAAACAGAAAAACATGTGAGTAAAGACTAACAAAAGGCCATCCAAAACAGAATTAAAAAAAAAAATTCCGTCTCCGTAAGATGATCATAGATGTCAGGCAGTTTGGGCTTCTCCATTAAGATACTTCATTAATATACCTCGATATACACCTGACTTGTTTCCATGCTCCACTGCTGGACCCCCATCCTTTGCAGGGTGACCAACTCTTGCTGCTTACTGACTGGAGCTGTGTGGCAACCTTGATTAACGAGTCTTAATTTCTGCAAGGGAAAAGTCACTTTTTCAGAGTGTTCAGGTATCCACTTTTCTAGGTGTTCATCCTGTGGGGAGGGTCATGTTGGATATGTAGAAATGGAGTCAAAAACACCATTTGTGAATGCAGTAATACAGGCTGTGGAGTTTTCTGTCCTTCTGTGTGACAAGACCTGCTGGCGATCTTCAGTGAAGCTGGAGAAAGCACAGCATCCATGCATGTTTCTTCTACACTGCAAAATTATCTGGATTATGCTGATGAAATAGGCTGTGAACTTGTAAATGAAGCTTTTGCAGAAGTAAGTATGGGCTAGTATAAGCTCTAATGATGGTTTGGATTCAGCTTACACAGCAGTGTAGGGAAAGTCAAGTGAGTATGAGGAAGAAGAAGAGGAAAATAGGTCCACTTGGAGAATTAGAGGACAGGATGAGGAAAGTGGTGGCCACCTATACTGTAGAAAAATAGATTATTTCTCTGAATGTACATGAAGAGGAGTAAAGCACAGGACAGAGTCTGTTTTTGTACTATTTTGGCTGTGATCCAAGGAGGACTGCGATTTTAGAGTTGAACTATGGTCTGCCTTCTTTGTCTTTATGTGCCTCTGGCAATTCAAATCACTTTGACTTTGACCAGTGACAAGCGGTGTGCTTCAGGGGTTGGTACTGGAGCCGGTGCTGTTTAACATCTTTGTCTGCAACATGAACAGTGGGAATGAGTGCACCCTTAGCAAGTTTGCAAATGACACCAAGCTGTGTGGTGTGGTTGACACGCTGGAGGGAAGGGATGTCATTCAGAGGAACCTTGACAGGCTGGAGAGGTGGACGTGCGTGAACCTCATGGAGTTCAACAAGGCCAAGTGCAAGGTCCTGCAAGAGGGTCAGGCAATCTCAAACACAAGTACAGGCTGGGTGGAGAGTGGCTCGAGAGCAGCCCTGAGGAGAAGGACTTGGGGGTACTGGCGGATGAGAAGCTCAACATGAGCCGGCAATGTGTGCTTGCAGCCCAGAAAGCCAACCGTATCCTGGGTTGCATCAAGAGAAGCATGACCAGCAGGTCGAGGGAGGTGATTCTGCCCCTTTACTCCACTCTCGTGAGACCCCACCTGGAGTACTGTGTCCGGCTCTGGAGCCCCCAACAAAAGAAGGACATGGATGTGTTGGAGTGGGTCCAGAGGAGCGAAAGTGAGCATTAGCAAGTTCACACTTGTCTTTTTTTTTCTTTCTTACAAGATCCTGCAGTGTTGTGGGAAGAGCTGAAGTGGCATGAGATCCATTTCCTCATTATTGCAAAATGATGAGGCATTTTCCTTGTTTCTGTGTTAAGCACAACTTTTTCATGTATGTGTATGATTAGTGTCTTTTCTTCAGTTCTGCCTGTTTTGTACCACAGCATCCTTTGACAAGGCAGCTGAGGTGAGCCCTGTGGGCAACCCTCTGTTGATGTGAGGCTGGCTGAAGCTGTGTTGTGACCTTGTGCCAGAAAGTTAGGTCTAGTGTCCTTTCACATCCATCAGCCATAGGTTACTTACAACAGCTCCTTGAGGCTAAAAGTGGTGGATTAAGTGGCTTCTGTGTGATTTATTCTGAGGAACTGCCTCTCCCTCACCATATCTGAAGAACTATGAGGAGTCAGGGAAGGTGCACCCATCCCGAGTGGTCAAAGTCCCCTCGTGCCCAGGCAGGGCACCTGCAGCCCTGGTTCGTGGCCGCTGCCATGGGCCAAACACTGCGTCCCTCCATGTGTGCCAGGCCCTGCACAGTCACATCTGCTCCGCCACTGAAGCTGGTTTTGGGACCTTGCCCATCCGTCCTCCACTGTGTCCCATAGCTGGCGTGAATGCTTTCCCCAGCAAATCGTTGTTATTCAGAGGGCTCCGGCTGGGTCCAGCTGCGTGTGAGTGGAAGCACAGTGATAAAAGTGCCTGAACAGAAATTTGCCATCCTACGTAGCTGCTACGTGTCTCTGCTGACCTCTCCGGATTATTTCTTCTGCTACAACAGCAGAACCTCCATCTGCTAACTGCTTTTATCATTTGCCCCCCACAAAAGCAGTGCGTCTTGCAATTTCATTTACTTTTATTAGGAAGTTTCTCAAAAAAGCCCACCATACCCCAGCACCCAAGCCCCACTCGCTGGTGTGAAAGTAAACATTCCAATCTTTTATTCTTGAAAGTGGTAATTTTGACAGTGGTTAAAAGAGAAGTATACATTAATGGTGAAAGAGGAACCGTAAGAGGAGAAAGGAGAGGAGTATGCACAGTGTAGGGTTGATGCAAAGTGTGCGTTGCCTAAAGCTCTCCTTGGCCTTCCCTGGGGAATGGATTTCTTCTCAGGAGACTACACCTTGCTTGTGTCATTCTTCCTTTTACTTTATATTTGTTTTCTTTTTTTGGCGTGAGGTTACTTGTCAGTGGTTCTTGAATGTTTTTTTTAACAGAAGGACTTGTGTTAGAAGAAATAATATGGCTCTTAGAGTGTGGGTTTTGCAAGAGGCTTGTTTTCTTGCTTTTCCCAGGATTTATGAGTCACTTGTGGATTGATTCTTTTACTGGAATGAAAACTTTGCCGAATATTATCCACAAAGCAATATGCAGAGTTCTTGTCTACATACAGTGGACTGTCCTGTGGTAGTGCTGTGGTGTTTTGGGTTAATTCTGAAGGCTTGATTTATGTCAGCTACAGTAGGAGAAATCCTCAAACCCAGCAGTGCTTTCAGTTAAGAGCCACCCTGCATCTGAGGTCCCCAAACTGTGAGAGATGTGAATGACCTTCATTTGCTTCCTCTGGAATACTTGGGGACACTCTTCATGTTTAAGAATCACAGCAACTGTGTCTGATTTTTTTAACTGCTGTGTGTTTTCTTTTAGTTTCTGTATAGATTTCACCGGATGTTTTGCAGACTCAGATGCATTGTTTTGGCTTCATAGATACTGCAGGCTGTTTCCTCTTCAGGCTTTAACAATGTTTGTAGAAGAGATCAAAAATTGGTGGAGGTCTCAGGGCAAATGTATTACCTAAGCGATTTTTAAATTATTTTTTTTTTAATTTGGAATGGTTGGATTTCAAGTTAAACGTTTATTTTAACAAAGATGTTCAAGCTGAACAGATAACCATTACCTAGCATGTCCATCAAAAAGGCAACCTTGGCTCCAAAGTTCAAGAAAGTATTTCAGGAGTCGTTTTGGAAGTAAAGCATACATGCTACATGAATTCTGTAAGAGGCAACTTAAGCAGCTACTGCTGAGTTTAAAAATGGATTCACTGTGATGTTTACCTGTAAATCTTTTGAGTTGTTTGACTTACTACACCTTAAATAAAACTCAACCAAAATTAACTTTTCATTTTTTTCAATTAAAATAAGATTTATTCATATGTATTTTCGAATTCTGGAAGTATTTATTTATTTTTATTCATTTTCACACCATCTTCCTAAAAATGGGAAGAGTTCACCTAATTAAAATAAGAATTCACTGAATTAAATTGTGTTCCAATCCCCCTGCCATGGGCAGGGACACCTTACACTAGACCAGGTGTCCCTGCCCATGGCGGGGGGTTTGGTACTAGATGATCTATAAGGTCCCTTCCAACCCAAACCTTTCTTTGTTTCTATGATTCTGTGTACTCACACACATGTACATGTATGCATATCTAATGACAAAAAGATACACAAACTGTTCTGGATGGAAAGTGGAATAGCTGTCAGTAGCAATTAAAAATAATAATGTACATTCTTCCATGTACGAATGTATCCTAGATGGTGCCACATGTGCTCAGGCAGCAAGAACAACTAGCCCTACTATAGGGCATGCAGAAAAACTAAAGCGAAAACTTGCAGATCTTGGGTAAGCATTTTGTTATTTAAAATACTTTTTAATTAAAAGGATTGAAAGTAGAATTTCAAAGATGTTACCTGATGTTTTCTAATATTGTTGTAGGGCCCCCCTGAGAAGGAGTTCAAACAAGGGCAAGAAGCGGAAAGAGAAAGAAGCTATTAGGGTGACCTATGGCAGTAGGTATGGGTAAAAGATTGAGGTTGCAAGAAATATGCCAGAAACATTGGAAAAACCTAATCATCCTAGCAGATGGGAACATTAACAGTCCCACTGACTTCATATAAATAAGTGTTAAGCTTTAAGGTAACCTGCTGAGCTTACAAACCTAGATTTCTTAACTAATGAAAGACTAACATATAATCTAAAAATACTTGGAAACTTATAATATTGTTGCATCCACTAATAGGATTTGCAGAAATAGGTTACCAGAGCTGGCCCACAAGATACACATATAGTAATACCCGTGATCCAGCAATCTTGACACAATTCCACATATTTTTTGGAAAAAGCCCCCAGAGCGAGGATGGGCAGCAGCTGTTCACTGCAGCTTCACGGCACCCACGTCAGGAATGCCTTCAGAAGGGTTTTTTTCTGAAGATGGACATTATAAGTTGAAAGCAGATAGGACACTGGTCACATCACCAACTCTCAGGGAAGGAATTGTGAATTCTGTAATAGATCTGATGAGACCACATCGCCAGCATCTGGTATCTGAATAAATTAATGTTTGAAATAGCAGGAAACAATCTTCTCTGCAAAAGCTAGTATAGATTTTTACTGAAGGTCTCTCCTCGCATACTGATGAGTCTGACAAGATCGCAGCTAAAGGGGGTGGCACCTGGTTCCAGGTGTGAAAGACATGCATTCAGTTGGATGTCAGGAGTGCTAAGCAGACCGAATACATCCCAAAAGTCTAGAAAGGACATAGCAACTCAAAAACTCTCTGCACATAAAACGATGCAAAAGAAATCCTACGTGATAAAAGAGCTATCTAAAGAAAGCAAACTTTCAGTGCTACTCAGAAAATCATTGTGGTGGAAAACAAGTATGCCGCCGTTTGTGGAGTTTTGCTGACAGTCTAATATACAGAGCCCCAGTGACAAGAATATTGGGTAGCTCCAGAACATCAGAGAAGCACAAAAAAACCTTAGGCTTCTGACTTGCTCCCCGAGGCGCGCTGTACTGCAGTGCAATGTTCTGTCTCATCATACATTTGTACATTTGCATCCTGCAAATACCTGGCAGAATCTTCAGTGATCTTAGGCAGCAGTTCATCGCCTCTCTGCTGGTGCCAGAAAACCTGTTCCAGTTGGTTCCACTGGTGTGTCTGCTTGCAGCGTGCCTTGGAGTTAGTGATGCTTATTGCTGGACTTCCCTAGTGACAGGGAGAGATTTGTTAAAGGAAATGATCTGCTCCTCTGTGTAGCTGTGAGGTGGCTAGTGCCCTCAGCAGGGTGTTGAGCATCACGCAGCATTTAAACACCAAGCCACAGGGTGGGGGAAATGAATGTAATACTTGTTTGTAAGAACTTGATGTGTTCCGTATACCAACGTAGTATGTTGCAGAGGTCTGTGAGATACCATAGTTATCTTCCTTAGAGAAAGCATATCTCAGTGTAGAGAGATCAGTTGCATATTAGACCATTTGATAAATCAGTTATTTTTATTGTTTGCTAATATTTCTGAGTTTGTATACTGTTAGTGAAAGCAAAGTTGAATACTGCTTTCAAAGTCACAATTTGTAAGCATTTGTAATTCTCACTGTGCCTCTGCAAACTGGAATGTTATTATTTCAGTATAATTTTTTAAGCACCCATTGTCACTTCCTTTGTTACTAACTCCAAAGAGTTTACCTCAGAAAAAATGTGAGGATGTTTTCTCTACAGTCCAAAGCTGTGTACGCTCTTTGAAAGAAGGAAGGTGATAATCAAAAGACAGCATCCTGTTACAGTTATGTCCATTACAGCAACTGATTGATGTAGAATTAACCACGCTGTCAGATAGATGTTGCATGCATTATTTTGCCATTGCCAAAAAATAGCACTCAGGATCTGTAAATAAAATCCTGAATTATTTCCTAAGACTGCCACTAATGTTACATTTATAAAAAATTCCCCGTTTAAGTAAGAAGCACATATTCTCCTGCCTGATGCTAGGTGATTTGGGCAACATCATTCATTTTTTCTTTCTACTTTCAAGCAAGACTAGAGGATGAGGGAGGAGTACAGGACTTGGTCAGACACATCTACCTTTCTTTATGTAGCCACAGAGAGGGAGGGATGATTCTGCTTCTGTGGGTGGGGGCCCTTTGACAAGCTCAGTTCCATCCATACAGAAAAGAGGCTTCACCATATACAAAGCTCTGGTGATTATGTTAATAATGATGTAGAAGCTGTCCAGAAGGTAGAAGTTCAGGGGAGATTTACACAAGTGCAATTTGCAGGTGGCTGCAAAGAGCAGTAGAAGTTTAATGCTCTGAAACAGTAATACATACACTGATAGAAGTAATATGAGAACATGACATATGCATAAGTTCTTCAAGGCAGACAATTTGCATAGTTACTTTTAATTTACATACTGTACTGTTGACATATTTAGTGAATAATTTAGGCATTTTATTTTAGAAATGTTATCTTTGCCTTGATCCACTGCAATCTTTGTTACTACAAAGAGAGAATCTGATAATATCACATAGGTGTTTATTTCATTTTTCTATATTAATATTATTTATATTTGATAACTTTAAAATCAAGATAATAATACTCTATCAGTATTTAGCTGTTGTAACAACGGCACGATGGATACAGACGCACCTGCTTCATTCTGCCTGTGCTCGAAATCCAAGCCAGACCTTCTCTGAGAACCAGAGCCCGCTTGGGTCAGTGCTGAGTCTAATCTGTTTGATCATGCTGAGGTACCACTGGGGCTCAGCAATGCACCAGTTCAACATGTGGCTTCTTGGCTGGGGCCAATTTGGTTCACATCCAAACGGCAGGAGTACAGGCATTTTCAGCTGGCGTCTGTCTCCGTTTGCTGGGTGCTTGTTGTCTAAGAGAGCTTGAGTTAGAAAAAGAGTCAGAAGAACCCACTTTTTTCTTCTTTTGCTGAAAGAGAGATTTCAGGCATGCCCCTGCCAGCTGCATGCCACTCAGTTCTTTAGTCACAGCTACAGGGAATGTCACTCTTTTTACAATTAACTGCCTCTGTCGCATTCTGTTTTCTCTTAACACATATTCCCACTCCTTTTTCTTAAACAGGACCACCAGAGAGATGCTGCAGAAATTAGCAAACACTAAATCTTTAGCAGAGCGATCCTCTTCTCTCCCACGCTGTGTACCGTTCACATGGTATGGAGAGAGTGGCAAGGGATCCAATTCTTCTAGCAACCTGCCATCGCCTACCAGCTCAACTGAACCTTCCTCTGAAAATATAAGTCCAGCTAAAAAAGGGTCAAAGGTAGAAAATAAAAACTACCTTATTCCCGCTGTGTTGAGTGGCATAATTGGCTTCATGTTTCTGGAAAAAGAACAGGCCAATATGTGACTACTACAATAAACAGTGCATGGTGTTCATTGTACCGTAAAAGCTCATCCGAACGGAACATCTCTGTCATTGTACCATTCCACATTCTACCTTTTTACTCTGTCTTAATGTACATTAATTCAGTAAACTAACTGTGGTGTGCTGTACCGTAACAAAAGCAAGTGGTGCCAGTGGAAATTAGCATTTGGATCCACTGAACAAATGCTAGATTTGTGTATTCAATTATAGATATTTTCTGCATTCTTCAGGACTGATTGTGGGAATACCTACCCATGTTCAAATGAGATGTTTGCAAGCGAAGAAATGCTGTATGCTGTCAGTCATCTGCCTTTTTTCCCCCAGTAATGAAATCTGTTTGTCATGCATGCTGGATGTTGGATTTAATTCTATATATGAAGATGCTTGAACTGTAAATATGAACTATTGCAATTTAATACATCTGTGTGATTCCTTTCTATGTGCATGAATGTTTCAGCATGATAATTCCTTAAATAACCCTTAGTTATAGTAATATACTTAGCTTTTTCATGTTTATTTTCACTTCTGGAAAATATTTCTCTGCCTTTATCTTCTTATAACTTGTAGCAGTTGGCTTTTTATATTGGGCTGGTAAAAAGAGACAGATACGGTTCTCAACTTTATGTACAGGACTATGAATCAGAAATCTAATTTCTCTGTCTTCTGCAAACACATGATTGTGCATAATAGCAGTTTTCACAGGCATTTCTTACTCTTGTGGTGCCAAAAGCTGGTGACACCTTACTTCTGCTGTGCACCAAGCTCTGCAGGGTCATAGCTGTGGTTGTGTTATATGGCAGGGAGAGCAACACAAGGCTACCAGTCCAAATCAGACTGACAGGGAAGACCACAGACGAAATCTCTGAAGGTGAAAGAGAAACTAATAGGTTATCTGGTTTCTTCTGAAAAAGAAAGATTAGGATTAGACATGTAAATCCTATTTGTGCCTTTAAATAAACATGGTATAAAAACAATTTTCAAATGGGGAAAAAAAGAACCCCCTTTTTCAGTTAGTATTAGGTTGAGGGTTTGGTTTGGGTTTTTTTCCCGCTAACATAATTATTAGCCGCCCTTGGTTATCTTGTGTTTTTCCTATAGAAAATTGAATTTTAAAGACTGAAATTCATAATAAGGCTGAAGCTTGTACAAAATAGAGGTGAAAGAAAAATCAGTACTTGGTAAAGATGTTTTTCACACAACAGGAGGTAGAGCTGCTGAACTCCTGGCCTAAGAATGCTGTGGGGGCTAGAAGTTTGCATATTAAGGAAGCTGCTTGGATTTTCTTCTCCTCTGTAGAGCTCGGAAATGCAGAACAGGAATTCTAAACGTAGGTGTGAGGAAACTGGTCACAAAAGCATTTTGATGTTCTCTGTGAAGTTTACGGGCTCCTAAATTAACAGTTCCTGTACTGCTATTCAGGTTTTTAAAGCACAGCGTGATGCCAATATTTAGTTGGATTTCTAGCAAAACTAAAAGGACCAACACTTGATATTTTTGGAAGACTTCTTGTTTTCAGGAAAGATAGGTCAAACATCTTTGAGGGAGATAAAAGGATAACTTTTTTGGTGTTCTTTTTGGTTTTGATGTTTGGATCCATTTTTTTTTAAATTGAATTTCAAAGGTGAGATGCATTTGATACTCATTTAGATGTTAGAGTAGAGATTAGAGGTCTCCGTATCATCAACTATATATTCAATTTAAATGGACTATCATGGTGTCCTTTATTTTTTTAAAATTTTGTTTTTTTATGGTTCTCACTCTAATGTGAAATATTTGTTAATTTTTGTCTTCTTCTGATGGTAATTTTGCTGTATTCCTGGAAAATATGTGCACGCTTTTGCTGTTCTTTGCTAGAAGGTGTGATGTCTGTCATTGCATTGTTAAGAAAAAACAGTGTTTGTTTTATGGTTATTATTACAGTAAATAACATCAAATATCCAAAGATCTCTTTTACTTTCAATTTCATTTTTTTCTAAAGGTATAGGCAAAGAGGGAAGATCCTTTCACTTTTCTAGGAGATTATTTGGGACTCAGAAATGGATTCACAGCATGTTCTCCTTGCTCTTTCAATAGCAGTTTTCACTTCTCTCTGCTAATTAATCGTCTGTTCTATTCTTTGTGCTACTGCCTGTGCTACGCTTGTCCTAAATATGTGGAGGACAGTAAACTGCTAGTGATTAACCCGCGGAAGCAGTAATTTAGGTCCACGATGAGAGCCAGCATCTTAAGAGGGAGTCTGGAAATTGCTTTCAGACCCCTTTGCTATTCATTGAGGCATTAGGATGGCAAAGGTGTCTCTTGAACTATGCAGTGGTAAAAATACTGTGCATTCTATAAATGTTAACAATAGTAAAAATTAGGCTTCCTCATGCGTATTGTAACTGGTTTGGTAAATGACTGAAATCACTCCTGAACTGTGTCAACCTGGAAGACAGAAAGCAGATTTCCCTTTTAGATGTACATATGAGATTGTTTGTTCATTCTAACTCATCTTTTTCTCCACAGAATTTCACATTCAATGATGATTTCAGTCCCAGCAGCACAAGTTCGGCTGATTTGAGCGGTTTAGGAGCAGAACCTAAAACCCCAGGTTTCTCGCACTCCTTAGCGCTGTCATCGGATGAGGTATGCTGATTAAATTGTTTAAGGTGGGAAATAGTTGTTTTCTTTCTGCCATGGCCTTTTGCTTAATAATTATTCAAATAATAAAGGGATATTTTTTAGGCAGTAGAATGGGAGAAGAAAATTAATCTTGGCTTCAAGGTTATGATTTTTCTTGTTCATATAATAATGACTTGAAGGTCCTATGGTGTTATCATAGGAAAGTAGAATCCAGTTGTTTTCCTAAGAGTTGCTATATCCTCACACATTTCAGTATGTTTTTCCTACATTCTAGATACATACATGTGGACCTATAGATATATATACACATACGCTAAACTAGACTGAACTGAGACAATTTTGAGATAATAAACGTACAGTATAGTTTGGTAAATATAGTTGAGATGTAAGGCACCCTCACCCAAACTGATATTTACCGTGATACATGAAAATGATAATGACCTGTATATGCAGTAATTGTATGTTACTGTACTTGAATGTATGGTGTTGGTTAGAACATATATATATATATTAATCCACTTCACATTCTTCGTGCTTGCTTTGCACAGTGGATTTGAATTCAGTTACTTCAAACCAGTTTTTTCAAACAATCATAATATGCAAAAGCATTCCTAACCCTGTAAATTGGTGAAATAATTGAACTGAATATGATATATTGAAAATACTTTTCTTATGATACTAACTTTGTGACTTGGTTGTCAGTGAAGCTGCACAGTTTGACAGTAGCTGCCAATGTGTCCTGTGGACTCAGGAAACCTGTGCCTTTACAAAGACTCCGTAAAAACTTCACATTTTTCATGTGAGGTTTGAGCCAGGGTTTTTTTAGAGAGAGGAGGAACTTGGAAGTATCTAAGTCTTATTTTTTTATGGTAGTTAGGTTTGTTCTGTTAATGCCTGCATGCTTTGCATGGGTTTAAAGAATGAGAGCTGTTCTGTGCAAGCTCATTTGCTATAATGCAAGTCTACAAACCTAGCCATCCTTGAGAGGTTACTTACTGCAGGTAATAAAGGGCAAAAATTTATAAGAATCATAGGACAGTGCAGACAGGTCTGTATATTCTGTGAATTTATGAAAATAACAAAGTCATCATTTACACTTTATTTAGTATTAATACTATCTTGAGAGTACATCTCATTCTCTTAGCATGTTTCATTCCCCTTGTATTACGTATTTTATTGTGACAATACCCTGCTCCCAGTGGTATTGAATTAAAAGCTTGAAAATGCTTTCATTTTGCTTGTTCAGCTCTCTATCACTTCTGAAGCCTGAACAGGTCTATAGAAATGAATGTGTTTTCTCCATCCTCTGCTGCGCACCAAATGGCAGCCTCTGAATCAGGCAGCGTGTTCAGCAGGAGCTGCAGTGGAAGCCCCCACAGCCACCCTTGCAGGGGATTAGGCCAGCGTTGCTCTTCAGCCTTGCTCAGCGTCTTGCTGCGAGCACTCCTTCGCTCAGGCTCCTCTGGCAGATCTGACGCGATGATTTGAAGGAGACGAAAAAACTGAAAAGGTGGGGAGGGAGCCCAGTTCTTGCAGGTTGTTCTCCTCTAATAAAGGAGCTTTTGCTCTTGCAGTTGGAACCATCAGGAAGGTTTCCACCGGCTCTAGGGTGTCAAGACCAGGAATTCCAAGGGGATTTCGCTGGCACAGTCTCAGGTGTAGCTGCCAAATCATGTGTGTGCTGAGCTTTCAACATAACCTCTCTGCTTCTGGAAATGATTTTTTTTTAACGAAATCTCTTTGGTTTTGAGTAGCCATATCTGTTTGCCAATCTCAGTGCTGCCCTTGCCTGAACTTTTACATGCTGTTACATGTTCTGTATTTTGTTTCTATAATGCTTTTCTTTCCCATTTCTTTGTTGCTCCCTCACTCAGAGCCTGGATATGATTGATGATGAGGTGAGATACTAGTGTGCTGTTGTGGTGAATCGTGTGACCATCGCGTGGCGACGTACCGTCTCATTTGCAGATTTACGTTTCTTGTCTGGCGGTGTTGTGTGGCAAACCCCCTTGTTTGAGCACGACACGCAGATGTCACTGCCTCCTCTCTCCTTGTCTTCAGTTCCCCTCTCCTTTCTGCTAAGAGTTTTCAAGGCCGTAGCAGACTGCAGTTTTTGTGCTGTGCTGGAAGGGGGAGGAGGGTCTGTGTCGGAGCAAATCCACCGGGCCAAGCATCAGCTGCATTGAGCTCCTGCTGGCAACAGCAGAAGGAGAAGATAGTGCTTAAACCGTCTTTTCCCCTGCCCTGAGAACTGGCCAGCCAGAAGCGGAGAGAGCTCCCAGCATCGTCAAACCCGGTGTAAGAGCTGCTCTAACAGCAGACAGCAGCTGCAGCCTGTAGCAGCTGCTTTGCTGACCGTGGCTGGGACAGAGTAGCTTTTGTTTCAGGCCCCACTGGCGTACCCCTGGGTGGAATCGAGTGGCAGAGCAGGGACCTGGGGGTGCCCCCTGCAGCTGACACCCCACCTGCCCCTCCTGGTGCTGGCCAGGGCTGCGGGATCGCTGTGCGTTCCTCACCGCTCCTCTGTGTCGTCTCATAGTCCGCCATGGATAGCGTGCATCTCACTGGCTGTTTGATGTCATCACTTTGAACTTTAGAGTGGTTTTCGGAGTCTTTTTCCCTGCTGAGTTTCTTGTTTTATATTTTAAAGATCTAATGAGCCCGGGAAGTGGAATGCAGAATTCATTGCATCCTTTAGAAACATTCTGATTTGAAGGATAAAAATCTTGCGAGGGAATGGGAGCATACGTTTTGAATTGTGCCACGTGACCATTTCAGTCCCTGTTTGTGTTAAAAGGAATGCCAGTTCCTTTTTCTTCTTCTGTTTATAGAGAGAAGACTTTTTGGGTGCCTTGTACCAATTCTTAGATACCTGGTTAGATACAGATGTAGTATAGCGGCGTGATGTTGTTACTATCGTCGTGTAGAGACAGAACAAATACCTCTGCTCTGATGCTGGCGGTTTGTACAGAAGAATGTTGTTACTCACCCGTTACCCTATTAATAATAATGCAGCCTGTTCTCGTCACAGATCCTTGACGATGGCCAGTCTCCTAAGCACGGTCAGTGCCAGAGCCGCGCTGTTCAGGAGTGGAGCGTGCAGCAGGTTTCCCACTGGCTAATGAGCCTGAACCTCGAGCAGTACGTTTCCGAATTCAGTGTCCAAAACATTAATGGGGAGCATCTCCTGCAGCTGGATGGGAGTAAGCTCAAGGTAATTGACTGACTGGACTTCAAGACTGGCTGTAGTATTTATTGTCACTTTAGGTAATCTTAAAGGAACGAAGAATTCGGCCAGAAAGCAGAGAATTCCTGTGTGGGGGGTGGTGATGGACCAGAATAATAAACACAGAGATAAAACCACAGCAACACAAATTCCCATATGCACGTGGATTCAGAAGCTTCAGAAGTAGAGAGCACTTGCTTTGTGAAAACTGGGTGTATATAACGTACCCATGCTTGCATGCATAAATCATATAGCAGGATGTAGAAGTGGTATTTGTATGCACGTATTTCTCGTCCAGCTCTGTTTTGCAGAAGGATGATTCAGAGAAAATAGTAAATAGAAATACATCAGAAGTAGCAACTGAAAAATAGATTACTAGGATACTGGAGGCATAAGCTGATACCGATTGTACTATGTTAGAACTAAATGCAGTTCTGAGGTATAAAGTATGAACTGTTTCTTGTAGTGAAAATACGAGCCCACTTTTGTGAAAAATAATGATAGGAGGGAGTCGTGGGAGGCTCGGTATGCCCGAAAGTCAATGTTTGGTCTTTCCTTTCTGAATCTTTTTGCCGGCATTTCACTAACTCGAGGGGTTTTAGAAGAGAGCAAGTGAACTTTTGACTAAGGCATAGCAGTGAGAATTGGGAAGTGTTGTTGTACGTAAACTTAGATGACTACAGGCTAATAGTTTAATCTTTATTTGCCTCATTTGGTCAATGAAATCAACATTGGTGACGGCAATGTGATCTAATTCTTTAATGTTCTAGAAGTGGAAGGCATGAAAAGTAGTACAGAAGTATATTACTTCCACATCAGTAATGTATCTGAGTCTGTCTCAGATTTGCTTAGTTGTTATAGTCTTCTACCTAAGAAGAGTTATTACTAGAATGTGAAAAAAATTACGATAGATTAAACTGTAGGAAATTATTTTTCTTTTTAAATTTCGTTTTCTCCACCTCAGGCTCTTGGTATAACATCTTCCCAGGACAGAGCAATCATTAAAAAAAAGCTAAAGGAAATGAAAGTATCCCTGGAGAAAGCTCGCAAAGCTCAAGAGAAAATGGAAAAGCAAAGGGAAAAGCTTCGGAAGAAGGAACAAGAGCAACTGCAGAGGAAATCGAAGAAAACAGAGAAGTCTTCATCAGGTGCAACAGAGGGCACTAATGAGCAGTGATGAGCAGAAGTGCTGCTGCGGTAGGAAAGTGGAGGCACTTCCAGGGAAGAGGAAACTTATATCCACTCTGGTGCCCCTTCAGCTTTCTTGCATTCGTTACACAGGAGTGAGTACAGAGAAATGGGGCTATGCATAGAATGACTAGGGAAATTTATATGGTGTAGTTTTATTTTCCTGCATATCCAGTTCACGCTCGTTGTTGTTGCCATGTGAAACAACCCCCAGCCCCTCGGTTTGTTTTGTTGTTGTGGACAGCTAACAGATTTCATATTTGTGTGGCGGTGTTTCCTTCCAAACTACTCTATTGAGCTCTGTGTGTTTGGTCACTTCAGTAACCAGCATGATGCCGAGGAGCATGGTCCACTGCTTCACCCCTTCTGAGTAGGATGGCCAGTCGAAACGACTGGGGAACGTTTCTTTGGCTGGGCAAGAGGAGTTGTACTCTGTCCCATGAGAGTTGACTTAACTTTCTAACTGGAAGTTCAGCTTCTTCGCGGTGTTTGGGTACTCAGTTCCGTCTACTGGAGTAAGTTTCACCTTGCGTCAGGACCTTGAAGCGACACTGCTCTGGAAACTCAACTGTTCAGTGACTTCTTCTTATACACTGGAGATAAAGACAGGAGAGTTGATATTGCCCCTGGGTGAAAGACAGGAGGTGATACTCTTTCTGTTAACTGTACAATAGTTAATCCAGGAAGGAGGCAAAGCCTTAAATGATTATGTGGGTTTACACAGAAATCTGAGGATAACATTTATCCTTTAGATATCTGAGCAAGGATGAATTTCTAACTAGAGCACAGCATATAGATCTGTACAAATTTCATTGTGCTCCCTGTGTGTAGGCAACTTTCTTATAGCACACTCCGCTTTCTTTTTCATGTGTTTTGAACAGGAAACTGGGTTTATTTTGGTTTGGGTTGGTTTGGTTTTTTTCCCCAAGAAAAACACCACATCTTCAGATTCATTCTCCAATAAGCATTGGGAGAATAAGCTTTGTGGAGTGCTGTTATGAAGCTGTTGTTGGAAACGATTATCAAACTTGAGTTTGCTGAAGATTTTCGGTTTTTACAGAAGTGCACTTTAAGAAGAGGAAGACGAGGGATTCTGGTTAAAATTAAACTCAGTACATTGCTGTTAAGATCAATGCTGCCATGGAGGTGACAGTTGTAAATCCAAAGCTGCCATATATTGACTGTTTGGTTGATGTGTTTAAGGAATATGCCCACCAAAGCCTGAATTTTTGGACATAGGCTGCAGAATGTTTTGATGGCTTAGCAGTATTACGTCCTTCAGAGATTTGTGTTTTCTTGGTATATGAGGCCATCAGCGAAGCCTGCTGTGTAGTTTTCACTATGACAGAAGCCGTGTATAGCTCACACTGCATGGTATTACTGCCTTTTAAGAGCAGTAGTAAAATATTCAGTATTTCTTCAAAAGGATGGACAGACAACAGGCAGATATCCACGAGAAGCTAGAGGTATGAGCTTGCTGCTTTATAGTCAAAGCTAACTACATAGCAGCATTTACAGTTGAGAACCATCCTGGAAGTTGCAGTCTTCACCTAGTCATGCCAACTCATAAATTGTTTAAGATGTTGGTGCAAAGCTAGAATCTTGAACTTAAAAATTTCCCGGCCTCAAAAATGCAAATATTGAATTCCTTTGAAGAAAATGTTTTAGTTTGGCTTGGCTTCTCTTCTGCTCTGTACTTTATGGCATTCAGATTTGTGTCTGTAAAGTTCCCTGAAGCTCAGATTTGAAACAGTTGGAGTGCAATGTTTATAGATAAATTTCTTTTGATCCTAGTAATTTCTTTGACATGTAAAATGCTCTGTAAACTGAGAGAGCCTAGTTCATTCAAAATTAATACACAACAGATCTACTTAGCATTAGCTTTATTTTTCCTTCCAAATCCAATTTCTGCAAGTTTCTGATGTATATTTTATTCAGATCTGAAAGTGAAATTGCCATTAAAAATACTTCCTGATATTTCTAAGGGCTTGTGATATTTTTCTTGAGGTAGACCACCAGCAAAAAAATACACTTGCTAACAAGTATTCTACATTGCAGTGAATCTTTCTGCACTCTTTGTAGGAGAAACTATACGAATGTTTAACAGCCTCGTAAAGCTAGCATTCTGTTATTTTAGGAGGTTATCAATTTATATTTGAGTAAGAGAAGTTATCTGGAAGAAACTGGAAATTTAATATTTTAAATACAATGTTGATAAATGCGTTTGATGATGATTTTCTTTTTAAATTATGTTTACATTGTAGTAACGTTTAAGTGGTTGTATATAGTAATATAAGGTGGTGTCCCAGTTTTATGTTCTTTGTTTTCTTGGAAACCTGAGCAGACTGCTTGGCATTATGCATTGAGTTTTCCTTCTTGCTGCTTAGAACAGTGCCTAGTTAATCTCTTCATAAATCAGATTCTTGTTCCGCAGAATAACTAACTCAACTTAGGTCCTTTCAGGATTTTTTTATTGCTTTGTGGTAATGTTATTTTGTTATTCTCGAACTAAAAAAAACCCAGCAACCTACCTTAAAAAAAAAACAGTAGCTTAAATTGAAAATAAAACCATGAAATGCATTTTGATCAACACATGAAAACTGAGCAAACCAATCAATGTCAAGAGTTTTGCTCTTCTTTCTGTGATAGAAGAGATTATGTGGTTCCTTTTATGAAGTATGGTAACTCATTTTTGGGACGTGCAGAAATGCCACTGGATAACGGACGTAAAGACCAGTTTGAAACTTTTATTACTGTTCTATAGGACCTTTAAAGTTGTGTTGCATTTTTCCCCCTTGTATTGTGTAATGACATATATGAAACAGGAGATACGAATGTCTCCTCATTCTTAACTTAAACTTCATGTAAACCACTTCTAAGTCAGATTAATGTGGGGTTTTGTGTAATAACAAGAAACAAATATTCCATGCTAAGTGACTGGAAAGACTTTCTCTTTTGGCTCATCTGAAAATGTAACTGTTGCCTACTTTTGCATATTTGTTTGTGGAGCTGAAGCAATTGTGAGTACACTGACCGGTCTGGCCACCTTGGAACCGCTGTGCGGGCAGTGTGGGGTTTCCATGCCTTGAGCCGTCCTTCTGGGTCATCTTTATGCCTAGGCGACCGCAGCGGGCTGGTGACGTTAACTTCTCCCTGCCTACGGTGGTAGGCCAGTTCTGTAACCTCTAGTTCTGCTCATTGCTGCGGCATTACCATGTTGTGATATATCGAGCCTCTGAAAGGGGGAAGGTAGGGGCATTAACAAAAAATGGAACTCTGAAAAATAGAAAATAAAAGATACAACACTGCAGGTTACTTGAGTCCTACAAAAGCTAGTGTTTATACTGAGATTCTGGAGAGAATGGTGGCTCCTTGCTCTGTCGACATCAGCCAAACGTGCTGACATTACTCGCTTCCAGCTAGTATTGTCCCACGTGGGGGCTGCAGCTGTGCGACTTGCGTGTGAGAACTCCCAATTCAATTTCAGTCTGCCTGGGCAGATCAGGACAGGAGGTGAGGCAGGAGTCCAACCTGTTCACTGCAGCGCGCGGAGTATTGCCCACTGCTGTCTGCATTTCACCCACCTGCTCTGCGCAGGGCTGCTGATCTAGATCATAGGTTAGGATTGCTCAGTGGAATAAAAGCCAGTAAGAAGCAGCTGAACAGAGTGAAGTGATGTTTGTATCTCAGTGTATACAAATGCTTTTGCTTTTTTTTAACTTTTTAAATTTTTTTGCAACAGTTTCTGTTGTGCTAGGATTCTACTCTGCTGCAGGGATACCCCAAGAATCGAGGTTTTGCAAGAATTGCTGCGCAGCTTTCCTCTGAAGCTTGCTCTTACTGACATTCAGAGGTGCTTGACACTGAGCATCAGGGTTCCTCATACTTCACTTCCTTCAAAGCCTCCTGTCCTCCTGAGCTGCTCCGCCTTCACCTCCTGACTCACTGCTGGTGAGTAAGAGGTGGGCAATGTCATGTGATTTTTGAGAATGAATGGTGTCCCACTTTTAAGTCACAGAAAAATGCCACTCTTGTTACTAGTGCAGAATCGAGTTCTACAGTAGGATGGAAGAGGATCATTGTTTAGTTGTGTTTGGCCAAGAAGCACCACTCCAGGTACCATCACAACACTGAAAATCAAATGGAAACGTATGCACAGATTCAGCTATAGTTCTTCACAGAATCTGTACTGCAGCCTGTACTGTTTCTCGGTGCTGAAATTTAGGGGAGCTTTGCAAGAATGAAGTCTTGTGTTGATTTCTTAGCCATGTGTTTACAGAGAGAAAATACTGTCGAGGCAAAAGCAAAACCCGATCTTGCTTTGTTTAGGTGTGACCTTGTCCCCTGCACTATCATGAAACGAAGTGATAGTGGGGCTGGACCCCTTTAATAGCACTTCCCTCATTCTGTGCTCTCCCTCACCTGAGAACCTCAGGAAACCTGTGTCGTGGTCCGAAACACTGAAAAAACAGCCGTTTGAAAAATGCGGCACAGATTTAATGAAGTTGTAGGTCTTTAACAGTCAAAATGGGCAGAGTGCCCAGAGCAGTTCCATGGTTTTGGTTTAGTCTTGTTAAATTAGGGATTGAAAATAATGAAATCAGTCAGTCTTTCTAGAAGTGTTGAAGTGATCGGTGGCTTGATTCCCTCTTGAAATAAATGTGTGGGGTTTTGTGTGCGTGCATCCATATGTACACACACGGATGTTCATAGGGATTTACGGTGCCCTAGCAGGATCTAGCAGGCAGGCAGCTGTGCCCTACGGGGCTGTGCGGTAGGCAGAGGGCCCCGGGGCTGTCTGCGACCTCGGAAGAGAAATGCGCTTTCCCTAGGTCTCACCGGCGTGCTCACCCCTGTCTGTGCTGCTCGCTTTGCTCACTCTCTTCTTGTGGGGTTTTATGTGTTTTGCAAACCAGAAGATTTTAAAGTTTTGTTAAAACCATATACAGAATGGTCCTCTGCAGGTCCTTCTGCGTGTTGTTCTAGGGTTGGTGTTTTGGGGTGGGAGGTTGGCAGGATTGATCTATTGGAGGTTTAGTATTCTAGGAAGGAAATCCTTTTTTTGTACTTTTAACTCTGACTGATTTCTATTGGAGCGCTTTCTGCAGCTCGTTTTTGAGCAGGGTTGTGAGCGACATCCGAGGTGGCTTACCCACTCACTGCAGTGGAGCGTGGGTCGTCTGCCAATTGCACAGTCCCTTTCGTTAACCTCCCATATGCGTTCTACTGTATTTTTTCCACCTGTAAAACTGATTTTTCAAAGCTGTGACACCTCACTTGTGACATTGAGCCCTCCAATCCCTCATTATAAAATGAGCCTTCTGGTACTAACTGGCAGTACTAACTGTGATACTTTCATTATAGGCATTAAGTAATGATTTGAAAGATAAGCCAAGAGTAAGAACTGGAAGGTCTGGTGGTGGTGCCTTGAGCTGCCCGTTTCTTTGGGAAGTTCGGACTGTCTCAGGAGCAAGCCACAGGGTTTGTGGAACCTGCTCTGCTGAGCTGGGCAGGTTGCTTCTTTGCGAGCGAGGGGAGGTGAGGAGGGCTCGCAGCTCACGAGATTGGGTCCAACCCACATAACCCTGAGCCTCCTGCCGGGTTCTCAGTGGGAGCTTTGTCACTGACACCGGTGGAAGTGGGTTCAGGCCCCAGTGCAGAACCATCCAAAGGGAAGGGCAGTCCCAGGGCGCCAGACATGAGGTGTAACCAGCCCATCTGGAAGTGGGAAGTGCACAGGGAACCTTTTCTGACTCTATACTTTCCCATACACATTTACTGTTTGGACAACTGCTTTTGTGTTTTCCAGGCCTGTTGCAATGGTAACTCACTGGTCACTGACAAGTGTTAGACATACCGCTAGGAGAGCAGGCAGCTGAAAGACTAAAATGCACTGTGCTCACTGTAAAAATTGGCTTCTTACATTGTTTCTTTTTATATGGTTGAAGAGGTGGTTGCGCTTCAGATTTTTTCCTTTTCCTTTTCTTTTTTTTTTAAAGAGGTCCAATGTATATGAAGTGCATGTTATCCTGAACTTTTTGTTTGTACATCTTGGTGTCTGATCATCTGCATGAAAGACACAGTAGTGCCATGTCTGAGCTTGTTCTCTTGTGCTTGGTTGATATGAACTTATCTGGATTGTTGAGTTTTCCCCAAAATAACTTTGGTTAATATTTAGTTATTGGGAGACATTAAAACAAAACATCATGGTGGCCCTTTGTTTTCTTACAGTTTAAATACAAACAACAAAGCCTTGTGGTTTAATTTGTTAGTGTAAATAAATTTCTTGCCAATGAGTATTATTGTTGTTAGACAACGAATGCAATAAAATGAGAAATCCTGAATCTTTATTAGAATTTGTATCGAGTCCTCACTTTTCTGGCTGTTTGTTGGACATTCCGGAAGAAATAATAAATGGTGAGCACGACTGGACAGCTGTTGCTGCAGGGGGCAGACTCGGGGGCGGGGGGGACCTTGCCCTGCTTGTTCTTTCCTTCCTTCTGCTCAGCACCAAAGATTATTTTAATCCAGCTGTTGGACAAATTGGCATGATTCACAGGCCTCCAAGTGGATCGCATTTACAATCTGTAATTATGTAAAAAGAATTTTAAAAAAAATAGAGGAAGAGAATGGCCTTTTTTCTTCATATGCAGATGAAATGCAGCGTGCCGTGTTTTGCTGCAGGTTCATGTAAAAATAGGCTGCCATCACACTGATGCTGGTCAATGTCTGTTTAAAAGACCTGGATTAGTTTCAGTATATAAAAACATTTTACCATTTTTCACTCGAGTGTAGGTTAGTTATAATGGGCATTTTACACATTGAAAGTACAGCAGTTCTTCTGCTGAACGTGTTTAGTATGTCTTTATTTATTCGATTGTAGTAAAGCATTAAATTAGCGAAAAGCAGAGGGCACAGACTGTCCAATTTGTGTAGTCATTCCAGTGGATTTACATCTGGAAAAATCTAGGCCAAATACTGTGCACTTAATCTGTCTAACCCAGTCTGTGTTTCCCAGCGGCTGAATCATAAATCTTGCTTTCCACTAATATGGCCACCACCTGCAAGAAGATGAAAGAATCCTCAATCTGTAAAATTATTATCTTAATTAAAATAGGGGTATCAAGAGGATGTAAGTCCACAACTGACATGTAAAATGTGTCTGCTCCCAGATTCCTAAGCCTGGAGCCATCCACACGCGCGTACTCTACAGAGCAGGGTATTTGCTCTATCCTGCAGGCAGAGGCGTGCCTGTGTTTTCAAAGTACTAAACTGCCCATGTACTTTCTAGAGGGGCCGTGGCTGATTGATGGTGAAGCAAACTGCACCAAGGAACAGCAAAGCCAGCATAGAAATTAGCACCCAGGGACCAGCTCTTTCTCCTCCTGAGCTCCTGCTTCATGAGGTGCCTGCCTTTATTCTCCACACAGTGGTGGAAGAACAGCAGCGAGGAAACGCTACCGCATCAGCCGAAGGATGGTGGCCCCCCCCGGCCCGGTCTGTCTGGTGATACCATTTGGAGGAGCAGCCAAGCTGCTGAGATGTGCCAGTGCGGGCAGGCACAGCCAGCACAGCCACAACCCCATCAGGGGAGCAGCCACTGATAACACGGAGCCTTCAGCTGGATGTCAGCATCTCTCACAAAACCAGGACGGTGATCACAGGTGGGAACTCAGAGGACACAAAGAGCTGCAGGAGGTGCTCTGTTGAGTAAGGACATCTATACTAATGAAAGGAGAGCTCACACAGAATCATGGAATGGTGGGGGTTGGAAGGGACCTCTGTGG